>Ga0272442_10000067_pt1 | contig 156453 bp, 137 predicted proteins | sample SSMForm2O_FD_200262 | JGI IMG/M metagenome (GOLD analysis project Ga0272442, IMG submission 200262) | Marine sediment archaeal communities from Little Sippewissett salt marsh, Falmouth, MA, United States - SSM-Form-2O | ecosystem: Environmental > Aquatic > Marine > Wetlands > Sediment ... | reverse complement strand
CTCGGGGGGTGCAGGGGGGCAGAGCCCCACTGCCTCCTCTCCTTCATCGAAAAGCCCTTTTACGAAGGAATATGATGTCCGATACGATGTCCTGCGACCGGTCGAGAGGGCCTGAACTGAACTAAAGCCGTAGTCGGCGGTGCCCTCGAGCTGCATCTGGCCGTCGCCGTCCTCGACATACTTGCGCTCGGCCAGGCGGTTGCCGGCGGCGCTGTATTCGTATTCCAGGCACTCGGCCGGATCGACACCGTTGTCGTAGGTCTCTGCGATTACCCGGTATGCGTTGTCGTAGGCGTAGACATTCACCGAGCTGTCCAGGAACGTCTCCTGCAGCCGGTTACCGGCTGCATCCAGTGTGTAAGAAGCCGACGCGATGGTGCTGGCGCCCAGCTTGTGCGTAACGCTGACAAGACGGTCTGCGGGGTCGTGGCCGTAGGTGGTCTGGACGCCGTTGGGCAGGCTGACGCCCGAAAGGCGTCCGGCGTCGTCGTAGCCGATCGTGGCGGTGTTCCCACCGCGAGTGAGGGAAGTCAGCCGGCCGGCGCCGTCGTAACCGTAGACCGTGTCGGGCAGGTCGCTGGCCGTCATTCGCGTACGCCGGCCGCGCACGTCGTACTGGTGCTTTCGCCGCAAGCAGTCAGACCCGCCGCACCGCCCTCCCCTCCTCACTCGCCCCTGACCACGGGCGCCCCAGCCCGCAACGCCAACTGGAAATGGCCGCTCACACGACTATAATGCTGCCACATATCCGTGCGATGCCTTGGAGGTAGTAATGAAGCGCCTGCTCAGACCGTTGGTTTACGGCCTCGCGGCAACCGTGGTTCTGGCAACCGTCTACCTGGTCTACAACCCGCCGTTCTCCACGGAACCGGGACCCGAAAGACCGAGGTACAAGCCGCCCGCGGTGGACACCCGCAAGCTCGCCCCCCTGGTCGACAGGGAGAAGAAGCTCTCCGAACGCGTGCCGCCGGACCTCTCCGCCCGGCTCACCAGGGTCCGCGCGCAAAAGGACGTCTCGGCCCTCATCGCCGTGGTCATGGACCACGACGACGCGGACGCGGTGCGCAACGAGGCCCTCAATCTGCTGCGCCGTTCGAGGGTCAAGGGCCTGACCGAACGCCTGGTCCGGCTGCTCGGCGATCCGAAAAACAGCGCGCGCTTTCGCTCCTACTGCATCCAGCACTTGTGGATGGGGCTGGAGTCCGCCGGGAAAGAAGAGCGCCAGAAGATTATCGGTGTGTTGCGCCGTTCGATTTCCGACCGTCACCGCAGCGTGCGCCGCGAGGCGCTGCTGGCGTTGGTGCGCGAGAATGACCCTTTGGGCAAGACCACCGCGGTCGCCTGGCTTACCGACCCGGCAAGCGCCGACGTTCGCGACCTGGCCATCCGTTGCGTGAAGGAACTGGAACTCAAGGAGCACATCCCCGAGATCCGCAAGCATCTCCACAGCCCCGACGAGCCGGCACGCATCGCCGCGATAGTGGCGCTCAGCCAGTGGAAGGATCAGGCCAGCCGCCCGGCTATCGAGAAGTCGGCCGCTAGCGGCAGCCACCGCCTGCGCCGCGCCGCAAAGGCGGCGCTGGAGCGGATGGGCGGGGCCGGCGCGAGCCACTAGCAGGCCATTGGATAACGGCCTGCTGGAGCAGGAGAGCAGATGAGCAGTCGAGCAGTTGACGCGGAAAGGACCACATTGGGAAGGTCAATCCTCTCCTGCGTTCCACCCTTGCACTGCTCAAGCGCTCAACCTGTGCCCCGGAACACTTCTTCAACGGCCTGCTAACCCCGCCGCGCCCATGCCACGCCCCGACCACACGCTCACCCCGCTGGGCCGCTCGGCCGCTGGAGTCGTCGCCCGCCTGCAGAAGGCCGGGCACCCCGCCCGCTTCGCGGGCGGGGCGGTGCGGGACATGCTCCTGGGCCGCGAGTGCGCCGACGTGGACATCGCCACCGCCGCCCGCCCCGCGGAAGTGAAGAGGATCTTCCCGCGCGCCAGGGCGGTGGGCGCGGCCTTCGGGGTGATGCTGGTTCCCTATCGCCGGCGGATGTTCGAGGTGGCCACCTTCCGCCGCGAAGGAGACTATTCCGACGGCCGCCATCCCGATAGCGTCAGCTTCGCAGACGAGCGGGCCGACGCCGCCCGCCGCGATTTCACCTGCAACGCCCTCTTCTACGACCCGGCCGGCAGGAAGGTGATCGACTACGTCGGCGGCCGTGCCGACATCCGTGCCGGAATCCTGCGCACGGTGGGCCGGCCCGCCGCGCGCTTCGGCGAGGATCACCTGCGCATGCTGCGGGCCGCGCGATTCGCCGCCCGGCTGGACTTCCGCATCGAGCCCACCACGGCCCGCGCGATACGCAGGCTGGCGCCCAGGATCGCGCGCATCAGCGCCGAGCGCATTCGCGAGGAACTCGCCGGGATGCTCGCGCCCGGCGGCCTCGTCGCGCGCCGCTCGCTGGAGCTGGTCCGCCAGCTGGGGCTCCTGCCCCACGTGCTCCCGGGCATGGAACTGCTCGTGGGCCTCGAGCAGCCCCCTCAGTTTCACCCCGAGGGCGACTGCTGGGAACACACCCTGTGCTGCCTGGGGCTGCTGCCCGCCGGCGCCGACTTCCCCTTTGCGATGGCGGTGCTGCTGCACGACCTGGGCAAGGGCGTCACCGCGGTGAAGGATCCCACCGGCCGCATGCGCTTCAACGATCACGCCGAGCGCGGCGCCGAAATGGCCGCCGAGCTCTGCCGCAGGCTGCGGATGAGCAAAGCCGACTGCGCGCTGGTCGCGGACCTCATCCGCGGGCACATGCGCTTCAAGGACCTCCCGCACATGCGCGAGAGCAAGCTCAAGCGCTTTCTGCGCTCGGAGCGCTTCGGCCTGCACCTGGCGCTGCACCGCATCGACTGCCTGGCCAGCCACGGGGACCTCGGGATCTGGAGGCTCGCCAGGAGCCGCCTGCGCACGCTACCCGAGGAGGTGCTGCGCCCGCCGCGACTGGTAACCGGCGACGATCTGCTGCAACGCGGCTACGCCGAGGGACCGCTGATCGGCCGGATACTCGCGGGGCTCGAAGAGGAGCAGCTCGAGGGCCGCATCACCTCGCGCCGCGCGGCGCTGGCCTGGGTGCGCAGGAAGTTCGGCGGGAAGAACCACGGCTGACAGTACTGAGCACGAGCACGAGCACGAGCAATAACGCACGCAATGAAACGGGCCGGACAGGGTCCGGCCCGCTTCCGTTTGATTGCTGTCGAGTTCAGGTGCTGTCGCCGTCAGTGACCCGGGCAGCAGGCACCGGGCTTGGTGGCCGGCTTGGCGGCCGGCGCAGCGGTCTCCTTCTTGCACTCGCACTTGCCTTCGGGGCACTTCTCGCACTTCGCGGCGGTACCGCAGGTCTTGCTGTCGCACTTGCTGCCGTCCGGGCAATTGGGGCATTTCTTGCCGGTCTTGCCCGCGGCGCACTTGGACCCGCCGCACTTCTCGCCGGCCGCGCACTTGGTGCCGCCGCACGAGCCCGTGCCGCCCTTGGCGGCCGGCTTCTTTCCACCGTCTTCGCAGCCCATCAGGCCGAACAACAGGACGCCGGCGAACATCGCAACTGTGAGGTGCTTCATGTCATTCCTCCTAGAAGATCGCTCCAGCGCTATCAGTGATGCTACCAGCCAGACACGGCCAGTCAAGTCCCTGGAAATGAAGCGGGCCGGGGATTTCCCCGGCCCGGCTTCTCTTGCATGGAAGCGTCTGTGTGGCCTCAGTCGCCCTTCTTGGGTGCGGGCTTCTCAGGCGTAGCAGGCTTCGGCTTCTCAGGCGTAGCAGCGGGCTTATTGGGCTTCGGGGGCTTGGGCTTCCCACCTTCACCGCAACCAATGAGAGCCAGCGCGAACGCACCGGCGCACAAACCAGCAAGAACCTTCTTCATCGTACTAATCTCCTCTCAGAAACGGCTCCGAGCCTCTACTCGAGCCAAGTCATTCATTCGCCGCACTCTACGGGCGAACATTGCTGCAGATGGTATAGCGGTCGACCTTGCAGTCAAGAAGAAAATCCGCGAACGGTGGGTGCCGCCCAGGGCAAGACAACTGCTGGTCTCAGATGCTGAACGCCAGTATTGTGAGCTCCCACCGGTGACTCACGCGCCTCACGAACGGTTCGTAAACACTTGGCTGAAGACATGATGCGTGGAACAGGTCCGAGAATCGCAGCCCTTGTACCGGCAGCGGTTGCCTTTGCGGTCGTCGCCCTGGCAGGTGTCGGGGCACCCGAAGTCGACTTCGAGAAGGGCCGCGCCGCCGATCCCGACTTCGACCTGCACCTGGAGCTGCCCGCGAAATCGGCCAGGAAGCTCACCGTGGCGGCCGGTTCGAAGCAGGGCTACGCATTCGTGCTGCTGGGACCGGGCAGGCAAGGCCTCCTCGGCTGGTGCGCCGGCGGCAGAACCCGCACGGTGAAGGCGGTTCTGCCGGGCGCTGCCGGTGAACGCAAGGTGAAGTGCGTCATCAAGGTGCGTACCACCGTGGCGCCGCACATCTCGCTGGTTCTCAACGGTCGCCGCTGGGGACGCATCGGGCTGCCTGCTCTCGAGGCGCCCCTGCGCATCGCCCTGGTGGGGGGCGCCGGTGTGCGCGTCGTCAGATACCAGAAGATCGCCCGGGGCGATCCCGTGCTCTTCACCGACGACTTCACGCGCCAGGGCGCGGTGCTGGGAACCTGGCAGCCGGACCGCAAGGGCCTCTGGAGCATCAACGCCGACCCGCACCCCGAAACCTCGGCCAGCCCTTTCGCGCTGGAGTGCAAGCGCGCCGCGAAGCCGACGCTGGTCAGGGCCGGCGAGGAATTCTGGGACGATTACCGCGCCAGGGTCGCGGCTTGCGTTCTGGAATCCCCGGGAGCCGCCGGCCTGGCCTTCAACCTCGGCCAGCGCGGCGGCTACCTGCTGCGCCTGGTCGTGGAGGGTCGCGGCACCGGGGGCAGCGGTCGTGCCGAACTGCTGCGCATTGACGCCCGGGGCGCCGTCACCGTGATCGCCGGCAAGCCGCTGGCCGGGACTCCCGGCTGCTGGTACGTGCTGGAGCTCGGATCGGTCGGCGGCAGTCTGCGCGCCTGGGTCGACGGCAGCGAGCTCGCGGCGCTCAAGGACCGCGCCGACCTCACCGGGGGACGGGTGGGGCTCTGGAGTTCCGGCCGCTCGCCGGTGCGCTTCGACGACCTGCGCGTCGAGGCCCTGGAACTCACCGCCGCGGACTTCAGGTCCGGCAGGGGCCTGGCACCGGCCCTGCGGCACTGGTTCCTGCCCGCGCCCAGGCTGCCCGCCTACTTCCGGCGGGACCGCAGCATGCGCAGCTGGGCGCGGATCGAAGAGGAATACGTTGCAGCCGGCGCGGGCTACTGGCACCGCGCCCGCCTGGCCGGCCCCCAGGAGATCCGCTGGGAGCGCCCGGGCTCTCCGCTCTCCAGGGGGCAGCTGGTGCTGGCGCTCTGCGCGGACGGCAAGGACTTCTCGTCGGGATACAGGATGGTCGCGGATCTCGGGGCGGGCGGCGCCAACGCGGCCATCATCGCGCTCTTCGCCAGGAACCAAAGAGTTGCCGGCAAGGTCGTTGCCCTGCCCGGGGCGGGCATCGAGCGACTCTCCTTCTCGCGGGAGGCGGGCGCCCTGGTGGCCCGCGCCGGATCGCGGGTGGTGCTCGCCGCTCCCGACAAGCTCAAGCTCGAGGCCGGCCGGGCCGGGGCTCGCGCGCTGGGCGGCTGGGCGCTGCAGCGCAGCGAACTGGCCACAGCCGCCGGCAACCTGCTCGACGAGGTCTTCGCGCGCGCCCCGGTCGACTGGCAGGCGGTGACCGGCCGCTGGGAAGTCGCCAGCCGCTGGAAGTGCGACCCGGAGTACACCTGGATGCTCGGGCGGCAACGCCGGGGCGTGGCCCGCATCGACCTGAAGCGCCCGGTCCGCGGTGACTTCCAGCTCGACCTGCACTTCGCTATGGCCATGAGCGAGCGCTGCGCGCCGTTCTACGACTTCCCCACCAACCTCAGCGTCTCGCTCTCGCCCGATCCCCGGCGCCCGACGGCCGGATACGTCTTCGCCTTCGGAGGCATCGATCGTCCCGGGCGAATCCTGCGCGCCGGCAAGCCGGTGGCCGCCGGATCAGAAATGGTGCGTCCCGACGCCCGGGCCCCCGGCAACGGCGGCGGAGTCCACAGCCACTGGTTCCACTTGCGCGCGGTGCGCAGGGGCTCGCGGCTGGTGCTTTACGGAGACGGCCAGAAACTGTGCGAGTTCAATGACGCCCGGCCGCTGGCCGGGGCCGACAACCTGTCGGTCTGGACCCGCAACGGCAACGGCGTGGTCATGGCCCGCTTCCGCCTGGAAGCCGCCGGTGCCCTGGGCCCGCGGCGCAGTCCCTTCGCTGCCGCAGAGCGGAAGATCGAGGCGCTCCCCGAGGGCCCGGCGCACTTCGCCAATCGCGACGGTCGCTCCGGCGCGCGCGTCTTCACCCGCAGGGCCGATGCCGGCGGGAACGTGCTGCGACTCGAGAACCTCAACTCCGGCGGGACCTTCGCCGCCGCCTGCGCCCCGCCGGGAGGCATCGACCTCGCCGCGGGCGGCCGGCTGACGTTCAGCTGGAAGACGTCTCCCGGCGCGCGCGTGAACGTCTACCTCGTGAAGAACGGGCGTTTCTATCGCGCGGAGCTCACCGGCGGGGCGGCCCGCACCGGCGGGCGCTACAACCTGGTGCATCTCGGAACCGTCCCGAACGCCAGGGCCGGCGGCAGCGAGTGGCAGCGTTTCAGCTGCGATCTGGGCGCGGCGCTGGCTTCGATCGCACCGGGCAGGGAAATCGCTGATCTGCGCGTCGAGGAAATCCGCATCGGCAACTACGAGTTCGAGGACTCCGCGCTCCTCGAAGGCTACACCGGCAACGGCCCGGGCGAGTGGGTGGACATCCGCGACTGGCGGCTGGGCGGGCCGGGGGGCGGGCCGGGGGGCACCCCGCTCTGCACGCTGGCGGTCGACGCCCCCGGCGCACGGATCAGGGACGCCGGCCGCGTGCAGGTTCCGGCCTTCGCCGACCCGCGCGACCTCTCGCTGGTGGCCGGCGGGCGAGTCAAGGGCTACGACAACGCCGCGCTGCGCTTCGACGCCTTCCGCCGGGTCTTGAGACTCGATCCGCGGGCCGCGGGCCTCTCCCTCAGGGAGGGCCGCAACGACCTGAGCATCAGGGTCTCCGCGGCAGGAGGCGGCAGACCGCGCTCCGCCGCCGTCATCATCGACTTCGATCCCGGGCTGGACAAGCGCCCGCCCACACTGCCGCGGCTGGTCTCTCCCGCGCCCCTGGAGAGATGCGACTTCGAGAGGTCGCTCGGAACCTGGAGGGGCTTCGGCGGCCTGGACGGCGCGCAGCTGTCTCTGGACCCGCGCGAGACCAGGTACGGCAGGCACTGCCTCTTCGCCGAGAACCGGCGTTGCGGGGGCACGCTGGCCGCAACCGCGCGAACCCGTCCCTTCGATCTCAGGCGCTACCCCACGCTGTGCTTCGACTACCGGGTGGAACCCGCCACCCACGTGAATCTCCTGCTGTTCACCACCGGCGCGCGCCACGAGGTCAGGCTCACCGACAGTCGCGGCGGAGCCTACAACCTCGGACAGGTCCCGGGCGCCGCGCCGGACGGGCGCTGGCGCCGCGCGGCGCTGGACCTGAGGAAGCTCCTGCGCTGGCGCCACAGGACCATCGTACGGGCCATCGGCTTCGCCGACTACGGCCCGGGGTCCTCAACCACCGCCAGCGCCTACCGCATCGACAACTGGGTGCTGCTGCCGGCAATCAACGGCAAACGTGCCGTCCGGTTCCGCTGGCGCGCCGACGACGAATCGGGCATCGCCGGCTACTCCGCGGTGCTCGACCGCCTGCCGCAGACCGTTCCCGGGACCACCCCCACCACCGCTTCGCCGGAAATGCTCGTGAAGAACGGGATGGAGGCCGGCACCTGGTACCTGCACGTTCGCGCCCGCGACCGGGCCGGCAACTGGGGACCGGCGGCACACTGGCGCTTCAGTGTCTCGCACCACGAGGACAAGACGCCGCCCGCGGTCAAGAAAACCAGCCCCGCCGCCGGCGCGACCGGCTGCCCGCGGTACGTGGAGGTCGACCTCCATGAAGCCGGCTCGGGCATCAGCGCGCACGACGTGGAACTGCGCGTCGGCAAGCGCGTCTTCCGCCCCGGGGACCAGGGCGTGACGTTCTATCCGGCGGAGAACCGCATGCGCGCCGAGCTCACCGGGTTCGACGGGCGCCTGCTGGTATCACCGGGGCGGCTCAAGTGCAGCGTGCGCGCGACCGACTACGCCGGCAACGTGATGCCCGCGCACTCCTGGACCTGGAATCTGGATCTCTCGGCCGACAGGTCTTCGCCCCCTGCCCCGAAGGTCATCTACGTGCCGTCCGACCACCTGGTCTTCCAGGATTTCGAAAGCGGCCAGGGCACCTTCTGCAACTGGCGCCGGGGCATAACCTTCCGCCGGAAGGTTCGCTCGCGCGGACAGGCCGGAACCGGCCGGTGGTACGCGGCAACCAACGGCCGGCGCCTGCACGACAACAACAACGAGACCCAGATCTGGGCGAGGCCATTCGACCCCGAACGCTACAGCTACCTGGCCTTCGACTACCGTTTGGGTCAACAGGTGAGTTTCGACTTCCTGCTCGAAATCAACAACCTGCACCACACCCTCCACTTCGGGCCGCACGCGGCTCGCTGGGGACGTCGCCTGGGCCGCCTGACGCGCACGGTGGCCGACGGGAACTGGCATCGCGCCGAAGTCGACCTTCGAGCGCTGCGCGACCGCTTCCCCAAGCGCAGCGGCGACAGGATGGCGATCATCCAGAAGCTGCTCACCGTCTCGCGCACCCAGGACGGGGCGGACCTCGACAATTTCGTGTTGGCTTCGCCGTACGGGAAGCACCCGGCGTTCATCTGGGAAGCCCCCCAGGCAACCAGCGGGATCGGAGGCTACTCCTGGATGCTCGATTCCGAAGCGACAACCGAGCCGCCCGAGAAGGTGAAGGGCAACACCACGCGGGCCCGCTACAGGAACGTTCAGCCGGGCACCTACTGGTTCCACGTTCGCGCCTGCAGCGGCGCAGGTCTGTGGGGCAGCACGCGGCACTTGAGGATCAGGATAGAGGATACCCCATAAGCCCAACGCCAGAGGTCGGTTGCGTCTCGCAATCCCTTGCACACGCAGCAGTTATGAAATGAACCCCTTGCATCGCTCGTTCTGCGGTGTAGAATAACCGGGAGCATTCAGCACGCGGCGGTAGAGAAATGAGATAGGTATGTCTATGGACACCGACGAGAACCTCCTCAAGAAATCGGTTTCCGGCGGAAAGGGCAAGAGCGGCCCTGGAGAGGTCGATGCGCTGGACCTGGTCGAGGCCATCCGTTCGGCCTCGGCGGAGGGCCGCACAGGCACGCTCGTAGTAGCCGGCCCTGACGGCCAGCAGCGACAGATGCACTTCCAGGACGGGCTGATCAAGATGGTCTCCGAACCCTCCGCGCAAGACGACTCCCTTGAGCAGGCCCTGCTGGGCTCGCAGAGCTTCTCCCGGGAGGAAATCGACTCGGCTCGCGAAAAGGCCCGCAGCGGCGGCAAGAGTCTGGCGCAGGTGCTGCTGGAGAGCGGGATCACCCGCGGCCTGGACGCCGGCAAGCTGCTCGACTCGGTCACCTGCCGTGAGACCGCCAGGGTCGTCGGCTGGGGCCGCGTGAGATACAGCTTCCGGGACGGAGCTCCCCTCGCAGGGCTCTCTGAACCCTACGCCTCGCGCCTCGGGGGCATAGACGCCGAGGAAATCCTCGACGCCCTGCGCCGTGCCGCGCTCAAGGGCTCCTGACCTGCTCCGCGCCAAACCGTGGGCATCCCTGTTGACATTGGCGCTCGCGCCGTATAATTGACGCAGATTCAATGGACGACGAAACCGGCAGTAGATCTCCCGAAGACCCTCCGGGACAAGAACTTCGCTACATCCGCGGAGTGGGGCCCCGGCGCGCAGAAAAGCTGCGCCGCCTGGGTTTGCATACTGCTGCCGACCTGCTGCTGGCGGCACCGCGCCGGCTCGAAGACCGCCGCAGCCTCACGCCGATTTCGCAGCTGCAGCGGGGCACGCGCGCCACGGTCTCGGGCGAGGTGGTTCGCGTGCGAGCCCGCGAACTGAATCGCCGCCGGCACCTCATAACCCTGTTGATCGCGGACGACGGCGGCACCCTCGAGGCCACCTGGTTCAACCAGCCGTACCTGGCCGACCGTTTCGAGGAGGGCCAGCACCTGGTCCTGACCGGCAAGGTCGACTCCGACCGCATGCTCGTGCGCATGAACTCCCCGGAGTTCGAAGTGCTCGAGTCCGCCGAGGAGCCCGAAGCCGAAGGGGAACTGCCCTACTCGCAGCTGGCCTTCGGACGCCTGGTACCGGTCTACTCCCTGACCGAGGGCATCGGCCAGCGCTTCATGCGCCGCCTGGCGTGGCGCGTGCTCGAGGACCACGCGGGCTCCTGGCCCGAGGCCTTCAGCGACGTCTACCGCCGCGAGCGACGTCTGCTGCCCATCGCCGACGCGCTGCGCGGCCTGCACTACCCCGACGACGAGTCGCACCACAAGGCCGCCCGCCGCCGCCTGGTCTACGAGGAACTGCTGGTGCTGCAGCTGATCCTGGCCCTGCGCCGGGCCCGGCTCTGCGCCCGCGGCCCGGTCAAACGCTACGAGGTCACCTCGCGGGTCGACCAGCGCATCCGCTCGCGGCTGAAGTTCACGCTGACTGCCGACCAGGAGCGCTCCGTCGCCGAAATCGTGCGCGACCTCGCCCGGGAACAACCCATGAACCGGCTCCTGCAGGGGGAAGTGGGCAGCGGCAAGACTGCGGTGGCCGCCTACGCCTGCCTGGCGGTGGTCGCCGGCGGCAGCCAGGCGGCGGTCATGGCCCCGACCGAAGTGCTCGCCGAGCAGCACTTCCGCACGTTTTCGAATCTGCTGGACGGCTCGCGCGTGAAGATCGTGCTGCTCTCGGGATCATCCCGGGCAGCGGAGCGCAGGAAGCGCATCACCGCAGTCGCCTCCGGTGAGGCCGACATAGTGGTCGCCACCCATGCGGTTATCCAGGACCAGGTCACGTTCAAGGAGTTGGGCCTGGCGGTCCTCGACGAACAGCACAAGTTCGGCGTGGCCCAGCGCGGCAGCCTGGCGCGCAAGGGACCCGCACCGCACGTGCTGGTGATGAGCGCCACGCCGATACCCCGCACGCTGGCCCACGCCTTTTACGCGGACCTGGACCTCTCCGCGATTCGCGAGCTTCCCGGCGGCGCCCGCAAGGTGACCACGCGCGTGGTCACCGAGCGAGGCCGCGCCAAGATCCTGGACTTCGTCAAGAGACGTTTGGCCCGCGGGGAGCGGGCGTACGTCATCTACCCGGCGATCGCCGAGAGCGAGGAACACGACCTGGCCGCCGCCGAGACCGGTCATCGCGAGCTCTCGGGCTTCTTCGGGCCGGGCCGCGTCGGCCTGCTCCACGGCCGCATGAAGGCCGACCGCAAGCGCGAGGTCATGGAGCGGTTCCGCACCGGCGACGTCGATGTACTGGTCTCAACCACGGTAGTCGAGGTCGGCGTGGACGTGCCCGAAGCCACGGTCATCGTGATCGAGGGAGCCGAGCGCTTCGGGCTGGCCACGCTTCACCAGCTGCGGGGCCGAGTGGGTCGCGGCAGGCTCAAGCGCTCCTGGTGCCTGTGCGTGGCGCGCAACCGCACCAGGGAGAGCATGGCCCGGCTCAAGGCCTTCGCGGCGACCATGGACGGGTTCAGGATCGCCGAGGAGGATTTCAAGCTGCGTGGACCGGGGCAGTTCCTCGGAGAGCGCCAGCACGGCCTGCCCGAACTGCGATTCGCGGACCTGCTGGAGGACGGAGCCATGGTCGAACTCGCCCGCCGCGACGCCAGGAAGATAGTGGACTCCGACCCCGACCTCGAGAACCGCGAGCACCTCAAGCTGAAGAAGAGAATCGAGCGGCTGGCCGACGACGACCGCGAACTGGCGGTGGTTGCCTGATGAACCGGTACTGCCGAAAGGAGAGACATGGCATTCATAGCTGAACTCAAGTTCGACGACGCGGGCCTGATCCCCGCGATAGCCCAGGACGTCGCCAACGGGCAGGTACTGATGTTCGCCTGGATGAACCGCGAGGCGGTGGAGAAAACCTGCGAGACCGGGCTGGCCCACTACTACAGCCGCTCGCGCGACAAGCTCTGGCTCAAGGGCGAGAGCTCCGGCCACACCCAGGCGGTCAGGGAAGTGCGCTTCGACTGCGACGCCGACGTGCTGCTGCTCAAGATCGAGCAGCAGGGCGGCGCCTGTCACGTGGGCTACCGCTCGTGCTTCTTCCGGCGGCGCGATGCCGACGGCGGCATCGTCGTCGACGGCGAGAAGCTCTTCGATCCTGATGACGTCTACGGCAAGTAGGCCCGAGGCAACCGTGGAGCCCGTGGAGGTCGCGAGCTAGGTTGGACATCCTCGCCGAGTACTGGGTGCGGCTGGCCCTGATGGTCGTGCTTCTGGCCTTCAGCTTCTTCTTCTCGTCGAGCGAGGCGGCCCTCTTCTCGCTGCGAAGACTGGATTTCGAGGCGCTGCGCAAGCGCGGGGGCTTCGGCGCCGAGGCCGCCCTGGCCCTGCTCAAGGACCCGCGCGGCCTGCTCGCGGTGGTGCTCTTCGGCAACCTGCTGGTCAACATCTCCTTCTACGCCCTGAGCACCGTCCTGGTGCTCGAGCTGCGCACCAGGCACGGCCGGCTCTCGGCGGTTCTGGTCAGCCTGGCATCACTGGCTGCCGTCGTTACCCTCGGGGAGATCCTCGCGAAATTCACGGCGCTCAGCGTTCCGCTGACCATCTCCCGCCTCTTCTCGCCGCTGCTGCGCTACTTCTACCACACGGTTGCCCCGGTCCGCCTGGGCCTGGCGACGCTGATGCGCCGCCTGGAAGGGCGCACCATCGTCGAACCCCCGCACCTGGAGGCCGAGGAGCTCTCCGACCTGGTCGAACTGGCCGGGAGCGAGGGCGCCATCGTGGAACACGAACGCCGGCTGGTCCAGGAGGCCGTGGACCTCGCCGAGCTGCGCGTCAGTCACATCATGTGCCCCCGCGTGGACATGAAGGCCTGCGAGGAGGACTGGCCGGCCAGTTCGCTGCTGCTGACCGCGGCGCGCACCGGTCACGCACGCTTCCCGGTCTACCGCGACAGCCTCGACGAGATCCTCGGTGTCGCCGACGTCTTCGACGCCCTGCGCGAACCGGCACGCACCCTGGGGGAACTGGCCCGGCCGGCCAAGTTCGTCCCCGAGCAGAAGATGGCCACCGAGCTGCTGGCCGAGTTCGAGCGCGAGCGCTCGGACTTCGCGATCGTCTCCGACGAGTTCGGAGGAACCGCCGGGCTGGTGACGCTGGAGGACATCGTCGAGGAAGTCGTCGGCGACATCCGCGAGCCGCACGAGAAGCACCGGCCGGCCGAGATCCAGAAGCTGTCCGAGACCCGCTACCTGCTGGCCGGCGACCTCGCCGCCGAGCCCTGGGCCGAGGCCATCGACATCGACCCGGACGACCTCGGCGTCGACCGTCTGGGGGGGCTGGTGGCCTCGCTGCTGGGAAGGATCCCCCGCGAGGGGGACACCGTGCGGCGCGGGGCGCTGAGCTTCACGGTCAGGCGCATGCGCCGCCGCCGGGTTACCCAGGTCCTGCTGGAACTGGCCAGCGAGGAGGCCGCCGACGAAATCGACGAGCTCGAGGAACTCGACGGCGAGGCCGAAGTCCAGGCCGAAGCCGACCAGGCGCGGGCCGACTCGCGGCGCACGGAGGCCCCCGAGAGCGCCGGGGGAGCCGAGGGAGACGAGTCTTGATATACATGGCCTACGCCTTCCTGCTGCTGCTGGCCCTGGCCATGCAGGCCTTCTACACCGGATCGGAAATGGGGCTCTACACCGTCAACCGCTTCCGGCTGCGGCAGCGCCAGCACTCGGGAGAACGCAGCGCCAGGCTGCTGGCCTTCCTGCTGCACGACCCGGTGGGGCTGCTGATCACCTTCCTGATGGGCACCAACGTCTCGGTCTACGCTCTGACCGCCATCGTCACCAGCCTCTACGAGAACGCCGGCCTGAAGCCGGGATCGAACCCCTACCTCACCGCCGAAGTCGCGGCCACCGCGACGCTGACCATGCCGCTGTTCCTCTCGGAAGTCCTGACCAAGAACTTCGTGCGCCGCTACGCCGAACGGGTCAGCTATCTGTTCGCCTGGGGGCTGGCGGCAACCAAGGGCCTGCTCTACCCGCTGATCCTGGTATTTCGCCCGCTTGCCGCGCTGGGCCCCGGTCGCGCGGGAGCCCAGCGCGGTTTGGGCCTGCCCCGGCTCAGCAAGAACATTCTCCACCACCTGCTCTCGGCGGGACGCGAGGCCGGCGAACTCACCGTCGAGCAGGAGCGCCTGGCGCGCAACGTACTGCTGGTCGGCAACCACCGGGTAGCTGCCCTGGCACGGGAAATCTCCGTCTACCCGGCCGACGCGCACTCCGACGACGAACAGTCACCCGCCGTCAGGACCCTGACGGTCTCGGCGGCCGAAGGCACCGGCGCGGTCCTGAACCGCATGACCGCGGTGCGCACGCGCCTGGCCCTGGTTATCGCCCCCTCGGCCGGCGCCGAGGGGGGCGGCGTGAAATCCAGCGACATCGTCGGCTACGTGCGCCTCTTCGACCTGCTCGAGCCCAGCGCCCAGGGCAAGGCCGTGGGGGCTCTGGCCCGGTCCGTACCGCGCCTTGCAGACCACGCAACCCTGCGCGGCTCGCTCACGGTCATGCAGCGCGAGTGCGCCGACGTCGCGGTGGTCGAGCTTTCGCCGCCCAAACCCGCCCGCAGGCGCGGAAAGGCCAAGACCCGGCCCAAGCCGACCGAGGCTCTGGATCGCCCGGTATTGGGGGTAGTGCGCATCGCCCAGCTGATAGGCGAGCTTCTCGGCGCGCCGCCACCGGCGGAGAACGGCACGCCGCAGCGGGCGGCGGGCACCTGACCGCACCTGGCTCGCCGTGGCGGGCCGGGCCTGTCAGGATTCGATCGGACGCGACAGAAGGTATCTTCAGGCTATCATCCGGGCAGCACCCACGCGACAGCCGCATCCGACTGTCGCATGGCGCTTTGCGACTGCTGCAGAGCTACCGCGATACGGCGTCCAGCGCCTTGAAGAAGCGGCCAATCTGGCTGTCGGTGCCCACAGTAACGCGCAACGTGTGCTCGAGGCCGGCGCCGGGATAGTGGCGTACCAGCACTCCCTTGCGTCTGAGCGCCTTGACCGCACCGGGTCCTGCGCCGAGCTTCTTCGACAGCCGTGGGCCGAGGTCGAACATCACGAAGTTGGCCTCGCTGGGCAAGACCAGGAATCCGCGAGCAACCAGCTCGCGGATCATCCGCTCCCGCGTCCTGATGACCCGCTTCACGTTCTTCCGGACGTGGTCCATCCCGCCCAGCGCAGCGGTGGCCGCTGCCAGTTGGGTCACGCTCAGGTTGTAGGAATCCTTGAGCCTGTTCAGCGCAGCGATCACGTCACGATCTCCGAAGGCCAGACCCAGGCGCAGCCCGGCGAGCGAGAAGCCCTTGGACATGGTGCGCAACACCAGCACGTTGGGCAGGCGCCGAGCGAGCTCCAGGCAGTTGACGCGCGAGAAGTCCGCGTAAGCCTCGTCGACGACCACCAGGCCCTTGAACTTCTTCGCGAAGTCCTCCACCTCGTCCGGCCAGACCGCAGTGCCGGTCGGCGAGTTGGGGTTGGCCAGGAAGAAGATGTCCGCCTTCTTCCCGGCCAGCGTCGCCGGCAGGTGATAGTCGCGGGTGAAGGGCACCTCGACCAGCTTCGCACCGAGACCCGCCGCCACCGTCTCGTAGACGAGATAGCTCGGTCTCATGGTCATGATCCGGCCACGCTCGGGCACGAACGCCCGGCCCAGCAATGCCAGCAGCTCGTCGGAACCGTTCCCGCCGAGCACGCACTCGGGCTTGAATCCGTAGACCCTGCCGGCCAGCCGGCGCAGCTTCTTCTGCTCCGGATCGGGGTATACGCGCAGGCTCGCAGCGGCCTTCCTGACTGCGGCGGCCACGTGGCGGGAAGGGGGATAGGGGTTCTCGTTGGTGTTGAGCTTCACGAGACGCCCCAGTTCGGAGGGCCTGGGCTGTTCGCCCGGAACGTAGGGAGCCATCTTCGCGACCGACGGCCGCGGCTTCGGCCCGGGCCCGGGCTTGCGTCTCTTCCTGCTGGTCGTGCTCACGGGGTTTCCTTCCTCGGACCTTCCGAACCTTCCGGTTCAGCCCGCGACTACTTGCGCGCCTCGACCGATCGCGCGTGAGCCTCGAGGCCCTCCGCGCGGGCGAGCATGGCAGCCGAGCGCGAGAGCTTCCGAAACGTGCCGGCCGAGAGCTTGACCGTCGCCATCGTGCGGCAGAAGCTCGCCGCGCTCAGCCCCGAGAAGACCCGTGCCGCGCCGCCGGTGGGCAGCGTGTGGCTTGGTCCGGCAACGTAGTCGCCGATGGGCTCGGGGCTGTAGCGGCCGATGAATATGGTGCCCGCCGCGCGGACACGGTCCACCACGGCGTTCGGCCGGCGGCAGATCACCTCGAGGTGCTCCGGCGCCAGATCATTGACCACTTCGGCCGCCTTCTCGATGCGCGTCACGATTACGGCCAGTCCCCAGCTCTCGACCGCCTTCCGGGCCCGCTCGCGCAGCGGCAGGTCCTCCAGCTGCCTGCGAACTTCCTTCCCGACGTCAGCGGCCAGCTTTCGGGAGTTGGTGACAAGCACGCAGCTGCTCATGGAGTAGACGTCGTGTTCTGCCTGGCTGAGAAGATCCGCCGCGACTTCCGTTGCCCTCGCCGAACCGTCGGCCACCACGCAGACCTCGCTGGGGCCGGCGGGCATGTCGATGTCGACCTGTCCGTAGACCCGGTTCTTGGCGAGGGTTACGAAGAGGTTGCCGGGACCGGCAATCTTGTCGACGGGCTCGAGCGTCTCGGTGCCGTAAGCCATGGCCGCGACGGCTTGCGCTCCGCCAAGGCGCCAGATCTCCGTGATGCCCAGCTCGCCGGCAGCGGCAAGTATCGCCTGGTTCACGCTTCCGTCGCTTCCCGGCGGAGTAACCAGCACTATTTCCTCGACGCCGGCCGCCTGCGCGGGAATCACGTTCATCAGCACGCTGGAGGGATAGGCCGCGCCAAACCCGGGCACGTATACGCCCACGCGCCGCAGCGGTACGACGCGCAGTCCCAGTTCCTCGCCCGGACCGCGCATCAGAACGCTCTCGGGCAGGGCGACGTGCTCCTGGTAGATCTGGATCCGCCGGGCGGCCTCCAGCAGCGCGTGGCGCAACTCGAGGTCCAGGCCGCGCCGCGCCCGACGCAGTTCGTCGGCAGAGACCCGCAGCCTGCCCGGGGTCAGCCTGGGCCCGTCAAATATCCTCGTGTACTTGATGAGCGCCGCGTTGCCCCTGGCCCGCACGTCGGTGATGATCTTGTCGACCGCGTCGACAGGCCGCAAGACCTTGCCGAAGGCGCGCCTGGACAACTTCCGGGCGGCGGGGCCCATCCTGCCACCGCCGGCATCCAGGCGACCGCGGATGCGTGCTACGGCCTTGCGTGCCGCCGGCGTTCCGGCCTTGAGTGTCTTCAGCACCAGTCTTCCCTCCTCTTGCCCGGAGCATGATAGCGGCGCCGCGCCTTCAGGGCAAGCCGCCGGACGAAATTAGTAGCGCGCCGGCGGATCATTGGGTATACTCCGGAATCCGGAGGGAAGCAGCGATGGCCAAGGCCGGCAGCAGGAAGACCAGACGAGGCAAGCGCGTCCGCCGCAAGACGCGCGAGACGTCGATCACGGCGAGGCTCGTCGTCGACGGCAGCGGCAGGACCGACATATGCACGGGTATCGGCTTCTTCGACCACATGATGGAGCTCATGGCCCGTCACGCCATGTGGGATCTCAAGCTGGAGGGCACCGGCGACCGCCAGGTCGACGACCACCACCTGGTGGAGGACACCGGCATCGTTCTGGGCCGGGCGCTCGGCGAGGCGCTCGGCGACAAGAAGGGCGTCGCCCGCTACGGCTGGGCACGGGTGCCCATGGACGAGGCCATGGCCGAGGCCGCCCTGGATCTTTCGGGCCGGGCCTATCTCTTCGTTGCCGGGCTTCCGGCTCGAGGCAGGGTCGGCACGTTCGACTTCGAGCTGGCCGAGGAGTTTCTGCGCGCGCTGAGCGAGAACGCCGGAATGACGCTGCACCTCGAGGTCCTGCGCGGCCGGAACAGGCACCACATCCTGGAGAGCGCCTTCAAGTCGCTGGGACGGGCGTTGCGCCAGGCGTGTTCCTTCGACCCGCGGGAGAAGGGCATCCCCTCGACCAAGGGCCGACTCTGAGCCCGAAACATCGCTGAGCGCGAGCCTCCGGAAGGCCCTACCGCACTGCGGTCAGGAGCTTTCTATCCTGGCGCGTTGCGATTGCGGACCGCGGATTCATTCGAAGACGGCCGACCTTCAATACGTCTCTTGATGTGACCGCCTTCTGTGTGGATACTCGGTGTGGGCGCGCCTGAACAGCATCGCATCATCCAGTCATTCCGCGCCCGGAGGACCAGATGCCCGATTTCCGCCTCCTGACTCCCTCGGGAAGCGTTCCCCTGGCCGGCGAGGAGCTCCTGGTCGGCAGTTCGCCCGACTGCCAGGTGCGTGCCGAGGGAGCCGACGTGGCCACCCACCACGCCAGGATAATCGTGAGGTCCGGCAAGCCCCCCCTGGTCGAGCCGGTCACGCCCGAGTGCGTCGTGCTTCTCGACGGCAAACCCATCGCCGGGAACGCGGCGCTCAAGCCCGGCTCCGTGCTGCGCGTCGGCACCACCGACATACACCTGGAACTCGGCACCGGGGACCAGCTTCCTCCGGTCAGGAAGAAGCCGCTGTGGCGCCGCCTGCTGCGCATGGGCTTCTACGGCACCGGCACGGTCGTGCTGCTCCTGGTTCTGGTAATCGTGCTGGTACCCTTCATCCTCAGCGAAGCGCGGGTGAAACAGACCATCAAGGAAACCCTCGAAGAGAGCCTGCGCCGCGACGTCGAAATCGGCGGCGTGAAGCTGGAGATCTTCGAGGGGTTGAAGATCACCGACCTGGTGGTCGCCAACAAGGAGGGCTTCACCTCCGACCGCCAGCTCCTGACCGTCAAGGAAGCAGACATCCGCGTCGACGTTCTCGAACTGCTCAAGAGCCGCCTGGCGCACCTGAAGTGCTCGGTGAACATCAAGGAACCGGCCATCTTCCTGGAGCGCGACAAGGTCCACGGCGCAACCAACATCGACGATCTCCTCACCGCTGATGGCCAGGGTGGCAGTGGCGGGGGCGGGGGCGGGGGCGGAGGCCCGAAGACGAAGGGCCGGGGCTCGGAATCCGGCGGACCACTGGGACCGGTCACCCGACTGGACCTGAAGCTCACCGTCGAACAGGGCTCACTGGAGTTCGACGACCGCAAGGCCGGTGCTGTCAGTCGGGTCGAAGACCTGTCCATCAAGACCAGAGTTGACGGCTTCGACCTGGAAACGATGAAGGGCAAGTTGAACTACGCGCTGGGGCTGACCGCCCGCTCGGGCGGAGCCCCCGGCCGGGTGGATCTGTCGGGCGACGCCGATTTCGAAGTCGATCCCGAAAGGAAGAGCACTCTGGGATTCGGATTCAAGAAGCTCTCCGGGCAACTGCTGGGCATCGAGATAAAGGACCTCGACACCTCCGCGCTGGCCAGGCACCTCGGACTGCCCGCGCCCGGCAGAAACGTCTCGCTCCAGTTCAATCTCAAGGCCGCGTCTCCGGACAGGATTACGCTCAAGACCGTGCTCAACTTTCCCCAGCTTGACGCCGTTTCCCTTGGGCTTCACGACAAGCCAGTACCCGGCCTGGGAGCCCGGCTGACACTTGAAGGCGACGCTGATCTCGCGAAGGGCGACAGCACGCTCAAGCTCGCCGGCGAGAGCCCTCTGTGGCAGGAGTTCCGCGGCGAGCTCAAGACCACCGATCTGCCGGCGATGGCCATGGCCGGCGGCGGCCCTGCCGCCGCCAGCGGCGGCAGCATATCGCTGGACCTGGGTATCAGGGCCGACGTCGCCAAGCTCACCGGCGGCGAGGTCGGCCGGCTGTTCAAGGCCAAGGGCGTGGTGGCCGGCACGCTCGAACTCGGAGTCAGCGCCAGTGGCACGGCCGAGGACCTGCCCTTCACAGTAACCCTGGCACTGCGCAAGCTGCTGGTGCCGCCGGTCTACACCGAAGGCCGGCAGCTGCCGGAAGAAGATATCGCGCTGACCAGCAAGGGGCGCATGGTCTTCGATCCCGAGACCCTGGCGCTGCGCAGCAGCACTTTCAGCGCCAGGATAGACTCGGCCGCAATCAGCGGCAAGCTCACCGGCGGCGAGTTCGCCCCCGCCGGCGAAGGGATCGAAGCAATTGCCGCCGGTCAACTTGCGCTGCGCGCCAACTTCAAGCAGCTAGCCGACCGCTACGCGAAAGCGCTGCCCGGTCTGCCACGACTGGACGAGGCCCTCTCGGTCACCGCATCCGCGAAGAGCCGGGAGGGCAAGCCGATCACACTGTCGGCCACGCTGGAGTCGCGCCGGGCAGACGGACGCCCCGAGCCTGTCCGGATTGCCCTCCGGGCCGACGCCCGCCAGGTCGAGATTCCGGCGGCGAAGAAGGCCGATGCCGCGGGCCCGGGATCCGCCTCCGGCCACTGGAACATCACCGGCCTGAACCTGACGGTCGAGACTCCCGGCACGCGCGGGCTGGATCTCAAGATCGCCGGGGACCTCCTGGCCGTGGACGGCCCGGGTTCGGAATTCGAAGTGAGCCTGGATCTGGATTCGGACCTCTCCGCGCTTTCTTCACGCCTTGCCGAACTCGTGAAGCTCTACCCGCGCCTCGAGAAGCTGGCGAAGACGAAGTTCAACGGACGCATACGGGTCAAGGGCGCCAGGATCAAGGGCAGCCCCCGCAGCTTCAGCAGCCGCCTTTCTGCCGATATCGTCGGCCTGCGCCTCAGCGGGCCGGGCCTGCCGGCCGGGGTGATCTCAGACGCGCGCACCCGGCTGATAGCCAACTTCGACCTGGATCTCAAGGAGCAGAGCCTTTCCGCGCCGGAGGTCTCGCTGCGCAGTTCCTTCTGCACGCTGAAACTCAAGGGTGAGGTCAGGGACTACACCCGAATGCTGGGCACCTATCGCCTGGACCTCAGTGCCGACGCCGGCAAGACCGGTGCCCTGCTGCACGCCTTCGGCCTGCTCAAGAAGGAACTCGAGCTCAAGGGCGACGCGGGCATCGCCGTTGCCGCCGACACCGCGCGGGGAACGCTGGAAATCGAGAAGTTCCTGGTCCACACCAACCTGGCCCGGCTGAACCTCTCCGGCAGGGCCGACGGCCTCAAGCTCAAGGAGCTGATCGACGGACAGCCGCTGGCCGCGGTCATCGAGAACGCCACCGGCCAGGTGAACCTGGAGGAGTTCAAGGCCGACGTCTCCGTGATCGGAGACCTGCGCAAGGCCTTCGAGAGCATCCCGCCGGACCTCGCCGGCCAAGGCCCGGTGGTGGTTTCCGGCCAGCTCAGCCGCGGCACCGGGAAGGAATTCGCCGTGAGGCTCAGGATCGACGCCAGCGAGGCCAAGATCGCCTTCAGCGGCCTGGTTGACAAGCCCGCCCGGGCGCCGGCCAGTCTCGATCTTTCCGGAACCTGGAACCCGGCCGAGAGCACCAGGTCCCTCAAGATGAAGTCACTCAACGTGCGTCTCGGGGAGCTGGCGCTGAAGGGCTCGGGCACCGCCGACGTGACTCTCGGCGAGACCCTGGACCTCGACCGCGTCGAAGCCCGCTTGCAGATACCGGCATTCGAACCCGAGAAGGTCCGGCGCATGCTCCCGGCACTCTCGGGCATGAAGTTCGGCGGCAAGCTGGCGCTCGAGGAGCTCGCGGCGGCCGGCAGCCTCAAGGAACTCCTCGACGGAGAAAAGGACCTCTTCTCCGGCCGGCTGGCGGGAGTGAAGCTCAAGGGCAAGGCCAGCCTCCGCGATCTCTCCTTCGAGTACGCCGGCCTTCCCAACATGAGCGTCCGCTCGACCGGCTCGGTGGTGCTCGACACCCGCACGCTCAGCATCCAGAACCTGGCGGTGGGGCTGAGCAACAAGGCCAGCAGGCACGAGACCCGCGTGGTGGTCACCAAGGGCAAGGTCGGCTCGGCCAAGGCCGGCGCGCCCCTGCTCGGCGACCTGCAGGCGCTATCCGGACAACTGGAGCTCAGCTCTCCCGAGATCAGGATAGAGGAAGTCCTCGCCGCTATGGAGCCGCCCGGCAAACAGGCCGCACCGGGCAAGCCCGGGGAGAAGCCCGGCGGCGCCGGAACCAGGCCCGAAAGCAGGCCGGGCGAACCGGAAGGGGTCGCGAACACCGGGTCCAAGCCCTACGAGTTCCTGAAGAGGCACCGCTTCGACGGCGGCATCCGCATCGACAGGGTGACCTACGACAAGTACTCGCTGGTGGATCTCGTCGGCAAGTTCGAACTCAAGGACAACATCTTCCGGGTCACCAAGTTCGGCGCCAGGGCCTACGACGGCGAAGCCGACGGCTCCGCCCGCGTGGACCTCAACGGCCGCGAGCTGGTCCACAGCGGCAGGATGAAAGTCAAGAACGTGGACGTCAACCTGGCCGCGGCCGAAGCCCTGGGCTACAAGGATATCTTTCACGGGCGCGCCGGCGGCGACGTCAGCTGGTCGGGCGTGGGCGTGGAACCCGGCAAGCTCAGCAAGTGGAAGGGCAAGGGCGCGCTGCGCGTCAAGGAGGGCCGGGCCAGGAATCTCGACAAGTTCCCCCTTTTCGGAACCAGCTTGGGCGCGCTCGCCGGCAAACTCGGAGACCGGGGCATCCGCGAGGTCTACGGCAAGGAACACGCCATCGACCCCACCGAGATCGGCGTAGGGCTGACCATGGAGGACGGAGTCCCCATGGTCAAGTTCAGGAACCTCAGGATGCAGACGGTTTCTAAGGACCCGCTGAGCGTGGGGTTCCTGGGAGGCTTCGCCGTCCTCGGCGACAAGAAGGGCAACCGCAAGCTGGCGTCCAAGAGCCGCTTCACCTTCAACCGGCTCCCCGACAAGTGGCTCGAGAAGCTCGGGGCCGAACACGTCGGCAAGGTGGTCAAGGCACTGCCCGGTGACGCCCGGAAGTACGCCTCGGAAGAGGAAGTCACCCGCGACTTCAAGGACGCCGTGCACAAGGAGATGCGCAAGGGGAACCTCTACGTCACGTTCCGCGGGACCCTCACCGGCCCGCGACCGCACAGCGTCAAGGGCCTCGACGATATCGGGGGTGCAGTAGTCAAGAGTGCCGTCACACGCGGGCTCAAGAGGTTCGCGAAGGACAAGGGCGAGAAGGGAATCAAGGAGTTCTGGGACAAGCTCCGAGGCAAGGATACTGACAAGCGAAAGCAGGAGGACGAGGACAAGAAGTCCCCCAAGCCGAAACCGCAACCTGAACCAAAGCCCAAGCCCGAAGCCAAGCCCGAAGCCAAGCCCGAACCCAAACCGGAGCCCAAACCGGAGCCCAAGACGGAACCCGAGCCGAAGCCCAAGACCGAACCCGCGGACGCGGACAAGCCTCGCATCGAAGTCAGCGACTGGGACGTGGGCGGCAACTTCCTCAAGCCCAAGGCCCGGATCAAGGTCAAGGTTTACGGTTCGGCGGCCAGGAAGATCAAGCTCTATGCCGTCGGGCGCGACGGCAAGAAGGACAAGCTGTCATCGAAATCCTGCAAGCACGGAGACACGATCGAGTTCAGCGAGACCTTCAGGCGGCTGACCACCAAGTCCCTGGAGCTGCGCCTCGCCGACAAGGACAACAAGACCATCGCCCGCGAAACGCGCCGGACCGGGCTCTAGTCGCCGAGTTCAACGTTCCGGGTTCAACGTTCAACGTTCAACGCCGAACCTCTTCGAGTCAGACTGTGGTACCCGGTGCCCGCTGACTGTGAACCTTGAGCTCGAAACCCCGGACAGCTCGCTCAGAAGAGCCCTTCCTCGACGAAAGAGAAGAAGCGACCCTCGCCCACGATCACGTGGTCCAGGACCCTCAGGCCGACCAGCTTGGCGACCTCCAGGAGCCGCGCGGTGATCTCGCGGTCGTCGCGGCTGGGCTCGGGGCTGCCCGAGGGATGGTTGTGCACGAAGGCCACCGCGGCGGCCGCCTCGCGGATTGCGGGGCGGAAGACCTCCCGCGGGTGCACCGGCGCTCCGGTCAGCGTGCCGGTGCTGACCCGCTCGTGCGTGATGTAGCGGTTCTTCTGGTCGAGGAGCACGACGAAGAAGGTCTCCTTCCTCAGGTCCCGCAACTCGGCGCCGAAGAACTCGAAGAAGTCGGCACCGCTGCGGAACTGCCGGCCCTCCTCGCGGCTCTCGACCGTCCAGCGTCGCGCCAGCGCCAGCGCAGCACGGAGCCGCAGGGCGAGCTGCTCGTTCATGCCCCTGACGCCGGTCAGTTCCGGAATCGGCCGCAGGGCCAGCTCGCGCAGCGAGGCGTCTTCGAGCAGCCGCCGGGCCACGCCCAGCGCCCGTCCGGGTTCGAGCCCCCCGCTCCCCAGCACCAGCGAGATCAGCTCGCTCGCCGCCAGGGCCTCCTCGCCGTCGCGCCTCAGGCGAACCGCCGGCCGCTCGGCCCGGCCGGGCGCGGGGTTGGCCAGCTCGCCGCGGCGATAGGCGCAGGCCTCGGCCAGTTCGCAGTTGGCACAGCGCGGCATCTCCCCGCAGACCGGCTCTACCCCCAGGCCCGGCTCCCCCGCGGCGAAGATGCGCAGGTAGAGGCCCACGCTGACCGCGTCGAGATTCCCCGCGCGTCCCAGCCCGGCCACGAAACCCTCCAGGCGCCGGGCACGCCCCCGCGCCTCGGGCACGCCCAGCCGACGCAGGAAGCGCAGGACCTCGGCATCAACCGCGAGGTCCAGGCCTGCTACCCCGGTCGTCCGGCCCAGGACGCTCCTGAGGAAGGAGGCCAGCCCCCGCCCGGCATCGCGTTTGACGCGCGAGGTGATCGCCGCGATCACCTTGCGAGGATCGGCGCTCAGCTCAGTCGGCGCGGGCTGTCCATAACCTGCACTTGCCATGCCTGCATATTCGGCGAAGACCGCGCCTTCTGCAAGTCGCTTTCGGCCGCCGGCGCTGCGCTCAGAGCTGGCCGATCATCTTGTGCGACTGGGGAATGACCAGGACGCGCTTGAAGGTCCGCAGCGCCCGCTCCTGCATGGCCAGGAGTTCTTCCGGCCCCGGCGGCTCCGCCCCGGCTGCGACCGGCGTGACCGGCTGCAGCACCAGCGTCGCGGAGCGCGCGGCCCCCGCCGCGATCTCCAGCGCGCGATCGAACTCCTCCCCGGGCAGCCCGCGCACCACGACCATCTTGATCGCCAGGAGCTTGCCACGCGCGAGCTTCAGGAAGCGCTCGGTGGCCTGCCAGTCAACGTGCTCGCCGGTGGAAGTCGGCAGCTTGAAATCGGCGGTGATCCGGTCGAACTGGTCCAGCAGCGGGGCGAGCTTGCCGGGCAGCGAGGCGTTGGTGTGCAGGTCCTGGCGCAGGCCCAGCGCCCTCAGCGGCGGGGCAACCGCCCGCAGGAACCGGTCGGACAGCAGCGGCTCGCCGCCGGTCCAGGCCACCGACTCGTGGCGCACCTGCTTCGCCAGCCGATCGACCGCGTCCAGCACCGCCTCGGAACCGACCGGATTTGGCAGCGTCTTCCAGTTGCGCCGGCCGGCACGGCGCTCAACGCGGCAGGCCCGCGGCGGCTCGGTATCGGTGTCGCAGTAGCGACATGCCAGGTTGCATCCGGCCAGGCGCACCAGGATCTGACGCTCGCCGATATCCGGGCCTTCGCCCTGGATCGCCGAGTAGATCTCGGAGAGTGAAGCCCCGCTTCTGCGCGCCACCGCCGGGCTACGCCCCCTCGGATCCGGGTCCGGGCTGGTCGACCGGCCCCGCGGCCCCACCCGGCCCCCGGACCACCGCCGCCACCGGTACCGCCGGATTGGGGGCCGGCCGCTGGTCCGACGTGCTGGCCGCCGCCAGCTGGCGCCGCCACCGGGCGCGCACCCGGGCAACGCGCAGGCCGGCCCACGCCCAGAGCCCCACCGAGCTGCACGAGTAGACCAGAGCGGTCACCGCCCACAGCGGCACCGCCAGCCCACCCGGCAGGTTGACGCTCTTGAAGGCGCTGCCGCCCCACTCCCAACCCGAGATCATCGCCACCACCGGGCTGAGGTAGTGCAGGTTCCAGAGCGTGCTGCTGGCCGGTCCTGCGATTGCGTCCGCGCACAGCAGGAGGATCAGCGGCCCGAATGCCAGCACGGCAGTCACTCCGAAGGCGGCCAGTCCCGCCCCGCGGTGGGTGAACCCGAAACTGGAGAACAGCGCGGCTATCGCCGCGGTGGTGATCAGGAACAGCGTCAGCGGAACAACGGCGCTCATGTTCCGCCACACCCACTCGTCCATCCCGGCGCCGACCAGACACACCGAGTTGAACAGAGTCAGGCCGCCCAACCCCAGCAGGAGGAAGAAGACGGTGTAGGCCAGGCCGGTCATCGGCCCGGGCATGAAGACCCGCAGCGGGACCAGCGGCCCGCCGAGTCTTCTGATGTCGTCGGCCACGCGCGGCGGCAGGATGGTCTCCTCGGCGGGGAAGTACAGGGCCCCCAGCCACAACAGCGGCGCCGCGCAGATCATGGCCACCGTCAGCAGTCCCGGCCAGCCCCCCGCCGGGATCTTGCCCAGGCCGCCCTCGACCAGGACGCTCATTGAGTAGAAGAACAGACAGATCAGCAGGAAGACCGTCCAGATCACCCTGAGGTTGGTGGAACGGTTGGCGGTTGCCGGCTTGAGCCGGTTGGAGGCCGCCGCGAAATTCGCCGCGAATATGGAGAGCCCGACGAACTGCGGCACGATGGTTATCAGCAGTTGCTCCTTCCAGTCGAATCCGGCCATGACCGCAGCGATCGCGCCCGCCCCGCGCCCACCGGAGAGGAAGGCCGCGGAAAGCGCCACGCTCAGGACCGACATCAGCACCACGATGATCAGCGTGAGCACGTAGGAAATGACCACCGAGGACTTGCTTTCCCGGCAGTGCGCCGAAACCGCCAGGCTCACGGAACTGACCACCAGCGTGCTGAAAAGCACGCCGAGGTAGAGTATCGCCAGGTCCCAGGGGGACACCCCGCCGAAGAGAAAGCAGATCGTCACCAGTGGCAGCGCCGAGGCCATGAACAGCAGAATCACCACCAGGGCGCTGAGCAGCTTGCCCCACACGACCTCCCAGGGACGGATCGTGGTGGTCAGCAGCAGGTCGAGGGTCTTGCCCTCGCGCTCAGTGGTGATCGCCGTGCAGCTGAAAGCCGGCACCAGGAAGATGACCACAACGCTGAGGCCCACGAAGAACGACCCGAAGAGGATCTTGCCGACCTGGGCGGGGTCCTTCTGCGCACCGGCCGCCGCGGTGGTCGCGGCGATCAGCAGCACGCCGGCCAGGATGGTCATCAGCAGCATGTGGCTGACGAAGAACTTGCGCCCGCGCAGCAACGCGCGCATCTCCCTGACGAGAATGGGACTCTGCAGCGCGACCCAGATGCTGCGATCGAAGCCGCTCCCGCTTCTCTCGCGCGTCCACAGCCGCGAAGTCCAGCCGAGGGCGTGGGCTATGCACGCCAGACTCCCGGCGCCGCTCACCAGACCGGCACCCACCCGAGCCAGATTGTAGGCAATAGCGTATTCCATCACAGCACCGCTCGCTACGGCTGTACGGATCACGAAGATGAACGAGGTCAGCGCTCCGATGCCCAGGATAGCACCGACGGCAAGAAGGACCCCGCGGCGGAGAGGTTCTCCCGATGTGCGCTCGTCCCCGCTCACGCCAGTTCTCCCTTGGTGATGCGCATGAAGAGGGCTTCCATGTCCCTCTCCTTCTCCTCCAGGCCGATGACCGGGAGTTCCCTGTCGACCAGCAGCTTCATCAGGCCGTGGATCTGGCGATCGGCGCCCTGGAACTCCACGCGCACGTTGCGTCCGTCCACCTGGGCCGAGAGCACGCCGTCGATCTTGAGCAGCTCCGCCGCGGCCTGCTCGGCCTTGTTGAGCATCTTGACCATGATGATGCGCACCGGCATCAGCTTCTCGGTCATCTCATCGACGTTGCCGCTGGCCAGAATCCTGCCGCGTTCGATGATGCAGCAGGCATTGCAGATCTCGCGCAGCTCGGTGAGGATGTGCGAGGAGATCATGATGGTCTTGCCCATCCCCGACAGGGTCCGCAACAGCGCGCGGAACTCGATGCGCGCGCGCGGATCCAGGCCCGCGGCGGGCTCGTCCAGGATCAGCACCCTGGGATCGTGAACCAGGGTCTTGGCCAGGCAGAGGCGCTGGCGCATGCCCTTGGACAGGCTCTCGACCATCCGCTCGCGAAGCGGCGAGAGGTCGGTCAGGGCCATCACGTCGTCGATCGCCCGGCGGCGCTGGAGCTTGGGCATGCGGTAGGCCGCGGCGAAAAAGTCGAGGTACTCCCAGACGCGCACGCCGTGGTATACGCCGAAGTCGTCCGGCATGTAGCCGATCAGGTGGCGGACGCGGTCTGGATAGCGCACCACGTCCTCGCCGCCCACGAAGGCCTCGCCGCCGGTGGGTTCCAGCAGCGTCACCAGCACGCGGATGGTGGTGGTCTTGCCCGCGCCGTTGGGACCGATGAAAGCGAATATGTCGCCCTCTTCGACCTCGAAGCTCACGTCGCGCAGGGCGCGCGTGCCGTTCTCGTAGGTCTTGGTCAGTCCCCGGATGTCGATCACCTGGCGGCGCCTCCCCGCTCGGAGAAGACCACCAGCACGTTGAGCGACTGGCCGCGCACCACGCCGCCGTCCAGCCGCACGGGCTCGAACTCGTCGATGTTCCTGACCTTGGCGAAGAGCATCATCCCGGTGCGCACGGTCATTACCGCCGGGTCCAGCCGGACGTCCTTGAGCATTACCGAGGTGGCCTGCTCCGCGAATGAATCGCCCCTGCGTTCGAGCGCGTAGCTGGTCTTCCCGCCCAGTTCCCCGCCAATCCAGAGCATCAGCGCGTTGCGCATGCTCAGGCTGGGGGCGCGCCGCCGGCGCCGGACCTCCTCGTATGCACCGACCTGCTGCCAGCGGGCGAGCTTGCCCGTGAAGGTCTTGCCGCGGGGGACCTTCCCGATCCAGGCGTACTTGCCGCCGCCCTTGCCCGAAACCACGAAGGCATCCTCCAGCTCGATGGCGCTGCGGTTGACCAGGCGGTAGCGCCCGTCGGTGCGCCCCTCGGTGTTGGTCAGGGCCTCAAGGACGATGCTCCCGCCCAGGCTCCGGGTGGAAACCGCCTCGAAGTGCGCCATCTCCCACATGTTCAGGGGGTAGCGCTCGAGAACGAAGCCCTGCTCGTGCATGGTGGCGTAGGCCCGCTGCTGCTGGCCGCCGATCTCCGTCTTGTGCAACGGGCAGATCAGGCCGTGGCCGTCGGTGCCCACGTCCACGAGCATTGACCCGGCAGGGAAAACGCTCTGGCTGGTGATGCTCTTGGCGCGGGTCCCCCCGGAATAGACCGAGGCCACGGTGACCCGCCGCCCCACGGTGGTCACGCCCCGCGAGATGTACCCCACCGCGAAGGTGATCAGCACGAAGACCGCCGAGAGCAGCGGGATGGTCACGATGCTCAGCGCCCGCATGTCCAGGCGACGCAGGACGAAGTAGTTGACCGGCCCCACCAGCACGAGGTACAGCACCACGATGAAGACCACCAGCAGCGCCGATACGCTGCGCTCCTGGGCGAGGTTGAGTATCTCGGTGCGCTGGCGGGCGCGGGTAACCGGGTTGCTGTCGGGGTTGTAGTAGTTGCCGTAGTTGTAGTCCTCGCGGGGCTTGTTGGGGTACTGGCGCAGGCCCAGTTCCGCCCAGAAGCTGTACATGCCCGGCCAGCCGAGCACCGAAGGGTCCAACAGGTTGAGGCTCCAGACGTGGACGGTGCCCAGCCCGCAGGGACCGGAGATCATGCCCTTGCCCGGGTCGGCGGCGAGGCCCCTGGCCTGGAAGTCGAAGGTGGTCATCGCCCGGAAACTGCCGAGGAAACCCGAGCCGTAGCGCTTCTGCAGGGCGCCGAGAAGCGCAGCGGTCCTGTTGCGCGAGGACACCGAGACCTTGCTGAAACGCACCAGCGGGCGCAGCTCGGGCCGGGCGAACCACGCGCGGTCAGCCGCGGAGAGCACCACCACCCCGCCGCCGCGGGCGTAGTCGATTATCGCGTCGAGCTTCTCGGTGCTGAGCTTGCCGACCTCCAGCGGAGTCTGGTAGAGCACCAGGAAGTCGACCCCGTTGTAGCCGGCGGCGCGGTCGGGCAGCGCGCGAAGTTCGGGCTGGGCGACCTTGAACTCCCAGGAATACCCGCCGGCCAGCGCCGAGCCGCGCACCATGGCCTTGCCCTTCCGGCCGGTAATGCTCCTGAGCACCCTCTTGCGATCCGAGACCACGCATACCAGGTACTCGGTCTCCGGCACGCGACTGATGGCCTTGAACTTGCCCGTTCCGGGCACCCGGCGCCCGTCGTCGAGGTAGACCTCCACCACCTGGCCCTGACCCAGGTGCACGCTCTCGTGCCGCAGGTAGAGGTGGTAGTCCTTCTTGCTGTTGGCGGCCAGCTCGACCTTCAGCCGCGTCTGGAAGAGCAGCGGCCGGCGCGGTCCCATGCGCAGCTCCGCGACCACGTGACCCTCGAAGTCCTTCCGGGCGTCGATGGTCACGTGCACCGGGAACCAGCCCACCCGGCAATACCCGCCCAGTCCGGGCGTGACCGAGATCCTGAAATCCGGGTTGCCCTGCGGCTTGCCGGGTGCGGCCCCGCCGGGACGCTTCGGAAGCCGCGGGGCAGTGCCGGCGCGAGCGCCGGCTGCCAGCAGCGAGGCCGCCACCATCAGACAGGTCACCGCAGCTCTGGTCGACCGGCCCCGCCTTGGAGCTTCGATCATTGACTAGCTGCTCCTGATCAGGCCCATGGCCTCTACGCGCGTTGCCTGCCTGGTCCGGAAGATACCCCTGACCACCGAAGTGGTCGTGACCGCGCCGGGCTTGCGAACGCCGCGCATGGTCATGCAGAGGTGCTCGGCCTCCACCACCACCATAACGCCCTTGGGCTTGAGGGTGTTCATCAGAACCTCGGCGATTTCGGAGGTGAGCCGCTCCTGCAACTGCGGGCGGCGGCTGACCGTCTCGACGACCCGGGCCAGCTTGCTCAGCCCGCTGATCGCGCCGTCCGGGATGTAGGCCACGTGCGCCCGGCCCAGGAACGGCAGCAGGTGGTGCTCACACATCGAGTAGAAGGGAATGTCCTTGATCAACACGATCTCGTCGTGCTTGTCCCCGGTGAGCGGCTTGATCAGCTCCCGCGGGTCCCGGCCCAGACCCTCGAATATCTCGGCGTACATCCGGGCAACGCGGGCGGGCGTTTCCCGCAGGCCCTCGCGCTCCGCGTCCTCGCCGATCCCCTCGATGATCTGCCGGACTCCGTTCTCGATCTTCTTGAGATCCACGGTGGTCTCCCGGTTGCTGCCCGCTTGCGCCCCGCCGGGAGCAGCAGCCGTCAAGCCGTCCCCGGCGGAAGCCCCCACTAGTGGACCCCGTACTCCGCGAGGCAGCTCTCAATTTTCGCCACGTTCTCCCTCTTCATCTCGCACAGCGGCATGCGGAAGCTGCCGGCGCCCCTGCCCGCCAGGCGCATCATGGTCTTGATGCCCATGGGGTTGTTCTCGATAAAGGCCAGTCGCACCAGCGGGAGCATCCGGTAGTGCAGTTCGCGGGCGGTGGCGAAGTCGCCCGCGGCCGCCGCCTGGACCAGTTTCTTGACGTCGCCGGGGATCAGGTTGCTGATCACCGAGATGACGCCGGCAGCTCCCACCGACATCATCGGCAGGGTCAGGGAGTCGTCGCCCGATACCAGGGTGATGTCGCAGGCCGCCAGGATCGAGCTCACCCGGTCCACGCAGCCACCGGCCTCCTTGATGCCGGCAACGAAGGGCAACCCGGCCAGCCGCGCGACGGTGTCCACTTCGATCTCCTTGCCGGTGCGACCCGGAACGTTGTAAAGCACCTGGGGCACGCCCCCGGTGGACTCGCCGATGGTCTTGTGGTGCTCGTAGAGCCCGTCCTGGGTGGGCTTGTTGTAGTAGGGGCTGACCAGCAGCACGCCGTCGGCGCCGGCCTCGGCCGCCGAACGCGTCAGCCTCACGGCCTCGGCGGTGTTGTTGGAACCCGCGCCGGCCAGCACCCTGGTGCGGCCCGCGGCGGTCTTTATCGCGAAGCTCACGACCTCCTCGTGCTCCTGGTGGCTCATGGTCGCCGATTCGCCGGTGGTCCCGCAGGGCACCAGCGCGTTGATGCCGGCGGCGATCTGGTCTTCGATGTTGCGCCCGAAGGCGTCGAAGTCGACCTTGCCGTCGGCGTCGAAGGGCGTGATCAGGGCGGTCATCGCCCCGGTAAACCGAACCTGCTCGTCGCTCATGTCTTCTGTTCCCCGATCTTTGCCGGGCCGCGGCAGAACCCTACCGGCCTGCGGCCCGGTCCGCTTCAGCCATCAGGGCCTTCATCTCCCGGACCGCTTTCTCCAGCCCGGTGAAGATCGCCCTGCTCATTATGCTGTGTCCGATGTTCAACTCTTCAACCTGAGAAAGAGCCGCAACGGGAATCACGTTGGAGTAGTTCAAACCGTGGCCCGCCGCCACGTAGAGCCCCAGATTGCTGGCGATCGCCGCCCCCGCGCATATCGCCGCGAAGCAGGCCTCGCGCGCCCCGCCATCGGCAGCCAGCGCGTACTGCCCGGTGTGCAGCTCGATCCCGTCGGCCCCCAGTTTCGAGGCGGCCTCGATCTGTGCGGGGTCGGGGTCGACGAACAGGTTGACCTGCACGCCCGCGGCCTTCAACCGCTCCACCGCCGAGGCCAGTTGGGGACCGGCACCGGCGACGTCGAGCCCCCCCTCGGTGGTCACTTCCTCGCGCTTCTCAGGTACGAGCGTTGCCTGGTGGGGCAACAGGTCCAGGGCGACACCCACGATCTCCTCGGCCACCGCCATTTCGAGGTTGAGCCTGGACTGCACAGCCTGGCGCAGCAAGCGCACGTCCCGGTCCTGGATGTGCCGGCGATCCTCGCGCAGGTGCACGGTGACGCCGTCGGCACCGGCCAGTTCCGCCGCAGCCGCGGCCCACAGAGGCTCGGGCTCGATTCCCCGCCGCGCCTGGCGGAGGGTGGCCACGTGGTCGATGTTGACTCCCAGCTTGGTCATGATCGCGCTTCCGAAAAGAGGCCCCGGACCACAGGCCGGTAAACGCCGGTTTTCAACGCTTGAGTCGCACCACGATTCGCGGCAGCCTGAAGCCGGGAGCCATGCTCAGTCCCGGCGGCAGCTGTACATTCAGCGGCAGGGGGTAGTTGCCGGGTTCCGACGCGACCAGCTTGGAAACGTCCACCATCGCCACGATGCTGCGGGGGTCCACCGCCGTAACCCGGGTGGGGTCGCCGTAGAGCCGCAGGGTTACGGTCTTGCCGGCCAGTTCCACCCGGCGCTCGAATCCGTCCGGCACCAGCAGCTTGACCTCGATGTTGGGCACGTCGCGCGGAACCGGCGCCCTGCCGATCTCGACCACCACCAGCACGCGCTCCCTGCAGTGAATGCCCTCGCCGGTCTCGATGCCCACCGAGGCCGAAAAGCTCTCGCGCCGGTCGGCGAGATCCAGCACCTCGGTCTCCACGAATTCGAGTTTGTCAATCTCCTCCTTGGTACCCCGCACGCGCACCTCTCCGGGTTCCACGTGCGGGCCGCGAATCACCGCGAACCCCTCGGCGGGTTCCCCCTCGCGGCGCACGCGAACCGGAACGCGCTTCTCCATCTGGCGCTCGACCGTCACCGAGAAACTCTCCGGCAGACCCGCGATTTCCACCCCGCCGGGCAGCCCGCTGAAATCGCGCTCGGCCAGCCGAATGGCGATAACCGCGCGCGCCTCGTCGGGCATGGGCAGCTTGTAGCGGGCGACCAGTTCCTTGGGGTCGATACCGGACATCCTGCCACGCGGCCCACGCAGCACGACTTCCACGCTGCCGACCGCGCCGCTGACCACGGTCAACCCCTGGGGCGCGCGCAGGTCCAGGCGCACCGGCACGGTGCGCGTCTCGGTAAGCTCGTCGTCGACGTACTTCCAGACCAGCACCGCCAGAACCAGCGAGCCCAGCAACAGCAACCCGTCGCGCCTGAGGTATCTGCCCATGCCCTTCACCGAGTCACTCGTCCTTCGGCACGGCCGCCTCCATCGCCTCGTAGCAGAGGTTATGGAGCACGTTCTTGAGTTCGTCCACGGAAAGGTCGTACATCAGATCACCCTTGACCGCCACCGAGACCTTGCCGGTCTCCTCTGACACCACTACGGTAACCGCATCGGTCTCCTCGGTCAAACCCACCGCGGCGCGGTGGCGGGTACCCAGCTCCTTCTGGAGCTTGGGGTTCTCGGAGAGGGGAAACAGGCACCCCGCCGCGGCCACGCGATTGGTGCGGATCACCACGCCGCCATCGTGCAGCGGGGTGTTCGGGAAGAACACCGAGCCGAGTATCTCGCTGCTTACCTCGGCATTGAGCCGGGTGCCGCCTTCGATCACCTGCCGCAGGCCGACCTCGCGCTCGATGGCTATCAGCGCACCGATCTTGCGCTTGCTCATCGAGGCCACCGCGCTGATCACCTCGCCCAGCGCCACCGAACGCGGCTTGCCCAGGAAGCCCAGCCAGCGGGTCTGGCCCAGGCGCACGAGCATGCGCCGGAGCTCGGGCTGGAAGATAACCACCAGGGCGATGGCGCTGACCGCGAAGAGCCTCTCCAGCAGCCAGGTAATACGCATCAGCCCGAGATAGCGTACGCCCGAGAGGACCACCGCGAAGGCCATCAGCAGCGCCAGCCCCCGGAGCATGCCCGCCCCGCGGGTCCCGCGCAGTGTCAGCAGCAGCACGTAGATGACCGCGGCGATGAGCAGGATCTCGACGCCTTCCTCCCAGTGCCGAACCAGGAAGCCCTGCGTCCAGTCGACGATCGCGAGAAAGGTGTCCATCGCCGCTCAGCCCCGCCCGACCACGGCCTCGGCCATGCGCACCGCGCGCAGGTTCGGACCGACATCGTGAACCCTGACGATATCCGCGCCGGCGGCCGCCGCCAGCGCCGAAACCGCGAGCGTGCCCTCCAGGCGCTCGTCAACCTCCGCGCCCAGGACCTTGCCTATGAAAGACTTCCTGCTGGCGCCCACCAGCACCGGCGAACCCAGCTCCCTGAACCTCGAGAGCGCCCGCAGCAGCTCCAGGTTGTGCTCTGCGGTCTTGCCGAAACCGATCCCCGGATCTACCGCCACCCGCCCGCGCGGCACCCCCGCGGCTTCGGCGCGCTCGAGCGCTCCGGCCAGGTAGGCGCAGACCTCGGCCACCACGTCCCCGTAGCAAGGGTTGGCCTGCATGTCCCGCGGCGTACCCCGAATGTGCATGGCCACCGCGTGAGCGCCGCGTTCGGCCACCAGCGGCAGCATGCCGTCGTCAAAGCGAAACGCGCTGATGTCGTTGACGATGTCGGCGCCGGCATCCAGCGCCGCGGCCGCCACCGGGGCACGATAGGTGTCCACCGAAATCGCCGCGTCCCCGGCGGCGCGCAGGCCCTCCACCACCGGGATGACGCGCGAGAGCTCCTCCTCGAGCGGGACTTCCTGGCTGCCCGGCCGGGTGGACTGGCCGCCCACGTCGACTATCGCCGCGCCCTGGGCCACCAGTTCCAGGCCGTGAGCCACGGCCCGGTCACGATCCAGGAACCTCCCGCCGTCGGAGAAGGAGTCCGGGGTCACGTTGACTATGCCCATCAGCACCGCGCCGCCACCCAGCTCCAGGCCTCGCCCGCCGCCGAAATCCCAGCAGATCGGTGGGGCCTGGGCTGCGGTGCTCGCGTTGGCGAAGGGCCAGGGGTTCACGGTGCCGGTCCCCCCCTCAGCCGTCGTCCGGCTCGGGCGGCCGGTATTCCTCCCGGCGCCTCTCGCTGCGATCGTAGCCCTCTGGGGAGTCCTCGGCGCCAGGGGCGTCCGCAGCTTCGGCGCCGTCCGGCGAGTCGGCCCAGCCGCTGGCGTCCTGGTCCCCTCCGGAACCCGTACCACCGTTGGCTCTCTTGTCGATGAAGGGCGGCAACTCCTCGCCGTCCATCAGCATCTGGACCTCGTTGCGGGTCAGTACCTCGCGCTCGAGCAGGGCCTCCTTGATGCGCTCCAGCGCATCGCGGTTCTCGCGAACCAGGGCCCGCGCCTCCTGGTAGGCGGTGTCTATCAGGCGGCGGACCTCCTCGTCTATCTTCTGGGCGGTCTCGTTGCTGAACTCCCGGCCGCGGTTGATGTCGTAGCCCAGGAAGACGTTGTCGTGCGCGGTCTCGTAGTTGATGGGGCCGATCTTCTCGCTCATGCCCCACTCGCAGACCATGCGCCGGGCGATCTCGGTCGCCTGGCGGATGTCAGCGGCCGCGCCGCTGGTCATGTCCTTGCTGAAGATCTCCTCGGCGGCGCGGCCACCGTAGAGCACGCGCATCTGGCCCAGGAGTTTCTTGCGACCCATGCTGTACTCGTCGCGCACCGGCAGTTGCATGGTCGCGCCCAGGAACGAGCCGCGGTGCACGATGGTCACCTTGTGCAGGGGCTCGACTTCCGGGCTGAGCATGGTGGCGATGACGTGCCCTCCCTCGTGGATGGCGGTATTGACCCGCTCCTCCTCGGCCATCACCCGGCTGCGCTTCTCGCGACCCCACTTGACCTTGTCGCGGGCCTCCTCGAGATCCACCATCTCAACCGCATCGACCCCGCGCATCACCGCCATGATCGCGGCCTCGTTCATCATCGCCTCGATGTTGGCGCCGGTGAAGGTGGGGGTCATGCGTGCCAGGGCGTCGAAGTCGATGTCCGAAGACAGCTTCACGCGCCGCGAGTAGATCTTGAATATCTCCTTGCGGCCCTTGAGGTCGGGCGGGTCGATGTAGATGTGCCGGTCGAAACGCCCGGGCCGGAGCAGCGCGGGGTCGAGCACGTCCGGCCGGTTGGTGGCAGCCAGGACGATGACCTTCTCGTCGCTCTCGAAGCCGTCCATCTCCACCAGGATGGCGTTGAGGGTCTGCTCGCGCTCGTCGTGCCCGCCACCCAGACCGGTTCCCCGCCGGCGACCCACCGCGTCAATCTCGTCCAGGAAGATAACGCAGGGCGTGTTGCTGCGCGCCTGCTGGAACAGGTCGCGCACCCGGCTGGCGCCCACGCCCACGAACATCTCCACGAAATCCGATCCGGATATCGAGTAGAACGGAACCTCGGCCTCGCCGGCTATGGCCCGCGCCAGCAGCGTCTTGCCGCAGCCCGGGGACCCCACCAGCAACGCGCCCTTGGGTATGCGCCCCCCCAGCCGCTGGAATTTGCGGGGGTCCTTCAGGAAGTTGATGATCTCGATGATCTCGTCCTTGGCTTCCTCTATCCCGGCCACGTCCTTGAAGGTGGTCTTGATCTTCTCCTTGCTGACCAGCGTTGCCCGGCTCTTGCCGAAGCTCAGAACGCTGCCGGGCCCGCCCGCCCCGCGGTAGCGGCTCATCATGTACCAGATGATGCCCACCGCCAGGATGATCAGCAGCATCTGCGGGAGGATCGCCAGCCAGGGGGAGGACACCCGTCGGTCAACCTTGACGCCATGCTTGGCGAACTGCTCGCCGAGCCACTTCTTCTCGTCCTCGCCCATTCCCGGATAGCGGGGATAGCTCGGAATGACGAACCGCTTTGCCTCCTCGTCTCCGTCGCGGAGCACACCGGAGTACGGGCTGCTGCCGTCTTCGTAGATCACCAGCTCGGCAACCTCGTTGCGCTCGAGCATGCTCTTGAATTTCTCCCAGCTGAGCTCAACCGGCGGAGTGGAGATCGCCTTGTTGCCCATGAACAGGATCACGCCGACCGCCGCGACGATCAGGAGGATGATCAGCATCTTCCCATTGCGCATGTCGAACATCCGCGGGGGGCGGTACTGGCTGGGGTCGTCTGGGTTGTAGCGGCCGCTGGGCATCAGATTGGCTCCCTGGCTGTCATCCCTACCATCCCTGTTCCACAATGCTGCGAGCCACGCTCCGGCCCAGGTCGCGCACGGCCTCGTTCCGGCCGTGACTCTCGCGCTGCCCGCGGCCCAGGTCCACCGAGCCGCTCTCCGGATGGCTCGTGCGGTTCGTGATGCGCAGGTTCTTGAAGAGAAACTCCCCGTCGGCCCTGCGCACCGACACGCGCGCTCCGATCACTACCGCAAAGCTGACCGCGTCGCCGTAACGGTCGGTGCGCGACAGCTTCTTCACGTAGCTCTCCACTCTTCCCACCAGCACGAGGTCCGGTTCGCCCTCGGCGTAGACCACCTTGAGCCGGCCCTGGCTCTGCAGCGCGGAGACGATCGCCCGGGTCACCTCGCCCTCCAACCCCGGCACGCGCGTTTCGTTGCGCAACATCGTCACGCCGACGGTGCGGATCCCGGCGGGCAGGCTGCCCGACGTACCGTAGCGACAGGACAGGCCGGACCCCGCCGACAGCAACAGCGCGACCGCGCACAGGCGTCTGGCGATCACCTTTCGGCAAGCTCCTCAAGCATCTCCGCGGCCCGCTTGGCCGAGCGGGTGCTGCCGTAACGGCGCAGAACCGAACGCAGCACCCACTCTGCCGCGCGCGGCTTCCTGAGCTTCAAGTACAGCCTTGCCTCGGCGATCTTGAGCTCCGCCTGGCGTTCGGCAATTGCCTCGAAAGTGCGCCGGATGGCCCGGTCGTCGGCCTTCTTCTCCCAGTCGTCCCCGGAGTAACTGTCGATGAGGTCCTTCTGCTCGCGGCTCTCCTCGAGGATCCGGGCCTCCGGGCTGCGTCCCCTGACGCGCAACGCACGGTAGGACGCCAGCCGGCGACGGGCCTCGAGGACCAGCTCGCTGCGCGGGAACTCCCGCAGGAAGACCTCCAGGGTCTTGATCGCGCCGGCCACCCGGTTCATGCGGTAGAGCGCCTGGGCCCGCCCCAGGGTCGCGCGCTCGACCACCGGACCGGCACGCTCACGCTTGAGTATGAGACCGAACACCTTGTAGGCCGCCTTGGCTTCGCTCTTCGAAGCCCGCGAGCCGTGCGGGTGCTTGATCGATTCCGAAAGCCGCCCCTCTCCGATGCTGACCTCGGTGCGGTCCCGCGCGGCGGCGGTCTCGCCCTCCGGCCAGCGGGCGCGAAGCTCGGAGACCAGCTTGCGAGCGCGGTCGTACTGCCCGGCTGCCACGGCGTTCCCGGCGGCCGCAAGCAGCGCCTTCTCGGCGCGTTCGCTGCCCGGCCAGCGGCGCAGCAGCGCCTCGTAGGCCCGCGAGGCCGCAGCGTGGCTCTTCTCGCGAGCGAGCAGCCGGGCCCACTCCTCGGCCTTCCCGGGGCTGAGGTCCTCTTCGGACGCCGGCAGACCACTGGCCAGCCGCCACTCCGGACAGGAGGACGCCCCCCCGGACCGCGCGGAGGAAGGCTTCGATGCGGATCTCTTCGCGTCGGGCACGGGCTTCTTCTCCCCGGCCGGGGACTTCTTGCCGTCGGATACCACCTTCTCCGCGGGGCCACCGGCCTCGCCGGCACCCGGTGCGGGCGCGGCCAGCACCAGGAGAGAAAGCAACTGCACTACCTGCATCCTACCGCCTCCAGTCCCGCAATTATCGAAGCCAGGCCTAGCAAGCCCCTGATCCGACGCTCCAGCCGCCAGGACGCGTAGTGGCTTACCGCCCGCAACAGCACGCCCTCAGCCCGCCGGCTGGGACGCAGCCGCGCGGCCGCCGGCAGTTCCAGGCGCACCAGCGCGCGCAACAGAGCCACGCTTTCGGCCGAGAGCTGCGGCGCCCCGCTCTCGCGCCCCGGTCCCCGGGCACAACCCGCGCAGACCAGACCGCCCTCTTCTCCCGAAAGCAGTCCGGCCGAATCCTTGCGCGCGCCGCCATCGGCCGCGCCGCAAGCGGCACAACTGTCGACGTGCGGGCCAAGGCCGGCAATCCTCAACGCGCCCAACGCAAAGGACAGCGTCAGCGGCACCATCCGCTCCGCCGCCACCACCTGGCCAACTGCCGCAGCCAGAAGCCTGTACAGCTCCGGCTCTCCCACTTCCTCCACCGAGCACTCCCGCGCCAGTTCCGCGCAAGCCTCTGCGGCAGCGAAGCGTACAGCGTCCTCGCCGAGTGCGGCAGCGGTCGAGACCTCGGACCACTCCGCCAGAACGGCCAACCCGGCGCGTCGTTGGTAGTAGAGTATCTCGTTTTCACTCAAAAGGTCAAGCCCGCCGCCCAGCCCCGGGCGACCCTTCACTCGCCGGGCCCCCTTCAGCAAAGCATTGAGGCGACCGCGGTTGAGCGTCAGGAAGGAGTAGATCCGGCTGGTATTGCCCCAGTCGTTGCGCGAGAGGACAATGGCTCTGGTCTTGACGATCCCGGACAATTGTCATCTCCGGTCACTGCTGCACGGCTTGGCTGACGTCCTAATCCGTCCTGCGCAAGCCCAGCTTGTTCATTATGCACCTTTCCGCATCGACCATTCCGGCCCTTTGAGCCGAAGTGGCATCGCGATAGCCGGCCAGGTGCAGCCAGCCGTGAACAGCGTACAGCAGCAGTTCATCGGAGACCCGGATGCCCCTGGCCCGTGCCTGGCGTCGGGCGGCCTCGCTGCAAACGATCACGTCGCCCGCGCGGTAGGTGCCCTCCTCGCGATCGACCTCGCCCTCGAAAAAGGCCAGCACGTCGGTGAGCTCGGACCTCCCGGTGAACCGGCGGTTGTAGTCCTTCATGCGCCTCTCACCGACGCACACCAGCGTGGCTGCCAGCGGCCGCCCGCGCGCGCGGCGTCGCAGTCCGGCCAGGGCCTGCTCGGCGCCTCTGACCAGCAGTGAGCGGGCAGGCAGCTTCACGCGCGTGTGGTTGATCACGGCGACCCGCACGCTTCCGCCGGGATCAGCCCTTCCGGGTACCATTCTTCCGCTTCTCTTCCGGGGCTTCGGGGTAGGCGATGCGGGCGTGGAACATGCTTGTCAGGATGCGTGTGAAGGCCGCCTCGACCGCGGCCAGCTCCTTGAGCGTAAGGCCGCTCTCGTCGAACTGGCCGTCGAGCAAACGCTTGTTGGCCAGTTCGTGGACCATGGACTTCAACCGGGCAACAGACGGAGATCCCAGCGAACGGCTGGCGGCTTCGACGGTATCGGCGAGCAGCACGATGGCCGCCTCCCTGGTCTGCGGCCTGGGACCCGGGTAGCGGTAGACACTCTCCGAGGGGTTCTCGCCGTTCTCGACCGCCCGGCGGTAGAAGAACTCCGCCAGGGTGCATCCGTGGTGCTGGGAGATGACGTCGCTGACGGTGCGCGGCAGGCGGTACTCGCGGGCCAGTTCCGCGCCGTCGCGCACGTGGGAAATCACCACCATGGCGCTCATCGAATTGCCCAGGCGATCGTGACGGTTCTGCCCGGGGGGAGCGTTCTCCACGAAGTACTCGGGCCGGGCGATCTTGCCGATGTCGTGGTAGTAACTGCCGGCACGGGCCAGCAGGGGATCGGCCCCGATGGCCTCGGCCGCGCTCTCGCTGAGCATGCCCACCACCATGCTGTGCTGGTGACTTCCCGGCGCGTTGAGGAACAGAGCCTTCAACAGCGGATGGTTCTGGTCACAGAGCTCCAGCAGGCTGATGCTGGTGGTCGTGCCGAAGGCGGCCTCCAGAACCGGCAGCGCTCCGGCCAGAATCAGGCCCTGAGCCAGCGCCGCCCCGAGTCCCCAACCGGCACCCCTGAGGACCGCCACCGGCTGGGTTCCGCCCTCCAGCAATTGCCAACCCGCTGCCGCAGCCGCCGAGGCCAGCCCGGCCACCAGCGCAGCTTTGAGCAGGTCCAGGCGGTGCCGCGGCGCGCTGCCCGCCAGGGCCCCGGCCAGCGCACCGGCCGCGAGTATCGGTGCGCTGCCCAGGCCCTGTTCCAGCCCCAGGGCCACGGCCACCAGCACGGATGCAAGCAAGGCCAGTGCAGCCGCGGTACGCAGCGGGAATACCAGCGTAGCGACCATCGCCAGGAACACCACCGGCACGACCTGCATCGGCCAGTTGAACTGCCCCGCGGCCTTGGCCACCAGGATCGCCGCCAGGGCCAGTACCGCCATGCCGGCCAGCTGGCGCACTCGCTTCAAGGACTCCGGATCCGTGCGCCAGATCCAGTAGAGGGCTATTCCGGTAAGAACCAGCAGGCTGAGCAGCAGCCCCCCGAGCCGGACCAGGTGCACGCGGGGTGCCTGTTCGTACTGGCGCTGCCACCAGGCGGCGTTCTCGGCTCGCAGGATCAGCATCTCGCGGGTGCCGATCTCGTTGCCGGCACGAACCAGAATGTCGTCCTTCTTGCGCTTGGCAGGCGTGGGCTTGACGGCCGCGACCGCAGCGGCAATCGACGCGTCGGTGAGTTCCTTGTCAAGCGTCAGGCTGGGGCGCACCCGCCCCAGCACCAGGCGACTCAGCAACCCAGAGAAGGCATCGCCGTAGCGGTCGAAGTGCGAACCCACGAAGTCGCGAAGCTCCTTGCGAACCTCGCCCTCGCTGCGTACCCGGTCCTCAGGGTAGAAGGCCTCCATCGGCAGCTTCCTGCCGGGCTGCTTCAGATTGCTCTTCAGACGCCTTTCGATCGTTCCCGGCTCGTCGGGGAGCCGCGCGGACTTGCGGCGCTCGCTGCGCCAGTCCTCGTCCGAAAGCACCCCCAGCGTGTTGAGCGACTTGGCCTTGGCCAGGATCGGCCGGCGCACGTCGGTCTTCACCAGCCCTGCCCCCGGGGCGGTAATCGAGTCCAGCGCCTTCCAGATCTCGTCGACCTTGGTCTTCTTGATGTCGGCGACCAGATTCAGATCTACCAGCTGCTTTCTGAAGGCCTCCACGGTCTTGGACCTGGTCCGCGCGTCTATGAGGCGGTCGACGTCACTGACCAGGCTTTCGGCCCAGTCGGGATCGTAGCGGTAAACGTAGGACGTGGAATAGCGCTTGTCGTTGCGCAGCCGGTTGTAGGCCTCCGGGTCGTTGTACTCGAAGTCGACCCGGGCCCGAATCTCGGTGCGAGCCAGCGTGCCCAGCCGCACGTCCAGCGGCGGCGGACCGTAATCGAGGATCGCCAGCGAAGCCAAGAAGAAGACCGCCCCGAGGAGGTACAGCGCCACGCGCCGCCCGGTACTCATCGGCCGTCGGGGAAGACCTGCCCCGCCGCCGTTGCGCGCGGCGCGCGCGGCGCGCAGACCCTCGGCCATGCGCGAACGCCAGTCCGGAGTGCGACCGTTACCCGCCTTGGCCATTGCTCTCCTTCCCGGCCGGGAACGCCCTTCCCCCGTTGCCCGCAGCACCGTAGGCCTTGACAATATTCTTGACCAGGCGGTGACGGACAACGTCGGCCTCGTCGAGCTCTACCAGGCGCAGCCCCTCGATCCCCTCCAGCAGCCCCATTGCATGGGCCATGCCCGAAATCTCGCCCGCGGGCAGGTCCACCTGAGTAACGTCACCGACGACCGCCGCGCGGCTGTCCCAGCCCAGCCGGGTCAGGAACATCTTCATCTGCAGCGCAGTGGTGTTCTGGGCCTCGTCGAGTATCGCGAAGGCGCCGTTGAGCGTTCGCCCGCGCATGTAGGCCAGCGGGACAACCTCTATCGTACCGGCCTGCAGGTAGCGCGCCAGCTCGCTCTCGGGAATCATGTCCCCCAGCGCGTCGTAGAGCGGGCGCAGGTAGGGGTTGACCTTCTCGCGGTAGTCACCGGGCAGAAAACCCAGGCGCTCGCCGGCCTCGACCGCCGGACGCGTCAACACGATCCGCCCCGCGCGGCCGGCAACCAGCTCGGCGCAGGCCTGGGCCACCGCCAGGTAGGTCTTCCCGGTGCCGGCCGGCCCCGAACAGAATACGATGTCCGACTCCGCGAGGGCCTCGAGGTAACCTGCCTGGCCCGCGCTGCGCGGCTTGACATATCGGTTGGAGCCGTAGACCCGCAGCGCCCGGGCAACGGCACGCTTTTCGGGTGTCGGGCCGCCCGAAGCGGTACGCACCAGTCGCTCGAGGTCCCCGCTACCCGGCTGCAGCCCCTCGTGAACCAGGCCGACCAGGGCGCGGACCACTTCCAGCGCCCTGCCCACCGCAACCTCCGACCCGTCGAGAGTCAGGCGCCCCTCGCGCACGGAGGCGGAGACCCCCAGCATGTCGCGCAAGGCACGCAGGTTGGCGTCCGACGGGCCGAGAACCGATCGCTCGACCTCGGCGTCGCCCAGTTCAAGAACTTCCCTCATCCTGCGGCTCCCGACATCGTCAAACCCGTCACCAGCCTCAGGAACAGGTAGGCCGGCGGCGCGCTTATTATAACACTGTCGAGCACGTCAAGCACTCCCCCATATCCGGGAAGCATCCGGCTGGAATCCTTGTGCCCGCCGCTGCGCTTCAGTATGGACTCGAAGAGGTCGCCGCACATCCCGGTACCGCCCACCAGCAGACCAAAGGCCACAGTTTCGGGGACGCCGAAAGCCGGCAGGCCGTCCGGGCGCACCGAGGGCAGGATTTCCAGGCCCCGCAGGGCAAAGGCCATCCCCACGCTGCAGGCCAGCCCGAAGACGGCGCCCTCGATGCTCTTGCCCGGGCTGATGCGGGGAATCAGCTTGTGGCGGCCGAACTTCTTGCCGAAGAAGTAGGCGCCCACGTCGGCCATCTTGGAAACGAATATCACCGCTATCAGCAGCCCGTGGCCGACGGTCAGCCAGTTGGCCCCGCCCAGGTGGCGGATGCGGAAGAGAAAGCTCGGGAGGTACCAGCAGTAGATCGCGCCCAGGATGGTCATGCCCAGCGCGGGCAGGGCGTCCTTGGGGTCCTTGATGAATGCCTGGCGCAGGAAGACCACGAAGATCGCCACGATGACCGCGACGTCCAGAACCGGGCGCGCCTGCTGGTAGGTCGCGGCGAAGAGCGGAGCCCAGCTGCCGTCGTCCAGAACCCTGCAGTGCGGCAGCGTGCCCCACTGGACGAAGAGCAGCAGCACGCAACCGACGATTCCGAAGCCCCGGAAGGGACGGGTACCCCAGGACTCGCAGAGGCTGCAGAACTCGTTGTAGGCGAAGGCCATCGCGACCGTGCATACCACCAGCAGGCCTACGTCACGCTTGAAAAGGTAGACGTCGGCGCCAAGCGCTGCGGCGATCACCGCCAGCAGGATTGCCGCGGCGCGGAGGCGCTTGCCAAGCTCGGTGCGCGCGGCCAAGCTCAGTTCCCCGACTGCAGCCCGCCGAAACGCCGCTGTCGGCGCGAGTAGCTCTCGATGGCCTCTTCGAGGTGCAGCTGGCGGAAGTCGGGCCAGAGCACCGGAGTGAACCACAGCTCGGCGTAGCAGGCCTGCCACAGCATGAAGTTGCTCAGCCGCTCCTCCCCGGCGGTGCGGATGATCAGGTCCGGCGGCATGTGCCCGGCCGTGTAGAGCCGCTTCTCGATGGCCTCCGGGGTGATGTCTTCAGGCGCCAGCCTGCCGGCGGCGACGTCCTCCGCCGCCATGCGCGCGGCGCGGGCGATCTCCTCGTGCGAGCCGTAATTCAACGCGAGGTTGACCCGCAGGCGCCGGCAGCCCGTGGTGGCCGCAACGGTCTTCTCGATCTCCTTCTGCACGCGAGCAGGCAGGCCGGCGACGTCGCCTATCACGTTCAGGCGCACGCCGTCCTCGACCATCTTCTTGCGGTGCTTGACCAGATAGGAACGCAGCATGCCCATCAGGAAGCTCACCTCGCTGCGCGGTCGTTTCCAGTTCTCGGTGGAGAAGGCGTAGAGCGTGAGCTCCTTGATCCCCAGGTCGCGTGAGGACTCCAGCACCGCCTGAACGCTGTCGATGCCCGCCCTGTGACCCTCTGTTCTGCGCTTGCCGCGAGAGGTGGCCCAGCGCCCGTTGCCGTCCATGATAATAGCCACGTGCCGGGGAACGTTCTTCCCGGGGGCCGCCCGCTTGCGCGCGCGGGCTGCACTGCTCATGCCGGAGCCTTCTCCCGGCGCACGCTCTGCCCGCGACCTTGTCCTACGCTGACGTTGCTGAAGTGCAGCCCGGTCAATTCCTCGAGGCGCAGGACGTAGTTGCGCGCCGCCGCGGGCAGCTGGTCGAAGGTCCGGCACTCGCCGGTCCCGGCCTGCCAGCCGGGCATATCCTCGTAGACCGGCTCGACCGCATCCAGCCGCGGAACGGCCTCCGCGAAGCTGACTTCCTTGCCCTCCAGCCGATAGCCCCGGGCGATCCTGAGCGTCGGCAGGTCGTCGAGGACGTCCAGCTTGGTGAGCACCGCCTCCCTCACGCCGCCGAGCCTCGCGGTGTATCCCACCGCCACGGCATCGAACCACCCGCAGCGCCGGGGTCTGCCCGTCGTAGTCCCGAACTCGTTGCCGGCCTTGCGCAGCTCTTCGCCGGTCTGGTCCTCGAGCTCGGTGGGGAAGGGGCCGGCACCCACGCGAGTCGTATAGGCCTTGACAATCCCCAGGCCCTTGTCCAGTGCGAAGGGCGGAACGCCCGCGCCGGCCGGCGCCCCCAGCGTGGTCGAGTTGGAACTGGTCACGAACGGGTAGGTGCCGAAGTCGATGTCCAGCAGGGCCCCCTGGGCGCCTTCGAAGAGCACGTTCCTGCCGGCGTCCAGGGCGTCCAGCAGGGTGCCGGAGACGTCGCCGATCAGCGGCGCCAACTGCGGGGCCAGCGCCAGAACGGGCTTGACCACCTCGTCGAGGTCCAGGGGCTTCTCGCCGTAGACGTTCTCCAGCAGGGGATTGAGCGCCCCGAGCCTGGCAGCCACCCGGGCGCGGAAGCGATCGGGATAGAGCAGGTCGCCGGCACGCACGCCGATCCGCGAGTACTTGTCGGAGTAGGCGGGGCCGATGCCCCGTCCGGTGGTGCCGATCTTGCCGTCGCCCAGCTTCTTCTCGGACAGGCCGTCCACCAGGCGGTGATAGCTCATCACCAGGTGGGCCTGGGAGGAGAGGCGCAGGTTGGTCTCGTCGATCCTGACGCCGCGCCCGCGCAGGCTCTCGACCTCCTCGAGGAACAGGCCCGGCTCGAGCACCACGCCGTTGCCGATCAGGCAGAGCTTGCCCTCGCGCAGCACGCCGGAGGGCACCAGGTGAAAGGCGTAGCGCTCCTCGCCGACCCACACGGTGTGACCCGCATTGCTGCCTCCCTGGTAGCGGACGATGACGTCGGCGGACTCGGCGAGCTCGTCGAGGACCTTGGCCTTGCCCTCGTCACCCCACTGGAGTCCGACCAGAACTGTTGCCGGCATTCGCTGTCTCCCCCCGCTCCCCGGCGCGACCGGGGGACGGAATAGCGGGCTAGTGGCCCTTCCTGGCCAGAATCTTGCTGGTCAGCATCGGCACGACCTCCTTGAGGTCGCCGACGATACCGTAGGTTGCGATCTTGAAGATCGGCGCGTCCGGGTCGCGGTTGATGGCGACGATCACGTCCGAGGACTGCATCCCCACCAGGTGCTGCACCGCACCGCTTATGCCGCAGGCAATGTAGAGCTTGGGGCAGACCGTCTTTCCGGTCTGGCCCACCTGGTGGCTGTAGGCCTTCCAGCCCGCGTCGACCGCCGCGCGACTGGAGCCCACCGCCCCGCCCAGCGCTCTGGCGAGGTCCTCGACCAGCTTGAAGTTCTCCGGTCCGCCCAGGCCCCGCCCCCCCGAGACGATGATGTCCGCCTCGGCGATGTTGATGGTGTCCTCGACCTCGGCGATGAACTCCAGGATCTTCGCCCGGCTGGCAAGATTCGCCGCGTCGGGAACCACCTTCTCGAGCGTTCCCCCCTTGCCGCTGCCTGCCGCCGGCGGCTTCATCACGTGCGGGCGCACCGTGGACATCTGCGGGCGGTAGTTGGGGCACAGGATCTGCGCCATGATGTTCCCGCCGAAGGCCGGGCGGGTCTGGACCAGTTGTCCGGAGTCGTCAACGTCCAGACCGGTGCAGTCGGCGGTCAGCCCGGTGCGAACCTCCACCGCCACCCGCGAGAGGAAGCTGCGTCCCGCGCTCGTGGCACCGGCCAGCACCGTCTCCGGTTTGCGCTCGCGCACCAGCGACGAGAAGACCTTGCCGTAAGCCTCGGCTTCGAAGGTCTCCAGCTCGCCGCCCTCGACGTAGATCACGCGGTCGACCGGATAGTCGGCAAGGAGCGCGTTGCAGGCCTCTTCCATGCCGCTGCCCAGGACCACCACCACCAGGTCCTGCGAACGGGCATCGGCCAGCTTGCGGCCCTCGCCGACCAGCTCGAACACCACGCTGGCCAGCTGCCCCGCGCGTTGCTCGCCGAAGACCCAGACGTCGCGGTAGGCGGCCAGGTCCACCGCGGGCCCGGCCGCGGCCGGCTCTTGCTCCTCGACGATGGCCTCGAACGGGCAGGCCTCCCTGCAGGTGCCGCACCAGTTGCACTTCTCGTTGAATCTCGCCAGGGCCTCGACCACCTCGATGCCGTCGTACGGACAGGCCTTCACGCAGGCGCTGCAGCCGGTGCAGGCGTCGGTGATTCTCAGCTTGGCCATCTCAGACCAGCCCTTCCTTCTCGAGAACGGACAGGATCTTCCCGGTGGTCTCCTCGGGCTCGCCCTCGAAGACCTCGCCGCCCTCGCGTGGCGCCGGGGCGAAGATCTTCATCACCCGGGTGGGACTGCCGTCCAGGCCCAGGTCCCCGGCGGGCAGGTCCAGTTCCCCGGCGGTGATGGTTCTGATCTCGGCCTTCCTGGCGCGCATCTTCCCCTTGAGACTCGGCAGGCGCGGCTCGTTGATCTCCTTGACCACCGTGATCATCGCCGGCAGGGGCAATTCCATGACTTCGACGCCCTCTTCGAGCAGGCGCTCGACCACCAGCCTCTCGGCCGTAACCTCGCGGACCTTGCGAACGTAGGTCGCCTGGGGCAGGTCCAGGTGCACGGCCATGCCCGGGCCCACCTGCGCGGTGTCGCCGTCAATGGCCTGTTTGCCGCAGATTATCAGGTCGAAGCCGACCTGCTTCAGGGCGGCCGCCAGGGTGTAACTGGTGGCCCAGGTGTCGCTGCCGGCAAAGGCGCGGTCGGATACCAGCACCACCTCGTCCGCGCCGACCGAGACGCACTCGCGTAGCGCGGCCTCGGCCTGGGGCGGGCCCATGGTCACGGCCACGACTTCCCCGCCGTGGGCCTCCTTGAGGCGCACGCCCTCTTCCAGTGCGTAGGTGTCGAAGGGGTTTACGATCGACTCCACGCCCTCGCGCACCAGGGTCCCCTTCTCGGGGTCCATGCGCACTTCGGTCGTGTCCGGGACCTGCTTGATACAGACTGCGATACGCAAGGTGGCACTCCCCTCCCGCTAGCTGCTGCGCCCGGCGGCTTCCTTGATCAGCGCCTTGGCGATCTCGTCGCGCTGAATCTGGTTGGTGCCCTCGTAGATCTGGGTGATCTTGGCGTCGCGCATGTACTTCTCTACGGGGTACTCGCGCATGTAGCCGTACCCGCCGAAGACCTGCACTGCATCGACCGTGACCTTCATGGCCATGTCCGAGGCGAAGCACTTGCTCATCGCCGAGTACTTGGTGGCCCGGCCCTTCTTCATGTCCACGAAGCGCGCGGTGGCATAGACCAGGGCGCGCGCGGCCTCGACGCGCATGGCCATGTCCGCGAGCATGAAGCCCAGCCCCTGGTTGGCGGCCACCGGCTTGCCGAACTGGCGACGGGTACAGGAGTAGTTCACGGCGAGGTCCAGGGCCCCGGCGGCGATCCCCACCGCCTGGGCGCCCACACCGGGCCGGGAAGCGTCGAAGGTGCCCATCGCGGTCATGAAGCCGCGACCGGGCTTGCCCAGCATGTTCTCGGCCGGGATGCGGCAGTCCTGGAAGACCAGCTCGCGCGTGGAACTCGCGCGGATGCCCAGCTTGTCTTCCTTCTTCCCGAATTCGAATCCGGGCGTGCCCTTCTCAACGACAAAGGCGCTGGCCCCGCGCGCGCCCTTCTTCTTGTCGGTCATGGCGATCACGGTGTAGACGTCGGCCACGCCACCGTTGGTGATCCACTGCTTGGTGCCGTTAAGCACGTAATCGTCGCCGTCCCTGACGGCGACGGTCTCAACCGCTGCGGCGTCGCTGCCGGCGTTGGCTTCCGTGATGGCGAAAGCCGCCATGCGCTTGCCCGCGGCGATGTCCGGCAGGTACTTCTTCTTCTGCTCCTCGCTGCCGGAGATGATGATCGGCAGGGTTCCCAGGCCGGTGGCGGCAAAGGCCAGCGACATACCGCCGCAGGCCCGGCTCAATTCCTCGACGACCACGCACTGGTTCATGGTCGGAGTGCCGCCGGCGGACCCGCCGTACTCGTCGGGAATGTAGACCCCGCACAGATCGCTTTCGGCGAAGATGGAAACCAGTTCCTCGGGGAACTCGTTCTTCTCGTCGTACTCCGCGGCGATGGGCCGGAGCTTCTTCTCAGCCACCTCGCGGGCGACCTCCTTCATCATCTGCTGCTCTTCGGTAAGACCGTAATCAAGTTCCATGCTTGCTAACTCCTGTTACCGACGGAGCCCAACCCGAGCCCGGTTGCGGTATCCTCCACACCGCCCGGTCGGACTAGGCCCTCAGGCTGCCAAGACATATCACGGCGTTGTGACCGCCGAAGCCCAGCGAGTTGCTGATGGCCACCCTGACGGGCATCTCGCGCGCATGGTTGGGCACGTAGTCGAGATCGCACTCCGGATCCGGGGTCTCGTGATTGATTGTCGGGGGAACCCTCTTCTCGTGAATCGCCAGCGCGACCACCACCGCCTCGAACGCCCCCGATCCGCCCAGCAGGTGACCGGTCATGCTCTTGGTAGAACTGACCGCGAGCCTGGCAGCGTGGTCGCCAAAGGTCTTCTTCAGCGCCAGGGTCTCGACCTTGTCGTTGTAGAGCGTACTGGTGCCGTGGGCGTTGACGTAGTCGACGTCTTCGGGGTTGGCGCCGGCGTCCTTCAGGGCCCACTGCATGGCCCGCGAGGGGCCTTCGGCGGTCTCGTCCGGCGCGGTGATGTGGTAGGCATCGCAACTCGAGCCGAAGCCCAGCATCTCCGCGTAGATGCGCGCACCGCGCCGGCGGGCGTGCTCCAGCTCCTCAAGCACCAGGATGCCCGCGCCCTCGCCGACCACGAAGCCGTCGCGGTCCCTGTCGAAAGGCCGGCTGGCCTTCTCGGGAGCGTCATTCCGGGTGGAGAGCGCCTTGAGCGCGTTGAACCCTCCGATCCCCAGGAAGGTAATGGGGGCCTCGCTGCCGCCGGTGACCACCACGTCCGCCCAGTCGTCCTGGATGATGCGCAGCCCGTCTCCCACCGAGTGCGCGCCCGACGCACAGGCCGAAACGCACCCGTGGTTGGGGCCCTTGAGCCCCAGGGCAATGGCTACCAGTCCGCTGGCGGCGTTGGACATCATCTTGGGCACCAGGAAGGCCGAGACCTTGCCGGGGCCCTTCTCTGCGAATCGCCGGTACTGCTCCTCGATAGTGGGCAGCCCGCCGATGCCGGAACCGATGATGCACCCGCAGCGCGTGGCGTCCTCGGCACCGAGGTCCAGGCCGCTGTCCTCCACCGCCTCGCGCGCAGCGGCCATGGCGTACTGGGAATAGAGATCAACCCGCTTGATTTCGCGCTTGGGAATCCACCTGGTGGCGTCGAAGTCCCTGACCTCGCCGGCAATGGTGGTGTCGAACCCGGTGGTGTCGAAGCGGGTAATGGTCCGTATCCCGCCGCGCCCCTCGAGCAGGTTCGCCCAGCACTCCTGGCGACCGACACCGACGGGGGCGACCATGCCCACGCCGGTGACGACCACGCGACGATTCTTGGCGTGACTCATCCGATTTGCAGAGAGGCGGGAAGCGACCTACGCGCTTTCCTTCTGCTTCAGCTGCTCTTCGATGTAGTTAACGGCATCGCCGATGGTCCGAATGCCCTGCTGGTCATCGGGGATGTTCAGGTCGAACTCGTCCTCGAACTCCATCACCAGTTCGGCGATGTCGAGGCTGTCGGCGCCGAGGTCGTCAACGAAGCTGGTTTCCGGCGTGACCTGGTCACGGCTGACGTCAAGCTGTTCGACGACTATGTCCACCACCTTCTGCATGATCTCTTCTCTGTTCACCAGTGCTCCTCCTAGAGGTTAAACGGTCCTGTTACTCCGATTCGGCCTGAATGTCCGACCTGAATCACATCACCATGCCGCCATCCACGGTCAGCACCTGGCCGGTCACGTAACCGGCATCCTGGGAGGCCAGGAAGGTAACGGCGGCGGCAACGTCCGAAACCGACCCCAAACGCCCCAGAGGCACCATTTCCAGCATCTTGCTGCGCTGTTCTTCGGTAAGCTTGTCAGTCATGGCCGTCTGGATATAGCCGGGTGCCACCGCATTTACGGTCACCCCGCGCGAGCCGAACTCCTTGGCGCACGTCTTGGTAAGGCCAATCAGGCCCGCCTTGCTCGCCGAGTAGTTGGCCTGGCCGGCGTTGCCCATCAACCCCACCACCGAGGCGATGTTGATGATCCGCCCGGCACGCTGCTTGAGCATCGGGCGACTGGCGGCGCGGGTGCACAGAAAGGCGCCCTTGAGGTTCACGGCCAGCACCGCTTCCCAGTCCTCGTCCTTCATCCGCATGATAAGCCCGTCGCGGGTGATGCCCGCGTTGTTGACCAGGATGTCCAGGCGCCCGAGGTCCTTCACTACCCGGCCCACGGATTCGTCGACCTGGGCGGAGTCGGTAACGTCAACCCTGTAACCGGCGGCCCTTACGCCCAGTGCCGCGCCCATCTCCTCGGCCGCACCGGCGACGTCGTCAAGCACGTCGAATATCGCCAGATCCGCGCCCAACCCGCCGAGCTTCTCGGAGATGCTGCGACCAATCCCCCGAGCTCCCCCGGTCACCAGAGCCACGTTACCTTTAAGAGACATCCACACTTTCTCCCCGGGCATAGCGACATGCGGGTCGCCGGCCTAACGAGCTGACAACCAAAAATCACGAGGGGACGCTCTTCGCGCCCCCCCCGCGGCACATATTACGTGCAAGCGGCCGGTCGTCAACAACATGCAGGGCTTTTTTTGGTTCCGCCCAAGGGCCGGTCACCGTGCCATCGCAAGACACGGCCTGCGGGCGGCTTGTGATCGCCGCCGGCCCGGCACGCGGAGATTGCCTACTTGCCGCCCTTGCCCCTGTCGCCGACCTCTGCCTTGGATTTCTTCTTCCTGGCGGCCTCTATGGCCTTCTTGAGCTTGACGGAAGGCGCCGGCACCAGAATCACCGTGTCGCCGACGTGGCCGCAACTCAGCGCCTGATCGGCCGAGAGCCAGTCAAGGAACTGCCCTAGCGTCGGCGCGCCCTCGATGTCTACATCCAGGCTGGCCTTGAGCTTGCGCGCCAGCGGGCTCAGCTCCAGTTTCAGGCCCCAGCCCTTGCCGGCTCGAGCCAGGAGCTTGGCGACCTCCAGGTTCTTGCAGGTAAGGTCCACCGACTTTCCCGAAACAGCGTCGGCCTTCGCCGGCAGGCCCTTCTTCCACCGAAGCATGGTGGCGCGCTCCGCGCAGAGCGTCCGGAGGCCGACGATCACCGAGTCGAGGACCTCCTGGACCCCCCGGTCCTTGTGCTCGGGCAGGCGGTCGAGCCGCGTGGCCTCGGCGGCGGCCGACGCCGCCAGCTCGTGGCCGCGTTCGACCAGCTTCGCCAGCGCCGCGCAGTGCGCCGAGCGCCTGCGGGTGACCAGCGAATCGAAGGGCGGCGTGACCGCGACCGGGAACTTCTTCTTCGGCACCTTCGCAGGCCGGGACCCGGTCTTCTTCCCGCCGGGAGCCCGGACCGCCGGGCGCTTGACCCGCCCGGCCTTCTCACCGCTGAACCCGGCAACCGCAAGTGTCGAAGACGCCAGTCCGACAGCCAATACGATTCTGAACATGACCCCTCCTCCGCAGGGGGCATCACCCCTCTGCTCCAGTCTTGCCGGAGGACAGGCCTGTCCGATTCTCCTTGAACCCTTCTGTTGGCCTACAACGCCGCCAGGGCCTCGAGGGTTCACTCGGGCCCCGGCTTTTTCGACGCTATTGACAACTGCAGCGACGGAGCCATGGTTTATACGCTATACGTGACGGCGAGTAAGCGCCGGGCCGCGAAGGAGACCTGTTCGTTGCACCCCTGCAAAACCGCGCTGTTCCCGCTATTTCTGCTGCTGGCGGCCCTTCAGCCGGCTGGCGCCGCCGGCGAAGGCGGCCCCCCCGATAAGGATCTGGTAAGCATCAAGAAGCGCCTGTACGTACTCCTGCTGCGGAACAAACGCGGGGGATTGCGGGGGATTATGGTTGAGCAGGGTCGGCACGTGTGATAGAAACGCGCCAATGCCGATACCCGGGGGGGCGCGGGGAGTCGACCCTTGAACAGCAGCAGCAACCACCTCTACGTGGGTCTGGACGTCGGGGGCACCAACGTCACCGGGGGACTGGTCAGGCCCTCCGGCAAGGTCATCGAAAGGGAGAAGCAGAGCACTCCCAACAAGGGCGGCCCCGACGACCTCATCGCCACCATCTCGACGGTAACCCGGAAGCTGGTCGACGCGGCCGCGGCGGCCGGGGCGACCGTCGCGGCGATCGGGATGGGCGTCCCGGGGCTGCTCGACCCCGAAGAGGGCGTGGTCACCCTCGCCCCCAACCTGCCGGGGGCACTCAACGGCGTGCAACTCGTTGATCCGCTCGAGAAGACCTTCGGCATCCCGGTGGCCATGGGCAACGACGTCAACGTGGGCATCATGGGCGAGGCCTGGATGGGCGCGGCCCGCGGCCTCAGGAACGTCGCCGGCATGTTCGTGGGCACCGGTATCGGCGGGGGCATCATCAACGACGGCAGGCTGGTCTACGGGTCCAACTACGCCGCCGGTGAACTCGGTCACATGATCATGCAGATGGACGGCCCGCTCTGCGGTTGCGGCAACCGGGGCTGTCTCGAAGCCCTGGCCAGCCGCACGGCGATCGAGCGCGACCTGCGCGCGGGCATCGCCGCGGGCCGCGAGACGGTCCTCACCGGCATGCTCAAGGACAGCGACCGCATCCGCAGCAAGATGCTCAAGAAGGGCCTGAAGCGCGAGGACCCCCTGGTGGTGGAGGTCATGGAACGCGCCGCCCGGGTCATAGGCCTGGCCTGCATTTCCGTTCAGCACGTGCTTCAGCCGGAAGCCATCGTCCTCGGCGGCGGGGTCATCGAGGCCTGCGGCGAGCGACTCCTCCCGATCATCACCGGGGTATTCGAGTCCGATCCGCTGAGCATCCCCGGCGCCAGGGGCAGGGTCGTGCAGTCCAGGCTCGGGGACGATGCCGGCGTGCTCGGTGCCGTGGCCCTGGCCCGCGAGGAGTGCGAGAACGGCAGGAACGGCAACGGCGGAGGAAAAGGGTCCGGGGGCGTCCGGGCCGTGACCTATCCGACGATCGGCGAGATCGCGCACGGCAGCGTCACGGTCGGCGACAGGGAGTACGCCACCGACATCTACGTTCGTGTCGACGGCAAGGTCAAGAAGCGCAAGAAGGCCGTCATCAAGAAGCAATACGGAACCTCACACACCATAGGCCAGAGCGAACTCAAGAGGGTCTGCAAGGGCCGACCGGCAACGCTGATAGTCGGCACCGGCCTCCAGGGCGTTGCCCGCCTGGACCGGGAGGCGGAGGAATTCCTGCAGGAAAAGGGAATCGCATCCAGGCTGCTCAAGAGCCCCGAAGCCATTGCCGAGTACAACACCACCAGCGGCCCCAAGGCCCTGCTGCTGCACGTCAAGTGCTGACCCCGCCCGCGGCGGACGCCCCTCGGCCGGCCATCGCTTGACACCGCTCCGGTAATCGCGTACGACATAGAGAGGGGCGAATCAGTATCCTTGAGCGTACCGGTCGCCGGGGGAATCCCCGCGGTCGGCCTGACCCTGCAAGACCCTCCCGTCCCGATGGATAGGCCATGCCGCAGCAGCAGCAGAAGAAGAAGAAACGCCGAAGCAAACCAACGAAGCGGGCCGGGACCCAGGACCGCACAGTCGAGGTGGCCTACCTGGTCCTCGCCGGCCAGTTCCGCGAACTGATGTCCAACGAGGCCGGGGCACGTGCCGACAGGAAGGCCCGGCCGCTGCACGACATGCGCGTGGCCACGCGCCGCCTGCGCACCGCGCTCCGGGTCTTCGCCGTGGCGCTTCCGCCGGGACGGGTCAAGACGGCTCGAAGCCAGCTCAAGTGGATCGGCAAGGGCCTCGGCCCCGCCCGTGATCTCGACGTCCAGATCGCCAGGCTGAGGAAGGGGTTCCTTCCCGACGGGCGGGCCGAACGCAGGGCCAAGAGGGGCTTCGCCGGGTGGCTGTCGCAGCGGCGCAGCGAGGCGCGCACCAGGATGCTGGCGGTGCTCGACTCAGGACGATTTGGACGTTTCGCCGCGGGCTTCGCGAGGTTCCTGCGCAAGGGACCGCCCCGCAACCCCAGGACGCGCGCCGCCCGCAGGCCGGTCGGCAGCCTGGCTGCCGAGCTGATCCCCGAACGGCTGGAGACCGTGCTCCGGGCGGGCCGGGAGATGACCCACTGCCGGCGGGCCGCAGACCTGCATCGCTTTCGCCTTGAGTGCAAGCGCGCGCGCTACCTTTGCGAGTTCCTTCGCGGGATATACGGAGCGCCCGCGGAGCGCACGATCGCGCGCCTCACCGCGGTCCAGAACGCTCTGGGCTCGCTGCAGGACTCGCTGGTGGGCCAGGCGCTGCTGGCCGGGTTCACGGGGCTGACCGGCGAGGCCGGGGGTGCGTTGGCAGCAGACGAGCGGGCCTGCTACTCGCTGGCGGCCTGGTATCTGCAAGCCGCCGAGCAGAGCCGCCGCGCGTTCGCGCCCGCGTGGCGGGAATTCGAGAAGCCCGGGCACAGAAGGGAACTGCTCGGGGCGGTCGGGCGAAACGGTGGCTGAATGTGCCGTACCCCGGGGCCCCGGGCGGTATCGGAACTTGCGCAGTCAACGGATTTCTAACGCGCCGCTAACCGGAGTCACAGCCTGATGGCACAGAATACCCTTAGAATACAGCGTGCAGCCGATGCGTTTCGAACCCCCGAGGGAACCCGTGGGATGAGCAGGAGTCCCGGCGAGATTTCTATCAGCGATCAGCGCACCGCCGCCCTGAAGCTGCTGCAGACCTGCCCGGAACACGAAGCCCATGCCCGCCAGGTGGCGCGCCTCTCGCTGCGGATATTCGACGAACTGGCCAGGCTCCACGGCATGGGCGACGAGGAGCGGTTCCTGCTGGAGTGTGCCGCCCTGCTTCACGACATCGGCTGGGTGAGCGGGCGGGCGCGCCACCACAAGACGTCGCTGCACATCATCCTGGACACGCCGCTGCTGCTCTTCGACCAGCGCCAGCGCCTGGTGATCGGATCGATCGCCCGCTACCACCGGAGGTCCCTGCCCCGCAAGCGACACCGGCACTACGCGGAACTGGACTCCGAAGAGCGTCGCATGGTACGGGTGCTGGGAGGCATACTGCGCATCGCCGACGCGCTGGACGTTCGACACGCCGAGGCGGTCACCGAGCTGCGTTGCAGGATCAGCAGCGATCGGATAGTCATTTCCTGTCTCAGCTCGGGTTCGCTGGACATGGAGAGGACCGCGGTCGCCGGGAAGGATCACCTGCTCGAGCAGGTCTTCGAGAGAAGGATCGACCTGGCGGGCGCGGCTCGCGGGGCGGAGCGCAGGAAATGAACAGGAAGAAGCCAGATCCCCGGGAAAAGGCCCAGGTAGCCGCCGTGATCGACATCGGCAGCAACTCCATCCGCATGATCATCGCCCAGATATTCGGCGACGGCCGCGTCGAGGAACTCGAGGAGGTCCACCGCCCGGTGCGATTCGGCCACGACACGTTCGTGGTCGGCCGACTCCAGCGCCAGACGATGAACGCGGCCATCGGCGTGCTGCGCGACTGCCGCAGGATCCTCGACGCCTACAACGTCCGGAACGTCCTGGCGGTAGCCACCAGCGCGGTACGCGAGGCCTCCAACTCCGACGCCTTCCTCGACCGCGTGGCCACGGCCACCGAATTGCGCATCGATGTGATCGAACCCGCCGAGGAGAGCCGCCTGACGGTCTCGGCAGTGCGCCGCGCCGTCGGTCGCGCCTTCGGCCTCAATCGCAAGCGCTCGCTCATAGTCGAAGTCGGGGGCGGCAGCACCCTTCTGACCGTCAACGACAGCGATCGCATCGCCGCCTCGGGCAGCTACCCGCTGGGCGCCATCCGCCTGCAGGAGATCCTCTCGACCTTCGGAGAGAAGCCCGACCACGCGGTCATGCTGCTTCGCAATCAGATCGCCAGCACGGTCAAGGTCATCAAGCGCTCGCTGCCGCTCAGGAAGATCGACGCCTACCTGGTCGTCGGCTGGGACGCGCGGTTCCTGGCGGGGCACATCGGGCGCCCGGCACGCAAGGACGGCCTGTCCACCGTCGCGCTCAGGGATCTGGACCGCTTCATCGCCGAGTGCTCCGGCAAGACCACCGAGAGGGTCTCCATCGCCTACGGGATGCCCTTCGGCAACGCCGAAACCCTGGTGCCCGCGCTGCTGGTCAACCAGGCCCTGGCACGTGCCGCGGGGGTCAACAAGTTGATCGTCACCGGCGTGTCCATGCGCGACGGCCTGCTGATGGACCTCACCAACCAGGTCACCGGCAAGGGGGACAGCGCCCTGGCTGAAGGGATACTGCAGTCGGTCCGGGCCATCGGCAGGAAGTACCAGGTCGAGGAGGCCCACGCCAGGAGCGTGGCCGCCGCCGCGCTGCGGCTCTTCGACAGCCTCCAGTCCGAACACCGCCTGGGGCCCCGCCAGCGCCTTCTGCTGCAGGCCGCGGCGCTGCTCCACGAGGTCGGGGGATTCGTCAACCCCCGCGCGCATCACAAGCACAGCCTCTACCTCATACGCAACTCGGAGATATTCGGCCTGCGCCAGGCGGAACGCGAAATGGTCGCGCTGATAGCCCGCTACCACCGGCGGGCCATGCCCAGAACGTCGCACGTCGAGTACATGTCCCTGGCGCGCGGCAACCGGCTGGTGGTCAGCCGCCTGGCAGCCATCCTGCGCGTGGCCGACGCACTCTGCCGCGGCCAGGCCAGTTACACCGCGAAGTTCAAGCTGTCCGTTTCGGACGACGAACTGCTCCTCACCGTTCCAGGCGTAACGGATCTCTCCCTGGAACAGAGATCCCTTTCCAGGAAGGGCGACCTCTTCGAGGACGTATTCGGCATGAAGGTATCCCTGGAGAACGAGTAGCTTCACCGCCAACCGGGAGGACGTGTGGCCAGAAAGGGCAAGATCAAGAGCAGGCGCAAGGTCAAGGGCAAGGACAAGAGCGGGGGCAAACGCGAGAGCGCCCGCATGATCAGCCCCGACAGCCCCGGCGAGCTGTTCATCAACCGCGAACTCAGTTGGCTGGAGTTCAACGAACGCGTGCTCAGGGAGGGCCGTTCCGACACGTTACCGCTGCTGGAACGCCTCAAGTTCCTGGCCATAGTCAGCAGCAACCTCGACGAGTTCCTGATGATCCGCGTTGCCGGCCTTCGCCAGCAGGTCGAAGCGGGCGTGACCAGGCCGGACATCGCGGGCATGTCGCCTGCCCAACAGCTCGAGGCCATCCACAGGCGCATCCGGCGAATGGTCTCCGACCGGACCGCGGCGATCCGCGAGGTGCTGGCCGAACTGGACAGGCACGACTTCAGGCTGCGCCCCGTATCGCAGGCCAGCGAGCAGCAGAGACGCTTCCTGAGCAGGCACTTCGCCGAGGAGATACTGCCGGTGCTCACTCCGCTGGCCGTCAACCGCCTGGAGCGCTTCCCGCATCTGCCCGGCTCGAGCCTCAACGTGGGCGCGGTGCTGGAGAACCTGGAGGGGAAGTGCGACGGGAATGGCAGCGGGAATCCGGCCGCCCCCGAAGGCGAGGGCCCACCCGAGCCGCGGCTCGGCGTGGTTCCGGTACCCGACTGCCTGCCACGCTTCGTACGCCTGCCGGGCGAATCATCGCTTGAGGCGGTCCTGCTCGAGGACCTGATCTGCGAGAACCTGCCGAGGCTTTTCCCCGGACACAGCGTGGCCGCCTCGGCCATCTTCCGCATCACCCGCGACGCCGACGTGGTCATCGACGACGACGAGGTCAGCGACCTGCTCGACAGCGTCGAACAGGCGGTTCGCGAGCGCCGGCGCCGCGCGGTGATCCGCCTGGAGCTCAGCGCCAGGCCCGACGCGCGCCTCAGGAAGTGGCTGCTGGAGTGGTGCGAGATCACCGACCAGCTGGTCCTGGAAATCGACGGCATGCTCGGCGCCTCGGCGTTGATGAAGCTGGCTACGATCCCCGGGTTCGACTCCCTCAAGTACGAGGACTGGCCCCCGCAGGAACCCGTCGACCTCCTGGCCGAAGAGGACATCTGGGACGCGCTCCAGGACCACGACGTGATGATCTCCATGCCCTACGAATCCTTCGATCCGGTCGTGCGCCTGCTCCAGGCCGCCGCCGCCGATCCCGGTGTCCTGGCCATCAAGCAGACGCTCTACCGCACTGACGGGGGCTCTCCCATCGTGGCCGCGCTGGCGCGCGCCGCCGAGAGCGGCAAGCAGGTAACCGTTCTGGTGGAGCTCAAGGCCCGTTTCGACGAGGCCAACAACGTCGAGTGGGCCCGCCGCCTGGAGGACGCCGGCTGTCACGTGATCTACGGGGTCGCGGGGCTCAAGACCCACGCCAAGGCCCTGCTGATCGTTCGCCGCGAGGGCAGCCGCATCCGGCGCTACCTGCACCTCTCGACCGGCAACTACAACAGCAAGACAGCCAGGCTCTACTCTGACATCGGCTACATGACCAGCGACCCGGAGATGGCCTCGGACGCCGCGGCCTTCTTCAACCTGCTGACCGGCTACTCCCAGCCGGTGGAGTGGAAGCGCTTCGCGATTTCGCCCAAGGGCATCCGCCGCAGGTTCGAAGAGCTGATCCAGCGCGAGGTGGATGCCTCCACCCCCGACCAGCCGGGCCTGATCATGGCCAAGATGAACTCCCTGCAGGACGAGCAGATGTGCCTGGCGCTGTACTGCGCCAGCCAGGCGGGCGTCAGGGTGCTGCTCAACGTCCGCGGCATCTGCTGCCTGCGCCCCGGGGTCAGGGGCGTTAGCGAGAACATCGAAGTGGTCTCGATCGTGGACCGCTTCCTGGAACACGCCCGCGTCTTCTATTTCGGCAACGGCGGCCACGAGGAAGTCTACCTCTCCAGCGCCGACTGGATGACCCGCAATCTGGACAAGCGCCTGGAACTGCTCTTCCCGGTGATCGACGTCAACCTCCAGAAGCGTGCCGTGGAGTACCTCCAGACCTGCTTCGACGACAACGTAAAGGCCAGCCGCCTGGCCGCCGACGGCTCCTGGCGACGCAAGGGCGGTCGCGGCAAGAGGATCCGCGCACAGGAAGCGCTCTACAGCAGGGTGCTCGAGGCCCACAAGGTGGCCGCGCAGAGCGAGATGCAGTTCCGTCCTCTCAAGCGCCCGGAGTAGACCCCGGTGACTGGCACTGCACGGGAGGAACCAGGCGCTAGCAGGCCGTTGAAAAAAGTGCCATTGGCACCGAGCCTGAGAGAGGAGAAAGGAGAGAGTAGACCGCAGGAGAGGCAAGTGCCGCGATCTCGCGGCCTATGTCCTGCAATACGAAAGATTCCACGGCTCTCCTTTCTACTTTCACCTTTCTCCTGCTCTGCAGGCCGTTTTTCAACGGCCTGCTAGTAGACCTCCGGCACGAATGTCTGGTCGGTGATCGGCGGGCGCACGTAGCCGTCGTCTTCCCTGCGCTTGGGCAGTTTGATGGGCTTGGGCGTGAGGTCCTTGTAGGCAATCAGGCTCAGCAGGTGGCTGATGCAGTTCAGTCGCGCCTTGCGCTTGTCGTCGGCCTCGACCACGTACCACGGCGCCTGTTTCAGGTCGGTGTACTGGAACATCACGTCCTTGGCGCGCGAGTAGTCCGCCCAGCGCCGGCGCGACTCCATGTCCATGGGACTGAGCTTCCAGCGCTTGGCGCGGTCGGTTATGCGCGATTGAAAACGGTGCTCCTGCTCCTCGTCGCTGACCGAGAACCAGTACTTGATCAGCGTGATCCCCGATCGCACCAGCATGCGCTCGAACTCCGGGCAGCTGCGGAAGAACTCCTGGACCTGTTCTCCGGTGCAGAAACCCATCACCCGCTCTACGCCCGCGCGGTTGTACCAGCTCCTGTCGAAGAGCACCATCTCGCCGGCCGCCGGAAGGTGCGGGACGTAGCGCTGGAAGTACCACTGGGTCTTCTCGCGTTCGGTGGGCGTTCCCAGGGCCACCACCCGGCAGACGCGGGGATTGAGCCGCTGCATGATGCGCTTGATCACCCCGCCCTTTCCTGCCGCGTCCCGGCCCTCGAAGAGGACCACCACCTTCAGACCCTTGTGACGAATCCACTCCTGGAGCTTTACCAGCTCGGTCTGCAGCCGGGCGAGCTCCTTCTCGTAGAAGCTCTTCTTGATCCTGCCCCGGGAGTTGACCGGCGCCTTTCCGGCGCGCCCGGAATTCTGCTGGTGTCCTGCGCGCTTGCCGCTCTTGGCTCCGCCCATGATCTGGCTCCCCTCACTGGCAGACCGTCGAAAGACGGCCTGCAAAACAGGAGAAAGGAGAAAGAAAAGCCACGAAATCCTTGACGTGACTGCGCGCAAGACGCGAGATTGCCGCGCTTGCTTCTCCTGCGATCAACTCTCTCCCTTCTCCTGTCCCAAGCTTCGCAACAGAAGTGCTTCTCCAACGACCTGCTAGGTGATGACGACATCCTTCAGCCCATCGGGGGCCGGAGGATACTTGAGCTTCATGCCCTCCAGAGCGTGCCGGACGATCCGGGCAACGACCAGGTTCCTGACCCACTTGCGGTTGGCCGGCACCAGGTACCACGGCGCCCAGGGGGTGCTGCAGCGGCGCAGCGCGGTATCGTAGGCCTTCATGTACTTCGGCCACAGCTTGCGCTCGGCGAGATCCCCGACGTCGAACTTCCAGTTCTTGTCGGGCTCGTCGAGCCGCGCCTGCAGCCGCTCCTTCTGCTCGTCCCTGGTGATGTTCAAGCAGATCTTCACGATGCCGGTGCCGTTGTCCGCCAGGTGCTTCTCGAATCGGTTGATCTCGTCGTAGCGCCGCTCGATCACCTTGCCGGGGGCCCAGCCGTGAACCCGAACCACCAGGACGTCCTCGTAGTGCGAGCGGTTGAAAACCCCGATCATGCCCTTGCGGGGCGCGGCCCTGTGTATCCTCCAGAGATAGTCGTGTGCCAGTTCTTCGGGCGTGGGCTTCTTGAAGCCGGTAACCTCTACGCCCTGGGGATTAAGCGGCCCCAGTACCTTGCGGATGGTGCCGTCCTTGCCGCCGGTATCCATGGCCTGAAACACGACCAGCAGCGCCTTGCGGCCGCCGGCAAACAACCTGACCTGGAGCTGCTTGAGCAGCTCGTGTTCCGCCGCGAGCTGCTGGCAGGCCCACTCGCGATCGCGGAACCCGCACTTGTCCGACGCCTTCTCGCCGCCGATCCCGGTCTTTCCGCGAGCGCCCACGCGGAACTGCCCGACGAATTTATCCAGCTTCTTCCGGCTCATGGCCAGCCCCCCCCCTGTGCGCGCAGGGATTATCGCCACGGCTGCCCCGCAAGGCAAGGGGTCAAGACGGGAATAGTGTCGGCCCCTGAACAGTATCTACACAGGAGGGGCAGGCGATGGCCAAGACCGGGAAGAAGAAGAGCAAGAAGAACAAAGCCAAGCTGTGCAAGCTGGCCTCCAAAGGCGACTACGAAACTGCCGCGGAGCTGGCATCAGGGGCAAGGTACATATGCAGGAAGTGCTGCAGAGTAGCACCGAACAGGAAGAACCTGTGCAAACCCGCCGAGATCTGACTGAACCAAGAAGACTCCGAGGTCAGGGCCCCGCAATCAGGACCCCGGAACCAGGCCCGGGTCCCATTTCTCCACAGCTGCTGGAACCTCGCCATTGAGCAGGGCCGCGAAGCACTGCAGGGCTCTCAGCGCGTCGCCGATGGGGTAGCCGAAGTCAAACCAGTTCTCGCTGTCCTCACCGTCGTGGTTGGGGATCACGTAATCGAAGCGGTGGGCCAGGGCCAGTTCGCCTAAGGCGCTGGTGCAGCGGCGTTCGACGTCCGCCAGGTCCTCCTCCGGAACCCGACCCTTCTGGCGCCCGGTACGCCGCAGGATCTTGCGGCGCATGACCTCCGCGGTGAACTCGGACAGGTTCACTCCGCTTTCCGGCGCCTTGAGTCGGACGATCTCCGCGCGCGAGAACGGCGCCAGGAAGATGCCGAGCACCTCGACCCGCGAGGCCGCCTCGGATTCGAGGATGTGCACGCCAGTAAACGGATTCCCCTCGAAGAGCACGTCGCCGGCCTCCAGCGAGCACTCGAGACCCGCCAGGTCCAGGGCCTGCAGATCGCCACGCACGTCCATGACCGCGAAGCCGGGATCGGCGCGCAGCGCCTCGATCTCCTCCCGAGAACGGAAATGGTAATCGACCCCGTCGCTCTCGACCGGGCGCATCGCCCGGCTGTTGTGGAGCACCAGCTTCTCCAGCCGCGAGCCGAGCTCCGGGTGGTACTTCTCCAGCGCGGCACACAGCGGCCCCTTGCCCGCGCAGGAAGGTCCGGAGAGAACTACCAGACGGCCCATCAGCCTCCTCCCGCCCTAACGGCCCGCCTCCTCGCTTTCGATGGTTCGGAATCCGAGAGCGAGGTCGCGAATGATCGGGCTCAGAACTTCCCGACCTTGATCTTCTTCCCGCGAGACTTGAGCGACTTCTGCAGCGCCTCGAGGACCGCAATGGGCGCCAGGATCTCGCGCTCGGAGTACGGCGCCTTGCCGCCCTTGAACATCGCCACGAACATCTTCACTCCGGTCAGGTAGGGATCCGGATCGTTGGTGATCGACTCCGAGACCACTCCCTTGTCGCAGACGGCCGAGAAACGGAAGGGCGGCCAGCCCTTCTCGATCAGGTTGGCGGTGGCCATCATCCCGTCCTTGAACCACAGGGTGGCGGTGCCGCCCTTTCCGGAGCGGTTGACCCGGGCGTGAGTGCAATCCAGGCCCACTGAGCGCAGAACCAGCTCGATCTGGTGAATCCCGTAGAAGAAGACACCGCTGTACTTGCTGCAAAGGTCCGCGGGACCCGCGGTGGTCACGGAACGAACCGCCCCGAGCTTCTTCAGGCTCCTGGCGATATCCTGCGATGACTTCTGCAGGGGCACGGTACCGAAGGAGCAGACCGGCACGCGCAGTTTCCGCGCCCGCGCCAGGAAGCGCCGGCCCTCGGCCACGCTGCAGCAGAAGGGCTTGTCGATGAACAGCGGCATGCGGGCTTCGAGCAGGGGCTTCGCGGCGGGCAGGTGATACTTGCCGTCGCGGTGGTCGACGATGGCCGCGTCGACAATGCCGATCAGGTCCTCGGGCTTCCTGACGATCACCGGGATCTTCGCGGCCCCGGCCACGTTCTCGGACCACGCGCGCTTCTCACCCCAGATGGCCTCCACGCGAACGCCCTTGAGCTTCTTCTTGAGGTTGAGGGTCTCTGCGATCCGGAGGCTGTGGCTGTTCTCGGCACCGACGATTCCTATCTTGAGCACGCTGTTCTCCTTGATTCAGGCCGCGTTGACGTCGAATGCGCACCCTACCAATTGAGCCGGGGGCTTCAAGTGCAATTCAGGAGGGTGACGCGCGTTCATCGTGAAGCCCATCAAGGCCGTGAAGAAAGCCATCTTCCCGCTGGGGTGAAACCGTTGTTCGGAACCCACCGGGGTACGGAGCAGAGAAGGCAATACCGGAAACCGGGACTTGAAGTCGCCACCAAGTCACCCTTCCTCCCGGCCGCCGACCTGTCGCCCCCCGGCAGCTTCCGCGAACAGCTGATCGAACACAGCCGCCTGCCGGGACCAGGCATAGCGCTCGGCGACGGCCCGCCAGGTGGCGCTCGCCTTGCGGGCGGGAGCAGGATCGGCGCAGAGCTCACGCAGACGTTGAAAGAACTCCCGGTCATCGCCGTAGATACACTTCTGATGAAGGTCCTGTGGCACAAGACCGGGGTAGCTCAGGCGATCGGGCAGCAGCGGCATGCAGCCGGCCGCGCAGGCCTCCAGCCACGCGATCCCGAAGAACTCGTGCGCCGCGGTGGATACCACCACGTCGGCCCGCCCCAGCAACTCGGCGTACTCGGACCTGCTCTCGGCGAAGCCGAAGTGCAGCAGTCTTTCGCCGAGTGCCTCGCGCGCGCGGTCGAAGACCTCCGGACGACGCGAAAAGTTCTCGCCGCAGATCACTACCCGGAAATCGCACCCCGCGGAAACCAGCCCGTCGAGTGCGTCGAAGAACACCTCCGGTCGCTTGTCGTGCTCCCAGCGGTGGTTCCAGAGAATAGTGAGCGGCCCGACTCGCCCCGACCTGTCGGGACAGGGGAAGCCGTCAACGTCGATTCCCGGGTGCGCCACGGTGCCGCGGCCGGCGATGCGCCTGACGGCACCGGGCGGTCGGGTTACTCCCACCGGCAACGATTCGAGAAAACCGGGCATCGCGTCGAGGAAAGCCCTGCGGTGGAACTCGCTGTTGAACAGGACCCGGTCGGCGGCCATTGCACTGGTGATGTTGAGAAGGCCGAACTGCCAGTAGTCCTCCCCCGCCCTGCGCACCGGGTAGGTGAGCTGGTTCTCGTGGAAATAGAAGACGCTCGGCAGCCCGGCCAGCCCGCCGGGCAACAGCTCGAGCAGGCCCGCGAAATCCACCATATCGGTGACGAAGAGGAGGTCGAACTGCTCGTCGAGCCGGGCCGCCTCCTGCGCTATGCGTTTGTGGCCCTTAAGCATGCGATCGCGCCAGCGTCTGGCGGGCAGAGTCAGCAGCCGCCAGTCGTAAGCACTGCGGGCTGCCAGTCCTTCAAGAAATGCCGCGTGGCTGGCGCCGAAGAAGCCCTCTACGGCCAGGACTCTGAGCGCGCATTCCGGAATCGGCATGTTGATGATTGTACGTTCTCCGCCACGCGCGGACAAGCCGCAGAACGCCCAAGTCTTTCAATACATGGCAATTATGGCTTGACTCCCCGCGGCAAGAAGACTACACTCTGCGGTCGGAGGGGATTAGGGCAGGGCCCTTGTGGCCCGCCCCCGTGCGCGGGGGTTACGCGTAGCGGAGCATTCCGATGAACAGGATACTGCTAACTCTTGGCGTTGCCATGGTTTGTCTTGGCTGCGGCGCATCCACGGAGAAACCCGAGGAACCCGCCAAGCCGAAGAAGAAGGACACCCCGACAAACGCCGCACCCAAGGGCGCTTCGGCCGCGCCCGCTCTCGGGACCGTGGCCGTAGTTGACCCGCTGCTATCGGTTTCGGCTCCGCTCGAAGCGACACGAGCGCCGGCGAACGAAGTCAAGGCAGCGCTGCTGGTCGGGAATACCGATCCGGAAAGGCCCGCTGGCAAGACCAGGGAGGTTGCGCCGCAAACCGCACCTGATGACTTGGCAGCAGCCGCGCCGGAAGCCGCCGCGGGAGCCACTGGCGAGACCGAGCCGAAGGGCCCCCGGGAGGTCTCGCTGCCCGAGCCCAAGAGCGGCCGGGTAAACGCACGCACGTTGAACGTTCGGGTCAGTCCGTCCACCGACAAGCGCCCGATCACCACGTTCAAGCGCGACCGCCGGATCAAGGTCGTTGCCACGAAGGGAAACTGGCTCAAGATCGAGCTCCCCGGCGACATCAGCACCTGGATCATGAGCAAGTTCGTAAGCATCCCCGAGGGCCGGGACATGCCAGTAACCGGTACTGTCAACGCCAATCGCGTCCGACTGCGGTCGGCCGGCGACCTGAAGGCACCGATCCTCAGAGAACTGCCGCGCGACCTCCAGGTGGAGGTAGTTGATCGCTCCGGCGACTGGTTCAAGATCAAGGCCCCCGCCGGAACCTACGCCTGGATCTTCGGCAAGTACGTGAAGTTCGAAGATGGTCCGGTCGCGGTGGATCCACCCATCAAGGACCCCGTCAAGGGCCCCGTCAAGGACCCCGTCAAGGACCCCATCAAGGACCCCGTCAAGGACCCCAGCAAGGACCCCACTGTGGTCAAGGACCCGCCCGACGAGGTCAAGGATCCCAAGGTCGTTACCGGCGTCGGCGTGGAACAGTTCGCCGAGGCCGAGGCCGCCTATCGGCAGGCCAAGGCCCAGAAGAACCCTGATCTGGTCAAGATATTCCTCAAGTACTACGAGGTTGCCAGGCTTGCCGACGTGCCCAAGATGATCGCCACGACCTGCAAGGCGCGCATGGACGAAATCGCGAGCCGCATCCCCGGTGCTCAGCGCAAGCGCATCGACGCTGAAGTCAAGAGTCGACTCGAGGCCCGCCTCAAGGCCATCGATGCCGCAGCCCGGGCCGCCAAGAGCGAGATCCCCAAGGTCGCCCCCAAGTACACCGCCGTGGGCTACCTCGACAAGGCTCCGGACGTCGCGGGCATTCCCGGCACTCACAAGCTGACCCTCTCCGGCGTGCTTCTCTACTACCTGCGTCCCGCTTCCAACGACGTCGATCTCGGCGCTTACAGGGGCCGGAAGGTCGGCGTCATCGGGCGCAAGCGCTACGTGAAAGGCTGGGGCATCCAGGTGATAGACGTCAGCGAAATCCGCCCCTACAAGCGCCCTCCCAGCACTCGTGCCTGGGTAGCGCCCACGGATAAGTAGGGGGAGAAACACGAGGGCCGGGCACACCCGGCAGGCATTACCCGGCCGGCCCCGGTTTGAGTCCCGGGCCGGCCGTTCTACGGATGGACGGGAGTCGCTCGCATGGCCAGGCGAAAGACAAAGACCCGAGCCAAGAAGAAGACCAAGAAGAACAGCAGGACCGGGGGCAAGAGCAAGAGCAAGAGCAAGACCGTCACCGCGGGCAGGAGCAGGGCACCGGGCAGATCCGGGTCGCCCGCGCTGCTCTCCCGAGGCGTCAGCTACTGGTCGTTTCCCGGGGGCATGGAGAACCGCACCGACATCATCTCCGCGCTTTCCAGCGCACGCCAACTGGGATTCTCCTCGCTGGAGCTGGGCATCAGCGACACCGGCGTTCTGACCCTCGAGACTTCGCGCAGCGAATGCCGCGCCCTGGCCCGCGCCGCCGAGGCCGTCGAGGTCGGCCTCTCGTCTCTGGCAACCAACCTCTACTGGACCACCAACCTGGCCTCTCCCCGGGCGGCCGAGCGCAACAGGGCCGTTGAGATTACCACGGCCCTGATCGAGAGGGCCGCCTGGCTGGACGCCCGCGCGGTGGTGGTCATCCCCGGCTGGGTACACTCACGGTCCCGCCCTGAAGCCCCCCCGGTGCCGTACGACGAGGCCATGGCCCGCGCACGTGAGAGCGTGAAGAAGTGCGTCAAGATCGCCGAGAAGGCGCGAATCACCCTTGCGCTGCTGAATGCCCCGGGGGGCCTGATGCTCTCGCCCCTGGAGTTCTCCGCCTTCATTGAAGGCCTGCGCTCGCGCCGCGCCGCGGCCTGTCTCGACATTGGCACGGCAGCGCTGTACGGGCACCCCCACCACTGGATCAAGCTCTTGCGCAGCCGGATAGCGCTGATCCGCGCAACCGACCTCAAGCGGAGTTTCGAGGGCAACGTCGCACGCAGCCGGAGGTTCCGCAACTTCGGGACGCCTCAGGGATGGGGCTTCATGGCCGCCTGTTGCCAGCCGGGAACCGGCAGCGTCGACTGGCCGGCCGTAGGCCAGGCGCTGCGGAAAGCCCGCTACAAGGGTCCGCTGATCGCCCTGAGCCACCCGCCCAGGCCGGGTCTCCTCGAGCACACCGGCGCTTTTCTCGACAAACTCATAGGGTCATCCTGACCGCGGCGCTACTTACCTGACCGGAAGGGGACGGTTACCCGCCGATGAAGACAGCAGGCCTGGCCTTGCCGGCACTGGCGATCGCGCTGGCGACCGCCGCCGCAGAGAAGAAGTCGCCGACAGCGACCGATCTACCGGCGGAACTTGGCCCCCGGCGCGTGAGAATGCGCGCAGGCACCCGCCCCGCGACGCCCGATCTCCTGGCTGCAGTGTGGCGCTGTTCGCGCTGCAAAAGCGACAATGCCGCCGAGCGCCTGCTTCCCGAGCAGCCGCCCTTTGACCAGCTGCGCGACGTCCGCCTGCTACTGGACCGGGTGGTTCTGGGTCGGGGCCGCTCATGGAAACCCCCACCCCTGGGCCGCTGCCGCATTTGCGGCGCCCCGGCCGGCAGAAGCGCAACGATTCGCGAGGTGCTGCTGTTCCGCTATCTGCCGGCGACCGGGGGCGACGCGGTTGCCCGCGCGGCTGTGCACGACGGCCGAGCAGGAGCACTGAAATGGGGCCGGCTGGACGTCACCGGCGACTACGACGAGGTCGGTACACTCGAGACTCCCGGCCAGTTCCTGAAGGCTTTCGGACGCGTGCTGGTCCTGCGCGAGGCCTGGTCGCAGACGGTCCGCGAATGCATCCGCAAGGGCGAGGCCCGCGCCCTGAAGACCGCACCGGGGTACTACGTCACCTGCCGCAAGCGCTCAGCAGATGCGGATACCGACGCGCGTTTCGCGGCCGAGCTCAATATCCGGCTGGCCAAGGCCGGCGAGCAGCCCACCCGGATGCTGCGCGTGGCCCTGACCGACGTCACCGGGTCCGGGCTCGCCAAGGTGATCCCCACCTACCGGCGATGGATGCCGGGACAACGCGCACAGCTTGAGGGCGGCACCTACAGCGCAGCCGCCTACATTCGGCCCAGGGTCTTCTGGGCGCTCCTGGACCGCGAGATCAGGCACTCGGGAGTCCGGCTGGTCCACCCTCCCGAGGCAGCCGCACCACACCTCGTAGCCGGAGATTACCGCGCGTCGATGGCATCCGAAGCGGTGCTTCTCAAGACCGTGCACTCCGGCCTGGCCTTCGGCGAAGGCCTGCATCACTTCGCCTGGCCACTGGTCCTGAAACTCTCCAAGATGCAAGAGGTGGGCAGGCAGGCGCGCGACGCGCTGGGGGCCTACGAGACCTCCGTGGAAAACGGCAAGTTCCTGGCGGTGCGGGAGAAGCCCGCACCCGGTGCGCCTGCGGCAAGCGGCCAGCTCCTGGCGCGTATCAACGTTCACGCCCTGGCCGGCTCGGTGAACCCCCGGAGGCCGAACGCGGTTACGTTCGCGCTGCGCGGTCTCCTGGGCCTCGACCCCGCGAGCGGCCTGATCCGCCCCCCCGACCTCGATACCGAACGGGGCCCCGACGGCACCAGGTGCTGGCTGACCAGGAAGCTCCGCCCCAGAGGCTACTTCGAGAAGTTGGGCATCGAGGTCCTTGCCAACGAGTGGCGGGGACTCTCGGCAGCGTGGAGCCTCGACTGCCTCGAGTATTCGCGCTTCCTTCCCCAAAAGGACCCGCCTTCGGATCAGAAGCTCCGCAAGCGCTTCGAGAAGGACCTGAGCCGCTCCACCTTCTGGGTCCCGGGCGCCAAGGGCCTGAACTGGGAAGGCATCCGGGTGCGGGCCGCAATCGGGCCCGATATCGCCAGTGCCCTTACCCACGAGCGCCTTCGCAGGGGTCTGGCCCGGCACCTCAAGATTACCCGGAAGGGCGTGGATGTGGTCTTCTGGGCTCCGGACACCAACGTCGTGCTCTTGACGTCAAGACCGGTTACCGGAAGATCCCGCACCGCGCTCAAGAAGGCCCTTCCAGACCTGCTGCGCAGCGTGAAGATCCAGCCCGGACATGAGATCGACGTCGAAATCCGCGAGCGGCTCACCGCGGAACCGGCCGGCAGGTTCCTGCGCCTCAAGGCCTCTAGAAGCGCCCCCCCGCAACGCTGAACACTGTCGCCAGCAGGTTGTAGGCGCCGTGCACCGACACCGCCACCAGGAGGTGGGCGAAGCCGGCCGCCAGTCGCGCCCGACGCCGCCTCTCCCACACACCGCGCCACACCCGGGCCAGTCCCAGCGAGGAGATCGCGGAGCAGCCCATGTGCAGCGCCACGCATACCGTCCAGCGCCACCAGACCAGCGCGCCGGAGGGGTGGCTCACGTACACGGTCAGGTACAGAACGTTCTCCAGTGCGGCGAAGACCAGTCCGCCCGCCAACCCGCAGATCACGATCTGGGCCGCCGAGGAGAAGAGAAAGGGGCGTTTCTCGACGACGTAGGTCGCCGCGGCGATCTTCATGGTCTCCTCGGCCACCGGCGCGATCAGCACCACGGCAACGATCTGGAAGAACGTCTGACCGCCGCCCAGCAGAACGCCCAGGACGGCCCACGGACCGGCTACCAGGGCCACCAGAAGGGTCACCACCCAGCTGGCCGCCGCGCCCGTTCGCTCCCGACCACGCGCCAGCCAACGGCCGTAGGTCAGCTGGTCCCCGGGAGGCGCACCAGCGAGTTCCGGCGACAGCCCCGGTTCGTCCCAGACCCCGTGCTCCGCCTGGCGCTCTTCGTTGACGGCCCCCGGTTCAGAATCGCCGCGACGGGACCGAGCCTCAGGCACGTCGTCGGGCTGGGGCGCGAAGGGAGCTCCTCGCATGTGGGGTTCGTCGAAGATGGACGGGTCCCGCGAGGGGGCTGTCACGCCGCCAGCGCCCCTTCAGCGGAACGCTTGTAGCCCGTGGCGCTGACTACAACGGCTACCATGACCACCCCCTTGGCGGCCACGGCGCCCCCGATGTCGGCGGTGTCAAGACGAACGTTGCAGACCGCATCGTAGCCCTTTGCCCGCGCCTCCTCGAGTACGCGCAGCAGTGCCTCGCGCCGGGCCCGTTCCATAAGGCTCAGGTAGCTGGTCAGCTCCCCGCCGAGGATCTTGCGCAGGCCGGCCAGGAACGACTTCAGGTAATCGGTGGCGATAACCGCCTGACTGATGATCATCTCCGGCTGCAGCGAGGTGTCGACGCCCCCGGGGAAAGTCCGGATGTCGCTGACCAGCATGTGCGCGACCTCTTCCTCGCGCCGCCGCAGTTCGCTGAAGTGCGCGCGCTCCACGGCCCGCCCGGCGATCAGTCCCAGCAGGATCAAACCCAGCGGTATACCCAGCTGGGCCAGAAGCCCCACGACCCCCTCCACCCTTCAGCCCTCCGGCGAAAGCACTGCCGCGGTGCCGTAGGCGTAGATCTCCGCAGCGCCCTGGGTCACCGCACTGGTGCTGAAGCGGACGTTGATCACCGCGTTGGCCCCCAGCTGCTCGGCCTGAGCCAGCATGCGCTCCAGGGCGTCCCGCCGCGCCTCGGTCAGCAACTCGGTGTAGCCCCCGAGCTCCCCGCCCACAAGGTTCTTCAGGCCCGCGGCGATGTCCCGCCCGAGGTGCTTGGCGCGGACGGTGTTGCCCTGCACGATGCCCTTGAGCTCCACCACGCGATACCCGGGAACCGTTTCGGTATTGACGACTATCATCTCAGAACCTCCGGCCGATCCGACGCGGGCAGGATATTCCAGGCGGCGCCGGTGTCAACCGAGAACCCCGGCACCACCCCCGCCGCGAGGGACTCCCGCAAAAAAACCGACCGGGGCCGAAGCCCCGGTCAGCAGAAGAGCAACAACCTCCGCTCGAGCGCCTCTCGAACGGTGCTGAGAACTTTGGGGGGGAGGTCAGTTCTCCGCCGCGGTCGCTGCTCTCTCTTCCACTGGAGTGCGCTTCTTCAGCTGGCGCATCGCGCTGGGGTAATCCATGTACTGCCCGTTGATTTCGACGATGGGCATCTTGTCGATCAGCATGTAAGCAGCCAGCACTTCGCAGGAGTTGTCCTCGCGCCAGCCGTCGTGAAGTTCGGTGAAATCGCCGAGGTTCAGGGCTTCGTACTTGAGCCCCATCTTCTGGAGCTTGTCCTTGGCGGCTTCGCAGAGGCCGCAGCCGGGCTTGCCATATACCTTGACTATAGGTGTGTCCGTCAGTTTGTGAGCCGCCATGTCCTCGGAACCCCCTCTCTTGCCCCCGCGCGCACTTGTGTCTTCTTCAATGGGGAGGTAATCTACCGGACCATCTTTTTTAGTCAAGACAAAAACCTCCTAAAACCCACCAAACTTAGTTGTCTTGAGCTCGGCAACCCCAACCTCCTGTACTCCCTATCGACCGCCCCGGACCGCGCTCTTGAGGCCATTTCCCGCGCTTCACGCAAGCCTCACTATAACGCGACTTACGGCATACCAACCCCTACACAGTGTAGGTCTGAAGGCCCTGATCCACAAGATAAGGTGGCATGTGTGGCCCGTTCCGGACCGCTGGAATCGAGGCGGGCTGAACCCCAACATATGGTACCGGCAGGCTCGCGCCTGCCATGCGCTGCCGGTAATCGCGATGCCTTGTGAGCATTCGCCTATGCGGTGAATGCATTGCCTCGCGCTGGCGGCATTCCGGCGCATGGCTTCCAGCTGAGAACCCTTCAGCGCCCTCTATGCCTTGCGCGCAAAGAGGCTAGTGATCTCGAACCTCGCCCCGGGCTCGGCTGGCGGCGAACGCTTCGCCCAGTACCGATGCGTTGTTGGCGGCGGAGTCGAGGTAGATCTCGGTGGCGCGCCGGCCTCTCCTGTACAGCGCGAAAATCAACCAGGGCGGCCAGAGCAGGTGGCCTGCGTGGACCGCCTGCACGACCTGGAAACGGGCGGCCCCCGAGCTGGCCCCGGCCGCGAAGAAGTAGAGAAGCCCGGGCAACACGATCAGAACCAGCAGGCCCAACGCCATCAGCACCCCGGCGGCGCGCCTCGCCGCGCGCCGCACGCCGCTGAACTCCATCCGGAACGTGACCTCGGTCTGCCCCGCAAGCAGCCTGCGCAGTTCCACCGCGCAGCTGCTGAAGCATGGCACCGAACGTATCGCCGGCTTGCCCGCGGGCACCGCGGCCAGCAGGCCGTCGCCCTCGCGTTTGACCAGCAGCGGGCATGCTCCCCGGCTGGGAGAGGCCAGCGCACGGACCAGCCCGTCGGCAACGTCGGCCGGCTCTCCGGAAACGATCTTGACCCGCGTGCTGGTCAGTCGCACCCCACCCCGGGCATCGACCTCCCGGCTCTCGCCCGGCCGCGGGCTGGAGAGTCGGGCCCAGGCCAGCAGGGTGAGCAACCAGGCCAGTCCGCCGGCACCGGCCACGCAGTAGATGATCATCTCCGCCTGGTCCTGGGATATCCCGCGGTTCCTGCCGCCGGAAAGTGCCACCAGCAGAGCGACCGGCAGCGCCGCCGAAACCAATCTAGAGATCCTCTCGCGTGAGCGTGATGCGCCGCTTCCAGTTGGCGTCGTCGGTCTCGGGGCAGTCGAGACGCTGGTGGGCGCCACGACTCTCGGTGCGCATCAGCGCGGCGCGCACCAGCAGCGCCGCCACCGCCAGCATGTTCTGGAGTTCGAGGGCGGCAGTGCTGCGCGCCTCCTCGCGGTAGGCGTACTGCCGCCAGAAGGCAAGGTGTTTCTCGGCAACCTGGAGCTTCTCAGCATCGCGGTAGATTCCCGCCGAACGCCAGGTAAGACTCTTCAGACTTCGCACCAGGTCGTCTACGTCGATGGGCACGTTAAGCAGTTCGCCGGACCGAGGCAGGTGGCGATGCGGAAACCGCCCGGGGCTCTCGGCCGCCGCCCGGCGCGCGGCCGCACCGGCGGCGTGGCCGAAAACCAGCCCCTCCAGAAGGGAGTTGGAGGCCAGGCGGTTGGCCCCGTGCACCCCGGTGGCCGCGCACTCCCCGGCGGCCAGCAGGCGCCCCACGCTGGTGCGGCCCTCGAGATCCGTGCGAATTCCGCCCATCGCGTAGTGCGCACTGGGACGCACCGGGATGGGCTCCTTGCGAATGTCCAGACCGTAGCCGGCGCAGAGCTCCGATATGCTCGGAAAGCGCCTGGAAACCATCTCGGGATCCAGTTGCGACAGGTCGAGGTACACGCAGTTCCCGCCGACCCGGCGCATCTCCCGGATGATCGACTGGCTGACCACGTCGCGCGGGGCCAGCTCGGCGCGCTCGTCGTATTCGGGCATGAAGCGCTCGCGACTGTTGTTCAGCAGCAGGGCGCCCTCGCCGCGCACCGCCTCGCTGATCAGGAACCGCGGCGCACCGGCGAGGTACAACGTGGTGGGATGGAACTGGACGAACTCCATGTCAACCAGCTCCGCTCCGGCGCGCAGGGCCATGGCCACGCCGTCACCGGTGGCCACCTCCGGGTTGGTGGTCTCGCGGTAGATCCGCCCCATGCCCCCGGTGGCCAGGACCACTGCGGAAGCGGTTATCCGCAACAGCGAACCGGTCCTGACGTTCATGGCCAGCACCCCGAAGACCTCGTCGCCCTCGTGGAGCAGATCGACCGCAAAGTGGTCGTGCAGCACCGAGACCTCTTCCAGCCCGGCCATGCGCTCCAGGAGCACCCGCTGGACTTCCTTCCCGGTGGCATCGCCGGCCGCGTGGAGAATGCGCCGCACGGAATGCGCGCCCTCCGCGGTTCGCGAGAGCTCGCCCGCCTCACGGTCGAACCTCGCGCCCCAGGAGAGCAGTTCGCGCACCCGCTCGGGTCCCTCGCCCACCAGCTTGCGCACGGCGGCCTCGTCGCAGAGCCCCGCCCCGGCCACCACGGTGTCGGCCAGGTGCTTCTCGACCGAGTCGTCGTCGCCCAGTGCAGCGGCCACGCCACCCTGGGCATGCCAGGTGTTGGTGTCCTCCGGCGCGCCCTTGGCCAGCACCAGCACCGGCCCGGCCCCGGATCCCGATGCGGATATCGCCGCAGCGCACCCGGCCACGCCCGAGCCCACCACCAGCACCTCGGCCTCCAGGGCCGGAATCCTGGTCAGGTCAGCCTCCAGCAGGTAGTCGATGCGCAAGGCGTCTACCTTCTACCCGGGAGCACCTGGCGGCTCGCAGCCTGCCGGTTCATAGCCTTCTGCTGATTCCCGACGAGCGCAGCTGGTTCATGGCCACGCGGGCGGCCCCGATCACGCCGGCCTCTTCGTGCAGAGCCGCCGGGACAATCGTGCAGCCCGACCGCGCGGCGGGAAGCGCCCGGCCCTCAGAGAGCTCCTTCTCGACCCGCGGGCCGATCAGGTCCCACGAGGGGCACAGCCCGCCGCCGATCACGATGCGGTCGGGATTGTAGGAGTTCATCACCGAACCCAGCACGGCCGCCAGCGGTCGCGCGTACTTGTCGAGCAGCCCCAGCGCGAAGGCGTCCCCCTCGCGGGCCGCCGCGCAGATCATCTTGGAGGTGATATTGCGGGTGTCCCCCCGCGAAAGCTCGATGAGCTTCTCGATACCGGTACCGTCCGAGGCGGCCAGCGCCTGGCGGCCGAGGACAGCCAGCGCGCGGGCTGAGGCGTACAGCTCGGCGCAACCGGTGCCACCGCAGGAGCACTTCGGACCCTTGTAGTCGATGGACAGGTGACCAAACTCACCGGAGCAGTAGCCGACACCGTGGTAGATGCGCCCGCCCATCACCACGCCGCCGCCGATCCCGGTACCCAGCGTGAGCATCACGCAGATCTTGGCTCCCCTGGCAGCCCCGATCCAGTTCTCGGCGAGGGCCGCGGCGTTGCCGTCGTTCTCGGCGAAGGCCGGCAGGCCCAGGGCCTCGGCCAGTCGCCCGGCCAGCGGTATCTTCTCCAGGCCCGGGATGTTGCAGGCCGCGCCCACGAAGGAACCCCTTCCCGCGTCGATCATCCCGGGACTCACCACTCCCACGCCCACGCTGGCGTCGTCGCGAACCGCGGCGGCCAGCGCCGCCAGGGCGGCCATCACGCCCTCGCCGCCCTCCTCGACCGGTGTCGCGCGATGGTGCTTGGCCAGGATGCGCCCGTCCTCGTCGACACGCGCGGCAAGGATTTTGGTGCCACCCAGATCGATGCCGATGACGTTGCTCAACTAGCTCTCCTCCTCGCGGGAAAAGCCGAAGATCCCGCGAATCCTGCCGTACTCGCCGGCAGCCTTGGCCATTGAATCCTCCAGACGCACCAGGTCCAGGCGCAGAAGCTCGAGCACCGCCTGGGGCAACTCGCCCAGCGCGACCCTTTCGTCCTGCCCCCGGCCGCGTGCCACCGCAACCCGGTTGGCGACCAGAACGAAGGGCGCCACGCCCGAGAGACCGTCCTCCCCCTCCGGGAGCCTGTGGTGACCGGCGACCGCAGCCTGCAGGGCGTCGGGGAAGTTCCACCTGGCGGCCAGGCGCCGACCGATCTCGGCGTGACTGACGCCGAACTCCTCCTCCTCCGCCGCCGCGAGATCGCGACCGTCGGCGTGGGACCTTTCCCTGAAGCTGCGGTAATCCGGACCCGCCAGCTGGTTGAGAATCACCTGGCCGATGTCGTGGACGATCCCGGCGACGAAGACCTCTTCAGGAATCGGATAGCGCAGGCGGTAGGAGAACTCGCGGGCCAGCAACGCCACCTGCAGCGAGTGGTCCCAGAGAGCCTCCAGATCGATTCCCCCGTCGACCCCGCCGTCGCGGAATACGTCCTCGGCGCGCACGGCGTAAACCATGTTCTTGATCTCCTGGTAACCGAGCACCACCACCGCCTGGGTCACCGTGGCGATCGTCCCGCGCAAGCCGTAGTAGGCGGAATTGACCACCTTGATCAGCCTGCTGGTGAGGGCCTCGTCGGTGGCTATGACGTTGCCCAGATCCCGCGCGCTGGAGGACGGATCGCGGCAGATCTCGGCGACCTTGCCCAGCACCGCGGGACAGGGCGGAAGAGCCTCCGCGCCGGCCAGCAGCTTCTCGAGTTCCTTGCGATTCAGTCCCGAGTTCACGTCTCTGCCCTACGACTCACCGGAGCGCTCGACCAGCACCACGGTGACGTCGTCGTCGAACGGCCGCTGCCCGCCGAAGTAGCGGGCGTCGAGCAGCACTCTGTCGATCACCTCGCGGCCCGCAAGGTTCGCGGCCGCCAGCAGCGACCCGGTGAGGCCCTCGGGACCCCACTGCCTGCGCGTGCCGTCATAGACTTCCACCAGCCCGTCGGTGTAAATCAGCAGCCGGTCGCCGGCGGCCATCTCCAGGCGGTCCTCGCTGTACTCGGCCTTGATCTCCACTCCCAGGGGCAGACCCTGGCTGCGGATCTCCCGGCTCTTGCCCTTGCCGACGAGCAGCGGAGGCGGGTGTCCCGCCCCGGCGTAGACCAGGCAGGGCTTCTCCAGGCCCGCACTGCGGTAGCCCAGGTAAAACATGGTCATGAAGAAGGCCCGATTGAAGGTCGAGACCATGAACTCGTTTATCTGGCGCAGCAGCACCGCCGGGCTCTTCTCGCCCTGCGCGTGAGAGCGGGTGATCGCCCGGATCTGCACACTGACCAGTGCGGAGGCCACTCCGTGGCCGGTGACGTCGGCGACCACCACGTCGAAATCGCCATCGGGCCGGATGATGTAATCGTAGTAGTCGCCGCACAGCTCGGTGGCCATCAGGAATCGGTCGTACAACCGGAACTCCCTGACGTTGGGGTAATCCAGGGGCAGGAGACCCAGCTGCAGGTCGGCAGCCAGCGTCAAATCACGGCGCAGCGCCGAGAGGTGCTTCTCGATCTCGGCCGCCTGGGCCTCCAGGCGCCGATCCTTCTCCTCCACCTCGAGAATCAGCCGGCCGGCCTCGGCGTTGGCCTGCGCCAGGCGCCGGGCGCGCTCGGCAAGCTCCTGCTGCTGGTCGGTGATCCTGCGATCGCGTTCCTCGACCTCCAGGATGAGCTTTCCGGCCTCGGCATTGGCTCGTGCCAGCGACAGGGCACGCTCTTCGGTCGCCCGGGTCCGGGCCCGCGCGGCACGGAACGCCTGCCCCGAACGCGCCAGGGCCAGCAGCCGCCAGTGGCTGTCGTCGTCGGATGCGGTGAGCTCCAGGCAGTCGTCGGCCCCGGCACGGAAGGCCAGCTCGCGCTCGGCGGGGTCGAAACGCACCGAAACCACCACCACCGGGAGGTAGCTGTCGGAGACCATCTTCTTGATCTCGCCGACCAGTTCGCGGGCGCGTTCGTGTCCGGCAACGGCCGAAATCACTACCAGGTCGGGTTCCCGGGACTCGACGGCGTCAAGGCCTTCGTCCCTGCCATCGGCGGTGAGCACCTCGAAGTCGCGACCGAGGTCCAGCAGCGAAACCGTCTCGCGCACCGCGCGGGACTCGAAAATGACCAGGACGCGAGCGGGCACGTCCTCTGGATCGGGATTGTCCGCCGTCAAGAGCCTTCTCCGGCGGGCTCACCGTCCTTGGTCTCTGCCTCGGTCCCGCCCTCTTGCGGCTTCTTGGCCGAGGTGAAGACTTTGGTCATGACCACGATGTTGCCGCGCTCGGAGTACTGGATATCGTCCATGATGCTCTTGCTCATGAAGATCCCGTATCCGCCCATTCGCTTGCCGTCTGACATGCGTTCCATGATGTGCGCCAGCGGATCGCGGGAGGGATCCTTGAGCTTGGAAACATCGAAGCCTTCGCCCTCGTCCTCGATCTTGAAGACCACGCGATCGCTGAAGAGGCAATAGGACAGGCGAATGTTCTTGCTGGTATCCTCGCGATTGCCCCACTCCACGGCGTTCTGGCCGATCTCGTCGATGGCCACGCGAACGTCCTCGACCTCTTCGCGACTGAGGGTTGACTCGTAGAGCTGCTGAACGAAGCGCTGGAAGCGCTCGACGTATTCGAAGTGGCTCGGTGCTGTGAGTTCCACCCAGCCGCGCACGTCGCTCTTGACGTCGATCTGCCCGATGTCTTCGGGCATCTGCTCGCGGCGCCCGAGCGCCCGCTCGGCGGTGTGCAGCAGGCGGGCAACGTCGATCGGCTTGGTAAGATAGTCCAGGGCACCGCGTTCCAGGCACTTGACCACCGCGTCGTCGGTGCGCAACGCGGTGAGCATTATTATGGCCGTGTGCGGCCAGCGCTCGGTGATCTTGTCCACCAGTTCAACGCCGCTGAGCTCGGGCATCTGGATATCGCTGACGATCAGGTCGAAGGGACCGGACTGCTCGCAGACCTCCAGAGCCATCCGCCCGTTCTCCGCAGACTGCACGTCGTACTCACCGGTCTTCGAGAATATCTTGACGAGCAGTTTGCGCATGGGCGGCTCGTCTTCGACGATGAGAACGCGCTTGGTGCTTTCGTCAGCCACCGCGGGACCTCCCCGGTTGGAGGCTTCTGCTGCAAAGCCCCTAATCCGCGAGTTTAGCTTACGCAAATAGGATGTCAAGCCCAGCGGGGCGGGCTCTAGCGCACAAGTGGAGGGGGGGCGGAAACGGTTGCCGTGTAACGAAACAGGATCAGGAGCACGCCGCCAGGTGCGCGCCGATGCCCGGCTGAGCCCGGCCAAGGTCGGTGAAACCCAGCGACCGGAACCTCATGCTGAAGGCGCAGCAGTCCAGGCCTCAGGCTCCGTCTGTTCCGGGCAGGCGTTCGCCCACCGGCACGCAGCCCAGGCCGGGGCCGGCAATCGCACCGGTCTCGACCGTACCGTCTTCGCAGGTGAAGACGCCCCCGAAGCGCTCGCGCCATCCGTCGTTGGCAGCCGGGCAGTACTGTCGCGCATTGCCTTCTACGCCCGAGGCCCCGGGCACGTGAGCGGCCAGGCTCGCCGAGTGCATGAAGCTGGCTCCCGGACAGGTGAGATCCTGGACGCAGAGGAACAGCCCGCGCCTGGCGGCCGCGGCGGCCATCAGGAGCGAACCGGTCTGGCCCTTGCAGGCCTTGAGCGCGGCACCGGAGTAGCCCATTTCCCTGGCGAGCAGCAGGCTGTCGAGGCCCGTGAGCGACTCGTCTATGACCACCGGTTTGACCTTCGCGGCCTCGTGCATGCGGTTCCCGGGATTGGCGGCGAGATCGCGCGCGGTGGGCTGTTCGATGTATTGCACGCGCGAGAGCGCACCCGCCGAACCCGCTTCGAGGCGCCGCAGGAATTCCAGCAGGTACTCGACGTCGGCGCACTTCTCGTTGAAGTCAAGCGAGTACTGCCACGCGCGCTTCGGAGCGGTCTCATCGGCAACGCGATCGACGGCCAGCACACGCTCGACGTCCCAGTCGAGGTCGTCGCCGTTCAGCTTGATCTTGAGGTGGGTCAAACCGTCGCGAACGATCCACTCGCAGAGGGTCTCGGGCAGGCCGTCGCCGGTGCGTGAGCCAAGGTCCGCGTCGACCAGCGGGTCAAGCGCACCGACCAGGTGATAGAGCGGCATCCGCGGCTTGGGCTCGGCTCTCACGTAGCTCAGGGGATACTCCCCGCTGAAGCCCGCATCGAGGTACTCACCGAGGTCGCGGTTGAGGTGTTCTTCCCCGTAGCAGTTCCAGACGCTGCGACCGGCGAGTTTGCCGAAGCCGTCGTGGACCGCGGCGTCGAAACTCGAGGCACAGACCAGCGCGCAGAGCTTGGGGATGGGCTCGGCCAGGCGCATCTCGCGCTCAACCCCCTTTGCCTCTGAGAGTGCGAGCTTCTCGATCAGCAGGCCGTGCTGGAAGGGATCCAGGTGCTCGCCTCCGGAGGCATCGGCAATCGCCCCCGCCATGCGGCCCACCAGCTTGAGCATGGCCTCGAGGGTCCGGTCGCAGTCCAGCCTGTTGCTGGGCCACGACCAGGTATTGCCCATCGGCATTGAGCCGCAGCCGAAGACTTCGTTTCCGGAGCGGTCGCGCACGTCCAGGGCGACGTTGAGGATCGTGGCGTTCTCGACCACCCGGCCGCCGAACTTCATCGGCGCGCGGTAGGCGTACTGCTCATATCCGAACCGGGCTCCGGCGACGATCACATCCGTGAACTTGGACATCGCGCCACCTCAGGGGTTGAGGATCACGCCGATGGCGTTTCCGGGACTGGCGATGAGTTCCTCGCAGGCCGCGGGGGCCTCGTCCAGCGCAACCCGGTGGGTGATCAACGAGTCGAAGTCCAGCCGGCCGCGCGCGGCGAAGAGCAGGCATTCTTCCATGTTGCGTCGCGTGGTCCACTGCACGAAGACCGCCGGGTAGTCGGCGCCGGACTCCCAGGCCTCGTCGTGATAGCCGGGACCCGGCCGGCTGGAGGCGCAGACGTCCACGTTGCCGAAGCTCTGCGGAAACTGGGCCTCGAAGGTACCGCCGCCGACGATCGAGATCCGGCCGTAATGGTGTCCGTCGGGGGCGAGCTTCATGATCCTGCGAGCCGAGTCCAGCGCGGCGGTGAGATTGCCGCCGAAAGCCAGGATGGCCGCGTCCATGCCGTAGCCGCGGGTGAACTCGCGCGCGACCTCCTCGATGTCGCCCGTCTCGAAGTTGAAGGCCAGGTCCGAGCCCAGCCTCTTCGCGGTCTCGAGGCGCAGCGACAATTTGTCCACGACCATAACGTGGGCGCCACAGGTGCGCGCGCACTGCGCGGCGATCTGTCCCACGAGGCCCAGGCCGAAGACCGCGACGTTGTGGCCGAATTCGATCCTTGCCCGGCGCGCGGCCCACAGGCCCGTCGCGGCGAGATGGGCGAAGGCCGCCTCGTCGAAGGACATCTCCCCGGGAATGGGCGTGGTCAGATTCACCGGCACGACGACCTGCGAAGCGTGCTCGGCGTAACCCGCGCCCATGCAGGCCAGGCGTTGGCCGACTTCGACGCCGCGACAGCCCTCACCTACGGCCAGAACCACTCCGGCATTGCCGTAGCCGAACGGCTGTGCGGGGCGATCCGGGTCGGGATTCTCGCGCCGCGCCGGCACGCCCCCGAGTTCGGTCCCGGGGCTCACCAGGCAACTCTTGACCTCGACCAGCACCGAACCCGTCTTGAGCTCGGGGACGGGGACCTCTGAAACAGAGATCTGTCCGCGTCCATCCATGGTGACGGCCCTGCGTGTTGCGGATGTCATCTCGTTCTCTCCTATTGACGGTCTATTGACTTATTGTCATAATACACTCCCGCCACGCCTATTGGCATGGCTTAAGAGGTTGCATACATGGCTAAATCTATGATTCAGGAATCGGAGGCGTCCGAGCTCCGTGCACCGGTCTGCACCTGCGTGTTCGCGACTTCCCAGTCGACCGGCGAGCGCCACGACGTGGCCATGCACGTCCACGCCTTCTGGCAGATGGAACTGGGCACCGTGGGCCGGTTCGAGGTCCGCACCGGCAACGGCAGGGGGGAGATCCGCCCGGGTCTGGCCGTATTCTTCCCTCCGGGCACGCGCCACGGTTTCCGCTACTCGCCGGGGATCGGCTACCTGTCCGTGAAGTTCCACGCCGAGACCGACAAGGGAAAACCGTTGGCGTTGGACCTGCGCTCCACGGAGCTCCTGCGCGCGCTCGAGAAGGCGCTGCTGGCCGCGGCCGCCGGTCACCGCCGGCTTCCGGCCGTGACCGACTCGGTGCTCTCGGCGATCTTCGCGGTCGCCTACGCACCCGAAGCAAGCCAAGCACAGGGGGACTCGCTCGTCTCACGCGTCACCCGCTACGTCCGGACCCGGGAGGGCAGGTACGTGACCGTGAGGGACGTTGCCGAGGCGGTCGGCTATTCGGCCAGTCACCTTTCGGCGCTGTTTCGCAGCGAGGCCGGCGAACCGCTGAAGACCTTCCTCGACCGCCAGCGCGGCCGCCGCGCGGCCGACCTGGTGCGCTACTCGGACCTGAGCTTCGGCAGAATCGCCTTCGAACTCGACTTCCGCGACGTCTTCGCCTTCTCGCGCTTCTTCAAGAGGATTCACGGGCGCAGCCCGCGCGCATTCAGGCGCCGGGCTGCGCCCGATGGTTGACAGTCAGGTTTTCGTCTGATTTGCGGCACTCGCCGCAGAAGCCGGGCGAGCAGGCCTGCCAGCCCGATCAGATCGTCTCCACAGCGAACAGCCCCTCGATCTCCCCCGGCGCGAAGAGATTCCCGAGGCGTTCGGGGACGACCACTTTGATCTTTCCGGGCCGGTGCAGCCGCGCGTCGTCGTACACCGCCGCCAGACAAGGGCTGACCAGGTCCCCGACCTGACTGAGATCGATTGTGCCGGGACGGCTCCGGTGCTTCTCCATGAAGATATCGCAGAGCCTGGCGAATTCGCCGGCCTGTTCGTACCCGACGTCTCCGGTGGCCAGCAGGGTGTCTCCCACTATCTCGATCTTCGGCAAACTGCCCGCTCCTTGGGCCGGTCCGGCAGGACGTTGTGCAACGGCCTGCTAGGTGGTCGGCAGAATCCTGTTTCGGTCCACGTAGGTCTGGAGCACCCCCACTCCCAGTTCGGCCTCCAGCCGCCTGAGGTCACCTACTATGTGCACTGCGCGATAGCGCGCTTCGGCCGTCCGCTTGAGTATCTGGAGGCGCCAGATGTCGTCCCTGGAGAAGTCCCGCGCCTCCATGTAGGGACGCATGTCGTCCTCGGGAATCTCGTAGTGTTTGCGAACGTCCTGCAGGAAGGGCAGGGCTTCGCCTCCGGACAGGCAGAAGCAGGTGGCCTCGAATGCCAGGAGTTCGCGCATTTCCTCAGTGGTCAGCTCGATCGATATCAACTGCCCAGAGCCGTCACGTATGATATTCAACTGCCTTCCTCCCTGAGGGCAGCAAGGATAGCTCTCAGAACCGAGGCTGCAAGTGCAAATAACTGGTACGGCGGCAGATGAGAGGCCACTTGCACGCTGCGTACCAGCGGCTATCCTTAGCAGCCGCCGTCCGAGGAGAACGCCCATGACCATTCGCCTGCTGCCCCGACCCAGGAAGCTGACGTCGCGCTCCGGAACGCTCGACCTCTCCGGAGACGCGCCGCTCTACCTTTCACCCCTGGCGGAGGACGGGGAGTTCGTCGCCGCCGCCCGCTTCTGCCTTGAGGCCGACGAGCGCGGGAACGCCCGCCTGCCGATCGAAAAGCCCTGGCGCCCGGACCTCTCTCCACGCTGCGTTCGCTTCCTGATCTTCGGGCGCGACCTGAAGATGGCTCCCGAGCTGAGCAAGCTCGCTCGGCCCGGGCAGCTCGGAGAAGAGGGCTACGTGATCGACGTGAGCCCGAAGCGCGCCCTGGTCGCGGCCAACTCCCACAAGGGACTCTTCTACGCGGCTCAAACACTTCGCCAACTGCTGGAGGTCCGCGGCAGGAAGCCCGTGCTGCCCTGCTGCCGGATCGTCGACTGGCCGGACTTCAGGTACCGCGGGGTGATGCTCGACGTCTCGCGCTTCCGCGTGCCGACGATGGAGTACCTCTTCGATCTGGTCGAGCTGCTGGCCTCGCTCAAGGTGAACGTCTTTCAGCTCTACACCGAGCACCCCTTCGCCTGGCGCCGCCACCCGGCGATCGGCAGGGGCGTGAGCCCGCTCACGGCCGAGGAAGTACTCCTCTTGAACCATCGTTGCCGCTCGCTCAACATCGAACTGCAGGGCAATCTCCAGAGCTTCGGCCACCATCGCCACCTCCTGACCCGCAAGGGCTACGGCAAGTACGCCGAGGTTCCCAAGGGCTATCAGCTGCAGATCGACAAGGCCACGCTCAAGCGCTATCCCTGGCTGCACGCCCGGCGTCTTGAGAACTGGTCGCTCTCGCCGGCGGTCTCCGGCTCCTACAAGCTGCTGGGCGAGCTCTACGACGAAGTGCTTCCGCTCTTCGACTCCGAGCTGTTCAACGCCAGCTGCGACGAGACCTGGGATCTGGGTTACGGCCGATCGAAGAAGGCCTGCGACAAGAAGAGCAAGGCCCGGGTATACCTGGAGCACGTCAGGAAGCTGCACAGGCTGGCCCGTGCGCGAGGCAAGCGCATGATGATGTGGGGCGACATCGTCCTGGACCACCCTGAACTCATCCCCAAGCTCCCCAAGGACATGCTGGTCCTGAACTGGGGCTACGACGCCCAGGCCGACCGCGATCCCGGATGCAGGACCTTCGCCGGGGCCGGACTGGAGTTCTGGGTCTGCCCCGGCGTCAACAGCTGGGGAACGATCTTCCCGCAGACCGAGGTCGCCCGCGCCAACATCCGCCGTTTCGCAGAGGCCGGCAAGCGCCACGGAGCCACCGGCCTGCTCAACACCGACTGGGGCGACGATGGGCACGCCCAGCCGCCGAGCGGCTCGTTCCACGGGTACGCCTACGGTGCCGAACAGGGCTGGAACTGCGGCGGGGGCGGCGACCGCGACTTCGACCGGCGCTTCAGCTGGGCCGTATTCCGCGACGCCACCGGGCGCTTCGGGCGGATGTTCTCCGAACTCGGCAGAACCAGCGCCCCCTTTGGCGGTGATCGCCCGCTCAACTACCACCACTTCCCGTTCCGCTTCCTGTGGTCGCCGTTCACGGCAGGAGACAAGGGTCAGTGGATGGCCGCCAGCGAGGCCCAGCTCCGGGCAGCCGAGAAACACGCCCGAGCGGGCCTCGAGCTGGCGCGCGAACTGCGCAGGAAGAGGTCGTTTGCCGACGAACGCTTACTGCTCGAGGAGTGCATCTTCGCCGCTGAGATGACCCTGGCCGCCTGCCGGCGCAGGCGGGTCTTCGAAGCTGCCTGCGCCGCGCTCGCCGGCGAGAAGAAGCTCTCGGCCAGGCAGCGCAGGGAACTGGTCGCGTTGCGCAGGAAGTGGCAAGGGTTCCGCGGTCGATTCGAGAAGCTCTGGATGGCGGTCAGCCGCCGGTCCCAGATCTCCTACCGCCTGGGCATCTTCCGCAAACTGGAGAAGAACTACGCCAAGGTAATCCGGAAGCGTTAGTCCCGGTCACTGCTGCCGGCGCCCGCTGCTCCAGTGGCGGTCGATCAGGGGTGCCAGCCGGCCCTTGCCGCGCAGGGCCGGGGGCAGAGCCAGGTAGTCCCTGACCATCTCCACGGTGTTGGCGTCGTGCAGCCCGAAGAAGTGCGCTTCGTGCAGCGCCACATCTTCCGACCACCCCCGCTCCAGCACCCGCCAGAGCGCCACCGCGGCACCGGTGCGGGTGCGTCCCGCCTGGCAGTGCACCAGCACGGGCTTGGCCACTTCTGAGTTCCTCATCTTCTCCAGGAACTCGTGCATCTGCGCGTCTCCGGGCGGCGTCTCGCTGGGGATGTGCACGAAGCTCACCCCCAGCCTGGCAAGAACCGCGCGCTGCTCGGCGATCAGCGGGTCGGAATCCTGCCGGCAGTTGCGCAGGGATATGAACGTGCGCACCCCGTGGCGCGCGCAGACACGCTCGACCTGCGCTCCACTGGGCTGCGCCGAGCGGTAGAGCAACCCGCGCTCGACCACGCCAAACCGGTCGGGGTAGTAGTCGCTGCTGAGCGTGAGCCTCAGCGCCGCCAGAAACAGGACCACGAGCACCAGGGCCACCAGACCCTGGAACCAGGGGCGGGTACTCCTGCCGGCGATCGAGTTCGGGCTATCCCCGGCCTTGATCATCGAGGCTCCTGCCTGCAGGTGTCATCTACCGGCCTTCTCTTTCGGCGGGAGCGGCGGCCGGACCTCGACGGGAATCCTGGTGCGCAGCGCCGCGGTGCGCACCACCGCGCTTCCATCCACGGCCAGCTCGGCCTCTACGTAGAGATCCAGCTCGTGCCTGCCGGGCGGCATCGACTTCTCCACGCTGAAGCGCATGGGAATCTCGTCCTCCACGTCGTGCGCGAAACCCCTGGTGCGTTCGAAGCTGATGCCTGCCGGAGCCATCACCAGGATTCGCGGCCGGCTCTGAGCGTTGCATACCAGCCTCGCGCCCTCGGGCGCCTGGGGCCCGGCCTTGACGGTAACACCCAGCACCGCCGATTCACCGGCGTGAACCGCGTCGATCTCCACGGCCTTGTTCCCGGGCGCGACCTCGTCGGCGGCCAGCCGCCAGTCGGCTTTCAACTGCAGTCCGCGAGGCCAGAGCACCACGGCGACCGCACCGGCCACCAGCACCAGGCCCAGGAGCACGCGGGCGACCGGGAATCGCCGCGGGATCTCCGGGGGCGCGGCGGGGACCGCGGGCGGCGCACCGGCTTCTACCCGGGGGGCGCCCCCGGGCATCTCTTCCGCAGTCACGCCCAGAGTCTCCGGTTGTAGATGTACCACTCGAGAACCATCACGCCCAGGGCGAAGATCGCCAGGTACTTCCAGATCTCGCGGCCACTCCTGGAAGAACCCTGGTCGGTCTCCGCCAGCGCCCACTTGGCGCCGCGCACGTCGCCGACGGCGAAGTTGATCGCTTCGCGAGCGCTGTTGTCACTCTCGGCCTCGTCGAGGACCGCGCAGGCGAAGACCGCGTCCTTCTCGCCCGGGCCGCTGGCGCGGTAGAGCCCCGGGGCGTCGGTCCGGCCGTAGAGCCGCGGCTCCTGCCGGGAAACCTGAACCTGGTCGCTCTTGCCGTCGGGCCGATTGACCGTCACCGTCACCGGGCCCTCCCCGCCCGCCTTGCGCCAGAAGCCGGCACGCAGCTTGATCGGATCTCCGCAGCGGATGCCCGCACCGGCCCACTTGGGACTGGCCGCCGAGAGCCAGCGTACCGAGTTGGCCATGAATATCGGAAAGGAGAGCCGCAGCGGCCAGTTGGACTCGTAAACGTCGAAGCCCACGCCCACCACGCGCAACTGGTCGCTCTGCCAGGCGGCGATCAGCGGCCCCTTGCTGGACTCCAGCAGGTTGGTCTGCCCCCGCCCCAGCTTGACGGTGCGCCCGCGTCCGATCAACACCCCGTCGAGCGAGGTGAAGCGCACCAGCGGGTGCGCACGGTCCCAGTCGATGATCCTGGGGTTCCTGGTCTCCTCTCCGATCTTTGCCCCCGCTATGGGCAGGTTGCCGTCCGGGCCGATGAACAGGAACCCGCCGGCCGCCGGCAGCGCCCCGGGAACGCAGCGGTCGAAGACCACGGCATCCTTGCCGCTCCACCTGGCCGGCACCGGATCTCCCACCCCGGGCAGACTGCCGGTGCCCTCGACAGCAACCGCGAACCGGTCGGAAGGCAGGTTCTGCAGCGACTTCGCCACGAAGTACTGGTCGTTGGAATATGCCAGGATCTGGAGCTTGCGCTCGGGCGGCAGCACCGCCCAGGCAACGTCGTCCATCGCCATGCGGTCTCCGGCCGAAAGCTCGGCGCGCACCGGGACCGCTCCGGCGGGAGCGCGGACCTCGAAGATCACAGTCCTGCGCTTGCGGGGTTCGATCTCGACCTTCTTGACGTCGGCGGCGTTGGGATGGTCCCCCAGGAAGAGGCGCAGGTCGCGCACGGAGGGTTCCTCGCCGAAATTGGCGACGCGCACGAAGACCTGGCTGCGCCCGCCCGGGGTTCGCCGCGCCTCGAGTGAGGTAATCCCCGCATTGTCGCTGAGCACCCCGAAGCGGCGCAGCTCCACGTCCTTGGTACTCACCGGCTTGACCGGCCGGTTCTCGGGAAGGGCCGCGTCCGAGAAGACCACAAGTCGACAGCGACTGCGCCCGCCGGCGCCGCTGGCGTCGCGACCCAACGAGCCGGCCATGCCGTCGGCAATGGCCAGCGCCGAGGAGAGGTCGGTGCCCCCGCCCGTCGGCCGGATGCTCTCTACGGCCTCGCGCAATTCGGTCGAACTGCTGCTGAAGCCGCAGACGATCCGCGGGCTGGCCCCGAAGCTCACCACCGCGGCGATGCGGTCTCCCGAGATGCGCTCGATCTCCCTGAGCGCCGCCTCCTTGGCGGCCTCCAGACGCGTGCGCCCGCTGCAGTCGCGGGTGGACATGCTCGCCGAGCAGTCGACCAGGAAGATGAAGCCGGACTTGCGCTCGCCGCTCAACCCCGGGATGAAGGGGCGCGAAAGCGCCAGCGCAACGGCCAGCAGGATCAGCAACTGCAGCAGGAGCAGCAGATTCGTCTTCAGCCGCTGGAACGGGGCATTGACGCGCATGTCCTCCAGCACCCGCTGCCAGAGCAGGGTGCTGGAGACCACCTGCTCCTTGCGCTTGAGCTTAAGGAAGTAGAGGATCACCACCAGCGGCACGGTGGCGGCCAGGCCGATGGCCGCCGGCCAGAGGTTCAGGAAGTGCGCGTTCAGCCAGTTGCCGATGTTCTCAAGCAACGCAGAATCCCTCATGGCCAGGGGCCGGTCGATGACCTGTGACTGATGGGTCCATGGTCGGCGTCGCCGCCGACCAGGGGCCGGCCCCCTCCTCCGCAAACGCAACCCGGTTCATCAGGCCATCAGCCATCTAGCCGTCCAGCCACTGCTGTGCTCACCGCACGATCCCCGCCATCCGCAGGTAGGAGAGGATCAGCTCCTCGAAAGGCAGGGCCGTGGTGGTGTAGAGGTAGCCGATGCCCCGCTCCGCGCAGAAGTTCTTGATGCCACCGCGGAAGGCGTCCAGCTGGCGCCGGTAGGCGCGCATCACGCCGCGCGTGGCCGAAACCTCGACGCCGTCCTCGGTTTCTATGTCGATCAGCTTGAAGTCCCCGGCGAGTTCCGGCTCGGCCTCCTCATGGGCCATCACGTGCAGGCAGAAGACCTCGTGGCCGCGGCCGGCCAGGGCCTTGAGCGGCTCCTCGAAGCCCTGCGGGTCCATGAAATCGCTGATGACGATGACCACCCCGCGCCGGCGGTTCTCGAGACAGAAGCGCCGGCAGGAGCCGGCCAGGTCGGTCTGTCCCGCGGGTTCGACCTTCTCCAGGAAGTCGAAGAGGTGCCATACCTGACCCTTGCCGCGCCGCGGGCGCGACGAGGTCGACCCGCCGGCGGTGATGGCATTGACCGCCACGCGGTCCATGTCCGCCAGGGCCACGTATGAAAGGGCCGCTGCGCAGCGCGCGGCGTAGTCGATCTTGCGCGGATCGCCGTAGGCCATCGACAGAGAGTTGTCTATCACCAGGTAGATGAAGCGGTCTTCCTCCTCGAGGAAGAGCTTGAGGTACATGCGGTCCAGCCGGCCGTATATGTTCCAGTCGATGAAGCGCAGGTCGTCGCCGGCCACGTAGTCGCGGTAGTCCGCGAATTCTACCGAGATGCCGCGCTTCCTGCTGCGGCGCTCGCCGCGCATCCTGCCCGCGAGGATGCGGCGGTTGATGATGGAGAGCTGCGCCAGGCGGCGCACGAACTCCGGGTCGAGTCCCAGGTCAGCCAAGCCTGCCAGTCCTCCTCAGCTCGCAAATCGGACGCTGCCGGGCACGTCGAACCGGCCCGAGAGCTTTGACGCTACTACTTCTGGTTCGCCGCCAGAACCTTCTCGATGTCGGCCGCCTGGTGCGGGACCTGCTCGACGATCTCCTCGATGACCCTGTCGGTACCCACGCCCTCGGCCTCGCCCTCGAAGTTCAGGATCATGCGGTGGCGCAGGGCGGGCCTGGCGCACCAGGCGATGTCCTCGAAGGCCACGTTGTAGCGGCCGTCGAGCAGCGCGCGGATCTTGCCGGCCAGCGCCAGGGCCTGCGCGCCGCGCGGCGAGGCCCCGTAGCGCACGTAACGGTTGACCTTCTCGGTGGCGTACTGGCCGTTCGGGTGGGTGGCCAGCACCAGGCGAACCACGTAGTCCTTGACGTGCGGCGCCAGGACCACCTCGCGGACCAGCTTCTGCCACTGGCGCACCTTGGAACCGTCCATCACCTTCTGGGCCTCGATCACGATGCCCTCGGTGGTGCGGCGCAGCACCTCGCTGAGTTCCTCGCGGGTGCTGTACTCGACCACCAGCTTGAAGAAGAAGCGGTCCAGCTGGGCCTCGGGCAGGGGATAGGTGCCCTCCATCTCAAGGGGGTTCTGGGTGGCCAGCACCAGGAAGGGCTCCTCCAGCTTGCGGGTCTCGCCGCCGGCGGTCACGCGGTGTTCCTGCATGGCCTCCAGCATCGCCGACTGGGTCTTGGGCGTGGCGCGGTTGATCTCGTCGGCAAGGACGATCTGGGCGAAGACCGGACCCTCCTGGAAACGGAACTCGCGCCTGCCCGGCTCGGTCTCGACCACAAGGTTGGTGCCCAACACGTCGGCGGGCATCAAATCAGGAGTGAACTGAATCCGCGAGAACTTCAGTTCCATGGCCTGGCTCAGGGTACGTACCAGCAGGGTCTTGCCCAGGCCCGGCACTCCCTCCAGCAGCACGTGCCCGCCGGCGAACATGGCCATCAGCACGCCCTCGACGATCTCGCGGTGGCCGACGACCACCTTGCCGATCTCGTCGCTGAGGAGCTTGAAGTCGCTCCGGAACGCCTCGGCCTGCTGGGCAACATCTGGTTGGCTCATCCCGTTTCCTCCTAGCTGCTACTTCTTCTCGTTCTTCTCGTTTCTTCTGTCCTTGTCGTCCTTCTTGAGGGCACGCTTCTTGGCGTCGAGCAGTGCGCCGGCGTAACCCGATATCCCGGTGGGTTTGGGCGCCGGCTTTCTGCGACCAGGCGGGGCGGCCCTGGGAGCGGCGGCCTCGCGGCCCTCCTTGTGGCGCCGGAGCATCTCCTGGAGGGCGTCCTCGTCCTCGACACTGCTTGAGGTCTGGTGCGCCCTGTTGAGCTGTTCGAGGAAGCGACTGCGCACGCCCTCGCTGGCCGGGGCGGGAGCGCCCTCCCGCAAACGCTCCTTCTCGGCCATCAGCGCGGCCATGGTCGGGTCGGGACCGGCGGCGCTCGCCGGCTGCAGCCGGCGGCGCTTGAGCCAGTCGGCGAAGAGCCAGGCCCCGACCACGATGATGATCCCCTGGGCCAGCGCGTAGACCCAGTGGAAGTGCCAGGCCAGCGCATAGGCCAACGCCAGCTGCGCAAGGCCGGCCAGCACCGCGCCGATAGCCCGGACGTGTTTGGGCTCGAGCATCACCCGGCGGATGGCCACGTCCAGCGGGAAGAGAATCAGGATGAGCCACAGCAGCCATTTCCAGCCGGGGTGAATGCGATGGCCGGGCGGCAGGTTGCGGGCCCAGATCACCTGGCGGTCCCGGACCGGGTCCCACGTCAGCATCTCACCGCCGGTCAGCCGGGCAATGTCCCGGAGCAGCCCCGGCGAGCTCTCCAGTTTCGCGAACTCCGGGGAGTAGCTGTTCGACGCGCCGGTGGGGTGGTGGCGCCACTCACCGGCCGAGTCCCTGTAGGAAACGTTCACCTGGTAGGCTCCCGGAGGGCCGGCGGTGAACTCCGCCTCGTAGCGGCCCGGCGCGGTCTGAACCAGCGTGACCCCGGGAACTTCGCGGCTCTTGGGGTCGACCACGTGGGTCTTGAGGTTCAGGTAGTTGATCAGCCGGCCGTTCTCGTCGATGGCCTCCACCACTATGCGGCCCTTGCCGTCGCGCACGTCGGCCCTGACCTGGAGGTCGCCGGTTCCTCCGGCACGACTGGTCCAACGCACCAGCTGCGACCAGAACTTGGTGTACCCTGGCCAGCCGATCCATTTCGGAGCCCAGTTGGGGGCGGCACTGGAGGTAAAGGCCGCGGCCTTGCCCTCGCCGTAACGCCAGTGGGCCAGCACCGGGTCGGTAAGGCTGTCCTTGAGCTTGACGGTCAGCGGCACCTCCGCGCGGTCCTTGGCGGTGGTCACCACGTAACCCTCGAGCTGCGGAAGACTGGTACCCAGGAAACCCTTGACCGGGTCGGTGGCCCGTTCCAGCCGTGGCGTGAACGGCTGGGTGAAGATCACCGAGCGCCTCACGGTCATGGCCTCCTTGATGAATATCTGCGGCAGGAGCTTGGGACTCTTGGGCCAGTAGTAGCGCCCCCCGGTGGCGTTGGCGATGCGCCTCATGGTGCCCACGGTCGAGCCGCCGTGCGGGGCGATCGCGATGGTGCTGATGGTGATCTTGGCCCGCTTGAACCTGGCGGGCAGCATCGGGTCGCTGAGGCTGGGGTCGCCGTCGGAAATTATGATGCAGTGCTTCAACGCGGCCTTGGCCTTCTTCAGCGCCTTCAGCGCCATCTTGAGGGAGCTGTCGAAGTCGGGCATGTCGCCGGAAGTGGACTTCTTGATCAGTGCGTGCATCTTCTTGCGAGCGGGGCCCACGGGCTGCAGGGGAAAGAGCCACTTGCAGCCGCCCTGCCAATGGTAGTGGATCATGCCCGCCTCGTCCTGGGGGCTGAGCACGTCGATCGCCGCGTGGCTGATCCGCCGCCCCCAGTAGTTGGGCTTGGGCATCTCGCAGGTGTGCATGATCAGCGCCAGAGCCCCGTTGGGCATAACCTTGCGCTGGCGCACCTCGCAGCTGACCGGCAGGGCCTCCTCGATGGGCGTATTGAGATAGCCGCCGGCGCCGAAGCTGTCGGGGCCGCCGATCATTATCAGTCCCACGCCCATGTCGCGCACCGCCGCGCGCACCGCCTCCATCCCGCTCCTGGTGAAGGCGTAGGCTCCCACGTTGGCGATGATCACGCAGTCGTAGCCCGCCAGCTCCGCGTTGCTGGCGGGAATGGCCGAGGGGCCGGCCAGGCGCACCTCGATCTTCTCGCGGGCCAGCGCCCGAGCCAGGCTGGCCACGTCGGCGGTGGCGTCCTTCTTGCCGCCCGGGGAGTAGAGCATAAGCACGCGGGCCTTGCCGCGCAGCTGGGTGTAGGCGTAACCCACGTTGTTCTGATAGACCGTGTCGCAACCGGAATCGGGGCGCAGCCTGACCTCCAGGGGGTAGAAGCCGGGGCCGGGCAGGCGCACCTCGAAGGTCTCGGGCACCAGCTTGCCGTCTCCGTTGGCCACGAAACGCCGCCGGCCTACCGGTCGGCCGGCCATGAACAATTCCAGTTCTCCGCTGGCCGCCTGGTCGGCCTTGATCACCGCCCGGACCTTGACCGGTTCGCCGGCGCGTGCCTCGGGGCGCACCACCAGCCGCTCGATCATCACCTCCGGCTGCTTCCTGCGCTCCACGTGCAGGCACTCGATTCGCACCCCGATCTCCGCCAGGCGCCGCGCCTCCTCCAGCGCCAGTCCCTTGGTCTGGGTGCCGTCCGAAATCAGCACGATGCGCTTGCGCGCGCCGGCCGGGAAGCTGGCCGCGGCCATGCGCAGGCCCTCGGCCAGGTCGGAGTGTTCACCCTCGATCACCGAGTGCAGCTTGATGGGAGCGTGGAAGTTCTCGCTGGGAGCCAGTTCCACCGAGGCGCCGTCGGCGAAGACCACCAGGCCGCCGCGATCGTCGGCTCGCCGCCCGCCCTGCTCCCGGCGCCCGGCGGTACCGCGAACGTAGTCGAGGATCCTGCGATGATCCCCGCGCGGAATGCTTGAGGAACGATCCACCAGGTAGACCGCGGTGACCTCGCGCGAAACCTGCTTCCAGCAGGCCTCTGCCAGAGCCAGCACCGCGGCCAGCACCAGCAGCATGCGCAGCACCATCGAGGTCCAGCGTCGGCCGGCGCTCAGTCCCGCCAGACTCCGTCGGCCGTGCCACAGTACCAGCGGCAGGAGCGCCAGCCCCAGGAACCACCACGGCGAGAGCAGGTGTACTCCGAACAACAGCTACCTCGAGACCCGGGCCGAGAGAGCTTCGCCCCCGGCCGGCACACCGACCCCGTTCAGGCGCAGAACCTGTATCCTATGGTTCAGGGTATCGGAAACGAACAGCCGCCCGTCGGCCAGGGACACCAGGCACCAGGGGCGCGCGAAGCTGCCCAGGTCGTGGCCCGGCCCGCCGTATGTGCCCAGCGGTTCTCCGTCCGGGGTGAAACGCTGCAGGCGGTTGTTGTAGTTCTCGGCGACGACCACACTGCCGTCGGGCATGACCGCCAGGTCGTAGGGATAGTGCAGCTGCCCGGGACCCGTGCCCTTCGAACCCCAGCTGGAGAGCAGCTTGCCCTCCGAAGTGAACCGCTGCACGCGATGGTTGGCCGCGTCGGCCACCAGCACGTTGCCGTTCTTCTCCAGCGCAATGCCGCTGGGCCGCTGGAACTGACCGGGCTTGGGCCCCAGCGATCCCCAGGAGAACAGGTGCCGATAGCTCGCGTCGTACTTGTGGATGCGGTTGTCGCCGTAGCCGGCCACGTAAATGGCACCCTTCGCATCGACCGCCACACAGGTTGGGAAGAGCATCTCGCCCTCGCCGGTGCCGGCGCGGCCGAAACTGCCGAGCAGATCGAGTTCGGGGCTGTAACGAAGAACGCGGTGATAGTGCGTGTCGGCGACCAGGAGCTCGCCCTTGGCCGTGATGCAGAGACCCTCGCCGGTGCCGCGCTCCGAGTCCGGCAGGATCACCGATCCCAGAAAGCCACCGTCCATGTCGAACTTCTGCAGGCGCCCGCTCATGTCCACCACGTAGGTCGCTTTGCGCTGCTGGTCGACCGCGATCCCGCGGGGCTTCACGAAGCGGCCGGCCTCCCTGCCGGGACTGCCCCAGCCACGGAGCACCTCGCCGCCGCCGCCGCCCGATCCACAACCGGCAAGGAACATCAGACCGGTAACCGTCACGATTCTGCCCATGGCCCCAATGGTATCGATGGGAGCCCCTCCCCACAAGCACCTACCGCCGATCTAGACGCCTCAAATGCTCCGATCTATTGGACTTTCGACCGGCCGGGGATGCAGATCATTCAGGCCCGGCCCGCCACCAGCGCGAGGTCCCCGACGAGATTCAGCCGTACCTCGGCACCGACGCCGAGCTTGCTGTCGGAGTCGACCTGGACCTCCGAGCCACCGGGCCCCACACCGCCGATGCGGAGCCTCCAGCGGCCGGCGCTGAACTCCGCGTCTCGGACTCTTCCGGCGAGTCTGCCGTCACCGGCCAGCCTGAGGCTTTCGGGGCGCAGCGCGACCAGCCCCTTCCAGCCGGTGCCCAGCTGCTCGGCATTCGGAGAGGCGCTACGATTGAAGGCGCCGATGGGCGTAACTATATTCTGCGCAGTCACTTCCGCGCTCAGGAAGCTGACCTCGCCGGTGAGCCTCGCAACCTCGGCGGTGGCCGGACGGCAGTAAACCTCGTAGGGCGCCGCGCACTGCTGCACGCGGCCATCGGCCATCACTGCCAGTCGATCGGCGCTGCTGAGCACCTCATGTCGCAGGTGGGTAACGTACAGAAGCGGCAGATTCCGCTCCCTGGCGAGTGCGAAGACCCTGCCGCGAATCTCGGCCCTCCGCGTCGCGTCGAGCCCGCTGAAGGGCTCGTCCAGCAGCAGGGCTCTGGGCGACTGGGCCAGTGCCCGGGCCACCGCAGCCAGGGCCGATTCGCCGCCGGAGAGCGCCCCCGGCCGGCGGTCGGCCAGGTGTGCGATCCCGAGTTCCTCGAGGATAGACCTGGCCGCTCCGCCGGCCGCCTTGCCTTCGCCGGAGACGAACTCCAGACTTCCGAGCACGGTCATGTGCGGCCAGAGTGCCAGGCTCTGGAAGACGATCCCCACGTTGCGCTGCTCGGGGGCAACGAACGTGAAACCGTCCCCGGCCACTGCGCTATTGCCCACGAAGACTCTCCCGCGCGCGGGCATCTCCAGCCCGGCCAGCAGCCTGATCGCCGTGCTCTTGCCGCAGCCGGTGCGGCCCAGCAGGGCGATCACCTCCCCGCAGGGCACCTCCAGGCTGGCACCCCTGAGTACCTCGCGCTTGTGGTAGGAGAAGTGCACGTCTTCCAGCTTGAGCACCTGAATCACCTCCTGACAGCCAGGGCGGCACCGAGCGCCGCGAGAATTGCCACGCCGGCGGTGGTTACCAGCGCCAGGGCGGCCACCACGTCCCCGTGGTAGTTGTGCATCGCGCTGAAAACCCGCACGGGAAGCGTCTCCCAGCCGGGCGGCGCGATCATCACCGCAGCGCCGAGTTCGCCCAGAGCCAGGGCCGTGCCCAACAGAAGCGCGGCCGCTACGTGCCGGCGCATCAGCCCGGCCCGCAGCCACCACTGGCGCACAGCCGGCAGCCCGGCGGCCCGGCCGGCCTCCAGCAACTCGTTGTTCACCCGCCGCCGCCCCCAGCCCAGGACGATCCCGGCGCCGAGCGCGGCGCGGCCGGCACCGGCCCAGACCAGTATCATGGGGCTGCGCAGGAACCAGGCCAGCGCCCGGCCGGGCGCACCCAGGGATCCCAGGGCAACACGCAGTCGCAGGAGTCCCAGCCCCCACGCGGTTCCGGGCAGGAGCAGCACCAGCGAAAGCGCCCCCAGAACGCCGGCGTAGACCCACCATCCACGGCGACCGCGAACGCATGCCAGCGCCGCAGAACACAGAGCCACGGCGGCACCCGCCGAAAGCAGCGCCAGGAACAGGCTGCGGACCACCAGGCCGTACTCCTCTGAAACCGCCTTCGCGATCGCCCCGGTGCCCCCGGCGTTCTGCGCCAGGCCGAAAAGGATTGAACCCAGCGCCAGGAACGATACTGCCGTGGCGTAGCAGCGCGCCCAGAGCGGCGCCGGCAGCGGCAGGAACCTGTCGCGGCTCAGAGCGGCCATGCCCCGCTTGCGCACTGCAAACAGAAGCCCGCCGGCAGCAACCAGCGCAAGTGCCAGCAGCGGCAGGGAACGCCCCGCTGCCATGGCGTAATCGTGGCTGCCCTCGAAGCCCTTGAGCACGTCGCGGGCGGCGGTGTTCACCTCGAACAGATCCGGGACTCCGAGTTCGGCCGTGGCCATCACGAAGGCAAGCGTGGCCCCGATGACGGCGGCCGGCAATGCCGCGGGCAACTCCACGCGCAGCAGGCAGGCCCACCGGCCCCGGGCGAGAATCGCGGCCTCGCGCCCTTCGCGCCCCAGGCAGGCCAGCGAAGCGGCGGCGGGCAGCGCGACGCAGGGCCACAGCGCCAGCGACATGACCGCCGCGCAGAGCAACAGGTTGAAGCCACCCATGAATACGTCCGACTCCAGCGGCAGCAAGGCCAGCGAGTCGGCCGCCAGCTTTACGACGATGCCCGTTCGCCAGCAGATGCCCAGCCAGGCCGAAGCCGCCAGGTAGGGCGGGACCAGCATTACCGCCAGCGCCGCGGCACGCAGCCAGCGCGACCAGCATCCGCTTCCGGCCAGGGCCCAGGCGGCCGGCAGCCCCAGAACCAGCGTGCCGGCAGCGGTCAGGAATCCCAGTTCGAACGATCGACGGTAGGGCGCGGCCGCCAGGCTGGAGAGGTCCGCGCCGCCCGCGAAAAAGGCCACCAGCGGCGCCAGCAGCAGAGCGGGAACCGCAAGCGGCAGGAGGACGCGTCTGGACATGGTCATTGCAGACCGTTCCTCAACGGCCCGCTACCGGGGGAATATCTCGCGGAGATCCTTCACCTGGTCCTCAACCGCGTCGGCCACCTTCTGCCAGTCCACCCTCATGGGATTGACGATCTCGTAGAGCGCCCTGGTGTCGGGAGCCGCCGGAACGTTCGGCCGCACCGGCAGGTGGCGCGAGGGCGGCCTGGCCAGCATCTTCTCGGCCTCGGCCGAGAGCAGGAAATCCAGGAACCTCTTCGCCGCCTCCGGGTGTTTCGCCCCCCTGATCAGCGAGGCGGTGTTGGGAATGATCAGCGCGCCGGGCTCTCCGCGCCGCTGGTCGGGGTATACGATCTCCACCGGTTTGCCCTGATCCTTGAGGTTCCAGGCGTCGTCGGTGTCGGTAAGGCCCACCTCCACCCGACCCTCGGCGACCATGCGGGCAACCACCGAGTTTCCGGCCACGACACGTATCTTGTTGTCTATCAGCTGCTTGAAGAAAGCGTTGGCCGTCTGGCGATTCATCCCCCTGAGGGTCCTGAGCGCCGCGCAGTGCGTCGCGGTGGTCCCGAAGAGCGGCTCGGCCATGGCCGCCTTGCCCTTCCAACGCTCCCTGGCCAGATCGCCGACCGACCTGGGAGCCTGATCCTTGGCCACCAGGTCGGTGTTGTAGATGATCACCCGCACCCGGCAGGCCAGGCCGTACCAGGTCCCGTCCTTCGCGCGGAACTCCTCGGGGATCTCCTCCAGCGTGCCGGGCGTAAAGGGCTGAAGCACTCCCTTCCTGGCCAGGAGCAGCGTGCGGCTTATCTCGTTGTTCCAGAACACGTCGGCCACCGGGCCGGACTCCTCCTTCTGTTCGGCGAGCAGCCGCTTGTAGAGCCCGGTGGTCTTGGCAGCCTCGGCATCGGTGACCAGCCGCACGTCAAGACCGCTGCGGCGCCGGAACTCGGCCACCAGCGGTCGTGAGTAGGCGTCGTCGGCCGAGGTGTAGATCACCAGGTCCGGGTCCGGCGGGATCGACAGCCAGACCAACAGGACCACCAGCGCGACCATCCCGGCCACCGCCAGGACCACTCTCAGGGTCTTCTTCATCTCGAGGGCTCCATGATCCAGACCGCCGTGGCCTCCGGCAACTCACCGGCCGCGAACTCCGCAGCCCGGCCCATATCCTCCACCGGCCAGGGCGAAACGGCGGTGAAATCGTCGAGCGGAGCGATGGGAAAACCGACCTTGTCTGTCTTGAAGTGCATGGGCACCAGGATCCCCGGATCCAGCTGCCTGGCTACCTCCACGGCGGTGCCCGCGTCGATCGTGAAGTGCCCGCCGACCGGCGCGAAGAGCACGTCCACCCCGCCGATCGACGCGCACTGCCCGGCCTCCAGGGGGTGGCCCAGGTCGCCGAGGTGGCAGAGCCGCACGCCGTCCATGGTCACGTTGAAGATCACGTTGCTGCCGCGTTCTGCGCCGCCGCTGGCGTCATGACAGGTTTCCACCCCGACCCAGGAGACACCGTCGTGCTCGCCGCAACCTGCTTCTCCGACGACTTTCGGCGAACCTGAGATCTGCCCGCTCGCGCCGTGATCCGCGTGATCGTGGCTCAGAAAGACAACGTCGGCGGAGACTCCGGGCTCGGCGTAGGTCAGGGCTCCCCCGAAGCAACCCGGCTCGTAAGGGTCGAAAACCAGCGCTTTACCGGCATCGCCTGCCACCCGGAAGCAGGCGTGGCCCAGGTACTCGATACGCATGCGACCTCCTCCGACGCAAGTGTCCCTGATCGCGCGGTTAGCGTATCCCGATGGGACGGCTCAGTCAAGCCGGGTATGTGGCTTGACTGACCCCGAGCGGTTTACATATACTTGAGTAATGAAGCCGGATCCCTCGGCCCCCGCCAGGCCCCTGGAGGCTCAATCATGAAGCGCTCTGTCATTCTGACCGGCACCATCTCGACCGTCCTGCTGCTCCTGGGATTGCCGTCCTTGACGGGAACGGCCCAGGCGGGCCCCACCACGGTCATCGTGATAGACAACCAGCCGTATCCCTGCCGGATCATCAAGCACGATGAGAAGCGCATCACGGTCTACCTCATTGACCTGAAGACAACCACCGAGCTGGAATGGGACAAACTGGCCCCCATGGAGCGCCGGCGTCTGAGATCGCTCATCAAGGCGACCGACGCCGACGCCTCGGGACGCCCGCTGGGGAAGAAGATCGACGGGGTGGAGGTCACGCTCAAGACCGGCATGAGCTACCGCGGGATCGAGCTCAAGGACCGCACCAGTCCTTCGCACCGCTACTTCCGCTTCCCGCGGGTACCCTTCATGGCCATCAACAAGAAGGACGTCCGCAAGGTCGCACCAGCGAAGATTTACGAGGGCGAGATCTACTCGCCGAAGGAACGCTACCGCATGAAGCTGGCGGTCAGCCCCGCCAGGTCCGCCGAGGACCACTACCGCACCGGCGAGTGGTGCATGCAGAACGAGCTGGTCGAGGAGGCCAGCGATCACTTCGCCAAGTGCCAGCTGCTGGACGACAGCTACGTGGAGCGCTGCAAGGACAAGATGCCGCTGATCCAGGAACTCGCCAAGAAGCTCCAGGCGCGCAAGATCCACACCCAGCTGCTGCGCGACAAGGCCGCGGGGCGTTACGGCCGGGTGCTCAAGGCCATCGACCTGCTGGCCTCCCAGTATCCGGACTTCGAGGAGAACACCAAGCTGGGCATGGAGAAGCCCATCCTCGAGAAGAAGCGCAAGACCACCCTGCGCCGCCAGGTGGTCAGCCTTTACTACCAGAACATGGATCACTTCGTCCAGAAGTGCGCCTACGAGCGCAAGAGCGAGACCCCGCCGATTCCCATGAAGGTCATCTACCTCAAGAGCGGCTACAGCATCGAGGGCACCCTGGTGGGCAGCGCCGAAGGTGAAGACGTGACGATCAAGAACGCCGGGTTGACCTACAAGGTCAAGCGCGCCAGCATCGCCAGGATTGAAACCAAGATGATCGAGAAGGGGCCGTTCCGCTGGCGCACGCTGGCCGAGAGCCGCAAGTACGTCAGCGACCGCAAGGGCGGGATTACCGCGGACATCGTGGCCTCGATCGCCAGCGAGCTCGAAATCGAGGAGAAGCAGGTTACCGAGATATGGAACAAGCGGCTGTCCGACGTCTTCGAGGTCGACGGCAGCGGGGTCAAGTCGCCGCTGATGGTCACCTCCTGGCAGGACGCGCACTGGAGCGTGGGATCCTGGCTGCGCAGCGGGGGCGGCGGCACCGGCCGCACCGGCGGCGCCACCAGCCGTCCGGGCGGATCCTCCGGGCGCAACAATCCCCGCGGTGGGCGCAACAATCCTCGCGGCGGGCGCAACCCGCGGGGCGGGCGAAATGCACCCGGCGGCCGACGCCAGCAGCAGTGGGATGACCCCGAGACCTGGTGGAAGAAGCAGAAGGCTCGCACCAAGTTCACGGTGCTCAAGGCCATGTGCGCCGAGAAGATCATGAAGGTCGAGAAGGTCTACGAGGAGAACTGCTTCAACTGCGGCGGCACCGGACACATCGAGGTGATGAACGTCGGAGCCGGCGGCGGTGGGGGGCGCTTCCGTTATCCCTGCCACGTGTGCCGGGGTTCGGGCAAGTTCTGGGGCATCAGCTACAGGTAGCGGGCAGATGAGCTCAAGAAGACTCCCCAAACTCAGCACTCTTGCGATACTTGCCCTGGGGCTGGTCCTCTGCACCGGCTGCGACAAGAAGGCCCGACCCACCGGGCCGCGGCTGGAAGCCGCCAGGAAGATCTACAGCCAGGCTCGAGGCTTCGAGGAGGTCAAGAGCTTCGGAAAGGCCGTCAAGTACTACCGCACAACGGTTGCCAGGGCCGGTCTGATCCTCAAGGACGCGGTTCCCGGCAACCCGGACCTGGAGGGCGCCCGCAAGCTTCGCGAGGACGCGGCGAAGGCCATTGCCCGCGTCAACGAAAGGATGCGTCTGAGCGAGGCGGCCGCAGCCGCGCCCGCCGAGAAGGCGCCCGACAATCGCTTCCTGACCAGGAACCTGACGCCCCCGGTGCTGGCCTACGTGCCCCCTGAACCCGAGAAGAGCGGGGATCCCGGGGACCCCGGAAAGGGACCGGCCGACTCCGGGACCAAGCCGGGCGAATCCGGAACCACCGAACCCGGCAAGAAAATCGAGCCGGGCAAGAAGGAACCCGAGAAGCCCAGGACCGTAAAGGTATCCCGGGTGGTGCTCAAGGAGAACTCCAAGACCGTCTTGATATACTGGACCTTCACCAACCTCTCGGGCCAGGTGGTCCGCATCGGCGCGCCCATGGGCTACCTGAACAACAGCACCGGCGGCAAGCTCGCGACCTTCCGCCAGCACTTCCTGGCCAAGGACTTCCAGTACAACGCCGCCGACCCCATCGGCAGCAAGGGCACCGCAGTGACTCCCGACAGCGTGCAGCTCGGAAAGGGCGACGCTCGAGCCATAATCACCGTCGGCACATTCACCAACCAGAGCACCGCCAAGCAGGCCGGCGGGGCCAGGATCGTGGTGCGCATGTCCGACGGCAGCGAGCCCGAACACACGTTCAACGGCATCGAACGGGAGTAGCGCTTGCGCGCAGCCATCGTAGAGAACCCCGGACGAATCGTCGTCAGGGATCTGCCCGACGCCCGGGCAGGTCGCGGCGAGGTGCTGATCCGCGTCGAATACGTTTCGATCTGCGGCTCGGACCACCACGCCTACCTGGGCGAGTTCGGATCGCGCGTGCGCTTTCCGGCGGTGCTGGGGCACGAGTTCGGGGGCACCGTCGAGGCCCTGGGCGAGGGCGCCGGCGGGCCCGCACCGGGGACTCGCGTGGTCGTCGATCCCGTGATCCACTGCGGGGCCTGCGCTGCCTGCCGCGAAGGCAAGCTCTCCAGCTGCCGGCACCTCAAGCTCCTGGGAATCGACCTCCAGGGCGGCTTTGCGGAACTGGTGGCGGCCCCCGAACAGGCGGTCTTCCCGGTGCCCGACGAGTTGCCCGACCGGCTGTGCCCCATGGTCGAACTGACCTCGATCGCCTGTCACGCCACTGCCCGGGCGCGGTACGCCCCCGGCGAATCCGTGGCCGTATTCGGAACCGGCAAGCTGGGGCTCACGGTCCTGGCCCTGCTGGCGCGCTGCTCGCCGGCGGCGCTGATCGCGGTGGACCTGGACCCCGGCCGCCTGGAACTGGCTAAGAGCTTGGGGGCCAGTCACGTCGTTAATATCCGGGACGCCGACCCGGTGGAGCGCGTCCTTCATTTGACGGGCGGGGAGGGGGTCGATCTGGCCTTCGAGGCCGCCGGGAGCTATCGCGAACTCCCCGGCCGCCGACCGCCGGTGACCTCGGCGGCCGAGTCGATTCGCTCCGGCGGCCGGGTCCTGGTACTGGGTCAGGGCGGGGGAGAACAGCCGGTGGCCTGGAAGCCCTTCGTCTGGAAGGAGGCCGAGATCATCGCCAGCCGGGTCAGTCGCGGAGAGTTCCCCCGCGCCATCTCGCTGGTGGCCTCCGGCCGCATGCCCGCCGGTGAGCTGGTCACCCAGGAGATGGAAATCGCGGAAGCCCCGGAAGCCTTCCGCATGCTTGATGAAAACAGCCCCGGCGTGGTTAAGATACTCCTACACCACGCCCGTTAGCAGGCCGTTGGAAAACGGCCTGCCGAGCAGGAGAAAGGTGGAAGTAGAAAGGAGAGCCGTGGACTCTTTCATATTGCAGGACATAGGCCGCAAGATGGCGGCACTTGCCTCTCCTGCGGTCTACTCTCTCCTTTCTCCTTTCCCAGGCTCGGTGCCAATGGTACCTTTTTCAACGGCCTGTTAGAGGAGTTCTGAAATGCGCAAGGCTCTGTCAACCACCGTCGCTCTACTGCTGGCCGGCCTTCTGATCGCGGCCTCCGCCCGCGCCGAGACGCTGACCAACGAGGACGTGATCGAACTGGTCAAGAGCAAGCTTGGCGCGAAGCTGATCATCAAGAAGATCAAGCTGAGCACTTGTCGCTTCGACGTCTCCGCCAGGAAGCTGGTGGAACTCAAGAATGCCGACGTGCCCGAGAGCATCATCGAACTGATGGTCGACGTCCACGACAAGAGGATCAAGAGCATCCAGGGCGCGGTGCAGGTCGCACTCCAGGGATTCCGCGACCAGGACTCCAAGCAGCAGGACCGCGCCCGACGCGAACTCAAGAGCCTCGGCCCGGACGCTATTCCCTGGGTGGTCAGCCTGGGCCTGAACAGCAAGTACACCGAGATCCGCGTGGGCGCCGCCACCGTCCTCGGAGACTACGCCCACCGCGACGCGCTCGAACCGCTCTTCGACGTGCTGACCGATCGCAGCCAGCAAGTGCGCGAGTCGGCGGCCCAGGCCCTCAAGTACGTTGTCGAAGACAAGCACCGCGAGAAGATCTACAAGCGCCTCACCGGGCGCCTCACCGACATCGAGAAGCCGCGCGACGGGGCGGTGCTGGCCCTCGGTCACCTGCGGATGACCAAGGCAGCGCCCGAACTTCGCAGGATGACCAAGGGAGACACCTCCCCACGCATGCGCGCGGTAGCGGTCACCGCCCTGGGCGACATGCGAGACAAGGTCAGCCTGGACATGATCATCAAGCGACTGATGGACGACCGCAGCCGCCAGGTGCGCGCCGCGGCGGCCACCGCACTTGCCAAGCTGCACGACGTCAAGGCCGTGCCCCCCATGGTCAAGGCCTTCGAGCGCTATCCCCAGGACCGCCGCGGTTTCGTCGGCCCGATGGCCAGCTTCCGCCACCCCCGGATCGTCGAGACCTTCATCGAGGCCCTCGACGATAACGACACCAAGGTCCGGGCCCTAGCCCATGAGGCTCTCAAGATGCTCACCGGCGAGACCCTCAAGAAGGAAAAGGGCCTCTGGTCCGAATGGTGGGAGCTCGACGGCCGCAAGCGCTTCACTTCCAGCTGACGACCGGCCGGGCAGCGGATACCTGGCAGGCAGTTGAAGAACCGCCTGCTAGCCCGTGGCCACCCCCTGCCCGCGAAGATACTCCTTGAGTTCGCCGATCCCGATGGTCCCGAAGTGGAACACGGAGGCGGCCAGCAGCACAGTGGCTCCGGCCTCGATGGCCTCCTGGAAGTGCTCCAGCTTTCCGGCGCCACCGGAGGCCACCACCTCTGCCGAGACCGCCTGCTTAATGGCCCTGATCACCGGCAGATCGTACCCGGTCAGCGCACCGTCGCCCGCCTTGCTGGTCGGCAGGATAACCGGGACACCGCAGCCGTCGACGCGCTTAGCCCATTCGACAGCGTCCGCGCCGGTGGCGGTCCGCCCCCCGTCGATGTAGACTTCGTATCCGGAGGCCACCTCCGGGTTTCGGTCCACGTCGATGGCCACGGTTACCTTTTCGGCGCCGAGAGCCTCGACCATTTCCGCGACCAGTTCGGGCTTCCTGAAAGCAGCGCTGCTGGTCGAGACCTTGTCGGCTCCGGCGGCCAGTACCGCCTCGGCCGACTTCACGTCGGATATCCCGCCGCCGACCGTGAAGGGCACGGTGGTCGCGTCCGCAACCCGCTTGACTACCTCCAGCATGGTGGCCCGGCCCTCCACCGTAGCGGTGATGTCAAGCAGCGCCAACTGGTCGGCGCCCGCATCGCAGTAGGCTCGCGCGCATTCGACAGGATCGCCGGCATCCCTGATGTCCACGAAATGAATGCCCTTGACCACGCGTCCGTTCTGCATGTCCAGGCAGGGCATGATCTGTATCGGTCGGTCCATAGGGGGTCCTTCCTTTCTCCAGTCAAGTCCAATCACGATTCCTGCTGCTGCCATCGTGCGCAGAGATCGTACCCCCCGCACAGGCGCTCAGTCAAGTTCCGGCATGCGTCGGCCCGACACCCGTTTCGGGCTCTCTGACGCCGAAGCAGCCCGGCGCCTACCGTGAGCCGTGAGCCGGGGGTTCCACCCCGGGGAGACGCTTCATCTGCTCGCCGTCTTGAGTCCAGAGCCGCCCGTTATTCTCGTCGTATGTGAAGGTTTGCACCTTGGTCTCGATCTGGTTGCCGTTGATGCTGTAGGCGCACTCGCTTACCTCGGCGTGAACGCCGTCTTCGATCCGCTCGATCCTGCACGTCCCGCTGAGAGCAAAGGTCACCACCATCTTGTCGCGAGAGTCCCCGGGATGCACGAACTCCCACTTGCCCAGCAGTTGCGCCGGCACCCGGATGGGACTCCTTCCGACCCAGGCCGACTCGCCATAGGAGATGGGGCCGGTCTCCTTCACCGGCTTGCCGGCAAACAGGCAGGCGGCGCCGCCGACCAGGACAAGGACCCCGAGGACCAGGAAACAGAACAGCAGGGCAACGATCAGGAGCGCTGCCCGGCTCCCGGAAGCCTTATCCTCGTGTGCGCGGCCGGTTGGGGCTTACCCGCTCCTGAGTGCGTTGCGCGCGGCGCCGATGGGACGCAGGATGAAGAGCCAACCGAACAGCCAGCTCAGCGGCAGCGTGACGTATCCCAGCCACCACAGTTCCAGCTGAGCGTTCCTGACGCCGCTGGCTACCGCCACGACGCCTGCCAGGAGGCCCACGCAGAACAGCGCCGCCACGGTCAGCAGGTACAACACCCTTATCCCGCGAATCCGATCCGCCAGCGCAGCTTCACCAACTCGCGAGACGACCGTCGCGGCTCCGTCCAGGACGTTCCAGTAGAGCATGAGACCGACAACCAGGCCGCCGATAACCACCGGCAGCTGCAGTATCCCCAGAGCCGGGTGGATCAGCGCCAGCACACAGGCGGGCACGTTGAGCAGGCCGATGATTACGGCGGCCGCCGCCAGCTTCCCGGCGAACCGGAAACTGCGCTCCGCGATGCCGCGATGAGCCAGCAGCACGAAAGCCAGGATGCCCGCACCTATGAGGCCGCAGAACTCCAACCCGATCAGCGGCACGTAGAGCCCGATGACGGCCACCAGGTAGCCCCACCACACCCGGTCGAGAAGCCCGGCCATGTTCTCGCGCCCTTCAGGCCCCAACTCGCCATCGGCCACGCCGTCCGCGACGGGCGGCGATACCGAAACGTACGGAGGCGGGCTCGCCGTCGCCCGCTCGCTCTCGTCCACGTAGGACCCCGGCGGGCCCAGGCGCTCGAGGACGCCCGCCATCTGCACCAGCGAGACCTGCCCGTCGAGGTCGCCGGTGAGTTCCTCTTCTATGTGCGCTCTAACCGCATCGAGCACTTCCTCGACCTCGCCGGTTTCGCGACCGGCCAGGGCCGAGCGCACCCGCGCCAGGTAGTCGGCCTCAAGACGTGAGGCCTCCGGGTTTCTAGGCTTCACTGCGATTCCTCCTGCACCTGGCCGTCCATGAAGCGCCGGACGGCCTCTGCGATCTCCTGCCAGGACTCGTTTATGCTCCGCATGTGGCGGCGACCCGCGCCCGTCAACTCGTAAGTCCGCCGGGCCGGTCCCTGCGGCGACTCCACCAGTCGGCCCGAGAGCAGGCCCTCACGCTTCAGCCGGCTCAGCAGCGGATAGACCGTGCCCTCGGTGATGACCAGGCCCGGCACCGAGGCCAGGCGCTTGACGATCTGGTACCCGTACATGGGTTCCCGTCCAACGAGGTTCAGGATGCACAGCTCCAGAAGCCCCCGCTTGACCTGGCTCAGCCACTTGGCGTCCCGCATGTCGCCTCCGTTCGGACCCCCTACATGGTAGTACAAGGTAGCTGGTAGTCAAGTGCATATGACCCCACAATTGATGCCCGTGGTGCCCCTCTGCCAACCGACCCGGCGCGCCGCCGCCATCGCCCCTTGCGTTCAGTCCCTGCCGGCGCAGGACACCCGGGCCTGCGCACCTGGTCTTGGACTGACCTGAGGAACCCGGATTGGCATGACCCCTGACATGGCGATATTCGCGCCAACCACCGCCCGCATCCACCTGTGGATGGCTCCCTGAATGCGGCCGCACCCCTCTATCCATGATCTCACTCTGAGCTTCGGGCCCTCGTGCGGAAACGGCTGAATATCGCTCAAGAGCTTGAGTCGACCGGCGCGTGGTGGACAATGGGCCCGATCCGGGCTTTGTGGAACGCCCGCGCAGAGGAGGCACGGTGAATCCCAGGCGAAACCCCACACCCGGGCCCGGACGCGGTTCAGCCGGCAGGCTGCGCGTCGCTGCGGTCCAGATGCGCTTCGGCGCGAACGTGGAAAAGAACCTCGCGACCATGACGGCGGCCATCGGTCGGCTGGCACGCAGGAGGGCCGGGCTGGCGGTATTCCCGGAGTGCTGCCTCAACGGCTATCTGGTCCCGCCCGGGGACCGTGACTGGAAGGCCACTGCCGCGGGCGTGAAGGAGCTGCGATCGCTGGCCCGCGAGAAGAAGATGGCGCTGGTCTTCGGGCTGGCCGAGAGAAACCGCCGCGGCCTGCCCTTAAACAGCGTGATCGCACTGGACTCGCGAGGCCGGCTTGCCGGGCGCTACTGCAAGCAGCACCTGATAAGCTGGGACCGCGACTTCTTCTCGCCGGGGGACCGCCCGCTACGGGTGTTCAAGCTGGCCGGACTGAGGATCGCCATGCTGATCTGCTACGACATACGTTTCCCCGAACCCGCGCGCGCCGCCGCGCTCAGGGGCGCGGAGCTGATCTGCTACTCGCTGGCGGCCTCGGGCTCCGGCGGGTGGAAGAAGCCGGTGATGGAGGGCCACCTGCGCAGCCGCGCGGCGGAGAACGGCGTCTTCGTCCTGGCCGCCAACCGCCTCGAGAAGGTGATGATGATGAACTCGCGCATCGTCGACCCCGACGGCCTCGACCTGGCCCGCGCGCCCGTTACCCATCCGGCGGAGATCGTCGCCGGGATATCTCCCGCCGCGGCGCACCACCGGCACTTGGCCGACCGGCGGGAAGATCTCTACTCGTTCAGATCGCGCTGACCGCGGGCCAGCGGCGGCAAGTCCTCTTCTTTGGGGATGGTCCGGGTCGGGCCCAATTTCGGATATACCCGCTTCCACCTCCCGCTCAGGAATGCCCCGGCGTAGAGCAGGCCCTGCAGCACGGAGCTGATGGCCAGCGCGGCCCAGACCCCGTCGGCGCTATTCCATGCCGCCGAAAGCCCCAGGGCCAGCGGGACGCGCACCACCAGGACAGCGACGGCCACCACGACCAGCGGCAGCAGCGTGTCCCCCGCCCCGTTCATGGCGTTGCCCAGCACTACCGAAAAGGCCAGGAACACGAAGGTCGGGGCCACCCAGCGCAGCATGGTGGCGCCGGTTTCCACCACTTGGGGATCGGCGTTGAAGAGCCCGATCAGGCGACCGGCGAAGACCATGAAGACCACCGAGAGCACTGCACAGGCCGAGGCGTAGGTTGTCGCGGTCAACCAGGCTGAACGTGCCGCCCGGTTCGTACGGCCGGCGCCCAGGTTCTGCCCCACCAGGGTTGCCGCCGCCCCGCCCACCCCCATGCCCAGCATCAGCACCATGAACCACAGGCGCAGGCCCACCGTGTAGGCCGCCACGGCCACCGTACCGAAAGCGGTAACGATGCGCATCAGAACCAGCGCCGACACGTTGCGCAGCAGCATCTGCCCGGAGCCGAATATCCCGACGCGCAGGATGCCCAAGATGGTCCTGAAGTCCGGCAGCATGCCGGCCGGGCTCAGGTGAAAGTGCCCGTGCCCGCGCACGAAGAAGATCCAGGCCAGTACCAGAGTGGCTACGCTTCGAGATATGACCGTGGCCCAGGCCGAACCTGCCACTCCCAGGCGCGGAGCGCCCAGCAGCCCGAAGATCAGTACCGGGTCGAGCACGAGGTTCACCAGGTTGGCGATGATCACCATGACCAGCGGCGTGCGAGCGTCGCCCGCACCGCGCAGGATCGACCCGAAGACGAAGGCCAGGACCATCGCCGCGGAACCGCCGCACATGATCTGCAGATATATCCTGCCGGAAGCGACAACCTCTGGGGCGGCCTTCAGCAGCCCCAGAAGACTCCCCGCAAGGGGCACCCCGAAGGCAGCTACGCCTGCCGAGAGGGTCAGACCCATCAGCAGGCTCTGGGCCGCGGCGCGCTCGGCCCCGGCGCGGTCCCCGGCACCGATCGCCCGGGTCACGAACGCGGTGCAACCGGTCGTGACCCCCAGGGCCAGCATGTGGATCACGCCCATGATCACGCCGCAGGTGCCCACCGCGGCGATCGGAACCTTGCCGAGCTTTCCGACGAAGAACATGTCCACCAGCATCAACATGTTCTGGAAGACCATGGTGACGGTCATGGGCAGCGACAGGCGCCAGACCGCCGAGAGCAGGCTGCCCTCGGTTATCCAGGCGCTGGGATCGTTTCTCGGCTGCCGCGGGGTCGAAGGTGCGGAGTCCTGGTCTGCCATGCTGCCCCGGAATCAGCACGCGCCAAAGCGGCACGTGCACTACCGAGAATTCTATGTGAATCCGCAGGAGTTCTCAAGAACCGCCCGCCCGCGCGCACATCAACCATCTTGCCGAGCTTCGGCTGGGGGTGCCAGTGCGAGCTGCCCAGGAACGGCAGGTCCGACTCGCCGGGCCGCGGGTGAGTGCGCTGGAACGGCGAGCTGAAGAGGTCCAGGCGCAGCTGATCGCAGAAGAAGACAAGTACATTGGGCCGTTGAACCCGGATCTCAGACGTTGCGGAATCTCCCGAGCGCAACCGCAGCAACTGCGGCGCGATGCGAGAGCCTCTGCCGGCGTCTGCCTGAGCGCCCGTTACCCCGGCCTTAGCGCCCCCTCAGTCCAGTTGCCAGCGCACCACCCCCATGTGATAGCGGCTGTGGGCCTCGGTGCCCTTGCAGTAATAGGCGGTCACCAGGACGCCGTCTTCCACCTGCGCGGTCGAGGGGTAGCCGCCGTCGGTGAGCCCCCCGAGGTTCACCAGCAGCTCGGGCCGCCCCCAGGTGCGTCCACCGTCCTCGCTGAAGCGCACACCAACACCGAACATCCCCCGGTTGCGCATCCCGTAGGTCAGCAGCACGCGGCCGTCCTGCAGGACCAGCAGGTGGCCGGGGTGCTGCGCGCCCAGGGTGACCGGACCGCGCGGCGACCAGGTCGCGCCTTGATCCTCCGAGAAGAACATCTCCAGGTGCCCGTCGTCCCGCGTGCGGGCGGCGGCCAGCAGGCCGCCGTCGGGAAGCACGACCGGCGTGGTTTCGTTGGTGTTGACCTGGTGCACCGTTCCGCGCGGCTTCCAGGTACGACCGTCGTCCCCGCTGGCGTAGAAATACGCGAGGTGCTCGTCCTGGGTCCGCTGGCTGTAGAAGCAGACACCCAGTTCGCCGTTGCCCATCGGGACGATGTCTCCGAAAGGTACGAACGCGGCCCCCGGTCCCGGCGGGGGCTCGACGCTGCCCTCCCTGGTCCAGGCCCGGGCGCCGTCGGCCGAACGGCAGACCCAGGGGGCCAGGACCTCGCCGTCGTGGGGGTTGGCGTAGGTCCCCACCTCAGGCCGCAGGCTCCAGCCCGAGGCGATTACCACCAGGCTCCCGTCTGCGGCGAGACCCGCAGCGACGTTCATCCTGTTGGTGCCCGGCTCGTGAGCGGCGGGGACGCCGCGGAGTTCCCGCCGCCGGCCGCCGTCCTCGCTGGCCCAGCACTCAACGTCACCCTCCCAGCCGCCGTGGGTGGGCTGATTGAAGATGGTGGCCACCAGCGTGCCGTCGCCCAGGCGCGTCAGATTGGGCCAGGCACAGACGTTGTCGATCGCCACGTAGCGTTCGGTTACTTCCGTCATTACATTTCCTCACTCTCTCTCGGACACTTCCGCAAGTCTGTCCACCAAGAGACAAGGGACCAGGCGCTGCCGTGATTCCGGCCTACAGAACAAGCCGCGCAAGGTAGATCCCGCAGCGCTGGGGATCGCTTCCCTTGCGGTAGCTGCCGTTCTCGTAGCCGTGACCGCTGTAGTACGAGAGCAGCGCCTCGCCGCCGCCGAGATCCAGGAACCCGGCGTAAGACGTGTCGCCGCCAGAAGGCAGCGCAAGCAGCGGATCGAGCCGTCCCGTCTCGGCGTCGAGTTCGAATGCGCGGGTGGTCCGTTTGGAACTGCTTTCGTCGTCGACGTCATCCGGAGACCGGCCGACGACCAGCAGCCTGCCGTCCGGCAAGCGCTCGAGCAGCGGGCCCTGCAGCCAACGGCTGCAGTCAACCTTTGTCCACTGCTCGTAAGGCGGCTTCGCCCGTGCCAGAAGCGGCCGATGCGGGCTCTGCTCGCGGCGCACAAGCGCCAGCAGCCGGCCGTCGGGCAGGAAGCAGAGCTCGGTCTCGTTGGCCTTCTGGTCGGGGTGGATGACCGAGACCCTATTCCAGTCCCAGCCGTTCTCTGAACGATAGAGCTCAACCTGGTAATCGTCCTCGGAATCTGAAGGAGCATATCCGGCCGAGTAAAGCGCCCCGTCCGGGCCCCGCCGCGGGCGCCACAGCGTGCGCCCCCGGGGCTCCTTCATCCTGCGCAGATCCCAGTCGACCCCGTTGTCCGACTGGGCCAGGTGACCCGTGCGCACCCGCTCGGCAATTCCCCTGTCGGGGTCGGGCACTATCCACGAAGATATGGTCAGTCCCAGGCGGTCGCCGGCAGTGAAGAAGTGCGGGTCGCGCAGATCGTATCCGTCGGCCAGCCGGGCGTGAACCTGGAAGCTGCGGCCGTAGTCGGCCGAGCCCAGGACCACTATCTGGCCCGAGTACTGAATCGAATGGTTCAGCGCCTCGCGAAAAGCAACGTAGATCCTGTCCCTCCAGCTGATGATGTCGGTGAACGCGCAGTGGCACCCCGGGTCGTAGATGCTGGTCACGCCCAGCAGCTTCATGACGTTTCCTCCGAAAATGGACCCTCAGGTCCGCGAAGACGCAGGCTCCCCCGCCGCGCGAAACGCGCGGCGCAGGGGCTCGATGGACTCGCTCGTGGGCATTTGACCTGGCGCCGGGGAAACCGCGCACTCCCAGCCGAACTCCTCGGCGGCCAGCAGCTTGATCGCGCGCATGTGATGCGGACAGCCGCGGAAAGCCTCCAGGAATCCGTTGATCCGTCCCTGCTGGCTCAAGGCGCCGGCGAGGTCGCCGGCGTCGAAGCACCGGACCAGTTCCACCGCCTGCGCACCCACGAGGTTGTAGCTGGTCCCGATCGCCCCGTCGGCCCCGGCCGCCAGGCCGGAGAGCAGCATCTCGTCGCGCCCGGCGAACAGCAGCCTGGAGGGGAAACGCCTTCTCAGGCGCTCCAGCAGGTAGAAGTCGCTGGAGGTGAACTTGAGACCGGCCACGTTGGGCAGTTCCAGTACCGCCGAGAGCTCGTCCAGCGACAGGTCGTACCTGGTCACCGCCGGGATGTGGTAGCCAAGCAGCGGAACCGAACTCTCCGCTGCCAGGACCCGGTAGTAATCCAGCAGTTCGTCGAAGTCGTAGCGCCCGCCGTGAGGAACCAGGGCCGATACGGCGTCGACGCCGGAATCACAGGCGGCCTTGAGAAGCCGCAGCGCCCGGCGGGTGGGCACGCCGCCGACATGGGCGATTATCCGGCCGCGGCCACGGGCCGCCTTCATCGCCAGCGGATAGAGCGCAACCCGCACCTGGTCGTCGATGGCGTACTCCTCGCCTGTGCCGCCGGTGATGTACAACCCCGCCTGGCCCTCGGAAAGCAGCCTGTCGGTCAGGGCAGCACAGGCCTCCTCGTCCAGGGACTCGTCGGCCCGCAGGGGTGTCAGAGTCGCGGCGTAGACGCCGCGCCAGGATGAGCGATCGTCGATCATCTTCATCTTCTTCCTTCTTCCTATTCGTGAAGATGCCGGTTCAGATGCCCGGCATCACGTTGCCCCCGCACACCGGGATCCAGGCTCCGCTGACGAAGCTGGCCAGGTCCGAGGCGAGGAAAGCCACTACGTTGGCGATCTCCTGGTCCCGGCCGCGGCGCCGCAGCGGAACCTGCTCGCGGTACCAGCGGGTGCTCTCCGACTCCGGGCGGTTCTCACTCACGGTCCAGCCGGGAGCAATCTGGTTGACGGTCACTCCGCCCTCGCCGACCTCCCGCGCCAGGACGCGCAGGACCCCGTCCATGCCGCGTTTGCCCGAAACGTACGCGGACTGCTTCTTCCAGCACTGCATCGCGCATTCGGTACTGACGGCGACAACCCGTCCCCAGCCCCGGGAGGTCATCTCCGGAACGAAGGTCTTGGCCAGCAGAACGTTCTGGAGTACGCAGGAGCGGAACTGGCTCTCGTAGTCGGCCAGCGGCTGCTCCAGGACGGTCTTCCAGTCGTACTGGACGACGGCATTGGCCACCACGACGTCGGGCAGGCCCAGCGAGGCCTCGGCGTTGCGCCGCATGCCCTTCACCGACTCCTCATCGGTTACGTCGGCCTGCACCGCCACGGCTCTGCGTCCGCCGGCCTGCAGTTCGGAAACCAGCGCTTCGGCCGCCCCGGCGTTGCGGTGGTAATGCACCAGCAGGTCGGCCCCGGCCTGCCCCAGGGTCCGGACCATGACGCGCCCCAGTTCGCCCGTGGCTCCGGTGACCAGGGCGACTCTGCCGGAAAGATCAATTGGAATCATGCCGGCAACCGCCCTTCTAAGCGCACACGGCCTGGTGACCGCCGTCCACGACCAGGGTAACGCCGGATATGTACGCGGCCTGCGGCGAGGCCAGGAATACGACCGCGTTGCCGATGTCTTCGGGGCTCCCGATGCGACCAACCGGAACGCGCTTGCGGATGAACTCCTGCCGATCCGGCTTCTCCCAGTGGTGCCGGGTCATGTCCGTCAGGATCATCCCCGGAGCCACTGCGTTGCAGGTGATCCCGTGCGGCCCCAAAGCCGTCGCGAAACCGCGCATGGCCATGCGCAAGCCGGCCTTTGAGGCTCCATAGTCCACCTGCGCCGGCCCGGTCACGTTTTCCGAAAGCGAGGTGATGAAGACGATGCGCCCGCCCCCGCCCTGCTCGATCATCCGCCTTGCCGCCAGCTGAGTGCAGTGGAAGGCCCCGGTGAGATTGACATCCAGGGTCTTCTGCCAGACTTCGGGGGTAAGCTCCATGGCATTCACGAACGGGCAGATGCCAGCGTTGTTCACCAGCACGTCGATGCGCCCGAACTCATCCACGGTAGCGGCCAGCATTTTCTCGACGGAACCGCGGTCGGTCACGTCGCAGGCCAGGCCCCTGGCCGCTGCCGCCCCGTTGCCGGTAACCTCGCGCGCAGCCGCCTCGGCGGCCGCCCCGTCGACGTCGGCAACCACCACGGTCGCCCCCCTCCGGGCAAAGCAGTTCGCGATGCCCAAACCGATTCCCCGGGCGCTGCCCGTTATCACCACCACCTGCGCTGTCATCTTCCCTTTTCACCTTTCCTCGCGGGGCCGCCGGTCGCGGCCCGAGAGCGCGTCTTGACCTCGATCCTTCGAACCAGGATCGCCTTGCGCTGTCGCCCGTTGGCGTCCCGGTGATCGAAGTCCGAGTAAGCCACCAGGAAACTTGACTCGTCAAGGGCCAGCAGCGATGTGTACCCACAGCTGCCCTCCAACAGATTCTTCGGATCGCCGGCAATAAGCGTCAAAGGCTCGGTCCACTTGCGCCCCAGACCGTTCTCGGAGAATGCCAGATGCGCGCCGGGGCGCCCGTAGGACAGCACGGTGACGCCGCATTCAAGCTGAATCAGTCCCGGCCAGACGCCGAAGTCGGCGACCCTGCGGGGCCTCGTCCACTTGCGACCGCCGTCCTTCGAGTAGGTCATCAGAAGCGGCAACTGGCGGTGGTCGGCCTGCCGCAGGGCGCAGGCCAGTTCGCCACCGGCCAGCACCGCCAGGGCGGGTTCGGTGAGTGCGATCTTTCCGTCGGCGGACGTCGCGATAGTAGCCCGGCGTCCGAAACTGCGGCCGTTGTCGGTCGAGACCATCAGTACCGGGGAGAAGTTTCTCGGAACGCTGCCGTCCGGGTTGATGAACAACGACCGGTAGTCCGCGTACAGCAGTTCCTTTCCGCAGCGCACCGGGCTTCTTTCGAACCAGGTGCGGGGCAGCAGAAACCGGTCTCGCCCCTCCGTACGACCCTTTGTCTCTGCCCGCCCCCAAAGCAGCATCCCCTCAGTGTCGTACTTCACATGGGTCTTGCGCCACTCGCGGATTCCGGGACTCCAGCGCAGCGCCGGAAGTGCCCCCCAGCGCCTGGCAATCTCTTCCGGGAAATCGCTCAAACGGTATATGTGGTTCCGGCAGTAGCTTCTCTCCGTGGTGAGTGCCGGCGGCGGCAGCTCTATCCTCCGCTTCCTCGTGTCCATGGGCGGAGTGGGCGGAACGCACAGGAACTCGCCCTCAGCGAGCTTCGTGATCGCCCCGTGGGGAGCGATCATCGGGCTGCTCCGGTCCCGGCAGAGCTTCCAGCTCCTGCCGCCGTTTGACGAGACGCAGCCGGGCACTTCGTTTCCGTAGGCCCTCACCGCATCTGCCTGCCGTGAGAAGAGACACAGCAGCGTGCCGCCCGGCAGTAGCGAAAGCGACGGGAACTGGGTGAAGCCCCAGCGCTTCTCGCCGGGCCTGGATAGGGCCACTACCACGGGCGGGCCCAGCACGATCTCCAGGCCGGCGCCCAGTCTGTGAATCGTCGGCCTGCCCTTCGGGGCGGTCCTCGCGCGGGCAGCATCAGAACCCATTGCCGCTCCTCCGGGGTACATGAGCAGGAGGCACAGGGCCCCCGCCACCGGGCGCGCGACACGATCCGCGTAACGGGGCGCCGCACTCCACCTCATGTCTCATTCTCATGTCTCATTCCGAATCCAGGAGAGCGGGAACCTGACGAAGCTCAGGCGGCGGTAGGCGTCCTTCTCGTAGAGCACTCCGATCCGGCCGTCGGGGAGGACGGCCATGGCCGAATACGCCGACTGGCCGGAGTAGATGACCCGCTCGTGGGACCAGCTTTCACAATCATCGTCGCTCAGCCTGACGGTCAGCGCGCGCCGGCCATCCCCCGGACTGCAGAAGGCTATGGGGGGAGTTCCCGCACCGGGCTTCTCCGCGGATCCGGCACAGCTCAGCAGGGAGGCCTCGCAAAGCTTGGCTGGCAGGCGTTCGTCGAGGTGTTCCCTGAAGCTGCAGCCACCGTCGGTACTGACCGAAATTATGCGGCCCGGCCGTTCCGAGTGGTTGCGGGAATTCACGAGAACCCGGCCGTCCGCGAGCTCGACCACCTGGGGCTCGTAGGCCTGAAGCCCGGAAGACATTTCCCCCAGCGTCCAGGTCCCGCCGTGGTCGTCGGAATAGACCACGCCGACCTCTCCGGTCTTGACCGCCCCGAGCGCGAGCACCAGCCTTCCGGCGTACCTGCCGTTGCGAAGCTGTATGCAGCTGTTCGCCGGTCCCGGCGTCAGGTGCCCGATCGCACCGCGAGACAGCCCTTCAAGCACATCCGGCTCGGACCAGGACTCCCCATCATCCCGGGACTTCATGATGTATGGCCCCCTGGTGATCAGGAGTATCTCCCCTGTTTCCCTGTCCACCACCGGCGCGGGGTCGCGGGCCTCGTAGCCGATTCCGCGCGCCAGGATGGAAACCTGCTCCGACCAGCTGCTGCCCCCGTCTTCCGAGCGCTTCATGACGCAGTGCACCGAGTCGGCATTCCACGAATCCCACCGCGGGCCCCAGCTCCAGGCCCTGCTGAAATCGGACCTTCGCGCCTCGGCAAACGCCAGGACCGCACCGCCGGGCGTGACACAAAGGGACGGGATGCGATAGGTGAAATAGCCGTCGTGCCCCATGTTCCAGACATCCCGGTGCCCGGCAGACTCCCGGGAGAAGACACCCTCCGCGTGCAAATCGTGCAACCGGATGACCCCCTCGTCTGGCAGGAAGCCGAAGCACGCCGGCCACCCGCCGTCATCGGCTCCGGTCACCCTTCCCTCGGCCGCCAGGTCCGTCCTGAAGACCTCGCTTCCGTCGATTTCGAAGACGGCCTCCCGGCCTTTCCGGCGCAGGTCGATTGTGAAGGCCCGGCCCGGTTCGATGTGATCGGCGGTCTTCGCGACGACTTCCCTCTTGGCATCCTTCCACGGCGCCCGCGACCTGGTCATCCCGTAGACGATCCGCGAGTCCGTCCCCAGCTCGCACGGATCGTGGGTCTCGATGCCGTCGTCCAGCGACACCCGGAAGGTGCGGTTCCCTTCAGGTCGCGAGCAGGGATAGTGATAGAAGCCGCCGAACAGGAAAGAGGCCCCGGTGCCGCCCAGCTTCTCCAGGGTAAGCCTGGCGTGAATGTGGAAGTCGTCTTTCGCCAACGCACGGCCGGCGAAGAGAGGATTCCCCCAGGCGTCGTCTGGGGATATGACCAGGGCGTCGCCTTCGCGCAGCGCCCTTCCCGCGGCCGCCCCCAGGACCGAAAGAGGTTCTCCATCCTTCACGAATACTTCTTTCCCGGCATTCATTCCCGATGACATGCGCCCTTCCTCCTGGTGCTCTCTGCGACTCGCGCGCGACGGGCAGCAACCCGGCGAAAGCCAGGTCTGCTAGCCGCCCTTCCGCCCGCCGGACTTGCCCGTCATGGCGGATCTCAGTGTTGGTGCGAGGTGCCGCGCAACCAGCGCGGCGGTCTCTTCGCTCCGGCGCGCGCGGATCGCCTCGTAGATCCTCCGGTGCTGGCGCAGGATCGCGGCCTGGCGCCGTCGCGAGGACTTGCCAACCCGCGGCCTGACCTTCTCGAAGTACAGGCCCAGGACGTCCCGCAGGGCGCCCAGCACCGGGTTGCCGGCGGCCTCGACTATCGCGCCGTGGAAGCGCATCTCGGCTTCGAGGTGCTCCTCAGCCCCGGCCTCGGTGTCTTCCAGATCGGCCAGTGCGGCCTCCAGCCTCTCCAGGTCCCGGGCCTTGCGGTTGCGCGCGGCCAGCCGCGCCAGGCTGGACTCCAGCACGGCGCGGGCCTCGGCCACCGCCCGCAACGAAATGCCCGCCAGTGCCAGGTGCGCGCCGAAAAGAGGTCCCAGCGACTTCGGGGACGACTGCGCCAGAGTGGTACCCCTTCGCGGTCGGGCCTCGAGAATTCCGCCGGCCTCCAGGGTCTTCAGCGCCTGGCGCAGCGTCGGCCGGCTGACGCCCATGCGCTCCGCCAGCCGGGGCTCGGGCGGCAGGCGATCGCCCGGCCGGAGCTTTCCCGAGGCGACCTCTGCAAGCAGCCTCTCGACCAGCGACCCGGCCAGCCCGCGCGGAATACCCCGCCCGGCCCTGCCGGGACCCTTCCTGGAGATTCGCTTATTTGTCATACAATTAGGCTACACCGCATCGCCGCGATAGTCAAACTCATTTGTCCGACAATTGGGTCAGGCCGGCGAATTGCGGAAAGCTGGCGGGCCGCAGGTATCGGGGAACGGGGAGCGGGGGTCAGCGCCCCTCGCGGCGGGGTCCGGCCGACCTGGTGGCACCCGCCGGATGGCGCGGGCCGGTACTGCGCCCGCTTCCGACTCTCAGGTCGCCGGTTGCGGCCGGCAACTGCTGCAGGCTGGCGAACGAACACAGCCCCACGAGCGAGGCGACCACCAGGAACCAGGCGGCCCGGCGCTCGCGCCAGCCGGCGATTATGTGCACGTTCAGGTAGGCGGCCAGCAGCAGGCAGTAGGCAAGCGTCCAGATCTCCCGCCCGGTCCAACTCCAGACCGAAGCGCGGACGCCGTGCGACCAGAGCGCCGCGATCATCATCGACCAGATCAGCAGCGGCAGGCCCAGACATACCGACCAGTACACCGCCCTTCCGGCGCGCTCCGCCCGGCGCGGCCATATCTCGCGAACGACCAGCAGCACTACGGCCTGGATCCCGGCGGCGAACAGAAATCCGTAAGCGGCCAGGCTGGTGGCGAGGTAGGGCGCGATCCAGGCGCTGCGCACCGGCAGCGGTATTTCGCCGGCAGCCAGGGGATGCGGCATGCCCGAAATGCCCGTCAACGCCAGGAAAGCGGCGATCAGCAGAACCGGCAGACCCGCCTCGCGGCTCTTGGCCAGCCCCTCGGCCACGATGTAGGCCAGCACCAGCGTCGAGGCCAGCAGCAGATACATCTCCGCGCGCGAGCCGACCGGCGGACGCCCGATCTGCACCCAGGAGAGTATCGCCACTGCCAGGCAGAGGAACATCCCGGCAATCGCCATGAGCCGGGAACAGCGACGCCAGAAGGCGGCGCGCGGTATCATGGCCGGCAGCGCCAGCAGCCCGCCCAGGGCGAGCATGCCCGCAGCAGTGTAGACGGCCGGCCTGGCCCAGTCCATGCTACGCGTCCTCCACCGGATCGGGCACGTGACGGAAGCGGCTCCAGAGCAGCCAGGGAACCCCCAGCGCCATGAGCGCCATGCCCAAGTAGACCAGCCACATGGCCGGCTTGCGGCTCACCGTGAAGTCCACCAGCCCCAGCTTCTGGCCCTTGCGACGCCCGGTTACGGTGACGTTTCTGAGGTGGACGTCGTAGCCCGCCAGGGACAGAGGCTTGCCTTGCTCCACGGTCACGGTCTCCGGAGCCGAGCCCTCCGCGCGCACTTCGACCCTGACCGCCTCCCGCTCAAGGCCGCGGCGCACTCCGCGGACCAGAAGGTTGGCGTCGAAGACCCCCCGCGCACGGGAGCGCCGCGGGAAGTACCAGAAGGTCTCGCGAACCGCGCCCCTGGCAACCGCCAGTTGCACGGCCGGCTCGGAGGCCTGCCCTTCGCTGGGCATGACCGGCCGGTAGCTGCGTGCCGCGCCACGGATGAAGGCGGCAACCCTCACCCGCCGACCGCCCTCGATGTCCAGGGTCTCTCCGATGGCCACGGGCCTTATCTTGGCCAGCTTGCCGTCGACCAGCTCCACCAGGCGGAAACTGCCCTCCGGTCCCTCGACAATGCGGACCTCCAGCGGCTGCCAGCGCGGCGGGTCGTATAAGAAGCTCAACCCCTTCAGCGGAGCGGGTACCGCACCGATCGGCTTGCGCGGAAGTTGACCGCCGACTATCCAGAAACGCGGCTGCGCCTTGCGGTCCGGCCCCAGCGGCTCCATTTCGATTGCCGGTGGAAACCGCCTGTAAGGCAGGGCTCTCACCGGGGTCCCATCCTGGCCCAGGCGCGACCCCGAAAACCACCGGTGCACCTTGAGCCGAACCCCCAGGTTGCGCAGCGACACCGTGGAACCGACCTTCTCGCGCCCGTAATCCAGTTCGACCTCGTCGGCCCTGCCCGCTCCCTGGCGCATTGCGATCAGTTTCTCGGGATCGCCGTCCGGATCCCGCCGCGCGGCACGGTCCGCATCCCTTTCACTGCCCGTACGCACATAGCTGAAGCCCAGGCCCAGGTCGTGAAGTACCGTGGGTGGGTGCGAGTAGGCGTAGAGCGTCATCCTGCGCGGCTCCTCGCCCTCTAGAAGTTCGACGCGCAACGCGGGGTTGTTGACCTGGACGCCCCGGTCCTCGATCACCTCTTCGGCGACCGCTTCAGGGATGAAGTCCAGGACCTCGATCTTCAGCCCCCGCCACCTGGTGCTGCCCTTGCGGGAACCGTCCAGCATCAGTCTCTCGGGGGTCTTCTCACCGTTCATCCACGCCAGCACCCGGTATTCCCGGGGAAGATCCTCCTGCACGATCTCGCGCACCACCATGCTGAAGGCCGGAGTAGCGCCACCGCCGGGAACGGGGCGCGCAGTCCCGTCCAGCCCGAAGCGCAACCGGACCTGGTGATGGCCGAAGAACGCGTTGCAGGCTACCCCGCCGAGCAGGGCCAGAAGCCCGGCGTGAGCCGCTATGAATCCGAACTCGCGCGCTCCCACCGGCCTGCGCCACAGGAGCCGGGCGACAGAGCTGAGGACCAGGAATCCCACAAGGGCGTAGAGGGCCCAAGACCCGGCAATCCGGGTAAGCCCCGCGGTGCGCGCCAGGATCATGAGCTTCTCACCGGAGCGCTTGCCGGCCTCTTCGCCCAGAAGCGGCGCGAAGATCTCGCCGGCCGCGAATTCGTTGTTCCGACTTGCGGGACCACGCAACCCCTTCTGGCCCTCCTGCTCGAAGGGCAGGCTCAGAAGACACACCAGCGCCAGGGCGCTGAGCAGAGAAACGGTCATTCGCCGGGAGAGCAGCAGCCTTCCGAGGCGCCGGGCGACCAGTACGACTATCGCCAGCGCGACCAGGCAGGCCACGCCGCTGAGCACCACCAGCGGAACGATTCCGGTGGTCTGGCCACTCTCCTCTATCAGCGGCCCGGTCTGTTCCCAGAGGTTCTGAAAAGCCGTGGCCGCCAGGACCACACCGGCCGTGGCCGCAATCGCCAGGGACTGCGCCCGCGCGGGCCTGGGGCCGGGCACACCTGTCGCGCCGGGCACCGGTTTCGGGTGCACCTCATCGGCAGGGACCTCGGCACTCTCCGGCCTGTCGGCGGAATCCCCGCTGCGGGCCGGCTCTTCTCCCGGCCGCTCCCCGCTCCCGGGGACCGCCTCCGGAACGGATTCCTCTTCGCGAGGCTTGGGCTCCGAAGCTTCGGAATCGCTCATGATCTCCCGTCCGCAGGCGGCTCTTGCGAGCTGCCCGCCCCTGACGTGCCGTCTTCCAACGGCCTGCCAAGGTACTCGTCGATGGCCGCCGCCGATCGACGTCCTGCGCCCATCGCCAGGATCACGGTGGCCGCGCCGGTTACGACATCGCCGCCGGCGAAGACCCCCGGCTTGCTGGTCTGGCCGCTCTGCTCGTCGGCGTTGATGTTGCCCCACTTGCTGGTGTCCAGCCCCCGCGTGGTCTGCGGGATCAGGGGGTTGGGACCGTTGCCGATGGCCACGACCACAACGTCGACGTCCATCACGAATTCCGACCCTTCGATCGGCACCGGCCGGCGCCGGCCGGAATCGTCGGGCTCTCCGAGCTGCATGCGCAGGCACTCCATGCCCTGGACCCAGCCGTTCCCGTCGCCGAGAATCCGCGTGGGGTTGGTCAGCAGCTGGAAGTCGATGCCCTCCTCCTCCGCGTGGTGGATCTCCTCGTTGCGCGCGGGCATCTCCTCGCGCGAACGCCGGTACACGACGGAGACCTTCTCGGCTCCCAACCGCAGCGCGGTGCGCGCGGCGTCCATGGCCACGTTGCCGCCGCCAATCACCGCCACGCGCCGGGCCTTGATGATCGGGGTCTCGTACTCGGGGAAGAGGTAGGCCTTCATGAGGTTCGAACGGGTGAGGTACTCGTTGGCAGAGTAGACGCCGTTGAGGTTCTCGCCGTCGATCCCCAGGAAGTACGGCAGGCCGGCGCCGGTGCCCACGAACACTGCGTCGAAATCGCCCTCGAGCAGCTCGTCGATGGTCTCGCTCCTGCCGATCGGCCGGTTGAGCTCGACCTTCACGCCGAGGCTCTTGAGGTAATCGACCTCGGCCTGGACGATGGCCTTTGGCAGGCGGAATTCGGGAATGCCGTAGACCAGCACCCCGCCGGCCTTGTGCAGCGCCTCGAAGACCGTCACCTCGTGCCCCAGCTTGACCAGGTCGCCGGCGCAGGTCAGCCCCGCAGGACCCGAGCCCACCACGGCAACCCTCTTGCCGCTGGGCGGCGCCTTCTCCGGCACAGAACCGTCGCCGTGCTCCCGCTCGTAGTCAGCGGCAAACCGCTCCAGACGCCCCACTGCGACGGACTCGCCTTTCCTGGCCAGGACGCAGAGCTGCTCGCACTGCTCCTCCTGGGGACATACCCGGCCACAGACCGCGGGAAGGCTGTTGGTGCTCTTGATCACCCGGGCGGCTCCCAGGTAGTCGCCTTCGGCCACCCTCCGGATGAAGCCGGGGATGTCCACGGCCACCGGGCAACCCTGCACGCAAGCCGGCTTCCGGCACTGCAGGCAGCGTGAGGCCTCGGTCTCCGCAATCTCCGGCGTATAGCCGTAGGGCACCTCCAGGAAGTTCTTCGCGCGCTCCTCCGGAGCCTGCTCCGGCATCTTCTGGCGCGGAGGGCGGGGCTTCTTGGCGGGCTTCTTCTTCTCGGGGCTCACGCCTGCTCCTCACCGGCCTTGAGCAGATTGCAGTCGTCGCCCCTCCGCTCGTAAGACTTGTAGGCCGCCTGCCTGGAAATCAGGACATCCCAGTTGACGGCATGTCCGTCGAACTCGGGGCCGTCGACACAGGCGAACTTGGTCGCACCTCCGACCTCCACCCGGCACCCGCCGCACATCCCGGTCCCGTCGACCATGATGGGGTTGAGGCTCACCACCGTGGGAATCCCTGCGGCCCTGGTCACCTGGCAGACCGCGCGCATCATGGGAACCGGCCCGATGGCCAGGGCCTCGTGGACTTCCTCGCCGCGGTCGATGACCTCCTGGAGGGCCTCGGTGACGAAGCCCTTCCTGCCGCAGGTTCCGTCGTCGGTACAGACGATCAACTCGTCGCAAACCGCCTCGAACTCGTCCTCCAGGATGAGGAGCTCCCTGCTGCGCGCGCCGGTGATCCCGATGACCCTGTTGCCCGCGGCCTTCATGGCCTCGGCGATGGGATAGGCCACTGCGGTCCCGATGCCCCCGCCGATGGCGGCCACGGTACCGACCTTCCTGATCTCGGTGGGCTTGCCCAGCGGGCCGACCACGTCCTGGATCTCGCCGCCGGCGGCGACCTCGGCCAGGCCGCGGGTGCCCGCGCCGACCACCTGGAATATCACGCTGATGGTGCCCTCCACCGCATTGCTCTTCGCGATGGTCAGGGGAATGCGCTCGCCCTTCTCGTCCTTCTTGAGAATCACGAACTGGCCCGGCTTGCGCTTGTTCGCAATCCGGGGTGACTCCACTTCGAGCAGCACCGTATCGGGTGCTATCTCTTTCCGGCAAACGACCTTAGCCATGCGGCCTCCAGGGCAATCGGCATCAGAGAGCCTCCCGGAACTGGATTCTAGGCCGGTCTCACGGGGCGTCAAGCGACGCCGAAAGGCTGACGGACCCACCGGGCCGGGTCGCTTGACACCACAGCCCCGCTCCGGTAGCTTAGGCACTCTGAACGCACTGGCGTCAACAAGCTTAGAGTCGGTTTTTCGGAGGAAGCATGAGCAGCAAGGAAAAACTCTCCCAGTCGGTCCAGAAACGCAGAACGGTCCTCGACAAGAAGACCACCAGCGAAAGCAAGGCCACGCCCGAGAACGTGCGCATGACCCGCAAGCAGCTCAAGCGGGCCCAGCGCAACCTCGCCAAGGTCATCAAGAACTCTCCGGCGCCCAAGGAAGAGCCCAAGCCCGAGGCGGGCCAGGGCGAAGGCCAGGCCACGGCCGAAGGCGACAAGAAGGAAAGCTCCGGGGAGTAGCAGACCATGCTGGACCGCGAAACCGTCTCCGCGGTCCTCGAACGTGCCCTTTCGCGGGGAGCTGATTTCGCGGAGGTATTCGTCGAGGACTCGCGCAAGTTTTCGCTGTCCTACGTGGACAGGATGGCCAAGCAGCTCACCCGCGGTCGCGACCGCGGTGCGGGCGTGCGGGTCTTCTACGAAGATCGCGCGGTCTACGCCCATACAACGAATCTGGACGCAGATAACCTTCTCGACGTGGCCACCTCCGTTGCCGCAGCGGGAGGCAACGGAACCGCGGGAGCCCTCAAGGCACTGAACGACGCCCGGGCATCGGAGATCATCACCGTCCTCGAACCTCCTTCGAGCGGCGGGACCGCAGATTTCCTGGACCTCGCGCGCCGAGCCGACGAATCCGCCCGCGCCGTCGATGCGGCGATCGTGCAGGTCTCGGCCGGCATGAGCTGGAGCGAACGCAGCCTGCTGATCGCCAACAGCGAGGGAGTGCACGCCACGGAAGACCGCAGCTACATGATGGCTCGACTGGAAGTCGTGGCCTCTGAGAACGGCCAGCAGCAGACCGCCACCGAGCGTCACGGCTGCCGCACGGGGCTCGCCGAGTTCAACGAGTTCGACCCCGAGTCCCGGGGGCGCGAGACCGCCGAACGCGCCCTGCGCATGGTCCGGGCGCCCCACGCCCCCGCCGGCAACATGCCGGTGGTGATCGGCAACGCCTTCGGCGGCGTGATCTTCCACGAGGCCTGCGGCCACTCGCTGGAAACCACCGCGGTTGCCAAGGGCTCCTCGGTGTTCGCCGGAAAACTGGGCGAGAAGGTCGCGGCCGAGTGCGTGACCGCGGTGGACGACGGCACCCGCGAAAACGAGTGGGGCACCACCGCCATCGACGACGAGGGCACACCCACGCAGAAGACCGTGCTGATCGAGAACGGCGTGCTCAAGAGCTACATGGTCGACCGCATGGGCAGCGTCATGACCGGGGAAGAGCTCACCGGCAGCGGCCGCCGCGAGAGCTATCGCGTGGCCCCCACCAGCCGGATGCGCAACACCTACATCGACGCCGGCAGCGACAACTTCGAGGACATGGTCGCATCGACCGAGCGCGGCCTCTACGCCAGGGAAATGGGCGGCGGCTCGGTGAACCCCGCCACCGGCGAGTTCAACTTCTCGGTCGTCGAAGGCTACCTGATCGAGAACGGCAGGATCGGCGGACCGGTGCGCGGGGCCAGCCTGATCGGCTTCGGCCACGAGATCCTCCAGCGCATCGAGATGGTCGGTTCGGACCTCAAGCTCGAGACCGGAACGTGCGGCTCGATCTCCGGATGGGTACCCACCACCGTGGGCCAGCCCAGCATCAAGGTTTCCGAAATCACCGTCGGCGGAAGGAGCCGGTCGTGACCGGTCGCGAAGCAGCGCTCAAGGCCCTGGAACTGGCCCGTTCGCGCGGGCTCTCCGCCGAGGCCTACTACGCGATGAGCCACGAAATGGACATCCGCTGCTTCGGCGGTAAGGTCGATCACTTCGAACGCGCCGAGAGCGGCGGTCTGGGGGTCCGGGTCGTCTGCGACGGCCGTGCGGGGCTGGCCTACACCGAGTTCATGGCCGACGAGTCGATCGACGAGACGGTCACCGCCGCGGCCGAGGCCACCGAGCACCTCACTCCGCAGCAGGGCGTGGAGCTCTGTAACTGGCCGGCTGCCCCCGAGGTCGAAGGACTGGAAGCCCCGCGAATCGCCGGAACTCCGCTCGAGCGCAAGATCGAGCTGGCGCTGGCCGCCGAGGACGCGGCGCGCTCCGCGGGAGACGAGGTCGTCAACGTTCCCTGGGCGGGCTACGCCGAAACCAGCCGCGAGGTGTTCCTGGCCAATACGGAGGGGCTCGAGCGCACCAAGAGAATGGGCTGTGCGCAGATGTACGTTCAGGCCCTTGCGGCCCGCGGCGAGGATCGCAAGACCTACTTCGACTTCTGCTTCGCGCGCAAGCCCGAGGAGCTCGAGCCGGAGAAGCTCGGCAAGCTGGCCGGCGAGACCGCCATCAGCCTGCTCGGCGCCGAGCAGCCCCGGAGCGGGAAGTTGAACGTGCTCTTCTGCCCCCGGGCCTTCGCGGGCCTGCTGGGCATGTTCTCATCGCAGTTCTCGGGCCGGAGCGCCGAGGAGAAGCGCACACCCCTGGCCGGAAGACTAGACGAGAAGATCGGGGCCGAAGCGCTCAGCATCATCGACGACGCCACCGCGGCCGGCGCACCGGCATCGCGGCCCTTCGACGACGAGGGCGTGCCCACCGGGCGCATGCCCGTCGTCGAAAACGGTGTCTTCAGGTCGTTCATGCACACCGCCGAGACTGCTCGCCGCGCCGGCGCCGAGCCCACCGGCCACGGGGTGCGCGGTTTCAAGGGCATGCCGCAGGTGGCGCCGTCCAACCTGACCATACCGTCCGGCAACGCCACGCCGGAAGAGCTCCGCGCCGGCGCCGGCATCGAGATCCTCTCGGTGATCGGCGGCGCAGGGGCCAACCCGGTTTCGGGCGAGTTCTCGCTGCCCATGCTCGGATACCTGCTGGTCGACGGCAAGCGATCCTCGCCGCTGCACAACTTCACGGTGGCCGGCTCGTTCGAGGAGATGCTCAAGAACGTGGCCGGCGTCGGCAGCGACTTCGAGTATGGCGCACCGAGCATGAGCGCGGCCTTCGGCTGCGGCTCGATACTGGTCGCGGGCCTGTCCGTCGCCGGGCGGCAGTAGGAGAAGCCAGGGGTGCCCGCACGCATCATCACGGTCATGAACCAGAAGGGCGGCGTGGGCAAGACCACCACGACCATCAACCTGGGCGCCGCGCTGGCGGAGCTCGGCCGCAAGGTCCTGCTGGTAGACATGGACCCCCAGGCCAATTTGACGCGCGGGCTGGGCTTCTCCAACGACGACGTTGCGGCCGGCAAGAGCATCTACGACGTCATCACCGACCAGAAGGCGATGCTGGCCGACGCGGTGCGCCGAACCGCATGGGACCGCCTGGACCTGGTACCCAGTCATATCGATCTATCGGGCGCCGAGATCGAGATGGTATCCATGTACGGCCGAGAGCTGCGCCTGCGCAAGGCCATGGGCGACCTGCCCGCCGGCTACGACTACTTGATCCTCGACTGCCTGCCGTCGCTATCGCTGATAACCGTGAACGCGTTGGCCGCGGCGCAAGAGGTCTTCGTGCCCATGCAGGCCCACCCCTTTGCGCTCGAAGGCCTGGGCAAGCTCTTCGAGGTACTCGACCTGGTCAAGGCCGAGATCAACCCGGTGATCGAACTCACCGGCGTGGTGGTCAACATGTTCGACCCGCGCACCAAGGTGGCCCAGGGCGTCATGGAACACATGCGCAACCACCAGCGCCTGGGCGGCAGAATCTTCAAGACCATCATCCGCCAGAACATCAAGATCGCCGAGAGCCAGGGCGCCGGCCAACCGGTGATCCATTTCGACCGGCACTGCCACGGCGCGGTGGCCTATCGCGTGCTGGCCGAGGAAGTCGACGCCATGAACGTGGGCACACCCAAAGCGGACCAGGCGGGCGGAACGACCGACCCGCTCGCGTCCGAATCGGCGCCCCCCGTCCGCGACGTTCCCGTCGAGAAGGTCAGCATCCCGGCGCCCGCCACTTCCGCCACCGCAAAGAAGCGCGAATCGGTGCAGGCGGCCGCTCCGAAGCCCGAACAGCAAGAGGGCAACAGCGCCTTCCAACCTCCCGTATGATCAACTGCCCCTGGTGCAGCAAACCGTTCGAGCCTACCGAAAGCGGCAGGTGTCCGCATTGCGGCACGCTGCCCCCCGCGGGCGAGAAGCCCGAAGCCGCCGAGCCCGGACCCGCCCGAGACGACCCCGGCAGGCAACCGCAGCCGGGCCCGCGTTCGATCTTCGACGTGCTGCTCGGTCCCGAGGGCGGCGGTCTGCCCTGGGAACGTCGCGGCGACCTGGGCCTGCTCAAGGGCCTCTGGCTCACTGTTCGCGGCGTGCTGACCTCGCCGCTCAGGACCTACCGGGCCATGCGCCATAGCGGCGGCTACCTGGAGCCGCTGTCCTTTGCGCTCCTGGTCGCCACGCCCTCTTTTCTGCTGAACGCCCTGCTGCACGGCGCCGCGCGGCGAGCGGCACCGGTGGGCGCCGCGGATCCCTGGGCCCTGGTGATGCCGGCGGACGAAACCGTCCGGCTCATAGTGGAACTCGGGCTCGCGCCGGTCTTCGCGCTGCTGTTGCCCCTGCTGGGAGCCCTCGGCGCGCACCTCTGCCTGCGCCTCTTCCGGCAGCCGGGATCCGGTTTCGAAGTCACCTGTCGCGTGCTCTGCTACACCCTCGGAGCCGCGGCGCCACTGGCCATATTCCCACTCTGCGGAACCGTGCTGCTGGTCACGGCCTACCTGGTGCTGGGAACCGTCGGCCTGGTCCTGACCCAACGCTCGAGGGTCCTGCCGGCCTTCGGCGCGCTGGCCATTCCCCCGGCGCTGGCCATGATACTCCTGGGCATGGTCATGTCGGCCATCACGGTGGCTCGCGCGGGAGGCGCACAGTAGTGGCCGCGGGGGGCGGCAAGGCAGGCGTGCTCCGCGCGCTCAGGGCCTGCGCGCTGTTCTCGGGTCTCCCGGAGAAGGACGCGGTGCTCTTCGCGCGCGGAGCCAGGCTGCTCAAGCTCTCGCGCGGGGAGTCGCTCTTCGAGGAGGACCAGCGCGCCGACGGGTTCTACGTGGTCGAGTCCGGGCGGTTGAAGGTCTACAAGTCTTCGCCCGACGGCCGCGAGCAGATCCTGCACCTGGTCGAACCCGGCGGCAGTTTCGGCGAGGCGGCCGTATTCTACGGCGGGACCTACCCCGCCAGCGCCCAGGCGTTGAAACCCTCGCGAGTGGCCTACATCGACGGCGGCGCGTTTCTGGAACTCATCGAGAGCAAGCCCCTGCTGGCCGTCGAGATCATGGCCTCGCTCTCGGCGCGACTGCGCGAGTTCACCCGCCTGATCGAAGCGCTGAGCCTCAAGGAGGTATCCGCCCGCCTGGCCAAGTACCTCCTCGACGAGTCCGCGCGTGCCGGCTCCGAACACCTCACACTGCCCGGGACCAAGGCGGCCCTGGCCGCCAGCCTGGGCACCGTCGCCGAGACCCTCTCGCGCGCTTTCGCGACGCTGTCGAGGCGCAAGCTGGTCAGCGTCTCCGGCCGCAACATCAGCATATGCGACCATCGCGGCCTTGAACGCGCCTCGGCCGGCCTGAAGCATTCCTGAATCCGCGGGAATCGAACCCGCAGGCGCCCGGTTGACGATAAGAGGGTCAATTCGGGACGAGGAGCAGTACATGAATATCTCCCTGGAGTATTTCGCTCAGGTTCGCCGCTCGGCGGGCACCGGCGGAGAGGAGCTGGAGGTGAGAGACGGTTCCGGCCTTCGGGACGCGCTGGGGGCCGCCGCCGCGCTGCACGGCTCGGAGTTCAGGGCGCTGGTCCTGGACGACGACGGTGCGGTCAGGCCCAGCATTGTCGTGCTGGTCAACGGCACCCCCGCCCGGCGTGACGGGAACGACCCGCTCGCCGCCGGAGACACGATTGCGCTGCTCAGCGCGGTTGCCGGGGGTTGAAGATGCCAGAGCTCACTGCCGAGGAACTCGCCACCTACGAGTGGCAGATCTGGGTGCCCGGCTTCGGCGAGGCCGGCCAGCAGAAGCTCAAGGCCACCAGCGCGCTCATAAGCCGCTGTGGCGGCCTTGGCGGCCCCCTGGCCTACAGCCTGGCGGCGGCCGGCATAGGCCGGCTGGTAATCGCCCACGCCGGCAACGTGAAGCCCAGCGACCTCAATCGCCAGATCACCAACACCCACGGGTGGCTGGGCAGGCCCCGGGCCGAGTCGGCCCCGCGGCGGCTGCGGGAGCTCAATCCCCGGCTGGAGGTAGAGTCCGTGGCTGAAAACGTCAACCAGGACAACGCCGCGCGCCTCGTGGAGGGGGTGGACATCGTCTTCGACTGCGCGCCGCTGTTCTCGGAGCGCTTCGCGATGAACGCCGAATGCGTCCGCCAGAACAAGCCGATGATCGAGGCGGCCATGTACTGCCTGGAGGGCCAGGTCACGACCATCATCCCCGGCCGGACCCCCTGCCTGAGCTGCCTCTACCCGGAGGACCCGCCGCAGTGGAAACGCGAGTTCCCGGTCTTCGGCGCGGTCTCGGCGCTGGCCGCACAGGTGGCGGCCATGGAGGGCATCAAGCTGCTATCCGGGATGGGTCCCTCCCTGGCCGGGCAGCTGCTCTACTACGACACCGGCAGCATGGACTTCCGCAAGGTGCCCGTGGCCAGAAGGCCCGACTGCCCGGTCTGCGGAGACCTTTGAGCGCGGGGCGCAGAAGCCCATGTCCCTCAAGACCGTCCTGGCCGGCCTGATACCGCCGAGGACCGCTGTAAGGTTCGACCGCAACGAGCTGTCGGGGGCCTTCGGGGACATCGGCACCGACCTGCCCCTGATCGTCCTGATGATCGCCACTGCGAAGATCGACCCCGCGGGGGCCCTGATCGTCTTCGGCTCTTGCCAGGTCTTCTCGGCGATCTTCTACGGCATCCCCATGCCGGTCCAGCCCCTCAAGGCGGTGGCCGTACTGACCATCCTGGCCGGCGGCGAGATCGACGGTCCGGTCATATGGGGCGCCGGGCTGGCGATAGGCGCGGTGATGCTGCTTCTGACGGTCACTGGGCTGATCGACCTCCTGGCCCGGATCATCCCCAGGGCGGTGATCCGGGGCATCCAGTTCGGCCTGGGGGCCAAGCTGGCGATCATGGCCCTTAGCGACCACATCCCCCGGGACGGGACGGCCGGTTACTTCCTGGCCGCGGCGTGCGCGCTGATCATCATCTGCCTGCTGGGAAACAGGCGCTTCCCGCCGGCGCTGCTGGTCATCGCCCTGGGCGCCGTGTACGCCGTAGTCTTCCGCCTTGAGCCCGGCTTCCTGGCATCGAGTTTCGGATTCAGCCTTCCGCAGGTGCAGGCTCCCTCCTGGGGCAACATCTGGCAGGGCTTCCTGATCCTGGCCCTGCCCCAGATCCCGCTGTCGCTGGGCAACTCCATCTTCGCGACCAGGCAGTTGGCCGAAGACTACTTCCCCGGGAAGCGCATCTCAGCGCGGCAGATCGGCCTGACCTACTCCCTGATCAACCTGGTGGCCCCCTTCTTCGGCGGCATCCCCGCCTGCCACGGCTCGGGGGGCATGGCCGGGCATCACGCCTTCGGCGGCCGCACCGGCGGGTCGGCAATCATCTACGGATCCCTCTTCCTGGGGCTGGGGCTGTTCTTCAGCGGCGGTTTCCAGGAAGTCATCAAGATCTTCCCCTACCCGATGCTGGGCACCATTTTGCTGTTCGAGGCCCTGGCGCTGATGCGACTGGTCGGCGACACCGTGGACCGCAGGGGCCAGTTCTCGATCGCGCTGCTGGTGGGCGTGCTGGCCGTTGGACTGCCCTACGGCTTCCTTATCGGCATGATCGTCGGCACGCTGGTATATTACGCCTCCCTCAAGATCGACCTGGGCCTGACCAGGGACTGAGATGCACCAGCGAACCGCAGTTCGCAACCCTTTCCGGCCGGCCTTGACTTGCGTCAAGGTTTCTCCGGCCGGAAGAACGTATGTGTATGCTGAAAGGAGACGCGGTGATGTCCGAGCGCAACATAGTCAGGATCGACGAGGAAAGGTGTAACGGCTGCGGCCAGTGCGTGACCGCCTGCGCCGAGGGCGCCATCGAGATTGTCGGCGGCAAGGCCCGGCTGGTCAGCGAGAGCTACTGCGACGGCCTCGGCGCCTGCCTGGGCACCTGCCCGCAGGACGCCATCACCGTCGAGAAGCACGAGGCCCCCGAGTTCGACGAGGAAGCCGTCAGGAAGCACCTGGCCCGGAAGCAGAAGGCCGGGACCGATCCCGAACCGCTGCCCTGCGGGTGCCCCGGCACCGCGATGCGCTCGCTGGCCGGCGGCGGTGGCTGTCCCGGATCGGCGGTCTCCGCCGGGCCCGTGAAGAGCGCGGCCACGCCCGCCGCTCCCGGGGGAGGGTCGCAACTCGGCCACTGGCCGGTCCAGCTGCGACTGGTACCTGCAAACGCCCCGTTCCTCAAGGGAGCCGATATCCTGATCGCAGCCGACTGCAGCGCATACGCGCTCGCCGACATCCACCGCCGCTACCTCTCGGGACGAGCGGTGCTGGTGGGCTGCCCCAAGCTCGACGATCTCGAGTTCTACCGCGAGAAGCTCAAGGACGTGTTCAGGGAAGCGCAGCCAGCTGGCGTCACCGTGCTGCGCATGGAAGTCCCCTGCTGCGCCGGAATCGCTCATGTGGCCAAGGAAGCGCGAGATGAAGTCGCGCCCGAGGTCCCGCTGGAGATACACACGATCGCCATCGCCGGCGACAAGATCGACGTGGCGATCTCGTGAATCTCCACTTCTTCGGACCCAAGCCATAGAAGGAGAAATGCATGCTCTGTTACCAGTGTGAACAGACCGTCGGGGGCACCGGCTGCACCCGCGCGGGAGCCTGCGGCAAGACGCCGGAAGCCAGCGACCTCCAGGACGCGCTCTTGGCAGCCGCCAAGGGGGTCAGCCAGTACGCCAGCCGGGCGCGAGAACTCGGCAAGGTCGACGCCGGGGTCAACGAAGCGACCATCAAGGCGCTCTTCAGCACGGTGACCAACGTCGACTTCGACACGGTCTCGCTGGAGAGCAAACTGCGCGACGTCGTTGCCGCCCGCGAAACGGCGAAGAAACTCTACGAGGACGCCGCGCAGGCGGCCGGCAAGCAGGTCGAGACCCTCTCCGGGCCCGCGGTCCTGGACTTCGCGGCTGACACCCTTGGCCTGCTCGAACAGGCCAAGGGTCTGGGAATCGAGGCCCGCGGCGCCGAGCGCGGCGAAGAAACCGTCGCCCTGGAAGAGCTCGTTACCTACGGCATCAAGGGCCTGGCGGCCTACGCCGACCACGCCGCGGTGCTCGGCCGGACCGACGACTCGGTCTGCGCCTACGTGCACGAGGCCCTGACCAGGATCGCCGAGGGCGCCTCCGCGGAAGAACTTGTCGGCCTGGCCTTCAAGGCCGGCGAGGTGAACATCCGCGCCATGGAACTTCTCGACGCGGCCAACACCGGCGCGTACGGTCACCCCGAGCCCACCAAGGTGCTTGTCAGCCCGGTCAAGGGCAAGGCCATCCTGGTCAGCGGCCACGACCTCAAGGACCTCAAGGAGCTACTGGAGCAGACCGAAGGCAAGGGCGTCAACATCTACACCCACGGAGAGATGCTCCCCGCCAACGCCTATCCGGAGCTGAAGAAGCACAAGCACCTGGTCGGCAACTACGGCGGTGCCTGGCAGGACCAGCGCAGGGAATTCGAGGCCTTCCCCGGCGCGATCCTCATGACCACCAACTGCATCCAGAAGCCCAGCGAAGCCTACAAGGCGCGAATCTTCACCACCGGCCTGGTCGGCTGGCCCGGCGTGAAGCACGTCCCCAACGGCGACTTCGATCCGGTGGTCGAGGCCGCACTGGCCGCGCCGGGATTCACGGAAGACGCGCCCGAGAAGAAGATCACGATCGGCTTCGGCCGCAACGCGGTTCTGGGCATCGCCGATAAGGTCATCGGGGCGGTGAAGTCCGGCGCGGTCAAGCACTTCTTCCTGATCGGCGGCTGCGATGGCGCCAAACCGGGTCGGAACTACTACACCGACTTCGCCCAGCGGGTGCCGGACGACTGCGTGATCCTGACGCTGGCCTGCGGCAAGTACCGCTTCAACAAGCTCGAGTTCGGCGACATCGGCGGAATCCCGCGACTGCTGGACATCGGCCAGTGCAACGACGCCTACAGTGCGATCAAGATCGCCCAGGCTCTGGCCGACGCCTTCGAGACCGACGTCAACGGCCTGCCCCTGTCGCTGGTGCTCAGCTGGTACGAGCAGAAGGCGGTGGCCATACTCCTGTCGCTGCTGCACCTCGGCGTCAAGAACATCAGAATCGGCCCCAGCCTGCCGGCCTTCGTCTCACCCGGCGTGCTGGACGTGCTGGTCGAGAAGTTCAGCATCGCACCGATCACCACGCCCGAGGATGACCTCAAGGCAATTCTGGAATAGCACCACGGCAGCGCGAGGGCAAGCCCAGGGGCGGCCACCGGCCGCCCCTTGCTTGTCTGGCACGCCCCTTGCTTCAGAGCCTGCTGGAATCGCCGCGTCGGGAACACCTAAGGCGCTGCGGCGCCAGGCGTTATGCGTCACGGCCAGCGCCGCTGCTGTACAGCGGGAGCCGTTCGGTGTAGGCTTGCTGTACAGCTGGAAGGAGGTGGATGATGAAGGCCAGACTGCCGTCAGGAAAGAACGCCAAGCAGCTCCTGGACATGTACTACCTGCAGGCCAGGATGCACCTGCTGGAAACCGCGGCGGTGCTCGATCGCATCGAGCGCCATCCCGGTTTCGAGGGAGTAAGCGACGACCCGCGCCTGGTCAGACTTCAAGATGCGGCCCGACTGCTGGTCGACGGCCAGGGCGAGCGCGCCGAGCGCTTCCAGAAGCTGTTCAGCGTGGAATGAGACCATGAACCACCAGGACACCAAGAGGCCCTCCTCTCTTGCAGGGAAAGAGCCCCTTGGTGTGCTTGCTGTCTTGCTGGTTGGGAGATAGATCATGAAAGTCATCGAACCGCACATCCACATGATCGCGCGCACCACCCAGGACTACGAGCGCATGGCCATGATGCACACGGTCTGCTGCGTCGAGCCCGCCTTCTGGGCGGGCTACGACCGCCCCAGCGCCGCGGCCTTCTACGACTACTTCAAGCAGATCACCGAGTTCGAGCCCACCCGCGCGGCGCAGTACAACATCACCCACTACTGCCACATCTGCATGAATCCGAAAGAAGCCGAGAACGTCTCGCTCTCGCGCGAGGTCATCTCCTTCATCCCCGAGTTCCTGGACAAGCCCAACGCCCTGGGCGTGGGCGAGATCGGCCTCAACAAGAACACGCCCAACGAGATGACCATCTTCGAGGAGCAGGTCGACCTGGCCGTCGAGCGCGGGCTGGTCATGTGGATCCACACCCCGCACCTCGACGACAAGCTCAAGGGCACGCGGATGATGGTCGAGTGCCTCAAGGGGCGCGGCGACGTCGACCCCGAGAAAGTCTGCTTCGACCACGCCGAGGAACACACCATCGGCCTGATCCGCGACGCGGGCTTCTGGGCATCGATGACCATCTACCCGGTGACCAAGAACTCGCCCTCGCGGGTGGTCGACGCCATCGAGCGCTTCGGCCTGGAGCACATCATGGTCGACGCCAGTGGCGACTGGGGGCCGTCGGACCCCAAGACGCTGCACCAGGCCATCTTCGAGATGCGCAAGCGCGGCCACCGCGACGAGGACGTCGAGACGGTCTTCTACAACAACCCCTGCTACTTCCTGGGTCAGAGCGAGAAGTTCGCCTTCAGGCCCAATGCTCCGCGCGAGGAGGCCTGGGCAAGCCGCTGAGGGCGGCTGCGCAACAGCACTCCGCCCCGCTGCCGGTACCGGCCGGCAATTGGAGCGTGCGGGCGCGGCCCGGGCCGCTTCTGCAGCTTCAGGGATCCGGCGAAGGAGTCCCCTCCCCGCAACAGCAGCCTGTCCCCGGACCGGTAGACGCGGGCGCCGGCCTTCTGCAGCGTCCGCCACGCCCGGTCCGGCGCCTTCCCGTCCCGCTCGTCGCTGCCGTCTGCACTGACGTAGTAGGTATCGCCGGCCATGGCCCGCACCCCCGTGAGCAGCAATAATCCCAGAATTGTCCGGACCTTCTTCGTCAAGATTCTCACCCGCCGGTGTTCCCGTCGCGCTGCCCCGGCCCCGGGCCCGGTTCCGGTCGCTTCGGGCCCGCAGACCCCGCCAGGCGCTGGTAGGCCGCGGCGTACCTGCGCCCGAACTCCCGCTGGGATGCGGCGTCGAAGTGGACGCGGTCGCCGATGCTGGTCAGCCCTTCTGATGAGACGAAAACGGCTGCGGGGTCCTCTTCCGCAACCGCAATATGAGCCCGGTTGACCTCTTCCCTCTCCGGGCTCCAGGGCTTGCCATCGAAACGCCCCAACTGCCCGATGACGAAGGGCAGGCACCTGTCGCCCAGATCCTCCCGCAAACGGGCTATGAGCTCCCGCAGGCTCGCGGCGTAGCCTTCGGCCAGTTCGGGAGTGGCGTCGCTCTCCCCCTGGTGCCAGAGCACCGCCTTGAGAACGCCGTCCTCCGTCGCGCGCCGGACCCTGGCCACCGCGTCCTCGTAGGGACGGCTGCGAGTCTGTTCCCAGTAGCCGCCGGGCTGCCAGGTGGAGATGGGCGAGCCCCCCGCCGCGCAGGGTATCAGCCCCACGGTCACGGACTCATTCGCTTCCGCCAGGACCCGGGCGAAAGCCCTGCCCGGCCCGACGCCGGCGCAGGGCTTGTCGAAGTGGATCGGATCGATCGCCGGTTGCCACTCCCCGTTCCTGGACAGCGCCAGGACCCGGGGATGGGGCTCCCGGTCCCGGGGCTCGACCCCGCCCCGGCCGGCCATGTTGGACTGGCCGGCGAGCAGGAAGAGGTGTAAGTTCCCCAGGTCAGTCATGTCTCCTCCTTGCGAAGACAGAGCTGGCGCAGCTGATACCGCCGATTCGCTGTTGAGCACGCATGCAGGCCGTCCTCCGGCGGCCTGCTACGCGATCAGTTCGCCCATGTCGGCGACGAACACCCGGCGCGTACCGCCCACGAAGGCGTTGAAGGTAACGTAGCGCCAGGAGCGGTCCCAGGCCGGGTGCGGGTCCACGCGCATGGTGCCGTCCGCGCAAGGCTGTTCAGCGTTGATCCGCACCAGTACCTCTTCGCTGCCGTCGGCCAGGTCGATCCAGCGCAGCGGAACGGTCCCGTCCCCGAAGGCCACCTCCTCGCGGGTGTAGCTGTCGGTGAGCAGGTGACGCCCGCCGGGGTAGACGGTGGGGTGGCCCGAGCCGACGACCCCCTCCAGCATCTTCTGCAGGTCGCTGCCGTCGAGCTCGACCTGCACGAAGCGCAGCACGTCGCGGTCGATCGCCAGGTTCATGGAGATGCGCCGCCCGTCGGGAAACCATGTCGCGTGATGACCGCCCTTCTCCCACTCTTCGGGACCGACCGCGCAGCACAGCTCGCTGCCGTCCGGCCGGCAGGTCACCCAGGCGAACCTGACCTGGACATCGCTGCGCGCGAAGGCGTTGAAGACCGGCTCGCCCCGTGGCTGGTACCAGCGCAGGCTGAGCATCAGGCGGTCGCCGCCGGGATTGAACTTGCTGTGAAACCCGTATACCTCGCAGCATTCCGGATCGTCGAACCGGATCGGCGGGTCGGCCCGGGTGAAGGCCTCGCGCGTCGAGAGCAGCAACCTGCTCTCGCCGCTGCGCGTATCGGTCAGGTGGAAGCCGTCGTCCTCTACCGGGCCCGGGTTGCGGCGCACCCGGTCGTCGGGCACGCGCACGCCGTAGCCCGGCTGGGTCAGTCGCATGGTGGTCATGTTCGCGGATATCAGCCAGCGCCCGTCGGGGGAGGCGTGGTAAACGCTGCCGCCCATGCGCCGGCGCTCCCCGCTCAGGGGGTCCAGCTTCCAGGCGAAGGGCTGCCAGCTGTCGGTGTCCACGTCATTGAAGAAGAGCTCCCGGTCGGAACCGCCCCAGTTGATGTTCGCGCCCATCTGCGGCTCCCAGCCGCATGTCTCGGCGACGACCCGACTGGTTCCCGACTCGAGGTCGACGACGCAGACGTTGCCCGGCTCTCCCGGCTGCGGCTGGCGGTCCTCGCGCGGCAGCTGGAACACCGCCAGGTACCGTCCCGAGGGGCTGATCGGCGAGGTGTCGAAGAAGCGGTGAATGCAGCCCGGCAGGTCGGGGGTCACGCACCAGACCGGCACCCGCGGGTCGAAATCACGGTACCGGGGAAAGACCTCGCTTCTCATCGGTCGTCCTTTCAACCTCTCAACGGGGGTAGTACCTTTCGATCACGGCGTCGACCGTTGCGGCCCACTGCGTCAGGTTCTGCGGGTTGCCGGCGATCTCGCTGTAACGCTCCGCCAGCCGCCGGAGGGTCTGCCTGTCTTCGGCCCCGGGCTGCATCTTCAGGCACCCCGCCACGCCCGGTAATTCGCCACGGCCTCGGCGGTCCGGAGGTAGCGGTCGTAGATGCGCAGCAGCGGGATCCGACCCGCGAAACCCTCGCCCACCGCGCAGGCGCCCTGGTCGTTGATGTCGTCGTACCAGTGGTTCAAGCGCCACCAGCCCTGGATTCGGTCCTCGCCGCCGTCCAGGAGCCGTCCGTTGGCGCACACCGACACGACCTTGGCCAGCCCGTCGACGATCAAGACCAGGTGCAGGGGTTCCCCGGGGCGAAGGATGTCCCGCTCGGTGCGCCAGCGCCACTCCCTGCGCGAGGAAACGCCCGCGGACGGCTCCGCGCCGTCGAGGACCTCCAGCCACTGGCGGTCCCGGGAATCTCTAAGCTCGAAGTCCAGTGCCCCGTTTTCGGCCACCGAGACCCGGAATCCCCGCCGGCGCACCCCGTAGGAGCTGAGCACCGTCTGGCCGGGCGAAAGCGTCTCGGCTTCGAGCACGGCCTCGAGCGCGAAGCCCCCGGATGCGAGCCCCGGCAGCCTGGGAATCTCGAGACTCTCGCCGCCGGTCACCGTTCGGTCGTTCTCGAAGACCAATCCCTCGCGAACGGGGGCCGGGCCCCCGGCGGTCTCGCGGTGCTCCGCCCACATCCCGGCGAGCAGCAGGGAATCGATGCGATGGACCCGCGCGACCATCTTCTCCGTTTCGGAGACCCAGATCTCGCCGTCCTGCTCGAAGAAATCCGGGTAGCTCATGCCGCGTACCGTGGGGTCCGAGGCGTAGAGCAGTATCTCGGGCTGGGACCAGCGGATGTCGCCGTCCGCCTCCACCCCGCCCGAGATCCAGACCGGGTTGCGCACCGCGGAGTTGCCCCAGCCGGGAAAACCGTTGTTGTGGTACCAGAGCAGGAACCTGCCGTCGCTGGTCTTGCCCAGCTTCGGACAGGCCCGGGGGTTCTTCAGGGGGCGCCCGTCGGGGTAGCGCACCGGCTGCGGGGTCGTCCAGCTGTGGCCCCCGTCGCGGCTGAGGGTGTAGCCGATGACGCCGATCTCGGTTCGGAAGACCATGTAGATCGACCCGTCGGACAGGAACTCGAGGTTCTGCTCCTCCTGGATCCGCCCGAGTTCCGGATTGGTGATGCCCTCGTCCCCCTCGGGGAGAAGCTGCCACTCGATCGCCTCCGGGTCGCGCTCGTCCACGGCGTTGGCGCTGTGGATCAACCAGCTCTCACCGCTGACGATCGGCACGCCCTCAGTGAGCTTGGGGATACCCAGGAAAACCCCACGCTCGTTGACCACCGGCTTGTCGATACACCAGAAGAACTGCTCCCGGCCGTCGGTCACGTTCTCGCGGTCCAGCCGCGTCTGCCGGATCGGGATCCGGTAGCGCTCCGCGGACCAGCTGCGACCACCGTCGTCGGAGTACCGGTAGCACAGCGCCCCGCCGTGCTGGGTGGATTCGTCGGTGAGCTCCAGGTTGTACACCGCGAACACCCGGCCGCCCGGCACGATGAAGGCGGTGACCCAGGAGCTCATCCGCTCCGCCGGCGGCTCGATGTCGATGAGTTCCGACCAGCTCCTGCCGCGATCCTCGCTGATGGCGGCGACCACGTGCTGCCCGGGCTTGCTCTCGAGGCCCTTTCCGGTGGTCATCACGCAGAGCCAGTTTCCGTCCTGCGTTACCACCACGTAGGGCTGATCGCAGTAGTTCTCGCTGGGGATCTCGTAGCCGAGCTCCACCTTTCGCTCGTCGCGCACCTGTGCCAGTCCTTCTATTGCCATGTCCTTCTCCACCGAATCTCCCCGCCGCGGGGCGCCGTGGCCGCAAGCCCGTCTCGTCCCGGCCTTCGGCAGACGCGCCCGCGCCCGCGCCCCCGCCGGCCCGGCAGGCCGTCCTTCAACGGCCCGCTAAGCGGGAACCCGGCTGACGAGCAGCTTCAGCCCCACGGCCGAACCGCCCGGGTCCCCCGCGAGGACGTCGTCTTCCGTGAACCTGCTCATCAGGATCTCGCGTTCGCCGGTGCGAGAACGGTCATGGACGATGTAGATGGTCCCGTCCTCGCCCTGCTGCCCGTCGGGATAGGATATCTCCTCCCTCTCGTCGAGCAGCAGGCCCTTCGACCACGACTGCCCCTCATCCGCGGACACGCAGGCAGTGAGGTGCGAGCGCCCGGTCTTCTCACCGATGGGCCCGTGCTTGACCAGCAGCAGGCTGCCGGAAACCAGACGGCGGATGAAGAACCGGGAAGAAGTGTGCGCTATAGAGGATTCGCGGAGCGCGCTCCAGGTCCGGCCGCGGTCGGCGGACAGGCTCTCGCCGATGCCCCCCTTGGTGCGGACCAGCATCCACAGGGTGCCGTCCTTCCGCTCGACGACCATGTGCTCGTCGTAGTCCCGCTGGTCCTGCGGCACGTTGACCGCCCCGCGCAACTCCCAGGTCTGCCCCCGGTCCGCGGAGGCCACGACCCTGGCACTGTTGTCGGTCTCACGCCACGTCGAGGCCGGGAGCAGCCACTCGCCGGAGGAGAGCGCAAGCGGCTTGCACATCATGACCCCGTCGGTGAGACGGCGGGGCGGCGACCACCGGGCACCGTCCGACCCGGGGTCCTCGCTGGTCATCGCCCAGACGCCCGCCACCGTCCCCTGGTGCCCGACGGCCTGGGCCCAGAAGACCCAGAGCCGGCCGTCGGGATCGATCCACAGTTCCGGGTCGAAGGCCCGAACCGGATCCTCGCCGTCAGGATCTATCACCAGGCGCTCGTGCCAGGTCTCCCCGCCGTCGCCGCTGGTGGCGACGATAACGTAGTTGTTGTGGTCCTCTGCCGGGGTCTTCCCGGCGTACCACGTCGCCCACAACCTGCCGTTAGGGCAGACGGCCAGGCTGGGGATTCCCTGAAACCTGCGCGTCTTGAGCCCGTGGGTGTCCGGCGGTGGATCGTAGACGACGGGCGGTTCTAGAAAAGCCTCGGTCTTTGGATCTTCTTTCATGCTGGTTCTCCCTTGCATGCCTCAAAGCACCGCCGGCCCGAAGCGCGGGCGGGTCACGCGCAGCCGGCCACCGCGCCCGACTCCTCCATCCCCGGCTCCTTCAGGGTCGTGCGCACGATCTCGGCCCGGGTGTCCAACAGCTTTATGGACACCACGCTGCCCTCGGGAAGAGCGGCCTCAAGGGTCTCGCCGTGCACCATGTCCACGGCAGTGGGCGTCGGTCTCGCGCGTCGCGTGAGCATCATCGTCCCTGCCCCGCTTGACCAAGCCGAAGCTGCATCCGGCAGTCGGCCCAACCCTTCCCCGACCGCTCCTTGACAGCGCCCCCTTCGGCCTGACTGGTCTCTTGAGCTGATTCCGGCCGGACAGTGGCCGGAGCGCGGCCATCTATGGAGTACCCGCCGCCCCCCGGAGGCGTGGCCCGGTCAGCAATCCCGGGGATTCTAGCCCCGGCCTTTCGGTCGTCAAGCGTCGCCAGGGACGGCCTGCCGGGTGCCCCAGCAGGCCGTTGAGAGGCGGCCTGCTAGTTTCCCGGCAGATAGGCCCCGTGGCCTCTGAGCCGCTCTCTCAGCTGTCCCGGGTCTACCGAGCGTGTGTCCGGCGCGTCATTGCCCGCAGCCATGGCGGCGGCGATTCCGGCAGCTTCGCCCATCGCCAGGCACACGGGCATGACCCGCGTGCTGCCGTTCACGGCCCGATCCGTCGAGATGCTCCTGCCGGCGACGAGCACGTTCCGGAGACCACGCGGGGTCAGGCATCGGTACGGAATACCGTGCGATTCCCCCGGCCCCATGCGACCTGACTTCGCTTCCCTCTGTCTGTGGGGATCGTCGGGTCTGCAGTGAACGTCCAGGTAGTATGAATTGCGGCAGATTTCATCGGCAAAGCAGCGGCGCGCATCGTAGTCGTCGGCAGTCAGCACGTAATCGCCGACGATGCGCCGCGTCTCTCGAATCCCCATCAGGGAGCCGGTGGCGGCGAGCCACGCGCCCGCAAACGCCCCGGGATGATGCTCGGCCAGTGCCCGCTGGAAGGCATGGGCTATCCTGCGCCCCTGAATCATGGCCGCCGATACCGACTCCGGCCGGGTGTTGTCCACGTCCCAGATATGCCCGGCGTTGAAGCCCACGGCCCCCGGGCCGACCGGTTTGTCGTTGATGAACCTCTCGGTGATCTCCGGATACTTCCGGTCTTCGACGATAGCGCCGATCGGGCTGGCGGGATTGCTGCCGTGCAGTCTGACACCGTGGCGATACCCGTACTCGTTCACGTTGGTCAGCAGGAAGCAGTGCGTCGCCGCCTGCAACTCACCCGATTCGCTGCCCTTCTGGAATTCGGCCCCGGCCCACGCGGCAACGTCGGCATCGCCCGTGCAGTCGACGTAGATACGCGCCCTGTATGCCGTGAGTCCGGCCTTGTTCAAAACGATGAGCGCATCGACCGAACCGCTGTCTTCGGACTCTACGGCCGCCAGGAAAGAGTTGAACAGCACCGTTGCGCCGTGCTCGGTCACCAGGTCGTCGTAGATCCTCTTGAGCTGTTCGGCGTCGATGGGCGTCCAGTCGTAGTGGCCTTCCGGCACGTGCGGCATTCCCGCGATGCACTCCTTCAAAATCCGTTCCGCAAGCCCGCCGTAGATGATCCTCTCCCTGTCCGTAAAGGGGCACCAGGCCTGCACGAGCCCGGACGTACCCATGCCCCCCAGCGCTCCGGTCCCCTCGATGAGCAGGGTCCGGGCGCCCTCTCTGGCAGCGGCCGCGGCGGCCGCGCAACCGGCAGGCCCTCCGCCGACGACGATCACATCCCACGCGTCTTCCAGAGGCAGCTCGCGTGCCCGCATGGCGTATACGCTCATGTCCCCTCCTGCCCTTCCCGCCGACCCGTCGCCCGCAACGCCTGGCGAAAGGCGGCGCGCGCGATCACGGCTCCTGATGCGTCCCGCCGGCGTCAACCCGGCTGAAGGCGCGATCCGGCCCTGCGCCTTGGGCTCACTGCACGAAGGGGATGGTCAGCGGCGGGACGGAACGCAGGTCGCAGGGTTGCTGCGAGCGCGAACCGGTGCCTGTCAACTGCCCCGTCAGACCATCCCCTTCTGCTTTGGCTTTCCGATACCCGGACACTCGTCGCAGTGAAAGCTCGGGCTGTTGTCTATGCCGAAGACCCGGCATGTGAAGTCAATGAACTTGTGGAGACAATCGGGGTCTCTGCCGCTCGTCCAGAAGAAGCGATGGAGGGCATCGTGTCGCCTCAGGTTGTCTGCATCGTATTCCGAAATACCGTCCTCGATCCAGACGAACTCCGCGCTGTAGTCGATGCAATCCGACTTCTGCCTGCCGTCCAGGTTCGTGATGATGGGAGACGCCATGGTCGAGCAGCAATCCGGCCACAACAGGCGGCTGACTCCTGTGATGTGATCCGGACTGTTGCACCACATGGACAGCCAGTGAGGCTGTATGCCGTGCAGCTTGCAGAACCTCATCAGGTAGCCGTAGCCCCTGGAGACCTCCACGCACGAGTTTTCGTCATCCCACACGGCGATGACACCGTCAATGTCCAGGTACATGTTTCGCTGCATCGGGCTCCCCGGATCTGGCGCTTCGCTGCGAAACGGCCTGCCGACGGCAAACCGGGCTGGCGCGACCGGAGGATACCCCCGCAGGCGCCACGGTTCAAGTCCGGTCGACTCCGGCCCTCCTGCCGGCAGCTACGCGTCGCGCGAGCAGTGCAGCGCCTCATCGAACATGGCAGAGATGCTCTCGACTGGCCTGGTGAATGCCGCGGCTGAGCCGCGCTGTCAGGCGTCGCCTGCATCCGGCTTGTTGGGCTTCCGCTTCTCTCCCACAAGTGACATGTACTGAGGCAATCCCTTCAGTTCGGTTTCATTCCAATCGTCGTTGTCCTCACCGGTCTCTTCCATCCTCACCAGATCACATCCGGCAGCCAGCAATGCCTGCACATGGTCAGCGACAGTCCAGTGAAACTCGAATTGCGGAAGACCGTTGTCGGACTCGTACCGGAACGGGCCTCTCTTGAAGTAGGGGTCCGCAAGAACAAACTGCTTGCTCCCGTCCTTCCAGATACGCCTGAACGGGTGGTAGTCGTTGACGATAAAGAGACAGCCGCACTTCAGAATGCGCACGGCTTCCGAGTAGTACGCCTGGATGTCGGACAGCCACACCGAAACGTGTCCACCCGTGTAGACGTAGTCGAACTGCTGGCTCTTGAGCTCGGCCAGATCTGAGATATCGGCTCTGAGGAACGATATCTTCAGCCCCAGGGCATCGGCCCTTCTGGTGGCGATTGCGAGCTGGTGTTCGGATATGTCTACCGAGGTGACCTCGGCTCCCATTCCGGCGAGGGCGAAGACCACCTCGTTGTCGCCGCTTCCAAGGATGCATGCGGATTTTCCGCGGATGTCCTTGAGAACACTCAACTCCGAGGATGTAAGGACCAGGGAGGGTTCTTGATGACACCGCCTCCAGATCCCGCGTTCTTCCGTTCGCTGCTGCCACCAGTCGGCAGCAGCGTTCCATTGCTTTCGGTTGGCTTCATGTAATTCGTTCATGGTCATCTCGCCCCCACGCTTGAACTTAGGTGCACCCTCAGGCGTCGCCTTCGGCTCGTATTGTGAGCTCGGCGATTCCTGTGCCGCGTTCGCCGGCTGCGGAATACAGCAGGTACGTCTTTCCTTCATCCTCGAACACACCGGGATCTCGCAGTTGGAGGACATTGTTGATGCCAGCCCAGATCGGGGGGATACCCGCCCGGCTTCTTTGCACCTGACCCCGGCCCTCAGGGTCGCGGCTCGTTCGCGTCCCCTTGCAGCGCATTGTCAGCTGGTTCCATTCTGTCTATCATAGTTGCGCTTCGCCATTGCCACCAACCGAGAAAACCCCCTTGAACCATAGAAGCCCGCGACCTCGTCATCGCAGACTACATCGATGCTGTACATGTGCTCAAGGCTGGCGACCATTCGCCGCACCAGCTCAGACCCTATGCCCTGATGTTGGTATGCCGGCAAGACTTCAAGCAAGGGGATGAATGCGCTCAAGAAGCCATCTGAAATGGCGTTGATGAACCCGACGCACCTCTCGCCATCCATCGCCAACCAGACCCTGTAGCTCGCCTTGAGAATCTCCAGATGGCGATCAGCCCCTGGATGACGCGGCCACCCCTGGAAGAAACCGGTCAGCTGCCCGGGAGTAATGCTTCCTGCTGTATCCACGTAATCGATCATCGTGTCCTTCTGCAGTCAATGTCAGGCGTCAGACGCTTCGGAAGCCGCGCTCTGCGCATCTTCCGAAGTCGCTTCTGCACGCGATTGCCGGGCATTCTGCCGGGAATGAGCACAACCGAACAGGCCCGACCATGATTCTGCCCGGAGAAGACGCCCCATGATCTCAGCATAGCTGCCCTGCCAGCCCTGGCACTTGAATTCCGCTTCCTCGGACAAGATCAGTCGGAGCTTGAATAGCCCGAAACCGGGGGTCTCACCGTATCCCTCAAAGAAGGGCGACCACCATTCAACCGGCCCCAACCGGGAAGACGCTTCTATCGAGAACTTGACCAGGTCCCCTATGGGCGCTCCGGATGAGGCCACCTCCATGTCAACCACACCGATGACCTCATCGTTGTTGAAGAAGAACTGGTCAACATGGCAATCGCCGTGGAGCATCCGGGGAGGGACATAGTCTGCCTCCAGCGCTTCCCTGTTGGCTTCGAGATGCTGAAGGAGTCTCTCGCACAGGCGCTCGTCCAGGTCCCCGGCGTGCCAACGTGACCGGGCCGAATCTATCAGGACACTGCTTACCCAGTGTCCGTGCCGCCAGCCATCCGGGTTCGGATCCCGATCCGGTCCCGCCGCAGAGGCAACGTAACCCGGGTGATCGAACCTGATCGCGTGCATCCGACGCAGGTAGTCCCCGGCGGCATTCAGCAGTCGTGTAATGTCCCTGCCCTGGGACAGGGCCTGCCGTATGGTTGTGCCTTCCAGGGCCCTCAGGAGCAGATAGGGTCTCCCGAGAGGATTGCCGGGATGCAGCTCCGCTCGCACGACCTCAGGGGTCGAAAGACCGTGTGCCTGCAGTGCCGCATAGGCTCCGGCCTCGTGTTGAACCGGGTACGAATTCTCTTCGGGTCGGCCGTACCAGGCCTTCGTGTAGGTCTTGCAGAAGAACACACCTCCGGATGTGGTGATGCGGTCCACATCGTTTTCTTCTCTGATGCGCTCAACACCAATTACGGCCCCGATATTGTTGACCTCTGCCATTTCCCTGTAGCGCTCGGTGTTCATGGTGTTCCCCTTGCCCAACGTCGCGGCTCACTCGCTGCCAGGAGCCGCCGCGCGCATCGTGCGCGTTCTGCGCCCGTCCTCATGCCTGAGATGCCTTGGGAGCCTGCTCAATCGCCCGTTGCACTACCTTCCGCCTGTCGTTGGCGACGGATTGCGCTGCCGCCAGGGCTTCAGGCGTGCCGGCGCTGCCCAGCGTACAGATCGTCATTACGCGCTGCATCTTCCGGCTGTCTTTCAGGCGCGACCAGCGCCGATATCCTCCAGGCTGCGGTCATGTCCTCACATCATCAAGGTTTGACTGCCAGAACCGGGCCTTGCGATCAGCCAGCCCCAGACCGCCGAAAAACTCCTCGTTCGGATTCACAACCTGCAACACAGAGCATTCTCGTTCGCGTGCCCACGTGCAGAACTGCCGGACGAGTGCCCTGCCGATGCCCCGGCGCCTCTGAGTCTCGCGAACTACTACAGCGTCGACGAGCGCGGCCCGGCATTCCCAGTCGATGTCGAGTCGCGCGCTCCCGACCAACAAACCGAGGATCTCCGAGCCATCGTGCGCGACCAGAACCGCATGGCCTGCGGTTGACATGTATTCTCGCACCAGTCTGCGCAGGCCCACCCCGACGTCGCCCTTATAGAGCACGCTCAAGAGCGCCTCTACGGGATCCTATCTGCCATGTCGCGATCCTTTGCCGCCTATCGCCGCACGGCCGGTGACGCTTCAGCATCATGCGGACTGTAGGGATACCCGATCACCTTCTCCGTGTGAGAATGATTGGGCGTGGCGATGTCCTGCAGGATGTAGGCTTCCAGAAAACGATGGATCAGCTCCTGTCTGATCGCCTGCTTGTCCACCCGGTCCCAGAGATTGTGCAACTCGTCAGGGTCCTCCCGCAGGTCGAACAACTCGCCGTAGGTCTCACCCGGGTAGACGGTCAGGCGGTAGCGGTCGGTGACGAAGGTTCTGATGCGCAGGCCCAGGTGATCCATATCGTTTTCGTGGATGACGAAGTCGTTCACCCGGTCCCTTTCGCCCGTCAGGATCGGCCGCAGTGACTTGCCCGGCAATACCGGTGGCGGCATGTCCCCCTTTCCCGAACTCAGGGCGAACTGGTGCTGCCGGCAGGGCTCCACGCCGCACAAATCCAAGACCGTTGGCACCAGATCGAGCTGACCGGTCAAGGCATCGGAAATCCGACCCGAATTCTGAAAACGCCCCTTCCAGCTGACAATGAAAGGTATCTGGATGGCGCCGCGGTATTGGAAGGGCCCTTTGCGGGTCAGTCCGTGATCCCCCATCATGTCGCCATGATCGGAGATGAAGACGACAATCGTATCCTCGCTCAGGCCGAGTTCCTCCAGCTTCGCCATGACCCGACCTATCTCATGATCAACAAAACTCACCATCCCGGAATACATCGCCATCTGTATTCTGGTCTGTTCGTCAGGCAGGCGTCCAAGGCCGATGAGGTTGAGGATGGCTTCCGGGTCGTTGTCATACGCCCGCTGGTAGAACGGAGGCATCTCCCCCAACTCTCCTTCCCGCTGCGGCCCCAACTGCATTTCGCCGGGATGATACATATCAGACCAGGGCTTCGGTGCTGTGAACGACGGGTGCGGATCCGGGAAAGAGCACCACAGAAAAAAGGGCTGGTCGGTCCCGGCGTTCTCTTCCAGGAACTCACCGGTCTTGTCGGATATCCAGCGGTTGTAGTGCAGAGCCTCCGGCAGGGCCCAGTCACGTGTCTGGCTCCCCCTTTCGACATTTTCCGGATGCCGCGCCTTCAAATACGGCAGAGCCTCGGGATGCTCTCGTTCGATCCAGTTGCGGTAGTCGCCATATACTCCATGCGTGTGCGCGCCAACGAATTCGGTTGTCTGAAACCCGTAGTAGGGCTCCGGCAGGTGGGTCCGTTGTCCCGTCTCCCAGAAATGCCTCAACTCCGGCCAGTCGGAAGGGTGCAGTTCGTCCTTCTTCTGGTCGGGAGAACAGAGCCAGCTGTGCAGATGCAGCTTCCCGACAGCGTGCGTACGGTAACCCCGATCACCCAGCAGCTCCGGCAGGGTGACAAGATTCGGATTCTGGGGGACGACAGGGGTGCGGCGCCCGTGCCCGCGCAGGGTCTGGCCCGTCATCATGGTCGTCCGGGTCGGCTGGCAGACAGTGTTGACGGCATAGGCATTGCTGAAGACCACTCCGTCCCGCGCGATCGCATCGAGGTTCGGAGTCTCTACATTGCGCCTTCCCAGACAGCCAAGATAATCGTAGCGGTGCTGATCCGTTACGAAAACAAGTACATTGGGTTGCTCGCGCATGTTCTTCTCCCAACTGCTGATTCCCGATTCCCGCCACCGGGCGATTTCAGATCCGCTCGGCACCATTCTACTGCAGCGGGGCGACAACGTGCGACATCTTCGGCCAGACGAGGTCGCTTCGAGAATGAGCTGGCAGGCCGTTGAAGAACTGCCTGCTCGAGCAGGAGAGCAGTTGAACAGTCGAGCAGTTGATGCGGAAAGGACCGCATTGATAAGCTTGATCCTCTCCTGCCCCGGCACGCCGCAGCCGGGCGTTCTCTTGAGTGGCCGGGTTGCTCACCCTGTACCATGGAAACAGAACTCAAGAACATCATCCAGTCGCATTGTGGCCATGCAGACCACAGTGTCCGATGCCCCGTAGTAGATGGTGATCTTCCCGCTGGCGTCAAGCAGTGCGGCCGTGACGAAGATCACGTTGTTCCTGTAGCCGCCATTCACTTCCTCTTCTGTCTCCGGCGTCATCAGAGGAATTTTCGGACAGGCTATGACGCGCCTCGGATCCTCCAGGTCCAGGAGCATGACGCCGACGTGGTATCGTCCGAACCAAGTGTCTTCCCAACCGTTCTTGCCCCGATTGGGGTCGATATCGTCGCCGTGAATGAAGCACAGCCAGCCTGCATCGGTCTTGAGGGGAGGTGCCCCGCCACCGATCTTGCAGTTTGCATAATCCACGTCGCCCGTTCTCAGCAGCAACGAGGGGTGTCCCCAGTGTTCCAGATCAGGCGAGCGCATCATCCAGATGTCCCAGGTGGTTCCGATCCATCCCTGTGGCAGCCGCCCTTGGTTGACGTAGGGCATCATCGACTGCCATGTGGGGCGCTCCAGACGGTAGTAGTAGTCACCGATCTTCTCAGGGAAGAGTACCTGGTTGCGGGAATTGGGAAACGACTGCGACACCTCGGAGAACGTATCGAAATCTTCGGTTACCCAAATCACACCCGCTGCAGTGGTGACGAAGTACTTGCCTTCAAGCAAGGTGATGCGCGGGTCGTTGCCCGGGATGGGCGAGGGTGTATCCCTCACAGCCCAGGTTATGCCGTCCTTGCTGTCCGCAATCCCAGCGGTCGAGGTGCAGTTTCTGAGGGGGTCGACAGACTCCCAGTAGTCGTTACGAAACAGCATGACATAGCCGTCCCCGTGCCTTGCCACGCCGCAGTTGTGCGTGTTCGTGGATTCAAAAGGCACCCGCTCCGGAGAGAGGACGGGATTGCCTTCGAAACGCTTTACGAAAGGTTGGGTGCTGAACTCCCCGATCCTGCGCAGGTCGTAACCAGCTATCTTGTCGTGTTGTGACATGCTCTTCTCCGATCAGAGGGTTGGGACCGCGCCGGCCGTACTCGGGATTTCAGAATGGTTCGCAACGACATTGTACGAGCCCCGGGGAAGTTGTCGCGTTCGTCGCCGCCGATGAAGTACATGGTTGGTACCCGATGTGCCCGGCGCTCGGACGAGTCGTAGAGGAGTCCCACGCTGCTGGGCGAGTAGAGCACGGCGGCCTTGATCCGCGCGTCGTAGCGCTCGGGGATGGCGCCGCAGAACCCGAACACGCTGTAGCCGCCGAAAGAGTGGCCTCCGACCGCGATCTTGTCGGCCGCGATGTGTCCGGCAAAGCGCGGCATCGACAGCACGCCGTCCAGCAGCGCTTCGACCTCGTGATAGCGGAAAGCGTACTCGTCGCGTTGCGCCGGCGTGCGCCACAGGCAAGCCGGGGCTTGAAGCGGTGTTCATGAGCAGCATCCCCATTTCAGTTGTGGCGGCCGTATGCGAAAAGTCTCGACCGACGGCCGCGCGGCCTGATCGAATTACCGCGGTTGGGACAGGGCCGGTGACACCTCAATCCCAGGACCTCCTGTCCTGCAGAAAGCGGTAGCCGCTTCGAGTTCGTCTCCGGATGTCGCGATGTGCTTATCGCGAGCGTGTTCATTCCATTCTTCCGTTTCTAACGTTAGCCTTCAGGGGCGCGGTACTCCGCGCTCCCCGCCAGGCTTGGCCCGGCGCTATCGTCTCTGCAGAAACTTCCTGCAGGCTTTGGCGAATTCAATGCCGTTTCGCAGGTTACCCTCGGCATTGTAATGTCCTTGATTGTTATCAGGATCAATGATCGGCGACGCATCAGTATCAAACCAGGCGGCGTAAGGATCTGATTCTCCGATTCTGACTTGCGCATCCCGAACGATTTTTGCCTGTCCCGTTTCACCGCCATAGAAGGATAGTACCCGGGCGATTATGAATGGCATTCTGGGCGATTCGAACTGGTCACGCATATGGGAGATGAAGTTGACGAGGTTGGCCTCATAACTATCAGCCTGACCTTCCAGCGCATCGCTCTCGCCCTGAAACCATAGCATGGCAACGATGTCGAATTCGGTATTCGAGTTTCGAAGGTCATCCAAAGCCGCAGTTGCTGTTGCCATAAATGCAGTGTACTGCGGGCCCTTCATTTCCGGAGACCAATCGTCATACAGTGCCGTACCGCCTGCAGCGTACTTGATCAGCCTGACGTCATCATCGGGCATGATCTTGGATATCTCGTGGCCAAAAGAGATATCTGGTCCGAATCCATCGCGGCCATCGTGCCCGGGTCCCAGGCAGACCCAACCCTTCTCACCATTCCAGATTCGAATCGCTGCCAGCGCCGTGTTGTAGGGGGGAGCAAGCTCCTTGATCTCACCTGACCCCAGCATGTTGGATTGGCCGCCAAGTAGGAACAGCTTTGCTTTCATCGTCCGACTATCCTGACAAGACTTGAAGTGCTGATTGCGCCTGACGTCGCGGCAGAGGCGCGCCCTCAAGCGTCGCCTCCAGCCGTCTTGTTGGCCGCTTGGTCTCTGTACATTTGCCAGAACAGAATCCATGGATCGAGTCGGATCAGTTCCCCGTGATCGAGAACGGCAAAACCGAAATGGCTGTGCTCGGCAACGCCCACCCACACCCCTGCTCCTTCGGCATACTGCATTCCGGCCGGTAACGGCGTGTGCTCTGGCACTGTAAGGTGGGTCATGTGGCAGCTGGTCAGAATCCAGGTGGTGTGGTCACCCCATTGTCGGATACCCCGCCATCGGTTGTTGTTGTGCCCCATCTTTGTCGAGTTGTAGAGAAAATGATCATCCAGGTTGATCGGGGCACAGAGCGGTGTGCCCCTGGGGTGGTTGATATCCAGGCCGCCATGGGCCGACGCGCCGTCGTAGGCTCCCATCCAGCAGTCTTCCCCGCGATAGCAGTCTTCGATTCTCAGTCCCCCTGCGGGCAGCGGACACCACGGGTGCACCGTCTCCGGACAGACCCGCAAAGAAGCATCCTGCAGGGCCAGTCGTGCCTGACGGCGCGGTGGAGCATTGTGCTTGCAGTTCTCTTGAAGCCGGCACGGTGAGTGTGTCTCCTGCATGAAGTCGAAAATGGCGTCCACAGCATCCAGCCAGATGCGCACTCCGTCGCACTCCAAGGGCTCGTAGAAACTGGCTTGTGTTCCCACCTCGCGTTCCATGCACAGGTCGGCGCCATCGATTCGTACGTCGGCAGAGAATCGATACACGGTTGTTGCGCCGGGCTCCTGTTTTCCCGGTTCCTTCAGCGTTGTATGGACAATCTCCGCTCTGGTGTCCACGAGTTCGACGGGTACCCGATTACCATCCCGGAGAGTGAACTCCAGCGTGTCGCCGTGGACCAGCTCCACGGCCGTGAGCGTCGATTTGGCATGACGTTCAAGTATCATCTTTTCCCCGGCCAACGGCGGGCTGAGCGGCAACGCCTGGAGGCTACCGCCGCAGGCGGGAGAATTCAAGGGTTGTCCGCTCCAGTGGTTAGTGTGCGCCCAGCATGGGCGCGCTGCAAACGGGGTGCAAGTCCCCTGTGGGAGGACCAATCATGACTCCATGACCTAACCACCACCCGAAGCCAACTCTGGAAGGGTGGCTGACCAGGGGGAGGAAGGCTAGCAGGCCGTTGAAAAAGTCCTCAGGTCTGGGGTTTCTGGGCAACGCGCTGATGGCTATAATCTGAGGGGGATTGCGGGGGGCAGGGGGAAACGCAGGGATGTCACTGGGCCGACATAAGTATGAGGAGCAAGGCGAGTTGTGGACGGCGACGGACAAACTGGTGCAGGGTCCGAGCAGTCCGTTTTATGGGAAGCTGAACGAGATACTCCGGGAGGAGCAGTTCGACAGCTACGTAGAGTCGATTTGTGCGGAGTACTATGCGGAGGATATGGGCCGTCCGGGGATACCGCCGGGGGTGTATTTCCGGATGCTGATGGTTGGGTACTTCGAGCGGATAGTTTCGGAGCGGGGGATAGCCTGGCGTTGCGCGGACTCGCTTTCGCTGCGGCGGTTTCTTGGTTTCGGTCTGGATGAAGAGACTCCGGAGCATTCGAGCTTATGCCGGATTCGTCAGCGGTTTTCGCTGGAGTTGCACGAGGAGGTCTTCGGCTGGGTGCTTAGCGTGTTGGCACGTCGCGGTTTGATAGACGGGAAGACGCTTGGTGTGGATTCGACGACGCTGGAGGCCAACGCGGCGCTTCGGAGTCTGGTGCGCAGGGATAC
>Ga0272442_10000066_pt1 | contig 157473 bp, 164 predicted proteins | sample SSMForm2O_FD_200262 | JGI IMG/M metagenome (GOLD analysis project Ga0272442, IMG submission 200262) | Marine sediment archaeal communities from Little Sippewissett salt marsh, Falmouth, MA, United States - SSM-Form-2O | ecosystem: Environmental > Aquatic > Marine > Wetlands > Sediment ... | reverse complement strand
TTCTTCTCTGCCTCTGCCTCTTGCACGAACTTGGGATACATCTCAGTATATTCGTGCGTCTCCCCGGCAACAGCCTTTTCCAGGTTCTCGATCGTGGTTTCTATCGCGCCCATGGCTTTGAGGAGTTTTTTTGCATGGATTGCCTCCGCCTCGGATGCAGCCTTGAATAACCGTGCGGTATTGTTGTATCCTTCAGACTCTGCTTTCTCTGCAAAGGCCGCATATTTCCGGTTCGCCTGCGATTCTCCTGCGAACGCCTCCATTGCATTTTCATCTGTAGCCATGGTCTTATCTGTGCCGAGATTGGTAAAAAAGGTATCCTGCGGAGTACCCGCGGATAACATCAGGCAACAAAAAGCAATCTTTTTTGAGCGCTGCATCCAATCCCCTTGATATCCGACGTCCCTTGAGAGTCAACCATGAAAAGAATCCGAGATATTTCCGAATGCGATAGGCCGAGAGAGAGAATTGCATCCCGGGGGGCGGCATCGCTCTCAGATATCGAGCTCATCGCCGCGATAATCGGTTCTGGTTCACGGGAAAGGGACGTATTCGCGGTGGCAAAGGAGATCGTGGATCATCTCTCCGACGATCCGGGGCAACTGACATATCAGGATCTTACAGAGATCCACGGCATAGGGAAGGACAAGGCCTCAAAGATTCTTGCCTGCTTCGAACTCGGCAGGAGATATTACAGGACTTCTGATGCGGTCAAAGTCTCTTCACCTGAAGATATACTCCCGCTGGTTGCATATCTCACAAATCAAAAACAGGAGCATTTCATCTGCATAACCCTCAACGGTGCAAACGAGGTCATCGCCACAAGGACGATAACCGTCGGGCTGCTCAATCACAGCCTCGTTCACCCCCGTGAAGTCTTTGCAGATGCAATATCCGACAGGGCGGCATCAGTCATCTGCGTCCATAACCACCCGTCAAATACCCTCGAACCCAGCAGCCAGGATATTGCCGTCACCAGGCAGCTTGCGGATGCGGGTAACCTGCTTGGAATACGTATGCTCGATCATCTCATTGTTGCGAAAGCCGGGTTTCTGAGCATGAAGGAAAGGGGGCTCCTGTAGGATGATTAATCTGATTCCAGCATCTTCCCCAGTTGGTATCCTTTCTCGTAAGCCTCTTTGAGAAGTTCGGGCCGAGTGGTGAGATCCTGAATTGTGTCCATGTCATTGATCAGAAAGTCATCCCAGTACGAGACATCGATGATCTGGAAGAATGCTTTCATCGTAAGCTTTGCGCCATCAAACACATACGGAACGTTCATTCCCGAAATCCCCAGATAAAGGCCTTTTCGGCGTGATATCTTCTCTTTCGGGACCATCGGTTTCTTCCGCTGGTACTTGGCCATGTAAAAGACCTGGAAACGGTCCATGAAAGATTTCAACAGACCGGGGATACCCATCGTCATCACCGGAGTAGCTACGATCAGGCCGTCAAGATCGCGAAACTTCTGATACATAGAAGCCATATCGTCCTTTATTGCGCATTCTTCGTTTTCCCGGCAATAAAAAATCTCCCTGCATGCCTGGAAATTCAATTTTATAACCTCTATCTTTTCTACCCTGCAGCCCGCATCCTTTGCACCTTCGAGGGCTTTATCAAGAAGTTTTGCCGTATTTCCACCGGTCAGCGGACTTCCAAGAAGGCCTATGATCAGTTTCCCCATGATTGAGTAATACATGCAATTCCCAAAATAGATTTGTATTTCATTTTATTATCTCAAAATCCGAAACAAACACATTCAAGCCTTTTTAATAAGATTGAACAAGATTTTGAAACGAACAAAAGCAATATATAATCTTCAAGACAAGGTAACAATTTGGTGATAGAACTGCCAGAAAAAGTAAAAGCTGGAGAGAAGGTCGGTCCTGGAAAGTATGTCTGCCTGGATTGCGGTCATGAATACGAACTCGACGCCGTCGAGCAGGACCTGCGAAAATGCCCACACTGTGCATGCGAAGAATACCAGTGTTTCCCGATGACACACATTCGTCCGGATGTAAAAACCCCGGAAGATGCGGTACATCCGCCAAAACGCGGTAAGAGCGACATTTAACAGACAATTTTTTTATCAATTCCAGTTGTGGACAGCGAATCAGAACATTCTGATACGAAAAAGTTATCACAACTTTTTCCACGTCGGAAGGAATGCAATCTGCCCTACAAGAGGTGTGAAAAATGGTAAATGTTTCCAAAGAAGGAGAAGTTTTCGAGTGTCAGATATGCGGAAATGTTGTTGTGGTCAAGGTTGTCGGCGGCGGAGAACTGATCTGCTGCGGTCAGCCCATGAACCTTAAGAAGGAGTGATGTCGATGACAAAAGATCTAAAGGATCTCGAACGGATGATCGGGAAGGTCCCCAAATTCTTCAAGGAGCTGGCAGAAAAGGACCCCCAGATGTACGAGATGGTGATGAAACTTGAAGGGCATATCTGGGATGACGGTGCCCTTTCAAAGAAGACGAAGAAACTGATCGCGATCGCAATCGCCTCGTCCCTCCGTGACCAGCATGCCACCCGGGCACAGATGGCCGGCGCGGCAAATCTTGGAATTACGAAAAAGGAAGTCGAGGAGGCATTGAGAGTCGCCTTCCTGCTTGCCGGCATGCCAGCCTATGTATATGGAAAGGCACAGCTTGATGAACTGATAAAGGAGTAATTACCAATGTGCGGAGAATTTGGTACAATGCCTGTACTGGGTGAACCTGCCCCTGATTTCCAGGCACTGACGACCCAGGGGATGCTGAAGCTATCCGACTTAAAGGGGAAGTGGGTGGTGATGTTTTCGCATCCTGCCGATTTCACGCCGGTCTGCACAACCGAATTCATGGCCTTTTCGCAGGTAGCCGATGATCTGGCAACCCTGAATGTGCAGTTGATGGGCTTATCCATCGATTCTGTCCATTCGCATCTTGCCTGGGTCAGGAACGTCAAGGAAAAGATGGGGGTCGAGATACCATTCCCTATAATTGCCGATCTGGACATGACCGTGGCCAAGAAATACGGCATGATTCATCCAGGGCAAAGCTCGACTGCGACCATCCGAACCGTCTTCTTCATCGACGACAAGGGCATCCTGAGAGCCATGATCTATTACCCGCTCTCTAACGGGCGGTATATCCCCGAGATTATCAGGCTCATAAAAGCCCTGCAGACCACCGACAAACATGGTGTCGCAACCCCTGCGAACTGGCAGCCCGGCGACAAGGTCGTGGTTCCTGCCCCAAAAGACCAGAAAGAGATGGACAAGCGCCTGTCAGAAGGCTACGAATGCAAAGACTGGTATCTCTGCTTCAAGCAGATATGAGAATTCTACCTTTTTTAAAAATTCATCTCCATTTCAAAAAATAATACTCTTTTATACTATGCGGTGAAAAAGCGTCAAGCATGGCAATCAAGGTCCTGGCCTTTGCAGGCAGCCCCAGAAGGGGAGGCAATTCCGAGACTCTCCTCGACTGGGTGCTCGACGCGATGAAAAAAGTTGGGGACGTTGAGATAGAGAAAATTCCCCTTACCGAGGCAGATGTAAACCCATGCAGGGGCTGCAATGCATGTGAGGTTCTTAACAAGTGCGTGCAGAGAGACGGAATGGATATCCTCCACGACAAGATCATCGGGGCGGACTGTATTGTCCTTGCGGCACCTATTTTCTGCATGGGCATCTGTGCACAGGCCAAGGCCCTGATAGACAGGTTCCAGGTTTTTCGATCCAGGAAATATGTCCTGAAACTGCCGATTGTACCCCCTGAAAGAAAGGGAAAGCGACTGGGTGTTTATCTTTCCACTGCGGGCCAGGACTGGGACCATGTTTTTGATGCGGCGGTGCCATCTGTCAAATGCTTCTATCACGTGATTGAGATAAGGGATGCCGATATCCATTACCTGATGATCAATAATGTCGATGAGAAAGGCGCCATTCTCACCCATCCTTCGGCAAAGCAGGATGCGGAAAAACTGGGCCGTGATGTCATCCAGGAACTGAAAAAACGGCTTTCGGAGTGAGGTCATGGCAGTTAAAGTTCTGGGGATATCGGGAAGCCCGCACCGTCACGGTAATACCGAGACGCTCCTGGATGCCTTCCTGGAAGGGGCCGAAGAGAACGGAGGGGAGACTGAGAAGGTTATCTTAAAAGATCTTGATTATAAACCGTGCAGAGGCTGTAATGCCTGTCATAAAACAGGAGTATGCATAGTGGACGATGCTGCACCTCCGCTCTTCGATCGAATCCTTTCCGTCGACTGCATAGCAGTGGCCTCACCCATCTACAGCATGGCTATCACCGCCGAATTAAAGGGCCTCATCGACAGGGCGCAGTACATCTGGGCAAAAAAATTCGTATTGAAGACGCTCTATTTCCCACATGAGCACATCAGCCGTCACAAGGGTATCTTCATCTCCACTGCGGGGCTGTCATGGGACAACGTGTTTGATGCGGCTTTTCCGGCTATTACGGCCTTTTTCAATACCATAGGGTTTGAATACTACGACAATATCATCGCCAACGACATGGACAAGTACCAGGGGATCAAGGGGCACCCGACGGCCTTAAAGGAAGCCCGTGATAAGGGACGATCAGTTGTCGAAGAGATCAAGAGGTTAAAATCAGAATAAGTGCCAAAAACGGTCATTCCGCCGTCTCATCCGGTTGAGGTAATTCACTCCAGGTTGGCATATGGTGAAAAGATTCGCCTGATGCCGTTGCAGGGTCCACGTGTATGGTTGCTGCATCGAGATATTTGAGATGCTGGAGCAGTTGGTGCTGCACTTCCATCGCGATTTCATGTCCTTCCTCAACTGTTATGGATGGATCGACGGTGATATTTAATTCGGCCTGCAGCCTGTGGCCCAGCCACCGGACACGCACCTCCGAGAGTTCTATCACACCACTAACATGTGACGCTGCATGTCGTATTTCGTCGATTATTGCCGGATCTACTCCATCCATAAGCCGGCGGAATACACTCTTTCCGGTATTCCGCGCGATCAGCAGGATCATACCGCCGATAATAAAGCCGACGGCAGGGTCTGCAAGAGGGAAACCCGCCCAGACACCAAAAACCCCGATCAGTACTGCAAGGCTCGTCAGGGCGTCAACCCTGGCATGCTGACCATCTGCAACGAGGGCCGCACTGCCGATCGCTCTTCCCTCACGCATCCGGTAACGGGCCACCAGTTCATTTCCCAACATTCCTATGACTGCAGCCACCGCAACGGCCCAGATATATGAAACGGGCTGTGGATTGAGGAACCTGTTGACGGATTCATATATGGCGAAGAGCGCACTTGCAAAAATAACCGCAAGTATTGCCAGGCCGGCAAGATCTTCGAGTCTCCCGTATCCATAGCTATACCTGGGTGTCGGAGGTCGCATGGAGAGCCGGAATGCAATATAAAGCGGAATGGCCGTAAGAGCATCTCCGAAATTATGAAGAGTATCGGAAAAAAGAGCAATGCTCCCGGTATAGCCGACAAATACCAGCTGCACAAGCGCTGTCGCCATGAGGGCAACAAATGACCACTTGACCACACGGATCCCACGCCTGCTTGTTATAAGAGATGGATCTGTCATTTCATGGGAGTGTGAGTGTATGTGCAGCTCTTTCGACCCGGACATCTTTTCCATCCTGACTGGTGTCAGATACTATCCATACCCTGATATATCTCGTTATCGAATGGAGGTACGTTTGTCTCCAGGTCGTGTTTACGGATTTTCACACGGTAATAATCGGTATATCATAATTCAAAGATTGGATTGTTCATCTATCTTCAAGCGCGTTTCTATGGATACCTGCAACTTTTTTTCATTAAAGAATTTTTTTTTAAAATTGGCCTGATTACAAAATTAATTGGCCTCTGGGCTACATTTGGGTTTTAATTTAAAAAATATGGTAACTGGAAAATAAAACATAATAAAAATAAAAACAAATTATTTTAAGTTTTAACAGGTACACTTTAGTTCTAGGAATAATGGTGATTTGTATGATTAGTAGTAAAATTACAAAAATTACCCTTGCATTTCTCATAGTGGCACTCATATGTGTGCCGGTAAATGCACACGATGAGAGTGCGGAGGATGTAACTGCAGTGATTGTCGAAGATTCTGAAGAACTTGTAGCACTCTGCGAGGAGATACACGACCAGACTGAACCCATAGCAGATGACGATGCGCTTGACCAGGATATCCGTGACCTTGCAGAGGGGATTCATCTCTTTTCACACGAACTTGAGCCGATCGCAAAGCATATCCTCGAACATGCCCAGGAGCTCCAGGGCCTGGTAGCATCCGGTTCAGGAGATTCTGCGGCAATGGAGGAGGCCATCGATGAGATTAATGAGCACTGTGATGAATTCAACGCATTGCTGAATACAAAACACGAAGATATCCACGATCTCGTATTCAATGCTCCTGAAACACACGAGGAATACGCAGACGAAACCCATGATGCAGCCCATGATGCTGGTGATGTTGTTGACCATATCCTTGAACATACTGAAGAGCTTGCAGGCATGCTCCCTGGAGTCGCTGCTGGTACATCAAGTTCTTCATCGAAAGAGACCTGCGTGAACACCGGTGATGTCTCTGTTGAAGTTGAAGAGATCGCAGAAGGTTCTGATGAGCTCTTTGCATTAGCCGAGTCAGTCCTTCTAGACACAAAGGCGATTGTGAAGGACGATACCGTAGACCAGGGTATCCGCGACCTTGCAAAGACCATACACCTCGTATCTCACGAACTTGAGGATATTGCCGCCGATCTTCAGCAGAGATCAGCTAAACTACAGACTCTCGCAGCCGATTCGTCTGCAAACAAAGCTGAGATTGAGGAGATTATCACTGAAATTGAGGGCGGTTTGGCAGAATACTGTTCAAAACTTGAGGGGCAGCATGGTAATATCCACGAGCTGGTTTCTATAGCTCCCGATTCACGTGAAGAGAATGCCGATGCGGTCCATGATGCAGCCCATGATGCAGAGAATATCGCAGATCACCTGGCAGAACACCTTGCCAGTCTGGGTGCAGCGCTTAATTCACCTGCAGAAACCCAAACAGAGGAGGCACAGAACCCCACAGGCGCCGAACCAAAACAGGCGCCCGGATTTGGCGTTTTTACGGCAATCTGTGCAGTATTTGGAATAATCGGATACCTGGCAAGAAGGCACTAGATACAGGCAGAGGGTTGTCAAATGCACATATCTGATGGGGTCCTGCCCCTCCCTGTCATTGCAGGTGGCTGGATCATCACCATCGTTCTTCTTGCCGTAACGCTGAGGTGGGCGGGAAAACATGGTGATATTGCAAAGGAGATCCCCAAGCTCTCAGTTCTGACAAGTGCGTTCTTCGTTGCATCGTTGATCCATATCGACATCCCGCCTTCAAGTGCACACCTCATACTCAACGGTGTGCTCGGGGTTCTCCTGGGTCCGCTATGCTATGTCGCAATGTTCATAGGGCTTGTCCTGCAGGCGCTTCTCTTCCAGCATGGAGGTCTCACAGTCATCGGGATCAATACCCTCAATATCGGGATACCCGGACTCATCAGCTACTTTATCTTTGTTGCAGGATACAGGCGTAAAATCTCCCTTGCATTGCTTGGCGGAATCTGCTGCGGTCTTGCAGTGCTACTAACCGTGGTCTGCCTCGTGGGCGTGCTGGTCATATCCGGAGAACAATTTGTTGCTGTTGCAGGTGTACTTGCCGTCGCCCATATCCCGATTATGATCGCGGAGGCGTTCGTCGGTGGTGCAGTTATTGGATATATTGCAAAGATAAAGCCCGAGCTGTTACCCATTCCCTTTACGGGTGGTAAGGATTGAGGAATAGAAAAAAAGTCACAAGGTGTCAAAGATGGTGAAATTACGTACTGTTGTTCTGCTTGGACTGGCTATACTTCTGATGATGATTTGCATATCTCCTGTCTCGGCGCATAAGGCATTTGTCGGAGCGTTCCTGACCGGTGATGCGGATGACGAAGTACAGATTAAGGCATGGTATGAAGGTGGTATTCCCATGTCAAATGCCGAGACGACGATCTATACCGTTGAGGACGGCGAGAAAGAGATATATATCGAAGGTATGACCGACGATCAGGGTTTCTTTACCTTCGAGCCCGAATACAAGGTGACGAAGTACTCCATCAAGGTGGAGCAGACCGGCCACAGGGCAAAGATGGATCTTGACCTTGAAGGCGGCGTCTCGACAGGTTCATCGGGCGAGGAGCTTCCGCTCTTTGCGCGAATCATTGCCGGTCTCGGGTACCTTGTAGGTCTTGCCGGAATCGGTATGATCTATACAGCCCATAAGATGAGAAAACCGTCGTGAACGAGCAGGAGCAGCATGATGCAGGAGTCCAATGAATTATCCTGATATCGACAGGTATGCGGATTTGGACTCCCCTGTCCATCGCATCGAGCCGCGAACAAAGATAATCTCATTTGGGATACTGATAGTCGCTGCCGTATTTGCAGTCAATATCCCTTCATCTCTCTTTTTTCTTGCCCTGGCGGCCTTAATCCTTCTTGCGTCACGCCTCCCCCTCCGGTTTATTGTAAGGCGCACCCGGGTCATTGCGGTCTTTGTGATACCTATTATTGTCCTGATGCCGCTGACGGTCCCGGGCACGCCCATTTTTTCGATCGGTCCACTGCTTGTATCTGAAGAAGGGTTGTCTTTAGGATTGCTTATAGCGATCAGGTCGGTTGCCGCCATTCTTCTGGTTATAACACTACTTGGAACACAGCGGTTTGATACCACACTGAAGGCACTCTCGTTGCTATATGTCCCGGGAATCATCGTGCAGATGCTCCTTTTCACATATCGCTACATCTACGTAATGATCGATGAGTTTCTCAGGATATGGAGTTCGATGCGTTCGAAAGGCTACAGGTTCCGGTTTAGCAGGCACGGCCTGGCAATGATTGGAAATCTTATTGGAATGCTGCTGGTAAAGAGTTATGAACGGGCAGAGCGGGTATATCTGGCGATGATTGCCAAGGGTTATACAGGCAAGCCGATATCCTTCTCTTCGTTTAAGGTGACTATGCCTGATTGCTTTTTCTGTGCTATTGTCGTTGCACTCACGGCAGCAGTATATATCGGTTGTCTGGAGATACTATGACCCGGGCTGTTGAGATAATAAACCTGAACCACCAGTATAGTGACGGGACGGTCTCACTTGTCAATGTCAACGTTTCAATAGACGAGGGTGAGAGAATTGCGATAATCGGCCAGAACGGAGCAGGGAAGACCACCCTTTTTCTGCACCTGAACGGATCGATAAGGAGTTTTGAGGACAATGTGCTCATATTCGGGCAGAATATCGGGACCATGCCCATCGGAAAGCGGATCTGCAACGTGGGGGTGGTATTCCAGGACCCCGACGATCAGCTCTTTATGCCGACGGTTTACGACGACGTCGCCTTCGGGCCTACAAATATGGGACTTCCGGAGGATGAAATCAGACAGAGGGTCAGCGAAGCTCTGGCAACTGTTGATCTTTCGGGTTTTGAGGAACGCGTCCCCCATCATCTGAGCTACGGACAGAAGAAACGTGCGGCGCTTGCTGCAGTGCTTTCTATGAAACCACGGATTTTAGTCTTTGACGAGCCGACGGCGAACCTCGATCCAAAGAGCCGAGCTCTTTTTATCAGGCTGATAAACGATATAAACAAGAATAAGGGGATTACCACGATTGTCGCAATGCATGATGTCAATGCCGTCCCCGAGGTTGCCGACCGTGTGATAATTTTGAATAAGACCGTTGTTGCAGATGGTACGCCGCAAGAGATCTTCTCTGATATTGACCTTCTTGATGAGAACAATCTTGAGGTTCCTGAGATTTGCAAAATCTTTTTTATAATGGGCTGTTACGGATGCAGGTTTGATGATGTGCCGCTCACAATACATGAAGCCGCATCAGTACTTGATCATATGATAGATGAGAATGGTGGGAAGGTTAGCCTTTACAGGAATGAGAAGATAAAAGACAAATTAGCCGCTCTTTTCCACAAGCCTTCTCTTTGAAGTCTTTGCAATCACTTCTCACAGAATGACTTTTTTATCAAAGGACGTAAAAAGTGGTCACCAGTATCCCGAATGATGCAGCGATCAGCACGATAAATGCAACCGGATTCCAGGCAAGCACCTTCTTCCCGTCCAGTACGCTGATGGGGAGCATGTTGAATGCGGCAATCATCGCATTCACCTGCAGTCCGATCATCCCAAGCGTGGAGATGACGTTTAATCCCAGGAGCCTCATATCGGTGACCATCCCCAGGAAAAAGATGGCTGCGAAAGGAATGCAGAGCAACAAGTTTGTCAGAGGGCCTGCTGCCGAGATCTTCCCGTTCTGCTCCCTTGAAATTGACGGCGCATATATCATGGTTGCACCGGGAGCCGCAAATACAACGCCGACCAGGGCGGCAAGCGCGACTGCCACAACCAGCATCAGATTATTTTTCCGAAACTCCGCCCAGAATCCGTATTTCATTGCGGTAAACTTGTGGGCAAGCTCATGCAGGATGAACCCAACGCCAACTGTAACCAGGGAAATTCCAAGAAAGAGGAGAAACAACCCGGGGGTTGCACCATACCTGACATATATAAGGGAAAATGCGATGGAGATGGCAATCCAGGCTATTAACAGGTCACGTCGTTCCCGAACAGATATTCTCTCCAGCATATGATCACTTCTTCCCTTATCGTTGGCACTCATACTCCATATCTTCTTTGATGTTGACCCCCGTATAATTCCATCAGTTTTAAATCTCCCATTGCACTGTTAGTATATGCTATGCCAATAGAATCACTCAGAGCTGAGATCAGCCGCATAGATGAAGATATCATCGAACTCATCGCCAGGCGACAGCGGCTGGCCGGCCGGATAGCACAGGTTAAGATGAACGAAGGCCTTCCCATCCATGATAAAGAGAGGACACAGACAGTACTTGACTCGGCATTCGAATCCTCGGTTGAGAAGAATATCAATCCGATTCATGTCCAGAAGATCTTCCAGATCCTCATCGAGATGAATGAGGAACGGCAGAGGGAATGCTCCGGTGACGGCAACCTTCCCTGAAAGCCGTAAATCATAAAAATTCAAAAAGAAGCAGAATTCCAAGAAGAATCATCACCACACCCATGAGAATTCGGATCAGGGTTCTCTTCTCGGTCCGGAGCTGGTCAAGTCTCTCGACCGGCATTCCAAAGGCCACGACAGCCAGGATCACGGCCATGGGGAGAACAAAAAAGAGATTGTATACGAGAAGATACGGAATTCCATTGGCAATACTCATGCGGTTGGAAAGGAGGGAGAGTATTGCGAGGTAAATCCCCCCCGTGCAGGGGAGTTCGAACATCCCCACCAGTATCCCAAGGACGAATGCTCCGGGCAGGGAGATCTTTTTGGTATAGCGCTCAATGATCGCTTTTTTCGATTCAGGTATGGACAATAACTGGCTCGGTTTTGCCCGCACCCCGTCGATTATGCTTAAAGATCCTACGAATAGTGCGATTACCGCCGCGATTAGTGACATCGCCCGGGAGATCCCGGCCGACTGGATGACTGTGAACAGGCCGAGACCTGAAAGAAAATAAAAGATGAAAACTGCCAGTATGAACAGGGATCCTATACATACCATTTTTCTGCGTGTATCAAGCGCCATTATGGTGATGAGGAGAAATATGAGGACAGAAAAAGCACAGGGGTTTATCCCGTCGACGAGCGCCGCTGAAATGACCAATGGGATTGTGAGCCCTGCACCGCCACCACTCCGCGAGGATTGTGAGATTGAGGAGGTCGTATCAGGGATAACCACATCTGAAGCATATAGTGCATCCTCCAGTCCGCCTGTAATCTCATCATAACCGGTCAGGACCGCATTTCCGGTAAAGAGTACCGGAACAGGCGAGAAATCTATTCCATATTTCTGGGAGAAGACTATGAGTAGCTGCCGGTACGAGTTGTTCTCCCTGATATCATAATACCTGAAAACGATATCAGGATGCGTTTTTTCAAATTCCTGAAGATAGGGGAGTGTTTTCAGGCAATCGCCACAGTTCTGGTTATAAAAGAAATATACCGCCTGCTTCCCGTCTACCAGCTCTTCCACCTGGTATGAATCGACCCCCTCGAACCCGGCGCCCATTGAAGGCGGGGGAGGAGATTCCGCCACGACTGGAATATGAATGCAGACCAGCAACAGAAATACTGACAGAACCCCCAGCTTTTTCATGCAACGACCCTTAAAACCATCATTTTTGGAGTTTATAGAATTATTTCGATTTTTAAGGTAAAAAAGGGTGCGTCAGGGATCATTTCAACGGAAGATCATCGTGCCCACGCCTTCATCGGTAAACATCTCCAAGAGAAGGTTATGAGACTTGTTACCGTTAATGACGTGTCCAAATTCCACTCCGGCCTCCACTGCCCGGAGAATTGATGTGACTTTCGGGATCATTCCTTCATTCACCACCCCTGTGGCAAGGAGGGCTTCCGCATCCGACAACGAGACCCGGCGGAAGACCCGTGTCCTGTCCCTGTCCATTATTCCGTCCACGTCCGTCATATTTATGAGTTTGAATGCGCCGAGGGCGATGGCGATCTCGCCTGCTGTCGTATCGGCGTTAATATTGAGAGACTGGCCAGCTCGATCGATTGCGAGAGGTGCAATGACCGGAATATACCAGTTATTGAGGAGTGTATGAAGAACGGCTGGATTGACTTCCTCGATCTCGCCCACGTGTCCCAGATCGATCTCTTCCTCCTTTCCCTCTATGTGTACCTTCTGAGGGGTCATTCTACGGGCGAAGATAAGATTCCCGTCGTTCCCGGAGATACCCACAGCTTTTCCCCCGCTCTTTGCAATAAGGGAGACAATATTGCTGTTGATCTTTCCGACGAGAACCATCTGGGCAATTTCCAATGTGTCTTCATCCGTAATGCGAAGACCGCCAACGAATTTCGGCTCCTTTCCCATCGCCTTCATCTTATCGGTGATCTCCGGGCCGCCACCATGGACAAGGACCACCCGTATTCCGACCAGCTGGAGGAGGACTGCATCACGGATGGCACTTTCAAGGATTTTTGCGTCCACCATGGCATGTCCTCCGAGCTTGATGACCATGGTCCTCCCATGGAACTGCTGGATATAGGGCAACGCCTCGGTCAGAACCTCTTCTCTCTTCATGTCGTGTACCTCCCGTTTATCTCAACATATTTCTCTGTGAGATCGCATCCCCATCCAATTGCAGATCCGTCGCCATTGTCGAGGTCAAGTTCGAAAATCACCTTCTTCCCGGCCATTGCCGCCTTTGCAGCAGGCAGATCCACAACGATCTCCCCTCTCCTGACAAGCTCGTGACTGGTCATCCCGTCACCCAGAAGCAGATTAACCCTGTCAGGATCGAATTCGACACCCGCCCTTCCGGCTGCCGCGATTACCCTGCCCCAGTTTGGATCTTCACCATATACTGCTGTTTTGACCAGGGGTGATTCAGCGATGGTTTTGGCCACCCTGGCAGCCTGATCTTCGCTCGGAGCCCCCCTGACCCGTATCTCGATCAGCTTTGACGCTCCTTCGCCGTCTGATGCAATCTGCACCGCAAGTTGCCTGCAACAATCCTCGAGCGCTGCCTGGAATTCGGAGCGGCTGATCCTGCCTGCCCTTCCGGTTGATGTGAGAAATGCACAATCGTTCGTGCTGGTATCCCCATCCACCACTATCCGGTTAAATGTCCTTTCGGTGGCCAGTTTCAGCGATTCCCGCATCTCTTTGAGTGGCAGATCCGCATCGGTATAGATGAATGCCAGCATTGTGGCCATATTCGGAGCGATCATCCCGCTTCCCTTCGTAATCCCCCCGACAAGGAAGTCGTCACCCTCGACAAGCGTTTGTTTCTCCACGAGATCCGTTGTCATGATTGCCCTCGCCGCCGCTTCTTCAGCTTTTTCACTTCGTTCAAGTAGAGGGGCAATCCGTATGCACTGGTCCTGTATCCTATCAAGGTCCAGGTAGCGCCCGATCACGCCTGTACTCGCAACACCTATCGTCTCTTCAGGAAGGTCGAGGGCATCTGCTGCGATCGCTGTCATGGTGATGGCATCCTGGTATCCCCGCTTTCCGGTATAGGCGTTGGCACAGCCGCTGTTTACGATTACCGCGTCCAGCCACCCTTTTCGCATCCGCTCTTCCATGAGCTTGATCGGCGGGGCTTTCATGAGGTTCCTGGTAAAGACTCCTGCCGCCTCACCGCTCGCCCTGATGAGGGCGAGACCGTATTTACCCTCCTTTATGCCGGCAGCAGATACACCATCGATAGCACAGATGCTCTTCACCGGGCATTCCCCTCCGGCTCTTCAGAGCCGGCTCCAACACCCTGGACGATGTCGGCCCTTGTAACGATCCCCACAAGTGCGGAGCCCCTGATTACGGGAAGACGGGCTATTCCCTCCTGGAGCATCAATGATGCCGCTTCCTCGATATCTGCATCCTCCTCGATGGTGATTACAGGATGGCTCATCACCTTCTCAACAGGTGTATCCCCGATGTCTGTCAGTGCGGCCTTCGTCTTCTCCCAGTTGATGAATTCCCTGATCGGCACCTCGATGATCTCGAGGGGTGATGGAAGCCAGAGGTCGTCAGATATCCTTCCGGTCTCAAGGAGGGCCAGTATATCGGAATCTGTAACCATTCCGACAAGCTGTTCACCATCCATGACGGGAAGTCCTCCGATATGGTTTTTTTTCATCACTCCCGCCGCATCCCGCACCGCTGCATGCATGTCGATAGTGATGGGATTTTGGGTCATTATCTCTTTTACCAGCATCATCTTCACCTCTTATGGGAGCAGGCCCGCTCCTCTCAGACCATCACGTTCGTTAAAGCCACATATAATATTCATGTTCTGTATTGCCTGGCCGCTCGCTCCTTTAACAAGGTTGTCTATGGCCGAAACGACGACTACCCGGTTTCCTTCGCTTTCTGCACGGAGATCACAGAAGTTCGTTCCCCTGACCGACGCAAGCGATGGATTCTGGTACCTGACAAAGAACTCACCGTGGTAGAATTCCTTGTATATCTTCTCCACCTCGTCCTGGCTCATCGCCTCATCCAGAATAAGGTGGGCGGTGGTCAGGATTCCACGGTTTGCAGGTACCAGGTGGGGCGTAAAGTAACACTGGCCTTTCGATCCCAGCCGCTCCATCTCCATCCTCATCTCTGCCAGGTGACGATGTGAAGTCCATTTATATGCATTTACGTTATCCCCCACGTTCGGGTAATGTGTAACTGCAGAGGGATTATCGCCAGCTCCTGACACCGCCGTCTTCGAATCAAATATTATTGTATTGGCGAATTTTGCAAGTGGTGCCGCAGCAAGCGTAGCCCCGGTTGGGAAACAACCCGGGTTGGAGATAAAATCTACCTTTCCATAGGAATCCCGATGAAGTTCGGGCAATCCATAGGGAGCAGCGAAATAATCAGAATGCTCTACTCCATAGACACTTTCAAAAACATCCTTTGGCAGCCGGTAATCGGCAGACAGGTCCACCACCTTTATACCCTTTTTTAGCAGTGAACCCACATATGTCATTGCGGCAGTATGGGGTACTGCAAGAAATGCAAAATCAGCATCAATAGCATCGATTGCTGGATTCTCAAATTTAAGGTCTGTAAATCCCTTCAGGTGTGGGTGGTGAGTGGCAACCGGCGTGCCCGCCAGCTTCCGGGATGTGGCACAGACCACTTCCGCCTGCGAATGGCCAAGCAAAAGGCGAATAAGTTCTCCCCCGGTATAACCGGACGCCCCGATGATTGCAATTTTCATATCTTTTTATTCGATTTTAGAAATTTAATGCTTTTTATGAGAAATTACCGGCGATTTTCCCATGAAGCCATCAGACGGCAAATGGTATACCGATCGCGGGAGGGCGCGAAGATTGAGGGATAAAGTGAATGACTCCTCTTCAGTCGACAAATCACTAACTATTAATAATTATAATGATTAATCATTAAAGTCGCCAAATATGTGGTGAATGCAAAAAGAAGGTCATGCCTTTCAGAAAAATTTTTGTCATTATACCACTGGCAACACAACAAACCGCAATAAGAACATAAGAGAAAAGAACAGAATTGAGAGGGAAAACTATCCAAAACCATATGGGATTGGAAGCACAAAACCGAAAGTTTATGGCTTTTTGTGCTTTTCATGGATAAAGAGACAGAATTTTGCATTTATCCATTTTTTCCGGTCAAAAACCAGACACACATAGGCTGATTAAATGAGAGAGAACGGAAAGGTGCACTAACATGGCAAAATCATTTGATGTGCCACTTGAGAAAGAGAAGTTCTATGTTCCCGACCCTTCGATAAAGGAGAATGCCTGGACGAAGGACTATGAAAGCACGTACAACGAATTCCTTGCTGACAAGGACGGATTCTGGGAGAAACAAGCAAACGAGCTCGAATGGTTCAAAAAATGGGACAAGATAAAAGAATGGGACTACCCGTACGCCAAATGGTTTATCAACGCCAAACTCAACATCACGCATAACTGCCTGGACAGGCATGTCAACAACCACCGGAGGAACAAGGTTGCCCTTATATGGCGGGGCGAAGAGGGCGAAGAGAGAATCTTTACGTACCAGAAACTCTATACCGAAGTAAACCGCCTTGCAAACGGTCTCAGGAAACTCGGAATTGAGAAAGGAGACAGGGTATGTATCTATATGCCGCTCGTTCCCGAGCAGATCATTTCGATGCTTGCCTGCGCCAGGATAGGCGCTATTCATTCTGTGGTATTCGGCGGATTCGGGGTGAATGCCCTGAATATGCGGATCAAAGATGCTGAGGCAAAGCTCGTCATTACCGCTGATGTGGCCATGAGAAGGGGAAAGACCATTCCCTTAAAATCAATCGTCGATGATGCCATAATCAATGCCCCCAGCGTAGAAAATGTTATCGTGCTCTCCCGTGAACATGACCAGCCGGTCGAGCTTCACCACGAGATGGAGATCGATTATCACGAACTTATCGAGGGTGTGTCATCCAAATGCGAACCCGAGGTGATGGATTCCGAGGATCCCCTGTTCATACTTTATACAAGCGGATCAACCGGAACACCGAAGGGAATTGTCCATACCACCGGGGGATACATGGTCGGGACCTATTATACCACGCTCAATGTGTTCGATATCAAGGATAATGATGTCTTCTGGTGCACTGCTGATACGGGCTGGATTACTGGCCACAGTTACGTGGTCTACGGTCCACTCGCTGTGGGAGCCACAATTGTTATGGCCGAAGTGGTCCCCGACTATCCAGATCCGGGGGCATTCTGGAAGCTCATCGAGGATCTTGGGGTTACCATCTTCTACACCGCACCGACAGCAATCAGGATGTTCATGAAGGTTGGCGAGAAATGGCCGGACAAGTACGACTTAAGCTCGCTTCGTATACTCGGATCAGTCGGCGAGCCCCTAAACCCCGAAGCGTTTGAGTGGTTCTACCATAAGATCGGCAAAGCGGTGTGCCCACTGGTCGATACATGGTGGCAGACAGAAACTGGAATGCAAATGGTCACCACCATGGTGGGTGAGCCCATGCGCCCGGGATTTGCCGGGAAAGCAATCCCCGGGGTTATTGCGGATGTTGTGAACAAGGATGGGGTACCGGTCGATCCGGGGACAGGCGGGTTCCTTGTCATAAGAGAGCCGTGGCCTGCAATGCTCCGCACCGTATATAAAAACGACGAGCGTTATCAGCAGTACTGGAATACCATTCCCAACTGTTATAAGGCCGGGGACCTGGCTGTGAAGGGAGAACATGGCTATATCATGGTTATCGGGAGGGCCGACGACCTGATCATCGTGGCCGGACACAATATCGGTACCGCTGAGGTGGAGAGTGCTCTTGTCTCGCACCAGGCTGTCGCCGAAGCCGCGGTCATCGGAAAACCCGATCCCATGAAAGGTAATGTCATCAAGGCTTTTGTGATATTGCGTGTCGGTTTCTCCCCGAGTGATAAACTCAAGAATGAGCTGACATATCACGTCCGCATGACCCTTGGACCTATCGCCATGCCGTCAGAGATAGAGTTCGTCGACAAACTACCAAAGACGAGAAGCGGCAAGATCATGCGGCGTGTGTTGAAGGCACAGGAACTCGGGATGGACCCTGGGGACATTTCAACCATGGAGGATTAAACACCTCCTTTCTTTTCTCGGAGTGAATTTACCGTGACGCCCGAGCCGGTTTCCGGGGAGCACCTGTTCGGCCTTCCCGCAGAGAGGGGAAGATGGGTGCTTGTTGCACTTGGCCTCGTGATAAACCTCTGCCTGGGTACCATCTATTCGTGGAGTGTATTTGTAGCACCCCTGACAGACTACTTTTCCGGCGTCCTTGGCCAGCCGGTTACCGCTAACGAGGTACTGATGCCTTTTTCGGTTTTCCTGGCATTCTTTGCCATTGCAATGCCGCTGACAGGAAAGTATATTGAGACACTGGGCCCGAGGAAGATAACCATAATCGGGGGCCTCCTGACCGGGCTTGGATGGCTCCTTGCATCCACTGTAACCTCGGTACAGATGCTTTATGTTGTATATGGGGTTGTAGGGGGTATCGGAGTCGGCATTGCATATGGTGTCCCGGTAGCGGTCGCAGCACGCTGGTTCCCTGATCGCAGAGGGATAGCTGTAGGTCTTACTCTCCTGGGATTCGGATTTTCCGCGTTCATCACTGCAAATATTGCCGGATACCTGACATCTGCCTTTGGGGTAATGAACACATTCAGGATATTCGGACTCGTATTTATCGTGGTTATTGTCCTGCTTGCCCTGCCACTGCGTTTTCCGACTGAAGGCTGGAAACCTGCGGGCTGGGAGCTTCCTGTACCGAAACCCGGAGAACATTACTGCGAGTGCAAACGGTCGGCGATGGTACGCACCACCACATTCTACGGATTATGGGTATGCTACTTCATTGGCTGCCTGGCAGGACTTATGGCAATATCCATCTCGAAACCCGTGGGTACCGAGATCGGGATCGAAGCCGGTCTGGCAACTATCCTTGTGGGATTCTTCGCCATCTTCAACGGTGGGGGGCGGCCGGTATTCGGTGCCCTTACAGACAGAATGAACCCACGGAATACGGCGATGCTGTCATTTGTCCTGATCGCACTGTCATCACTCCTTATGTGGCAGGCGCCCATGACGATAGTCTATATCCTTGCGTTCGCCATCCTGTGGGGATGCCTTGGAGGATGGCTCGCCATTGCACCTACGGCTACGGGTTCCTATTTCGGGACCTGTGATTACCCGCGGTGCTATGGCGTGGTATTCCTGGCCTACGGAGCTGGAGCTATAGCCGGCCCACAGCTGGCGGGATTCATAAAAGAGTCGACTGGAAATTATCTTGGGGTCTTCCCATGGGTTCTGGGACTGGCGGTAATTGGCCTCGTGGTGGCATTCCTCTTCATGAAATCTCCAAAACACTACCCTTCCTGATTTTTTTAAAATTCTCAATAAATAAAAAAAAATAAACTACGAGATCCTGAAGTGACAAGGATCTCTTATCCGTTCTGTTATAACCGGAATCGCTTTTGATGATGCTTTTCGGTAACTGATTAAAATAAGAAAAGATCCTAACTCCTGATTATGACCGGGGAACCGGAGCCTCGCAGGGAAGGACTTGCCAAGTCCAGAATAGAAGCCTTGAGTGACGGGATATTCGCCATCTCCATGACATTGCTCGTCCTTTCACTGACAGTCCCGGTAATCCCCCATGATAAAGCGCCGGATCTCCTTCCGGGAATGATTGCGAATATGTATTCCCAGTTCCTTTTCTTTGCAATCGCCTTCTTCATACTGGGCGGCTACTGGCTCGCCCATCACCGCATTCTCCAGTCGGTGAAATTCGTAGATGAACGGTTTATCTGGCTCAACATATTTCTGCTCTTCTTCATCGTGCTCATACCATTTTCAACCTCCCTCTCCGGCGACTATGACAACGTACTGGAGGCGGTCCTTCTTTTCCATGTAAACCTCCTTGTCGCCAGCCTGTTGGTGACGGCAATCGGGCTCTATACCCGGCTTCATTTCCAGAGGCAGGCCGGGGAGGCTGGAAAAGAGGCCGGCCCACACGTGCAGAAGATATCAATGCCCATTAGAGTATATATCATCCCTGCCATAATCCTGCTGGCTATTGCGGTCTCATTTATCGATACGCATGCCAGCATGTTGTGCTATCTTATCATGCCCGTTGTCCTGATTATCGGAAATCACCTGCCGCGAAAAAAGAACAATGTCATCCACTAATTCATTTTTCGACCCCTTCGAAATGGAGTGATACTTCGGTTTTAATAGTGCAGGTGGCACAGATCTCATTATACTGGTGATCTATTGGATAAAGACACGATTGAAATACAACACCTTACCGCTGCCGATTACCGCAAAAATCCTTTCCAGAAAGTGATTCTTCCCCTCGGGTCGCTTGAGAGCCACGGGCCGCACATGCCATTTGCCACCGACGCTCTGACAGCATGGATGCTCGCACGGGAAGTCGCGGCACGAGTTGAGAAGACTGCGGTACTTCCTCCGGTCCCGTACGGCATGAGCGAGCATTACAAGAACTTCCCCTTTACCGTTTCATTGAAATTCGAGACCGAGACGGCCATAATACGAGATATCCTCGAATCACTTTGGAGGGAGGGCATTTATAAGGTTTTCATCCTGAACGGTCACGACGGAAATATCGCACCTATAGAGGTCGCGGCACGGACGGTCAAAGTTGACCATCCTGAGATGCGTATCGTCTCTCTCGGTGCATGGTGGGAGACGCTGGCCGATCTCCTTCCGCCCGATTTCTTCGAGGTATGGGGTGGCCTGGGACATGGGGGGGAAGGAGAACTGTCGATGGGTCTTGCCCTGTTCCCCGATCTGTGCCGGCCGGAGCTTGCAAAGGGAACAGTGCCTGATCATCTGCCCCCCTATGCAGAGGTGAAATGGCTCTTTTCCGAGCTGACTGACAGCGGAGCCAGCGGTGATCCCACCCGTGCAACACGGGAAAAGGGAATCCGAATGAAAGAGACGCTGATAGGGGCGCTCGTGGAGCTGTTCATGTATCTGGATGCATGTGACTGGGATTACCGGTCAGGAAATGTCCGTAAATAGGCCGAAGAAGAGTCCTAATGCTCATGCCCTCCCTTCATGGTCGCGAATCCGGTCTTGCCCCGATCCTCGGTGACGATCCGAAGGTCCTTATTTTAGGGAGTTTCCCGAGCAGAATGTCCATTGAGAGAGGATTGTATTATGCAAATCCCCGGAATCACTTCTGGAGAATCATGAGGATTCTCCTTGATATACCCCAGGATGAGGAGATATCCCGGACATACTACAGGCTGAAGGATCACCGCATTGCACTCTGGGATATGGTAGAATCCCGCAGGTTCCAGCCGGGAAGCATGGACCACGATATCAGGGATGCCAGACTGAATGATATTTTGGGATTTTTGGAGTTACATCCGTCAGTACGGTTTATCGGGCTGAACGGTAGCAAAGCATGGACATATTTCTTACGGATCATCCATGAAAAGACTCCTCCAAAAAACCTTGTTTGCCGTAGACTTCCTTCTACGAGCCCGGCGAACGCCAGGTATTCACTAGAAGATAAGATCAGGGAATGGGGGATAATTCTTGATTATCTTTTGTGAATGCAGCGAATAATTCGCCATATTTTGATTGATGCGTAGCCCACGGTTTTTGAAAAGGTTCAGGAGATCAATCAGACTGATTCAACCAGCCTTTATAAGATAAGGTGCCATAACCGTCTTCTCATGAACATCATGATCATCCTGACATTTGCACTCGTGGTGCTCGCAGAGATTGCCATTCCACTCGCTCTTGGTTACTATATAATAAAAAAATTCGACCTTAAGTGGACCATTTTCCTGTATGGAGCCATATTTTTCATTTTGTCACAGATAATCCACATACCGCTTCTTCTGCTGCTGGAGCCGCCATATTCGGAATGGGTCCGGAGTGTAATACTCGATCCTGCAATGGCGCTCGCAGCCTACGCACTCTTTCTGGGACTATGCGCCGGACTGCTTGAGGAGGGCATCAGGTTCCTTGTATTCTCGCGCTTCTTCCCTAAGAGGAGGCTTATCCTATCAAGGGAAAACGGCCTGCTCTTTGGTGTGGGATGGGGGGGAGTCGAATCAATAATCGTGGCTCTCTTTGTCATCCAGTCAATGATCCTCTATATCATGTTCACATCTGGGGACACCGGACTTATCGCAACCTCACTTACTGATCCGGAACAGGTTGCAGCCATTGGGTTGCTGACATCCCTGACTCCTGCAGACATAATCCCTGGTCTTCTCGAGAGGATACTGACGATCACCCTGCATATTGCATTTACCCTCCTGGTACTCTTCGCTGTGGTCCGCCTGGAGTGGAGATTCCTTCTGGCGGCTATCGCATGGCATACCATCATGGACTTCTTTGCAGTGTACATAGCCAGAATGTATGGCATCTGGCCAACGGAAGGAATTCTGGCTGCAAATGCAGCGCTTGCCCTTGTTGTAATATTCTGGATATGGAAGGCGATGGGAAAGGACATTATTGTCGAATTCAAGAAAGAAGTTAAATATTTATAACATTTTATAGATTATATGTTAGATATAAATCACACACACTCAATGAGGTGGGTTGGCAGATGAAGAACCGAATCAGGGAATTGCGTGAAAGAAACGGGATGACCCAGGCAGACCTTGCCGCTGCTGCAGGAGTGCGGCGGGAGACGGTTGTCTTCCTTGAGAAAGGGACTTATAATCCATCCCTGAAACTCGCCCACAATGTTGCGAAGGTCCTCGGTTCCCCGATTGATGAATTATTTATTTTTGATGACGATGCAGGGGATTACGTGGTTCTGGAAGAATGATTGATTCAAGTAAATGCAGGAAGACTGTCGCCATCTTAATCGCATGCATCCTCCTCCTCATCTCCGTCCCTTCCGCCTCGGCAATCCTGAGTCTCCGGGACGCGGATCTGTATCCGTCCGCCGGGTATCTTCGGCCCGGAGAGAGGGTAAATGTATCCGCGACGGTGGAGATCATCCCATCCGGGGCAACGACCTTCGCCAGTGGCCATACGATGGTCTTATCGACAGATATGGAGGAGGCCGACTGGGACGTCCGGGTATTGGTGGACGGCATTCAGGGTGCAGTAATACAGAAAAATACAGACCAGGTCTTTGTAAACGGATATCTCCTCTCATATCCTACAGAGAGGGATGTATCGGTGTCGATAGCAATGGTTGGAGTCGCCCCGGCAACCCCTGAAAGTGAGCCGTTCGTCGTGCTCCGCTTAGCCGAACTGAACAACCAGGGGATAATCGTGGGGGGATCTGAGACGAGTATCCAAAGAGACACTTTCAGTTCAACAAATCCGCTCCCCGAACAGACAGATACGGTTACAATCACTCCCGGGGAGACTCCAACGGCAGATTTACCGTTCCATATGATCTTCGGCGGGTTATTCTGTGCATTGCTCTTATTAAAGAGAGACTTCTGAACCATACACCGTTCGGACTCCATGATGCACATTTTTCAAAAGGATACGGCCTGGTCTCTCCACAGCCGGATAGAAGTACCTGTTTACAGCAACAGTAATACCAGCGATAGCGTCACGATCTTTGCCATCATACTACACGTGTAGGAGACGGTAGTTATTTTCAGACCGAACTTACCGAAGAGTGATATGTTGAGAGGAAACGTGTAGCGCAGGTAGATGAGGGTTATGACCATCATGCTTCCAATGAGCAGCGTGACGAGAGCGTCTTTTAACACAAGAATACCTGTGGTCATCAGGGATGCGACAACTGCGTAACCCGCGTAGGATCGAAGAATCTGTGCGACCAGAGCAGTGGAACTTTCGCCGGGAAGGCCTATTGCTCCCAGAACAGGAGTGAAAACGGCCCCTATGACATCCATTACCCCGTAGACAGTAAGGATGGTGAAAACCAGGACCGCGATAACTGTTACAGGGATGATCCTCCGGAGCTGCGGCCATGCCTTTTTAATTCCCAGGAGTAATTTTTCGCGGGAAAAGGAGATCGGAACTGGTACTGCAGCCAGATCGCGGCATTCGAAAGATGCTCTCTTTCCAAGAATGAATCTTGTATAGAGTATGGCCCCAAACATCTGAAGTCCGCTTGAGAAGAGGTTTAAGAAGACATGCAATCCCCCGACCAGCGGCCCGAGCAGTACGATAGCTGCCGGCAGGTGGACACGGAAGAGTGATTCGCCCAGCACGACGGGAAATGTACTCATCACGAGCGTGGGGATGATCTCTTCTCTCTCCACCGTGCCGTCGTTATAGAGGCCTGCAAGCATGGCTTTGCCTGCCGTAGGATTGATAAAGATTGCCAGGATCGAAGTGGTGGCAGATTCTGAAAGCCCCGATATCCGACAGAGGGGACGGGTGAGACGGGACAGCCTCGAAAATATTCCTGTTTCCACGAGGATGCTGGCAAGGATTATTCCTATGGTGAGGAGGATTATTGCCTCTGCCAGGTACGAGAGAAGTACATCCAGAGAGGCGATATTCGCAGGCATCCCATATCTGGTCGGACGAAGAGGCACTTATGGGGATCGGTGTATGATTTCTTGCAAACCGTTTATGTAACGGAACCGGTAATTATCCTCTATGAAACCCACCGGACAGAGATTCATGGAGAAGACCCGTTATGAACATGTATCTGTCTCCGACCAGTTTTTACAAGTACCCGCACCTCCTCTGGAAAAACCAATTCCACCGGAAGGAGAGTTCATAAACCTCCCTGCTCCGGACGAGCTCTCTGTTCCTCCCCTCGGACTTCGCCAGGCGATCGAAGGGAGAAGATCTATTCGCCGGTATTCAAGGGATCCACTCTCAATCGAGGAACTCGCCTACCTCCTGTGGTGCACGCAGGGGATCACTTATATCCAGGAACCTTATTTTACCTTCAGGAATGTCCCCTCTGCGGGTGGACGCCACTCTTTTGAGACATATATCCTTGTGAACCGGGTCGAAGGACTGAAACCGGGAATCTACCGCTTCCTGGCATTCTCTAACCGGCTTCTTGAGATCGAAACCGGGCCGGATGTAGGGGACCGGACGATGGCCGCCTGCATGGGACAGGCATTCGTGAGGGCTTCTGCAGTCACCTTCATGTGGAGCAGTGTAATCTACCGCATGGCCTGGCGATATGCAGAACGGGCATACCGCCTCATCCATCTGGATGCCGGGCATGTCTGCCAGAACCTGTACCTCGCGGCTAGCCAGCTGGGATGCGGAACATGTGCCATGGGTGCATTTGACGATCAAATGATGGCCGATCTTCTCGGAATTGACGGCATTGAAGAATTTGTAATTTACTGTGCCGCCGTGGGAAAGAAGGAATAAGGATCTGAACGGAAGAGAAAACGTAATATCTGCACTGATTGTCCGAAAAAGATGAGAATCAGGTTTAATTATTATTACCGCTCTATGGGATTTATGCCAACTATTGTCCATTTCGATGTGCCTGCAGATGATCCCGGGCGGGCGCGGCAGTTCTACAGTGATCTGTTCGGTTGGAAATTCCAGGCACCTCCAGGTTTCTCTGACTATTACATGGTGGAGACAAAAGACCTCGAGGGGAGGCCCGGGATCGGTGGAGGGTTGGGAAAGAGAGGGAGCCCGGAACAGCGGATTGTGAATTACATTGGGGTCCCGTCAGTAGACGAGTATCTGGAAAAAGTGGAGTTACTGGGTGGATCAATTATCCTTCAGAAGATGCCTGTTCCCGGATTCGGCCACCTGGCTGTCTGTATGGATACCGAAGACAATCCTTTCGGAATCTGGCAGGAGGATCCGGCTGCAAGATAGAGATTCACCTGTTGCAGGATCTAATCCTGGATCCTCCTCCCTTCAGATTATTTTTTGAATGACACAGCCTGATTTCAACTCACGAACAAGTTCACCCACCGCCGGGGCAGGGTCCTGTCCCAGTTTCACATTTTCAGAGATCATTTTTGCCAGAGCGGATCCTACGATAACGCCGTCCGCCCCAGAATTGCCATAGGTGTGGATATGCTCAGGTCTTGATATGCCGAAACCCGGAACTACAGGAAGAGCAGTCCTCTCTTTTATCTCCTGGAGGCATATTAGGGTTTCCTGGGAGATGCCGTTCCGGATCCCGGTCACACCCATGGCTGCAACAAGATAGATGAAACCGCCGGCGCCTGAAAGGATCTTTTCGAGCCGGTCTTTCGATGTGGTCTGGCTCACAAAGAGGACAGGTTCTATACCTGCATCACGTGCGGCGGCAAGAAACCGCACCGATTCTTCCAGTGGAACATCTGCTATCGCAACTCCATCCACCCCTGCATTCGCGGCATCCCGGTAGAATGACTCAATACCCCGCTGTATCAGGATGTTTGCATAGGTGAGTATGACCAGGGGTATCTTGGATCCCTCTCTTATCTCCCGAATGAGCGAGAAAAAACGATCCGTATTCATACCTGCATCCAGGGCACGGGATACCGCCTCCTGCATAACGGGCCCGTCAGCGACCGGATCTGAAAACGGCATGACCAGTTCGATGCAGTCGGCGCCTGTTGCCTCCATCTCCCGAATTATCCTGACACTGGTCGCATAGTCGGGATCACCGGCCACCGTGCAGGCGACCAGGAGCGTGCCGGACCTGGATCGGAATAGCTCTGCAATACGGGAATGATGAAGACTCACGTGCATCCCCCTATGAGAGCTGCCACCTGGGCTACGTCCTTGTCTCCCCGGCCTGACAGGTTTATCACCATTATTCCTTCGTCATCGAGATCATCTGCCAGCTTACGAGCAAGTGCCACCGCATGGGCCGATTCGAGGGCCGGGATTATTCCTTCCGTACGCGACAGGTAGAAGAAGGAGTCCAGGGCTTCATCATCGGTCACCGGCAGGTACGTCACCCTTCCTTCATCCTTCAGGTAGCTATGTTCCGGCCCGACACCGGGATAGTCCAGCCCGGCAGAAATGCTGTGCGATTCCAGGATCTGTCCGAATGCATCCTGGATCAGGTAGGTATAGGTTCCGTGCAGCACTCCCGGGCGTCCGCTACAGAGAGTCGCCCCGTGCCGACCTTCAAGACCCTCCCCTCCCGCCTCGGCCCCGAAGAGTGCCACATCGTCCTCTAAGAAGGCAGTAAACATGCCGATTGCATTCGAACCGCCGCCGACACAGGCTACCAGGGCATCTGGAAGCCGCTCTTCCCTCTTGAGTATCTGGAGCCTCGTCTCTTTTCCGATCACGGTCTGGAAGTCTCTCACAAGTGAAGGAAACGGGTGAGGACCCACAACCGAGCCGATCAGGTAATGGGTGTCCCCTACATTGGATACCCAGTCACGCAGAGCCTCGTTGATTGCATCCTTCAGGGTCATGGACCCTGATTTTACGGGGATGACACGGGCTCCGAGCATCTCCATACGGGCGACGTTCAGCGACTGCCGCGCCATATCCTCAATCCCCATGTAGACCTCAACCGGGAGGCCGAGTGCAGCACCGGCAATGGCCGTGGCAACCCCGTGCTGTCCGGCCCCTGTCTCGGCAATTATACGCTTCTTTCCCATGGCCTTCGTCAGGATAGCCTGTCCAAGGGCGTTGTTCAGCTTGTGAGCACCCGAATGTAGCAAATCCTCGCGCTTCAGGTATATCCTGCAACCGAGCTCCCTCGACATGTTCCTGCAGAATGTAAGCGGGGTCTCTCTTCCGGCATACTCCTTAAGATAATACTCCATCTCCTTTTGAAAGGCCTGGGAGGGGACTATTGTCCTGTATGCACGTACAAGCTCTTCAAGCGCAAAGATCAGTGTCTCGGGGACGTACTGCCCGCCATATACCCCAAAACGAGTGCATTCGCTCATATATCTGCCTCCTTGGCAATCCGGATGAACTCTCTTACTTTATGATGATTCTTCTTTCCTGGGGATTCCTCGACCCCGGAAGCCACGTCCACCGCAAAGGGACGGACCCGCTCAATCGCATCCGCAACATTGGCAGGAGTGAGACCTCCAGCCAGGATAACAGGGATATGTGTTGAACGGACGAGTTTCCGGGCAAATTTCTCATTGTATAGCTTTCCTTTCCCATGACTGGAATCTATAATCAGAGCATCGGCATCGTCGGGGAGAGGATCGGAGGGGCCGACAGCCCTGATCACCTTCACACGCGAACGAAAGCCCCACAGGTCAGGACAGAATACCTGGACCGCATCGGGTGATACCTCGTCAATAATTGTCTCCATCTCGTCTTTCGATGTGGTATGGGAGACGCATACTTTCAGTACTCCCGACCCCACTGCGTCAAAGATCTCCTTTGCTTTCTCTGGTGGAACCGAACGGGGGGAACGGGAGAAGAGGACCACCCCTATGGCATCCGCCCCTGCTCCTACCGCTACCCGTGCATCGTCAGGCGTTGTGATACCACATATTTTTACGCGAATACAAATCCCTCCAGGCGTTTCGACGGATTCTTTGCCGCCATTATCGAAGAACCTATGAGAAACCCGTCAACCTCCCGGGAGAGAGACTTCACATCGCACGGCCATAGTATGCCGCTCTCGGCCACGACCCTTCGTCCGGCCTTCCGGACCAGTGGTGCCAGCCTCCTGGTTGTTGAAAGGTCGATAGTCATATCCTGAAGATTCCGGTTGTTGATCCCGATGAGCATTGCCCCAGTATCCAGCGCAGATCTTACTTCACTGACGTTATGTACCTCAACAAGGGGCTCCAGGCCGAACCTGAATGAGGATTCAACAAATTCACCGATTCTCTCCCCCAGTATACCGCATATCAGGAGGACGGCGTCGGCTCCAAGCGACCTGGTCTCTGCAAGCTGGCGTTCGTCGATTATGAAGTCCTTGCGGAGGATGGGAATATCCATACTTGGCCTGACCGCCGGAATTATCTCCGGATTGCCTGAGAAGAAGTAGGGTTCGGTCACCACCGAGATGGCACGACATCCGCCAGTCGCAAGCATTTTTGCATAGAACAATGGATCAGCTCCCGCTCTTATCACCCCTCTTGAGGGTGAAGCGAATTTCAGTTCCGCAATGATCGAATTCTGTCCGGGAATATGGTCAAGAGACTGGTAGAGGCTGTAATTCGATACCTTCTCCCTGGTCCGTATCGAGGATTCGCCTGGCAATCCGGCTACCCGGTTCGCAGTGGTCTCTACAATGTGATCGAGGATCATGTTTCACCTCGCGAATGGTCTATCAGCGCTTCAAGTTTCTCGTGTGCCGCACCCGTATATATGGATCGTTCCGCCAGCGATATCCCTTCTTCATGGGTACGGGCCTTTCCTCCCAGATATATCGCGGCACCTGCATTCATCAGGACGACATCCAGGCATGGTCCTTCGGCTCCCTGGAGTACACCTCGGATAATTGCGGCGTTTTCACGGGGATACTGGCCACGAAGAGAAGATCGTGGTGAACGGCGGATTCCAAACATCTCCGGGGTTATCGTATATCTCCTGATTTCATCACCTCCGAGTTCTGCAACGAATGTCTCACCTGATACCGCGATCTCGTCCAGTCCGTCGCCATGGACCACCATTGCCCTCTCTGCCCCAAGTATCATGAGTGTCAGGGCAATTGTTTGTATCATACCGGGGTTATATACTCCGAGGAGACGTATTGGTGCTCCGGCAGGATTCATAAGAGGGCCCAATACGTTGAAGACCGTGGAAAACCCAAGGTCGCGCCTGACTCCTGCTGCATATTTCAGGGCAGGATGATAAGATGGGGCGAAGAGAAATCCGATGCCGATCTCTTCGACCATGCGGGCTACCCTGGATGGAGGCAGATCCAGCTTCACTCCCAGCTCTTCGAGGACATCTGCCGAGCCGCATGAACTACTGACTCTCCGATTTCCGTGTTTTACAACCGGAACGCCGGCTCCTGCAGCGACCAGCGCGGCCGCGGTGCTGATATTGAACGTCCTGAAACCGTCACCTCCGGTACCGCATGTGTCGACCAGCGGACCCGAAACCCGTGGATTGATAAGAACGGCATATCTGCGCAACAACCGTCCGAACGCGGCAATCTCTTCCGCAGTCTCACCCTTGAGACGGAGTGCAGCAAGGAATGCGCCGGTCTGGCCTTCCGACGCCCGCCCTGAAGCCAGGAGATCCATCGCCTCTTCAGCCTCGGAAGATGTGAGGTCCTGTCCTTCTGCGAGCCGGGAGAGAATCGTCTTCATTGGATGACCCCCTGGAAAAGGAAGTTTTTGACAAGCTGCATGCCAGTCGGCGTCATGATGCTCTCGGGATGGAACTGCAATCCTGTTATGGGAAGACGACGATGTCTTACTGCCATCACGCACCGGTCATCGGCGGATACTGCCAGGGTCTCGAATTCTATGGGCATTGCGTCCGGATCAACCACCAGTGAATGATATCGCGTGGCCTGGATAGGACTTGGAAGACCGGTAAAAATACCTTCCTGGGTATGTACGATTCTGCTCGTTTTCCCGTGCACCGGAACTTTCATCCGGCAGATCCTGCCGCCATAGGTCTTTATGATAGTCTGGTGGCCCAGGCAGACACCAAGGATCGGAACATCTTTGGCAAATTGTCGGATAACCTCGCGACAGACACCAGAATCTTCAGGCGTCCCGGGCCCTGGCGAGAGTATTATCCGATCGGGTTCTGCCTTGCTGATCATCTCCAGAGGCATATCGCATCTGATTGGTATGGGATTTGCTCCCATCTGGCCAACCATCTGGAACAGGTTATAGGTAAAACTGTCAAAACAGTCGACAATTACTACATTCACTCTGTCTCACCAGCCTGAAGAATTGCCGCCATCATGGCCTGCGCCTTGAATTCCGTCTCCTCGAATTCCTTCTCAGGGATAGAATCTGCAACGATTCCCGCTCCGGTTGAGAATTCAACCCTGCCTTCGCTTACTTTCAGTGTCCGGATGGCGATTGCAAACTCCAGGGTCTCATCAAACCCTGCATAACCGACTGCCCCGGCATACAACCCCCTCGGGTGAGCCTCCAGTTCGGAGATGATCTGCATTGCCCTGATCTTTGGAGCTCCGCTCACCGTTCCCGCAGGAAAACATGCTGAAAATGCATCAAAACGATCACAATCATTGCGGAGAGTGCCGCATACCCGCGAGACGATGTGCTGAACATGGGAGAAGCGTTCGATCTCCATGAATTCAGTGACCTTAACGGATCCAAAGCAGGAAACGCGGCCGATATCATTCCTGGCAAGATCTACAAGCATGAGGTGCTCCGCGACCTCCTTTGGATCAGCCAGAAGGTTCTTCGAAAGCAGATCGTCCTCTGCTGCATTTTTACCCCTCGGGCGCGTCCCGGCTATGGGTACGGTCTGGACGGTATCGCCCTCCACCTTCACAAGCATCTCGGGGCTTGATCCAATAACAGCCTCATCCCCAAAATCCAGGTAATACATGTACGGGGACGGATTGATACGCCGTATAGCACCATAGATATCCAGGGGGTTTCCACTGTACCGACCGGAAATTTTCCGTGAGAGAACGGCCTGGAAGATATCCCCCGCCTTGATATATTCCTGGACCATCCTGACCGCCTCCTCGTACTTCACTTGTGAAAGAGACGAGTCGCAGTCGAAAGTGCGATCTGGATTGTTATCCGGTATATCGTCCGATAGAGGTCCTGCGACATCAATCTGCATCTTCAATGAATCAAGCCTCTCCCGGGCCATTTCCTGCTCATCCTCAATGTCCATTCCGGGGAGGATGATCACATTGTCAAACAGAGTGCAGGCCCCTTTCACATGGTCGTATACAATGCCGCGGGTATTGAGCATGAACCGTGCAAGGGGTGAATCTGCTCTCCCTGCCTTCACGAGACCCCCGGTCATGTCTGCTATCGTATCATAACTGCAATATCCCACGAATCCTCCATTGAAATCTGAAGGATATGAATTCAGAAAGTTAATCCTCCCCGATAGATTCCGGAGCTGAACAACCGGGTTATCCCCTTCTGGCGAGGAGAAAAATGAACGGAGATCATCTTTGCCTTCGATGATGATCTCATCAAGAAAGGTAAGGACGATATCTGGTTCAAGTCCGATTATGGAGCGGACGGCCCTCCGGGGAACACCTTCGATTGATTCGAGGATATACCCTTTTTTTCCCCCCAATGCCCGGAAAAGAGCATATGGATCGGCGCCGGGCAGGGGAATCTGTTTGACTACAGGTATGAGGATGGCATTATCCTTTGATTTCTCATATGGGTGCATGGCACGCCTATCAGCCGTCTCTTCGACGGCGTCCCCCAGTCCAGGGGCATCACCGCATCATGAAGTGTTGTTCTCATGTATTATAATGTACACTGGTGAACATATATATACATTGTTGTATTGATTCGTAAATTGATAATAAAATTTCATTGTTTTTTCGAGTTGCCCTTTCGTCCCATGAAGACCGCAAAAGACCTGTTCTTATATACCACATCCACATCCGAAAAGTCGCATGCTCTCAGCCATTCCAATTGCACAGAGAGTCTCTCCATCTTATCCAACCTGTCCCTGCGGTTCATGGCCTCTTTTATTTGATTGCTCTGTAGCGGCCCGTTCAGCACAAACTCATCCCAATACCTGAAGTTCCGCTCCTGTTGCCATTCCGATTCCCCTTCGACCTGCTCTGCATTTACGAATATGCCACCGTCATTAAGAGCCTGGTATATCCTCCTGTATAGCAGCTTTTTTTCCTCATGCTCGAGATGATGAATGGAGAGAGCAGAGCAGATGATATCGTAGTGTCCGGAAAAGGCCTGGCGACGATAATCCTGTACAAGGTATCCGACATTTTTCATTCCGTAAAAACGCTCACGCGCAACATCCAGCATCCTTTCAGATATATCAAGCAGGGTGATGGCGCATGAGGGGTACTTTCCCAGGAGGAGTGCAGAAAAAAGACCGGTGCCTGCACCTATATCGAGGATTTGCGGCTTTTCTCCCGGCCATTCGGCAGCCCAAATCGCTGCTTCGTAAAAATCGTCAAAATCCGGGATCACAAATCGCCTCTGGGCATCATATGCCGAAGCTCCCGAATCGAATGCATTCTTTATCTCGTCCATTGTATTGTACGATTATCTTCCGGTATAAAATAAAAAGGTGTTAATCCGTTTTTCAATAACAGAATGAAATCTCTTGTTTTCCGGCGTATTTTCCCAAAAAAAAGGGATTAAACTATGGTATCGGCCACAGACTTTCTCTGGGCGATCCTGTAACCTGATATGACAGTGACGTGATCTCCAAAGGACCTGTCAAGGTCCGAATCCCCTGTGTCAAAGAACAGAAACGGTGTCTCCTGAAGTTTATGGGGAGTCGCTATGATGATAATATTGTCCACGCCAATCCTTCGCAACACTGCCGGGCTTATCTGCTGGGTCCCTCTGCCAAGCACGGAACCCTGGGCCCCAATAATGCTTATTATGAGGCGCACTCTCCCTTCTCCTTCAAGGAGTCCGAGCATATCCTTCTCATTCAGGTCGGTCTGAACGAGGCGGCATCCTTTTATCGCGTCAAATCCAAGCAGGGTCTTTCTTAAACCGCACTGCTGCCCAATGGCCCCGGTTGTGGTCCCCGGGCCGAGAATGTAGAGAATGTCCGGGGTTCCCTGCATCACTTCCACGAGAAAGCGGGAGATCCCTTCCTTGGCCCTATCCTCCTCGCGCTCCTCAAATACCTGCTTTGTCGCCTGGACAAGCCCTGAAATATACGGGCTTTTTGCGAAACCATACAGGCGGGTTCTGAGTTCCCCGTGACGGTACGCCTCCTCGTCAACGTCCAACACTTCCGTGTCCCTGATGGGAACCTTTCTTTTTGGTTCGTCAAAAAACAATGAGAGGCTCTTCATTATATCAGCCGCAGCCCTTGGAGATACTGCAAAAACAGACGAGTACATCTTTACACCCGCCGGAATTCCAAGAATCGGGATCTTTTCCTGCACTACGTCATAGATATCGCGGGCGGTGCCGTCTCCACCGCAAAAGAGGATCATCTCCACTCCCGCCTCGACAAAACGCCTGCATGCCTCCCTGGTATCCCCGGCGGAGCTCAATTGTGGAGTAGGATATATTACTTCATACCCCTCTATGCGGGCTTCGATCAGTACGTCTTCGCCCATTGGACCGGAGCAGGTGACGAAATGATAACCACACTCATTAATCCGGCTTAACGTTTCCAGAGCCCGTTTCCGCGAACCGGGTTTTGCTCCCCTCCTAACCGCTTCATCATGGAGGTCGTCGGTACCTTTCAGTCCCACGGTCCCACCCATGCCGGCAATAGGGTTGATGAGAAATCCGATCCTCTTCATGGAAATAAAGTCACAGTTTCCGGGTTTGTAAGCTCAAGCCAAAAATATTTGGGACAGGGAGGAATACCTACCCCTGATTGCCTATTGTCCAATCTGTGGAAGTCGTGCAAGCGATTCTTTGATCAGTTGCTCGGGGTATTCGTAGTCGACAAGCTGCCCTGAATAATATGCATCATATGCCGACATGTCGAAGTGCCCATGGCCTGAACAGTTGAAGAGAATGGATTTCGCTTCGCCTGTCTGGCGGCATTTTATGGCCTCGTCGATCACGGCTTTCACCGCGTGGGATGTCTCGGGGGCTATGATTATTCCTTCAGTCCGGGCAAATATCTGGCCTGCCTCGAATACTTCGCTCTGGTGATACGATACTGCACGTATGACATCATCGTGGACCAGGCGGGAGAGTATCGGGGAATCCCCGTGATAGCGCAGACCTCCGGCGTGAATAGAGGGAGGAACGAAGTCATGACCGAGGGTGAACATCTTCAGAAGCGGCGTGAGGCCCGCAACATCGCCGTAGTCATAGGTAAAAAGCCCCTTCGTCAGAGTCGGACACGAGGCCGGTTCGGCACCGATGATGTCCACATCGGGGTGCTTACCTGTCAGCTTGTCCCCTGCGAAGGGGAAACAAACTCCGGCAAAATTAGATCCTCCACCGACGCACCCGATGACCACATCAGGGTAATCATCCACCTTGGCCATCTGCTCCCGGCTCTCAAGCCCGACTATGCTCTGGTGAAGACAGACATGGTTAAGAACGGAACCCAGCGAATAATTGGTATTTTCGTGGGTGGCCGCATCTTCAACCGCTTCCGAGATTGCAATTCCCAGGCTTCCCGTTGTTTCGGGATCTTTTTCAAGTATGGCCCTGCCCGACTGTGTCTTTGTGCTTGGGCTTGGTATGCACTCGGCTCCCCATACCTGCATCATGGATTTACGGTAGGGTTTCTGGTTGTAACTGGAACAAACCATGTAAATCGTACATTCAAGACCGAAAATCTGTGTGGCAAATGCCAGGGCTGATCCCCATTGGCCTGCTCCGGTCTCTGTTGCGATACGCTCCTTTCCCTCCTTCATGTTGTAGTATGCCTGGGCTACGGCCGTATTCGGTTTATGGCTTCCGGGAGGGCTCACTCCTTCGTATTTGTAATAGATTCGTGCAGGCGTCTTGAGGAACTTTTCCAGGCGGTTTGCCCGGTACAGGGGGCTCGGCCTCCAGAGGCGAAGAACTTCCTTCACATCTTCTGGGATATCAATGAAGCGCTGTTCGCTCATCTCCTGGCGGATGAGATCCATCGGGAAGATGGCTGAAAGGTCGTCCGGGCCGACCGGTTTTCCCGTCTTTGGATGCAGGGGTGGATCAAGCGGTTGGGGAAGATCAGCCAGGATGTTGTACCATCTCTTGGGCATCTCTTCCTCTTCGAGAAAGATCTTGGTCTTCATGACATCCATATTTGCGTTGTATAAATATATACATTATTGTACATACCTGTCAGTTACGTATCAGGAAACGACCGTCTTTAAGAAGGGATGAGAAGGTTGTATTGGTAATTAAAAACTTGATTTTGCTTCTTCAATAGTGTTGCAGAGAGTAAAAAGACGTGAAAATCCCGTCATTTCAAAAACTTCCCTTACATGGGGTTGCAGTGAAGACAGCCGCATCTCACCATCGACCGATTTCATTTTTTTGAGGCCTGCCAGAAGAACACGGAGCCCGGCACTGCTCATATATTCAACTGCTTCAAGATCGATTATCATTGCTCTTGAGCCTCCTTCTATTGCGCGAAATATCGATTCCTCCATTTCAGGCGCCGTCGTGGCATCTATACGCCCTGAAAACCGTAGTATTTGGGGAGGGTTCTCCATACACCATCACTTTCATGTTATTTGATCTGCATCCGCATTATTCATGCGCCCCTGCTCTCCGACAGGGTACGTTAATTCAATGCAAAATTCATCTCCGGTCAACTGGATAGAGAACCTGCCTCCCGATAGCTCGATGGAACGTTGGGCAAAAAGCTGTGCCTGCCTGTCAAGAAGCATCGCTGTTCCTGCGGAACCCCTGAGTGACAGTGTTGCCCCATCCTGGTCCTCCCCTGAACAGATACTGACTGCTGATACGCCGGCAACGGCAAGCTTTTCAAGGATAAACAGAACCGTGTCTTCAAAACGCTCCTTGTCCATCAATGCAAGCGGCAGTGAAAGTCCCGGAGAATATTCAAATTCCATATTTTCAAACAGGTTTACCCAGGCAATTCGAAGAGCCAGTGCCCTGGCAAATGCTTCGTCATCTTCTGCTAGAATAATATCATCTTCGTGATATGGCGGACGCATAGCATTTGTCACGATATCTCCCATCGCAATGGCAATATCGGTGCATTTGATCTGGACAAATGGACTAAACCCGCGGAATGTGACATTGTAATCCTCCAGGTGCCGTCCGATACGGCGAAGCAGTGACAGGTCCAGGATGCTGGCCAGCAGATCTTTCCTGAATAGACGTTTCAGTTTCGCCGCTATCTGGCCTGCCTTAAGCGCCAGATGGATCTCCCGCTTGTTGCCGGACTGGAAATCCAATGAAAACCTGTTGAAATCGGCCAATAGCTCGTCTACCAATCCGGAATCGATGAGTTCTTCCATTCGTGCCGCTTCCCCGCGCTCTTCCAGTTCCTCAAGGACGTGGGAGATATATACGAGTCTTCCTGCAAGTATTGTAAAGAGCCTGTCGACTTCCGACATCAGGCTACGGCCAAAAAGAGCGGTCCTCCTGGCCCATTCGGGGTTAATCTCCTGGATCCCATCCAGTCCCTGCGCTTCCTTCTGTATCGTTTTGAGGACACTGATTGTTGTTGCCGAATCCATCGGCCGGCCGTGGCCAGGCAGGCAAACCGTGATATTTTCGTCATATATTAGAGAGATGACACCATCCACGGATTCATCAAGTTTCTTCCGGTCCCACCCGGTAAGTCCTGCGATACCTGGTGCCGTCGCAAAGATGAGATCACCGCAAAAAAGCATTTTCCCAACACGGATACATATACTGTCAGGACTGTGACCGGGAGTATGGTACACCTCGATCTCATCTCCATTTTCCAGCCGGATGGTCTGGGAAGGAATTTTTCCTCTGGTGCCACTTTCAGTTGCAGTGGACGTGGGTTCTCCTTCCGGGGTGACAGATATATCAATTCCTGATTCAAGATCGTCCTGGCTCAGCAGGTGTACATCCACTTCCCTCTTTTCATAATCCATTTCAATAAGATCGGCAATAGTAGCCTTCCGATCCCCGCATTCCAGCGAATTGGCACCGTGATCCTGGACAAAGAGTACACTTCGAAAAAGATCTCTGAATCCCGCGTTGTTGAGAACCGACAGGCAGTGATCAAGATGTACATGCGTAAGAAATATCAATACGGGGCGGTTCTTCTCGTTTCTAAGTAATTCGATCTCATGGAGGATCGTCGCCGCCTGCTCAGGGATGCCGCCTGGATCAATGACCACAATAGCATCCTTCAAAGAGAGAATATAACTGTTTGAAGAGGCGATATCGACCTTCCTGATATAAGGGTACACCATTACCCCATCAAGACCCGGTACTTCTTCCCATTCCCCGCTTTTCAAAAAAACCAACCCTGAATTCTGATTCAAAGAAGATACAACATTTATCATGGAGGAGATTGTTACCCAATATCCCGACCGCTTTTTTTGTTCATTACATATTATATTTGCAGGTTAAATATTACCCGGAAACAGAACGATTCATCGATGATTGTCCCTTTGAAAAAAGAATAGACCACGGAATCATAAGATAGCCCATTCCGGCAGACCTGGTTGGATTCCCATGACGGTCGGTACAATATAACTCATGAATATCGTGACCAGCAGGACTCCGATGATATTCAATGCAAAGCCTGCTTTTATCATGTCTTTTACTCTGATATATCCGGTTCCATATGCAATAGCGTTCGGAGGTGTACCTACGGGAAGCATGAATCCCAGTGAGGAAGCAAGCGCTGCCGTGATCATGAGCAGGAGGGGATTGACACCCATTGAGATCGCGGTGAGGGCCATGAGCGGGATCATGATGGAGGCGACTGCAGTATTGGATATCACCTCATTCAGATAGGTGATGAGGAGGCCGATTAAGAGAATGATGAGGACCGGGGGAAGAACTTCAAGTAGTGTTAAGTGTTCTGCGATTATATCTGCCAGCCCGCTTGCGATGAATGCCTCCGAAAGGCAGATTCCGCCTCCGAAAAGAATAAGGATACCCCAGGGAATGGTTTTTGCCGAAGCCCAGTCAAGGGTGTATGTACCTTCTTTAATGTCAACGGGCAACATAAACAGAATGATTGCTCCCGCAATCGCGATGGTCGAATCATGAATCCCGGGGATATAGGTGTTGATCCCCGGGATAACCAGATCGCCAATAACCTTCGGAGTTCTGAAAAGCCATGCAAGCGCAACACCGCAGAAGACCAGAAGGGTCCACATTTCCCCCTTTCGAAGTGGCCCGAGTGCGGAAAGTTCTTTTTTGATAATAGTAGGTCCTTCCATAATTACGGCGGGGAGGTTGCGGAACGAGACCATCGTAAGCCACGCCCATGCCACGATAAGGAAGACACCTGAGAAAGGAACTGCAAAGATCATCCAGGAGAAAAAATCGATTCCAGGTGACTGAGGAAAAATCGTCTCCATCTGAGCCAGCAGTATCCCATTCGGTGGCGTCCCGATAAGCGTTGCCATCCCTCCGATAGTTGCGGCAAAAGCTACGGCAAGGAGCAGGCATGTGGCAAAACTACAGTGCACTTCTTCTATTTGTCCGGAAGCCTTGGGGATTTCGGGAACGAGTGTCGAGACAATGGCAAATGCGATCGGAATCATCATCATTGCGGAGGCTGTATTGGATATCCACATCGAGAGGAACGCGGTTGCGATCATAAATCCTAAGATAAGCATTTTCGGACTGGTGCCGGTGCGCTGTATTATATGAAGGGCAATCCGCTTATGCAGGTTCCAACGCTGCATCGCTGCGGCGATAAGAAACCCTCCCATGAAGAGAAAAACAGTCTGGTCGGCGTAGGATACAGATGCCGCAATCGGGGTCAGAACTCCGAGAAGGGGGAAAAGGACCAGGGGAACGAGGGCAGTGGCATATATTGGAATCGGTTCGGTGACCCACCACGCCACCATGAGGAGTGTTACCGCAGCGGTATAGCGGGCATCAGCGGGCATAACGGCTGGATCAACCGGTAAAAGAATAATCGCAAGGAACAAAATTATTCCAAGGATTAACCCTGCAATTCTTCTCATATCACATATACCATCCTGATGCCTGATTCCAATCCTAAACGGCCCTTACACCGGAAGTTCACAAATCAATGAACCGGGCGTCCATAGAGTGCATATCGACGATTGCGAAGGTCGCATCTCCGGTGAGATATCCGCATATCTCTCCCGGATTCAACACGAGAGTCTCCCCTGTCCGGGAGATGTTCTTTTTGTGGGTATGCCCATGCACCACCAGGTCAAAGAGTTTGCTCTCGATGAGATCAGCGAGGATCTTCTGTTCATGCCCATGAATAAGAGCCACTCTCCTGCCAGACTCCTTGAAATCAACAAAATTCCCCTTGATTTCCACTGTTTCGGATTCGGCGCATTTATTAGTGAGCATTACCCTGTCACCGTCATTATTACCAAATACGCCTATGACGCGGGTGTGACATTTTGCCAATGCGGGGATGACGAAAGGTGAGATGAAATCTCCGGTATGCAGGACAAGATCCACAGAACGTTCATTCATCTCGTGGACAGTCTTTTCCAGATTAGGCAGATGGTCATGTGTATCACCCATTATTCCAAGCAACATTGTCCCATTTCCTCAAAAAGACTCTTTGGAATAAAAAGGGAAAAATTTAATCCCTTTTTAATATTATTTCAATTTGACAAGGATCTTTGATGCGCATATGGCAGAGGTTGAGATATTTTCATGGACGAAATCGAGGTAGAGGGATCAAACATAGTAACAGGAATGAAGACGACTTTTCAGAGTGGTGACTGTCAACAGCGCAGGAATCTCCTCAGAAGTATTGTGGTCCAGCTCTTTACGTCCCCTTCATTCCCCTCTCAATTTGTACAGGCATATGGTATCGATCTGCTTATTCTAGCGGTAAGGGATCCGGAACCCAAAATTCGTCTTTTGGCAGTGCATGCTCTTTCACGGCTGGTTGAACTGGGATACGAAAAGCAGGTGAAGAGGGGCGGTGCAGAAAAAGAGCTGTTGGGGATGCGAAACGATCCCTACCAGCCACTCAGGAATTTTGCAGAGAGGTGCCTGACCACTATTTCAGGACCGGATATATAGTACCGGCGGGCGGTAATTATATATAATTCCAGGAATATCACCGGATGCGGAGAAATAGTGATGTCAAGCAGGATTGAGAGAGAACTTTTCGCAACCCAGATCTGCTATCTTTCGGGTGATGATGATGATGATCGCCTCTCTGCCATTGAAGCGCTCGTGACACATACCTGGGATCCGGCATGGGATCCGTACGAGCTGATCCGCCAGGACGGGCTCCCTGCCATCGTTGCCTGTCTTGATGATAAGGACCCCCGTGTCCGGAGCGCCGCAGCCGAGCTCCTGAAAGCGATTACAGAACATGGCGAAGGGGACGCTGTAGTGCTGGCGGATGCGCTTCAAAAACTGGAGAGGCATACCCTTGACGATGATGATATAGTAAAATTAAAGGTTAATGAGGTTCTGGCCGTTCTCAAAACGCAGGGATGTTTCTGAAGGGATTGCTGATAATCGCACGATGGCCTGTCATAAGCGGTCCTGTGCGAATCAATATCATGGTATCAGGTAACCCATGCCTTTTTTAAAAATACCTCTATCGAATCATAATTTCGACGAATAATCTTCTGCGACATACTTATAAGCTGGAACATCTACCCATTCCTTAACCGATGAGGTGATCCATTGCCAGAGATGTTACGTATTTTAATCGTAGCCGGATTTGTGACAATTCTCTGTATCTTTGCCGTTGTGACAGGGCAGAATGTCGGAGGTGAGGCGGGATATTTTCATGTTGATTCAGTTCCTTCAAGTGCAGATGTGTATTTTGACGGAGCATTTGCAGGGGAGACCCCGCTCTCAATTCCTGTTTATTCCACTGCAAACCCTTCACATACCATTCGCGTCACCGCCCCGGGATACGACCCCTGGATAAAGACCTATTCATATAACCCGGGTCCCGGGCAGACGGTGTATGTAACCGCAAACATGGTTGTCAGCCAGCAGACAGGTTCGGTCTATGTCAGTTCCTCGCCACAGGCTGCAACGGCGACGCTGGACCGTTCACAGAGCCAGGTCACCCCATGCACTTTTACGAACGTGCCAGTAGGAAGCCATGAGATAACAGTATCCAAACCTGGATTCCAGACCTATTATTCCACAATCACCGTCCATGGAGGAAAAAGCACCGATGTATCTGCATACCTTGGACCCCTGCAGACGACAGGAAACCTGGAGATTTATTCCAGCCCGAGCGGCGCTTCGGCATATGTGGACAGCATATACTATGGTTCAACACCATCAACCGTTGGCAACCTGGTCCCGGGAAGTCATTATGTACAACTTCGTCTCCCAGGATATCAGGACTGGACAGGGTACAGCAATATTCAGGCAGAAGCAACCACCACTATAAAAGCTGTTCTGGTGAAGAATCCGCCGGTCTCCAGTACCGGGACAATCAGCGTGGCTACCATTCCTTCCGGAGCGTCAGTCTACCTGGATGGAACATACAAGGGGGAGACGCCCCCGGGTGATTATCTCTATCTTTACGACATCGTTATCGGTGCCCATGCAATCGAGGTGAGCCGGACCGGCTACCAGGACTACTCAGGAACGGTGCAGGTCTATGCAGCCAAGAATACCCCCTTCTCCATAACACTTACCCCAAATCCCGAGGCGACTTTTGGGAGTCTTTCCATCACCTCTTCACCTTCCGGAGCAGAGGCCTTTGTCGACAATGTATACAAAGGGATAACTCCACTTGTGGTTGAAACTCTTGTACCTGGTTCCCATGTGGTGCTCATGAAACTGGGCGGATATAGCGACTGGCAATCAACCATACAGGTATCGGGGGGCCAGGTTACAGATGTCAGTGCAACACTCGTTCCGGGTGCCGCCCCAACTCCCAAAGAGGCCGGATCACTTCCCTGCGCCCTCATGGGAAGTTTCCTGGCGATGGCCGCATGTGCTGCATATAGAAGAGGATAATATTTTTCCCGGGGAAAACCTCTCTTTTAGTGCATACGATATTTTTAAATACGGGTTCTCCCCTCTTTTCACCTGCAAAAGAGGTAATAAGATGAGAGTTCGTTCTTTTTTATTCACGGTGTCATTGATCTTTGTGATCGCGTTATGCGGCTTTGGATCGGCTAACCAGATGATCGGCGGAGAAGTGGGATATTACCAGATATCATCCGATCCCTCGGGCGCTTCCGTAACCTTCGATGGTGAAAACCAGGGAATGACACCTGTAAAAGTGCAGGTTTCCTCCACGGGGACTCCAGGGCATACGCTCCGCATCACAAAGGAAGGCTATGAACCATATGAACAGTCCATTTCCGGCAACCCCCCTGCAGGAGAGACCATCCCGATATTTGCAGAGCTGACCCCGGTTATCACTATCTCCCCAACCCCAATCGGTGGAGACCAGGGGTATTTCTATATAGATTCCAGCCCGAGGGGTGCCGATGTAACATTTGACGGGAAACATGTGGGCGAGACCCCGGTTACAGTCCCGGTCTATGTCACAGGAACACCTACGCATACCATCTCGATCTATCTGCCCGGTTACCAGTCATGGAGCAGGACATACAACGAAAACCCTGGAGCTGGCCAGACCATTAATGTTCAGGCCAACCTGGTCCCCACACCCCAGACCGGATCCATCTACGTGACTTCGCAGCCGTCGGGAGCCACCGCAACACTGGATGGGAGGGACAGTTATAGCACACCGTGTTCGTTCCCGGTGGTCTCTGTAGGAACTCACTCCCTGACAGTGTACCTCTCTGGGTACCAGCCATATTACGCATCACCGCAGGTCACGGCAGGCCATGAGACCACCATCAATGCCATGCTGACTCCCGTGATCTCGACAGGGAACCTGCAGGTATCCTCCTCTCCAAGCGGCGCTGCAGTCTATGTTGACGGTCACTATTTCGGGCATACTCCAACAACTGTAGGTAACCTTGCCCCCGGCAGCCATTCAGTAAGTCTACGTTTATCAGGCTACCAGGAATGGACAGGGACGGTTACCATAAACGCGGGACAGACAACGAGTATATCCCCTGTCCTCACCGCTGCTCCAAGCACCGGATCAATCTCGGTCACTTCCATTCCATCCGGTGCAAGCATCTATCTCGATAATTCATACCAGGGAAAGACATTGTCTGGCAATCCGTTCTATATAATCAGTGTCCAGCCGGGTTCGCATGCCATCGAGCTCTCTTTACAGGGATACCAGGACTACAAAACGACCATAAGTGTCACGGCAGGCCAGACCACATTGGTATCTGCTACCCTGAACCGTAATCCTCAGCCGCCATCAACAGGAACGATCACGATCAGTTCCTCTCCGTCAGGAGCCGAAGTTTATCTGGATAACGTGTTCCAGGGATACTCTCCCCAGACGATTCAGAATGTCGCAGCCGGATCGCATGTTGTGCTCATGAAACTTGGCGGCTACGATGACTGGCAGAGCACCGTCCAGGTATCGGCAGGACAGGACACCCCGGTAAACGCCGTCTTCACCGCCGTTCCTACCTCCACCCCGACAAAGAGCGGGACCATTTCGGTTCTGGCCCTGGTGGCAATCGGGGCGGCTGCCCTTCTCCTCTGGCGAAGAGCCCTCTGATTTTCTCTTTTTACCAGATAATTCTCCACTTGATCTATCCCGCAGCGATTAAGTGGAATACTCTCTTATCCTTCCTTCATGGAGATGATGATCGGAGGCAGGGAGACGCAGTCGACAAGCGGGAGATGGATCCCGGTTATAAATCCCGCTACCGGCGAGGAGATCGATCGCGTTCCACAAGGGGATAGAGAGGATGTGGATATAGCCGTCATGGAGGCGGAGACGGCGTTTGATTCATGGGCCTCACACACAGTCCGTGAACGCGGGATGATCCTCTTGCGTGGAGCAGCGCTCGTCAGGCAGAACCTTGACGAACTTTCCCGCCTTCTCACTTCCGAACAGGGAAAACCCCTGAAAGAAGCCACCGATGAAGTAAGAGGGTTTGCAAATATCCTGGAATTTTTCAATGGGATATCTGGTGCTACAACAGGTGATCATATCAGCCTGGGCAAGGCTGGAGACGCCATTGTCATCAGGGAGCCGCTGGGAGTCTGCGGCGCCATCATTCCCTGGAATATGCCTGCCATGATTATGGGCTGGAAGATCGGTCCGGCCCTGCTTGCAGGAAATACCTTGGTATTCAAACCCGCATCCAACACTCCCCTCACAAATCTCTCGCTGGCAGGGATACTGGAGGCGGCGGGTCTGCCTGCTGGAGTGTTGAATGTTGTGACCGGCAGAGGAGAGGACGTTGGGGAGGAAATGGTGAGGCATCGTTCAATCAAGAAGATCTCCTTTACCGGGGATGCAGAGACCGGACTCGTCATCAGGAAGCTGGCCAGCGATCATCTCAAGGAATTAACCCTCGAACTCGGTGGATCCGATCCAATGATCGTCTGGAAGGATGCCGATCTGGAGAAAGCCGTTGCCGGAGCCGTGAGAGGCCGTTTTTATAATGCAGGTCAGACCTGTTCTGCGGTAAAGAGGCTCTATGTGCATCAGGATGTCGAGAGAGAGTTCATTTCACGACTGACAAAGGCCGTCGTCGAGCTCCACGTCGGGAACGGACTGGACCAGAGTGTTGATATGGGGCCACTCTGTGGGCCTTTGCCGAAGGAGCGAATTGTGCAATGCATGGAAGAAGTGCGGTCGGAGTGCCAGGGCGAGATCATATCAGGGGGCCGTTCCCTCTCCGGGCCAGAATATGATAGGGGATTCTTTTTTGCCCCAACCATTGTCAGGGAGCCTTCTCCCGATTGCGTTCTCCTTCGTAAAGAGATCTTTGGACCGATACTTCCCATAATGAGTTTTTCAGACATGGATAGCGCGATATACAATGCCAATAATACGAATTTTGGGCTCGGAGCATCCATATGGACAAGCGATCTTTCCGTCGTAAAAGAGTTCTTCTCAAAGGCGGAGGCCGGCCTTGTATGGGTGAACCGCCACCTCATCGTCCCCCCTGAACTGCCCTTTGGAGGGGTTAAAGATAGCGGTATTGGGAGGGAGAATGGAACCGATGCCCTCTATTCATATACAAAAACCAAAAGCCTGTTCATCGGGTGGTGATTACCATTCTCCACTGGCATTCCAGGATAGCTTTGCATAGATCGTGTCTCCCGACAGAATGTACATTTTGCCCTCTTGCCTCGTCTTTGCAAGGAGATGTCTCCTCATCACATCCTCCTGGTGATCGGTCGTCACCCCGAATCTGTTACGAAAGTGATTGAACATCTCCTCAGGATCAGAGAAACGGTACTCTTTATCGAGTGGCATCATCCTGACATCGGGATAGATGCCCATCTGGCAGAGCACCATAAAAAGGCAGTCGACCTTCGGGCCGGGATAATAAGGGCTCCCATGCATCTCCGGCCAGATCTCGTGGTAATTCCTCTCCCAGAATGGCATATCCGCAAACCAGTAGATATTCACGGTTCCTGAACAGACGGCGGTCATCTTCCTTACAGCTTCTTTCAGGTCGATCATGTTCAAAGAGAGAGATGCGATTACAATATCATACGGGCCCTGAAGTTCGCGCTCCGTATCAACAAGTTCCCAGTTTTTTTTCACGATCCTGATATTTTTTATTCCTTCTTCCGCGATCCTCTCCCTCAGGACCTTTACCATCCCCAAAGCAGGCTCCACCGCTGTCACTTCACCCGCCCGCTCTGCCAGCGGAATTGCAAGCGTACCCGGCCCGGATCCGATATCAAGGACCTTTGAGTCGGGATTAACGTTCAGCCCATCCAATGTATCCCGTATCCTTTTGCCATAATCCCTCTGCACAAGTGTATCATATCTTCTGGCATTATCCTCATCTTTCCAGACATGAAGACTGTCAGCAAAACCGGCAGATGATCTGTGCAGTCTCATCCGCTCCTTCCACACCTCGTTCCAGTCGACTTCGTACAAAAGCAGGCCCTTACCGGACGAATCACTCGTTTCCATTCCCTCTCCTGAAGTTATATGCAGGCTGATTCCCTGGTGCATTGACATCTGAGAGAATGGTATTATATGATTACCGATAGTATCTTGATCGGTTGATTCGGATGAATAATGACGATATGCTCAAGACCACCTCAGATGAACTGGACAGGCTCCTTTCCCCGTCACATGTGATGGGAACTGCCATCGAATTCGACGACAAAACCGTTATTCCTATAGTTGAATACGGATTCGGATTCGGTGCCGCCAGGGGCGAAGGAAAGGGAAAGACTGGAGAAGGTGGAGAAGGTGGAGGCACAGGCGGCGGAGGCGGAATAACCCCCGTGGCCCTGGTTGTCATTCACAGGAACCTGCCAGGGGCAGAAGGGATACAGGTCATTTCATTGCGCAAGGGAAGTACCGTTGCACAGGTGATATCCACCGTAGCCGAATCCCTTGCTCCCAAGGTGATAAGTGCGGTAAAGGAGAGGTCCGATAAGAAAGAGAAGAAACCGATGGAAGAACATCCCTGATCCCCCTGTATGGATCCGATAACGATCTCTCTCTTCCTTCTTCTTTTTCTCCTGTTTCTCGGAGAGATCCTGCTTCTTGTCACCCCGATTGATATAAGTCTGGATATTGAACGGTTCAATAAGAAGACCGAGTTAATCTCGATCGTCTCCTTTGGAATCCTTCAATTCCGGACAGATAGTACCGCGGGTTTCACCACACTAGAGATTCTGATCTCCGGGAGACACTTGTATCGTTTTTCCGTCAAGGAGACAGAGAAGGAGGTTACTGGAAAAGGGATGGCACCCCCCGATATCGGTATTCGGTCTTTGGAGCCCCTTATGCGTCACGGGCCAGGGCTTTTCCGCGGCGGAATGAAGTTTTTAGGAGGCATACTTCACGCAATTTCAATTCATACCCTCGAGATGAACATTCGTCTCGGGTTTATGAGTTCTGCCCTCACCGGTATCCTTTTTGGATACTTTTCTGTGTTGAAAGCAGTTCTTTGTCCTGCTCGAAGGCTGCAACTCACCATGACTCCCGTCTTTGGTGAAGAGGTGCTTGAAGGCCGGGTTCTCCTCCTGCTCAGGGTTTCCTACCCAATCCGTATCATTGCTGCAGGGTTTCGTTTCCTCCTGGGAAGGAACATGAGACGACTTCTTCTCGATATCAGAAAGGAGATGCATCATGAGTGAAGAGAGAGACATGCTTGTGGCTGGAGATCCTGTTTCGGTATCGGGGCGTCTCATCGTCCCAATCGTTCGGATTCTGCGGTTTTATGCCGATTTCTCATATGCTGCATCTGTAAATCCAGTTGCATTGCTCATTATAGACGGAAAAGACGTATTCTTTGCCACAATCGATGCAGGCATGGATGAGGACAGTCTTTTCACCTTTCTGGACGATATGTGCGGGATAAATTCGAGGCAAGAAAAAGAGTAAATATCGTAATTTTTGTCCGGTGATTTAAGAGGACTATGATTGATACTGGAAATTGATTACGAAATTTTCGGTCTCTTCTGGTCTTACTTTGTATATTTATCCCTGTATCCACATTGAAAAGATGATTGTACTTCGATACCTGACCGGATATTGATAATCTCTGTTCCTGACATTGAACCCGGGTCATATAAGAGGAGCGTTCTTTTCATCGTTGGATAAATTAGAAACGCTGCTTTTCCGCTCTCTCTTTGATCTCACCCGAATGAACCTGCATGAAAACAGTAACAATCCGGGGACTTCCCCCCTGAGTGCAATACGGACTCCTCCGGCATTCCTCGCAAAAGATTGTAGGAAGCCTTCTATTCATGCCGCAATGCTTCAATTGGATTGAGATTGGAGGCCTTCCAGGCAGGGTACAGGCCGGAGAGCAGGCTGGTTACAACCCCAAATACAATTCCATACAGGATGTAGACCAGGCTTGAGGGGTAGAAGAGGTACTCGGTCGTCTCGAGCATCACGATGCTTACTGCAAACCCCCCAAAGAGGCTCAACACGCCACCTATGGTTCCCCCTATCAATCCGAGTATCAGTGCCTCATAAAGGAAGATAGACCGTACCTCTTTCTTCTGCGTGCCGATGCTCCGCAACACACCTATCTCCTTGATCCGTTCGGTTACAGACATCATCATGATATTCAGGATGCTCACCCCGGCCACGATAAGGGAAATCCCCCCGATTGCTGTGGTGAACGTTGATATCTGACCAAATGTGGTCAGTATTGTCTCGAGGATCGCCTTTGTATCAATAACGTCCACAACCGTCTCCCTGCGGTTGAGCTGCTTGTCGATGGCATCCTTCACTTCGTTAATGGTATTGAGATCTTTTACCTTGACAATGACCATGTCATAGCCGTTCTGGTCATATGCATCCTCAAACCACCTGTCTTCAACCACGATGCCGTAATCGGGATTGATATCGAATCCCATCCCCCGTTCCTCGAGAATACCGACGATACGAAGCGACCCCTTATCTCCTACAGAGATCCGGGTACCCACCTTGATATTATTCTCTTCTGCAAATCGTGCCCCTGCCATTGCTGACGATGCTCCCCTCAGGTAGGATCCTTCATTGACCTCGAGGAGGATAGGGATATCGTCCGGATCCAGCCCATATATACTACCTGCCGTGTCTTCTGATCCGACTTTCATCCGTGAACCACCCGAATATACGGGGATGGCAATGTCAGGTGCGACGGCCCGCCGGATCTGCTCCAGATCACGATCCGATATGAGCTCTCCTGTCGATCCCCCCATCTGGACGCCTCCTCCAGTATGCGGTGTCACGATAATACTGTCACCCACAGCCGAGAGACTGTCCGATATCGCGAGAACCAGGCTGTTGCCGAGTATGCCCATGGAGGCGATCGCAACCACGCCGATTACGATCCCGAGAACTGCCAGGAGTGAACGAAGCCAGTGAAGCCTGATATTCCGCTTCGCAAATTCAAAGAAGAAAGGCTTCACCATAGATGATTCCTATCTTGCCAAATGTTGTTCGCATTGAGGCTGTTCATGTTATCCTACCATCGACAATTGTGATTATCCGGTGGGCATACTTGGCAACTGCAGGATCGTGTGTGACCATGATGATCGTCTCATCCCGGGTCTTGTTGAGATCCAGGAGGAGTTCCATAATCGCTGTGCCTGTCTTGGAGTCCAGGTTGCCGGTTGGCTCATCTGCCAAAAGGATCTCAGGATCATTAACGAGAGCCCGTGCGATGGCTACCCTCTGCTGCTGCCCTCCCGAGAGTTCGGAGGGTTTATGGATGTACAGTTCCTCTTCAAGGTCCATGGCCTGGAGAATTTCGAGGCATCGCTCCTCACATTCTTTAGTACCTTTTTTCAGTATCAGGGGATACTGCACATTTTCGAGGGCTGAAAGAAGGGGCAGGAGATTGAACTGCTGGAAGATGAAGCCAATGTGATCACGACGGAGGGCCGTCAGCTCTTCGTCGTTCATTGACGCTATATTCCTGCCCTTGATGAAGAGCTCCCCCGAAGTCGGTGTGTCAAGGCATCCCATGAGGTTAAGTAATGTCGATTTTCCAGACCCGGAAGGACCCATGATGGCGATGAACTCCCCGGGCTTGATTCCAAGGGTCACAGTATTAAGAGCGACAACGTCACCTGCAGGGAGTGGATAGATCTTTGTCACATCCCGAAACTGGATGATGTATTCAGTTTCTGGGGATCCGATCATTTACCTCTCCATGAATACCATATAATTCCGCCCACGGCAACAACGAGAATGATCACCACTGCAATGACAGGCAGCGGTATACCGGGCTCCTTATTACCGGGGGATGAAGCAGGCGGAATATCCGCCGGTGTACGGGTTACGAACACGTTTCCATCGGAGTCCTTGTAACTTGTCAGTATCTGGATGGCTTCAGTATCCTCTGCTGAGAACGTGATCTCGAAACTGGAGAAGTCATCAGGTTGCAGAGAACCGACCACATACTGCCTGTAAGGGTCTACTGGTTCGCCACCTTCTCCGGTTGTAATTACCACCGAATTGGCAACCTCAAGGCCTGCATTGGTTACATCACCCGTTACCGTGTACACGCCTCCTTCATATGTCACCACGATATTGGAGAGGATCGGGTCGGCCTGTTTCTTGCTCTCTCCAAGATCCAGTGCTAAAGTCCTCGATTCGGTATGTGTATTTATACCGTTTTTATATTCGATGAAAACGGTGATGGTTGTCGATTCTTCAGGGGTGACGGAAAATGTTACTTTTTGCGAACTGTCGGGATCCAGGTTTCCTATAAAATAACTGGAAGGCGTCACATCAATACCTTCTCCCTCCAGGGAGACGATTACACCATTCACCTGGTTGTCCCTTGGGTTTCCCACCAGTATCTCGACCTGGTCTTTTTTTCCTGCGGAGAAGGTATCCGGCTTGTCGAGAATTGAGATCTCAAGAGGATCGTTCTGCACCTGAAGTTTGACCGGATATCGAAGATAGCCCGCATCACGGAAATCGATGGAGAAAGTGGGGTAATAAATCCCTTCGGGGACATCGGCAAGAACAGTAAAGATGAATTTCAGACTGTTCCCGCCTCCGACGCTCGTCGCCGTGTCATAGGGATTGGAAAGCAGAATAATGTCCTCATCATACAACGTAGCCCTGCGGATAGCCACACCCTGTACGCCGTTATTCGTAATCTCTACGCATATGGTTCCGGTATCCCCCTCAATAAATACCTGGGGATCGAGAGTTACGTCCGTCACCGTCATCTGGGCTGCAGCAGCTTCAGATTCGGCAGATATCGCGGCGACAGGTATGGCCATGACGGTAAGTGCCATGCATGCTATGGCTACGAGATACAGACAGGACTTCATTTATAAGCCTCCGGGTACGGAAATTCCTGAAAACAATGTATAAACCATGTAGATACTATAAATCAGGACCGGAATCGCAACGGTCACGACTGCATGCTTCAACTTGAGTTCGCGGGCATGCTTTATACCGAATATCCAGATATTCGCCGTCCAGATGAGGAATATGAGTGATATTAGTGTCGATATCTGGGTGAATTCCATCATTGCCGGATCGCTCATCAGCTGCGTTGTAGCCGCCTGTATTGCTGTCGGATCCTGGATGGAACGTAATACCGGGACACTGACCATTGGAAGATAATAAAATGAAAGCGCAAGGGAGATGACTGATCCTGCGACAACGGGAACAAGCCCGTAGCCTACGAATTCCAGGGTCCGCTTAAAGGTCCCTTTTCCTGAGAACAACATGGAGACCAGGTACATTACCCCGGAAAAGACCAGCCACCATATGACGAGAAATGCCAGGAAAGCACCTACAGTTCCGAAAATACTTATGAACGACTCCATTCCGGCCATATCAGACTGGGAGAACATCCGGGCAGACAGTACGGACATCTGGTATCCCAGGATTGCCCCGATAATTGCACCTACAAGTGCTATAAGGGCAGGAATTTTTAGATTTACCGGCTCAAGTATCTTTTCGGAGAAGAACGAGTCGGGAAGGATCAGAAGATCCAGTATTTTTTTCTTCATGCCTAATCACCACTCTTTTGTCCTTTGATATTTTTGTTTTTCGCTATTCGTGTATTATCCAAGATATCACCTACCCTTATATTAATCTACCATTAAACCCATATTCCGACAGCCTGTCTTGAAAAGGATTGAATTCAATCAGAAGAACTCTTTACGCCAGAATATACCTATTCCAATGACAGAAAGCACGGCGGTAATGCCCATCGTTATCCAGAAGGCGTAAGGGGAATGCTGAAAAGGGAGATCCAGGTTCATCCCGTATATGCTCGCCACCAGTGTCGGGATCATCAGAATGATTGTGACTGTTGTGAGCAGTTTCATTACTACGTTGAGATTATTTGAGATGACCGATGCAAATGCGTCCATCATGCCGGAGAGGATACTGGAATATATATTGGCCATCTCGATCGCCTGCTTGTTCTCGATGACGACTTCCTCGAAGATATCTCGATCTTCCTCGTCCATCTCGATCCAGCCCATGCTGTTGAACTTCTCGACCATGAGTGCATTGGAACGAAGTGAAGTGATGAAAAAGACAAGGCTCTTTTCCAGGTTCAGCAGCTTGATGAGCTGCTCGTTTTTCAGTGCCTTGTGAAGTTCCCGCTCAACATTTCCGCTCATCCTGTTGATATCTTTTAGATACCTGAGAAACATCAATGCAGTACGGATAAAAAGGAGCAGCACAAACCGGGTGCGGTTTACTGTCGAGAAATTCTTCACCCTTCCGGATAAAAATTCCGCGATGACGTCGACGTCGAGAACCGAAATCGTGATTACGATATTATGGGTGAGAATTATCCCCACCGGCAGAGTCGTGAAGGGAATATCGGCCTGCGGCCCCTCACGGCGTGGTGTCCTGAGAAGTACGAGGGTGCTTCCCTCCTCGCGCTCTACACGTGCCCGCTCATCCACATCAAGCGGATCGGTGAGGAAATCCGAGGGGATGTTGAACCATGAGACGAGTTCCTCGATCTCTTTCTGGTCCGGATTGACCACGTGTATCCAGCATTCGCTTTCATATGTTTCCTTTTTTACCAATCCCTCTTCGGTCGTCTTGTATATGGAGATAATCGTTCTCACCCCCCGTTTATTATTTGCCGTTCATGGCCGAAAATTTTCATTTCATGCCATTACTACCGTATTGTAATCCAGGATGGATATCAGCTTTTGGCATCCTCTCCAAATTAAATCCCTGTACAACAAAATTGTAATCGATCCTTTATCTCACCTTCGTACCGGCGGTTAAAAAAATAATGGTTCGTCTTTTATCTGCCCAATTCCACGTATTCCAGATCCTCTGACAGATTCCTCTCGGAATCAGGTTCGGGCATCAACTGTGCGGGCGGCAGTCGGAGGGTGAACCCGGGAGTGGCGTCAAGAACCACGGTGGCATTCTCCAGCACAAAATCGAGAATATGCCCCCCACAGGTTCTCCCGGTATCCACATAGTGGAGGTGGAACCCCGGGATATTCAGACCCTGGAAAGAATCGGGGGTGTAAAAACCTATTATTGTGCCTGTCGTGTTGTTGATGATAAAGACTGACTGTTTTGCAGCTGCATCCGCCAGTGCCGGATACGGTTTTTCCTGCCGCGGAATGGCACGGGCTTTTATATACGGAGCCGTGACATCCATGCGGATTGCATATAACATGGCGCGTGAAGGCATCCTTATGGATACAAGTCTGATGAATTCGGAATAATTGTAGGTCCCATCGATTGTCAAACTTAAATCAGGTTCAAAGAACGTAACGCTCGAAAAGGGGGTTGTCATATCATCTGTCACAGGATAGACCCCTCCATCCGCCCTCACCTGGTAGAATGACCCGTCCAGGGCAATCATCTCGCCATCCAGGGCATCGACTGTCCCTATGCCGAAATCACCATACTCTCTCAATTCACGAAATGTAAACTCTCCGTCATAACCGCCGAGGAGAAGCGAATCTATTGTGGAGACCTGGGACAGGGTATCATGAAGATCCTCGTCTTCCCCTCCGGCCATCATCCAGCCTATTGCCATACCCAGTGCCAGAAGTCCGACCGCGGCCAAAACCGTATACCATTCCCTCATAAATATTCCTCTCCTTATCTTCTATTGCAAGGAACTATGATATATTCCACCAGTGTTTGACCCGGAAAAATATCCTGGGTAGTACACGAATCCTTCACTTCAGGCATACCAGCTGGCCGGGAGGATCGCGAGTAAGGCAGGGTTGTTCTCACCCACATATCCGGATATGCTGCATATTGCATCGATATAAGAAAAGGGCTGCCTGTTTTTCTCTCTGTTTGTCCCTACTTTCCTTGGTTTTTCCCGCTGATATTTTCGAGCGCTTCAGATACGACATTTAATAGTGCGCTGCTTCCTTTCCCTGCCACATCCCTTAAAGCAGGTACCGCGGATTCCCCCATCTTTTCGAGTGCCTTAATCGCCCGAAGACGGACCCCACGCTGGGGATCTTCCAGTGCATCAATCAATGCCGGAATTGCCCTGATATCCGCTATTTTTCCGAGGGCTTCGGCGGCTTCCTCCCTTACATGGTCATTATCATCGGAGAGGGCCGCAACCAGTGCCTCGACAGCCCCCGGATCACCCTGCTCACCGAGTGCAATCGCGGCTCTCCATCGGATGCTCACAAAACGCATATCATTGAGTGCTTTTATGAGCAGGATCACCGCATCCCTGGAACGGATGGATTCAAGCTCGGTCACTCCGATCCACCTGACCTCTGGATCGTCATTATTGAGCGCTTTTCCGAGTTGAACAAGTTCGGACCCAGTTGAATTCATCATATGCGTGGTACTGCGTTATCCGGATATCCGCTGGCACATGCGGATCCTGACTGCTGCTTCTTTCAGATTCTCCATTGATGTTGCATATGAGATCCGTTCCCATCCAGGTGTATGGAACGCAGAACCGGGCGTGACCGCCACCCTGCCTTTATCAAGCCACTTACGAGCAATTTCCATATCGTCGCCATCCACCCTGACATAGGCGTAAAACGCTCCATCCGCAGGAGCGACAACAAAATCCATCAGGAGAAGCTCCTGCACCAGGAAATCACGTCTTCTTTGAAACTCCTTTCTCATGACTTCCACGCATGACTGGTCACCAACAAGCGCGGCTGCTCCGCCGTACATGGCAAAAGTGGTGGGGTGGCTTACAGAATGCTGCTGGACCTTTGACATCTCCCTGATGATTTCAGGGGGGGCGACGGCATATCCAAGTCGCCATCCGGTCATGGCATAGGCCTTTGAAAAACCATTGACGGTGATTGTTCTCCCGGCCATATCCCCAATGGACGCCAGGGAGATATGCTCTTTTCCATAGGTCAGTTTCTCATATATTTCATCGGAAATTGCAAAAATATCATAATCCTCGCAGAGATCAGCCACCAATTTCAGGGATTTTTTATCAAGGACGGCACCAGATGGGTTCGAGGGGGAGTTTATCATGATCATCTTGGTCCGCTGTGTTATCCTTTCCTGCATTGAATCATCAGGTTGAAACGTCGCGCTGTCCAGGAGATGGTGCACCGGCCGGCCGCCGGCGATGCGGACGATTGGTTCATACGAGACCCATGAAGGGTCCAGGATAATCACCTCCTCCCCTGCGTTTATCACTGCCTCAACCGCTTCATAAATCGCACTCTTTGCCCCGCATGTCACGATGACCTGCTCCGGGGTGCAGGAAAAACCGCATTCCGTCTCTGTCTTGCGGGCGACCGCATTCAGAAGCTCAGGGATGCCGTTGCTCGGTGCATAATGCGTCTCCCCCCTCTGCAGCGCAGAGATGCATGCATCTTTGATGTGCTGGGGTGTATCAAAGTCAGGCTCTCCGATGGAGAGGCTGATTACATCGATACCCTCCCTCTGCATCTGTTTTGCCCGGTTCGAGATCTCGATCGTCGCCGATGGGGCAATGCCGGAGATCTTATCCGAGAGGTTTCTCATTTCAATCGCTGTACCATCTTGATTGCCGATTCTACTGCCCGCTTTGCATAATCGATCCGCTCATTGGCCTCAAGACGGGTCATTCCCGGACCAGATATCCCCAGGGTTACCGGAACACCATATTCCAGACTTAAATCAATAATTTTTCTTGCCGCATGCTGGACCACAATCTCGTCATGCTGTGTGGAGCCTTCGATGACGCACCCTATGGTGACGACGGCGTCAACCCGGCCCTCTGAAAGCATCTTCTTTATCGCGAGAGGCATATCGTATGCTCCCGGCACATAGATGCAGTCTGTAACTTCCGCTCCCAGGAACGAAGCATGTTCCCGGCCTTCAACCTCCATCATATAGGTGATGTCACGGTTGAATTCTGATACCACGAATCCAAGTTTGATACTCATTACTATCTTCTCCAAAGATCTTCTGCCTGATAATTCATAAACGATACCACGATCATCTCCGGGCAGGACCCGCATCGGGAAAACCCTGCCGCTGGCCGCTTCCTGCCTGTTTTTCAAGTTCACGGGGATAGAGGATGAGCCTTATGGCATTGACTGCGTGCTCACGGCTCCGCTGCTCGGCCAGCCATGCAAGCTCCTGTTCGTCCTTCGCTTCATCTTCATGGACAAAGACCTCAATTATATGTGTATTTGTCATCAGCTGGCAGAGGATGAGGCCCTGTGAAGCCTCGTGGGCACAGAGCCTGTCCTTCTCCTGCCCACCCGGCATTCCAAGGGCCATAACAATATCACAGTTCCTCTCCTCGATCAATCTCTTGCAGGCTACCGGAAGGTCTTTCATACCGGGAACCGTCACCCGCTCGATCTTCACGCTTGCATATTTGCGAAGCTCGTCGATGGCAAAGCTTCCCATGTTGACTCTGGCAAATGTGGTGTCGGCTACGCCAACCCTCATCCAAGCACCTCGGCTGCCGCCATAACCCCGTCCCCGGCAGGGGTAAAGCCATTTCTTACAAGCGAATACTGGACTGCCGAAAGAGTTGCAAGGATCTCTGGAGCGCCTACCGCACCCATGGACCCTATGCGGAATATCCTTCCTTTCAGGTGGTCCTGCCCCCCTGCAATCTCAATTCCCATCTGTTTTATCAATCCTCTGAATGCACTGTCCTCAACGCCCTTTGGCAGATTAACTGCGCTTACTGTATTTGAATATGTATGATCAGCATCAACTTCAGGAAACATTGAGAGACCCCATGCATCTATCGCGGTCCTGACCGCATTCGAGAGCTTCCTGTGACGCGCTATCCGATTCTCGAGGCCCTCCTCCTCGATGATCAGGCACGCCTCTCTCATTGCCATAAACAGGGGAACTGCCGGAGTATACGGAGTCTGCATCGACTTCGCACTTGCACTCTTCCTGTATGCGGCAATATCCAGGTAGAATGGCCGGTGATCGGAGATTCGCTCCCAGGCCCTTTCGCTAACCGAGATTGCAGACAGTCCTGCCGGGGCGGCAAGACACTTCTGTGAGCCGACCACGACTAAATCCGCACCCCAGTCATCGGCATGCACCTCATCACCTGCGATGGAGGTTATTCCGTCCATGACAAAAAGAGCGTCATATTTCCTTGCCATTTTTCCCACCTTTTCAGCAGGGTTTTTTATACCTGCCGAGGTCTCGTTATGCACCAGTGTAACCACCTCTGCTCCGGAATCGAGGGCTTTTTCAAGTGCAGGCAAGTCGAGTGGAGTTCCCCACTCCGAGACTATCTGGCTTGCCGAACCATATCTCTGGGACATCCTGTAGAGCCGGTCTCCGAATTTGCCGTTCACCAGGCAGGCTATCTTTCTGTCTCTTCCAAAGTTGGCTACTGCCGTTTCCATCGCGGCTGTCCCCGATCCGCTGATGACGAAGAGATCATTGTCTGTCCCGAATGCGGTCTTTAAAATTCGTGTGCAATCGGCATAGATCGACCCGAATTCATCCCCGCGATGGTTGATTGCCTGCCTCATCATCACCGCACGTACACGCTCCGGTATGGGGACCGGGCCGGGCAGCATCAGGAGTGGTTCCTTTTCCATTGAAATCAGTCCATAGTATTTTTATAATGACGAAATATAAGTTTGGATGGCATTTATGGTAGATGTTGCGATTATCAGCGGATCGGTATCTGATGCGGCCGTTGCCGGTATAGCAGCGGATATTCTGAAGGAACACGGTATATCCTATGATCTCCAGGTGATTTCCGCTCACCGGGAACCTGATCGCCTGGACGATTATATTAAAAAGAGCGACTGTAAGATTTATATCGCAATTGCGGGGCTTTCCGCTGCGCTACCAGGAGTTATCGCCTCCAAGACGAAAAAAACGGTTATAGGAGTTCCGGTGTCCGGGAAACTGAAGGGTATCGATTCACTTCTCTCCATTGTCCAGATGCCGAAAGGAGTTCCTGTCGCATGCGTGGGTATTGATAACGGAGAGAACGCAGCACTCCTCGCAATACGGATCCTTGAAACAGAATAGTCGAATTTTACCGGGATTGTCTCCGTCAGTGTATAATCCTGTCCATTAAATTAAAAATTTTTAAATATCGTCCATTTTATTGTAATACAACCAGACGGGCCCAATTTTTCTTAAATCATTTGTATCATTTATTTCTCCGGTTCTTCGGGCTCGAAGATTTCCCGCACCATCTTTACCGCACAGAGATCCCCGCACATCGAGCAGGTATCAATATCGCCGTCCCTTTCATGAATTTTTCTGGCATATTCCCCAAAGAGAGCAAGTGAGAACTGTTCTTTCCAGTCCAGCCTCTTTCTTGCCTCGGCCATGCGTATCTCTCTTGGCATGCGGAACCCCTCGTTGTTGCGTACAAGATCCCCGACATGGGCGGCAATCCGTGCAACCCTCGTCCCTTCAGCGATATCGTCCATGAGGGGGAGGGCCAGGTGTTCGCTCGGTGAGACCATGCAGAGGAAATCCGCGCCATGCATGCAGGCCACCGCACCTCCTATCGCCGAGACGACATGATCATAACCAGGGGCGATGTCGGTCACAAGCGGACCGAGCAGGTAGAGCGGTGCATCATTGGATAGCTCCTTGATAATCTTCACATTATACCCTATCTGCTCGATCGGCAAATGACCCGGCCCCTCTATCATCCGCTGGACCCCGGCATCCAGTGCCCGGTTGGCAAGCCTCCCCAGGTTCAGATATTCTACCGTCTTGGCATGGCGGTCTGCATCCTGTATACATCCCGGCCTCATACCGTCACCAAGGCTTGCCACCACTTCATGCTCGGCAAGGATCTCCATCAGATAATCAAACTCACTGAAAAGAGGGTTTTCCTCATCCCTTTCGACCATCATCGCCACGTGGAACGCTCCTCCCCTGGAAACCACAGCCATGATGCGTGGGTCGCTGTAAAGTGCTGCAAGTGCGTCTTTGTTCACGCCGCAGTGGAGGGTGAGGAAGTCCACTCCGTCGCGGCAATGCTCACGAATCACCGAGAAGAGAAGATCCGAATCGACGTCGGTGGCATTCCCTGCCCTCCGGACAGCCTCATAGACGGGAACTGTTCCAACCGGTGCATCCAATGTAAGGATCTTCCTTCTCATGCGAGACAGATCACCGCCTGTTGAGAGATCCATAAGGGTATCCGCGCCATTTAAAAGGGCACTCTTCGCCTTGGCGATCTCCAGCGCCTCGTCACATCTCTCCCCGGAGGTGCCCACATTTACATTCACCTTGACAGTGCAGTGTTCACCGATACCGCATAGCCGGTGCTTTCTTGCAGGATTCGCAGGAATCACCACCCGTCCTCGTGCGACTGCGCGTGCTAATTTTCTCGCATTTACACCTTCTTTGCGGGCTAAAGACTCCACGACCTCGGGTATCCCGGTGAAACACTCCCGGATCAGGGTATGCATAAGACACATTTGTCCCGAGTACTTATTATTCTGCATGCCAGTCAGGTGGATTCCCGGAGGGGGTTTTCTTGGAAATTCGTATCTTTCCGGAAATGTGCTCGTAGATGCCGCGGTGCTTCCCGGCGCAATCGCACCCTACAAGGGCGAGATCGATATGATAGTGCTCACCCACTGCCACTATGATCACATAGCCAATGTAAAAGAGATTGCCCATATGTGTGACGCTCCAGTATTTATCCATCGTCTTGATGGCCCGGGGTTGCAGGATGATGCAAGAAGCCTCTCAATCAACTTCGGTGCCCATTCACCAGGTATCGTTGCAGACAGGCTTCTTGAAGATGGCGAGATGGCAGGACATCTCCGCATACTGCACACACCGGGTCACACTCCAGGAAGCATCTGCCTGTACCACGAAGATGAGGCTGCATTGATAAGCGGTGATACTGTCTTTACAGGTGGAGGATTTGGTCGTTTCGATTTTCCGGGGGGTAGCCGCACCCAGCTGGCGCATTCCCTGGAACGGCTCGCCGCCCTGGATGTGGAGGGGCTTTATCCAGGGCATGGATCACCCGTTGATACGGGGGGTAGCCGGCATATTGCCGGAGCCCGCGAATTGATACGGCTCTCTTATGGATAAAGGGGTATACTGCCTCATCCTAGAAAATTCGCCTTGCAGACTAAAAGTCGGTGCTCTGGGAACACTCGACTTTTCCGGTGGCTGGCACGTATATGTAGGTTCAGCCAGGGGCCCCGGAGGTCTGCTCCGAGTGGTGCGGCATATCCGTTATTCGCGGCACCCCGGTCGCATGCCGAGGTGGCACATCGATTATATCCTTGCCCACCCTGCCTTTTCCCTGGTTTCTGCCCTGTGCGCATCAACTGAACGTAATATGGAATGCCCGCTGGCCGGGCTTATGCCGGGGCTCCCGGTTACCGGATTCGGGTGCAGTGACTGCAGATGCCAATCGCACCTCTTTTATTTTGATTACTCCCCCGAACGGGATGTTTCAGCTGTATTTGAAAACCTGGAACTTGGTGTTAGCATCAAAAATATCAAAAAGTCATAAAGCCAGTGTAAGAGTATGAAGGTGCTTGGCATTTCAGGCAGCATGAGAAAGGACGGAAATACATCCATTCTCATCAAGAGAATCCTCGATCGGTGCGAGAGTGCGGGAATCTCCACGGAATTTGTTCCTCTCGCAGGAAAGGAGATTAAACCCTGTCTCGGCTGCGAAAGATGCAAGGAAAAGGACTGGTGTGTCATCCAGAATGACGACTGGGGCGAGATCATGCAGAAGGTACTTGATTCCGAAGTCCTGATCATTGGGTCACCTACTTATTATTTCGATGTCTGCGGTCATATCAAGAACTTCATAGACAGGAGCTACTCACTCTATCACCGCAGGAAACTGGCAGGACGGAAAGCTGTGGCGGTTGCCGTGTGCGCCACCAAAGGGGGTGCAAGGACAATTGAGACGCTTGAAGGGTTCTTAAACACGCACGAATTCTCCTACCTCGGATGGGTGCGTGGGAAAGGTTACTTGGAAGGTGATGTCATCTCGGATTCCCAGGCTCTCAAGAAAGCCGACGAAATTGGAGACCGGATTGTACAGCTGCTGAGCCCTCCGGATTGAATATCTCTTTTTATTAAATCATTATTTCGTATGTTCTTGCTGGGCAATTCATTTAAAAACCATTGAATGCTCCACGATTCATCACTATTTGGTTGGTTGTAAAATAATGCCGTTTCCACCGGGAGCGCGCATTATCTCTTCTGGAATAATATGTGCATGACGTGCACTTCTGATATTCAGATGAGATTGTAGAGTGTGTCCCGGCGACGCAGTGTCCTTCCCAGATCCTCAGCGATGCGTTTCATCTCGGCCGGATCAAGATAATCCGTATTGAGCGCGCCGGCTCCCTTTGAGATGCTTTCCTCAAACATTGTCCCCCCCAGATCGTCTGCGCCGGCCATCAGGCCCAGTTGTGCCATCTTTAACCCGGTTTTAACCCAGGAGACCTGTATGTGTGATATGTTGTCGAGAAAAAGCCGGGAGACCGATGTCATGAGGAGGTCTTCCCTTCCGGTTGCTCCCGCACGGGCGACCCCTTGCCGGTAGAGTGGAGTATTCATATGTATAAACGAGAGGGGGACAAATTCTGTGAAACCGCCCGTCTCGTCCTGGATATCACGGATAATTGCGAGATGTTCCACCCGGTCATTGACACTCTCGCAGTGCCCGTACATAATCGTGGCAGTAGTCCTGATACCAAGTGCATGGGCTTCCTTGATGATACGCACCCATTCACCGGTCGAGATCTTGCCCGGGCAGATACGTTTTCGTACATCGTCAACCAGGATCTCTGCTGCCGTCCCGCAGAGCGATCCCAGGCCGGCATCCTTCATCATCGTGAGGACTTCAGCGGTTGAAAGCCCGCTCTTCCTTGCTCCATAAGCGACTTCCATTGGATTGCTCGCATGGATATGAACGCCGGGAGCCGCTTCGCGGATAGTCGAGATGATATCAACATATGAATATGCATCAAAATCAGGGTGCAGACCGCTTACCGTGCATATCTCGCTTACACCCCTCGATCTTGCCTCCAGGGTTTTCTCCCTGACAGTCTCGCGGTCATGATAGTAAATACCCTCATCGCCCGGTTTTTTTGAAAAACCACAGAATCCACAGGAATTGATACACAGATTTGTAACATTGATATTCTGGTTGCGCACGTAGGTGACCACGTCCCCGTTACACATTCTCCGCTTCTCATCCGCGGCTGCCGCCACATTCCACACCTGGCGGTCATTGAGAGTGAAAAGTGCATGGCACTCCTCTGGCGTGAGTCGATACCCTTCAAGGACATCATCCAGAAGCGATTCGACCTTTTTTCCAAGCAGATCAAAGCTTTGTGTGCTAACCTTTGACAATCTCTGAAGTGTATACTTCCCCTTCTATTAAATAAATCCGATAAGGCTGTGAGCCAAAGACACTAATTTTTAATAGTGTATCAGTATCTATTCTGCAGCGATATCATATGCAACAGCATACAGTCAGACTGAAGAATTCGGATGGGACAGGATACGTTATACCTCTCGGACCCGTCAATCTCGTCTGCGTGGTCACTTCGCGAGGTCTTGTGGGATGCGGTGCATTCGATATAGGTGCACTGGCCGCTTTCGATTATCCTGCCGCCAAGGTGAGACCGACAAGGTCTGCATCAATAGAAGATATCGATGATCTGCTGGCAGGCAGTATACGCGAAGTCAATACATTCGCAGAAAATAAGGGTGTAAAAATTGGAATGAGCGGAAAGGAAGCCCTTGACCTCCTCTCCTGATCTTAAAACCCCGTCACACGTGGTGACAGGTGCTCTCGCCTGATACGATATTGCCTGCCAGGAAGTCTTTCATCACAGAATCGACTTCCCCGGAGACCCCGATCAGAACCTGAATTCCATGGCTTGAAAATATTTCAACTGCCTTGGGGCCCATTCCTCCGGCTATTACAAGCGTTACCCCCTCTTTCTTGAGGAGGGCCGGGAGAGCCCCTGGTTGATGACCGGGGTTAGGGATATCCCTGCGGGAGACGGTTCCATTCTCTACCGTGAATAGAGAGTATTCCCTGCAATGGCCAAAGTGAGGGGACACCATGCCTCCATCATTTGCAATACCGACCTTCAATCAATATCACTCCTTTACCAGAATCGCCCTCTTCCACGTCCGCCGCCGCGGCCTCCGCGGCCGCCGCTGAATCCTCTTCCGCATCCCCAGGGGATACCGCCTCTGCCCAAACCGTAGACAGGGTAACCTGTCGGGTACCCCTGTGCATAGGGGGGCTGCTGCCCCGGAACTGCAGTCTGTGCAGTCTGTGCAGTCTGTGCTGTCTCTTCGCCTTCTGTTGCTGTACTGGTTCCCGCCACCTGTGGCGGAGGACAATAGCCACGTCCCCATCCAGTACGGGGTCCGCGACCCATAGGTCCGGTTCCATTAAAACCTGGCATATTACATTACCTCCATTTATTGTTATTATTACACATATGTGTAAAAATATAAATACTTATCTCTCACGGAAGATCCTGTTTATCGACGTTTTCTTCGCTTTCACCCCCGGTCCCGAAACTCCGCTGGCAGATATCACTGTTTTTATCCCGGCACCCTTCGATTTCAATTATTTTGCCATTGATCAGGGCGTCTGCTACCTTATGACGGGCCTGGTGGAGATCTTTCCATAACGTGCGGCGTGAGATCCCCATCTCCTGGGCGGCCTCCTCCTGCCCAAGCCCGCGAAGATCCACCAGGCGGAGAACCTCCAGTTCATCAGGAGTTATCATCACTGTTTCCCTGGGCTCACCCATAACGATACAGGGGTGATAGCACCTTCCTGGTATGGTATCTTCATCAATTCGACGTAGCCGGGGTCTTCCCCTGCGCCGGCAACCACCAGGGCCGTTCCCTTCCCTCATACCAAATCCATCATACCTGTAAGTTTATCCCAGGCTGATCTGATGGCCCGGGATGCTGGTGAGTCCTGCCTTGTTGGGGGAATGCCTTTCCTGACTGCACCGACAACTGCGGGATCGAACGGGATGCATCCGATAAGAGGTATATTCTCGGCCGTCGCATACCGCTCTATCTTTTTACTCATCCCGGTCTCCAGATCATACTTGTTGATCACAAGGAAGAGACGGATATCGAATCCGCGAGCCATCTTAACAAGTCTTTCCAGGTCATGCAGCCCGGATACGCTCGGTTCAGTGACAATAATTGCAGCATCCATTCCGCTAACGGCTGATATGGTCGGGCACCCGATACCGGGGGGACCATCTGCGATAAGAACCTTCTCGTCTTTCATTTCACCGGTGATCTCTTTTTTCACCTGGTCCACGAGAAGACCGGAGGTTCCGGATCCTGCACATAATTCCGCATGGGACATCAAGCCTTTTCTGGTCCTGGAGAGATAGATCGTTCCGTCTCTCATCGGCTCCATGACTATCGCCCTCTCAGGGCAAATATCCATGCAGACTCCGCACCCCTCACACTGCACCGGATCCACGCTATATTCCCCGTCCTGGCATTCTATCGCCTCAAAACGGCAATTGATGCTGCAGAGGCCACATCCAACACACTGATCCTGGAGAATCCTTGCCTTTTCGAGGCCTGAAAATGGTTTGGATCGTATATTTTCATGTTCCAGCAGGAGGGCCAGGTTCGCCGCCTCGACATCGCAGTCGGCAATACCCATGGAACTCGTGATAAGGTCTGTGAGGGAGGCGGTGAAGATGGTCTTTCCGGTTCCGCCCTTTCCACTTATCACAACTATCTTTTTCATCTCAATTGCCCTCCGACATCTGCAACCCTGGAAAAGAGTCGGGCAAATTCTTCCTTGTATGCAGGAATTTTGTCACTGATGAGACCTCCGATGTTCTGGATACGGGCTATATCCCGATCAAATGGAATGGTCATCAGTACGGGGAGATCTTTTTCCCGGCAAAAATCCATTACCTCATCGTCATCTTCCGAATAACGGTTGATGATAACCCCTGAGGGGATGCCGAGACATCTTGTCACAGATTCGGCCAGGGCCAGATCATGCAACCCGAACGGTGTCGATTCTGTAACGAGTATGCAGTAATCTGCACCCTGCATGGCTTCCACCACAGGACAGGCAATTCCAGGCGATGCGTCAAGGATGGTCAGGGGATGCCCTTTTGCATACGACTTGGCAGCACCGATCACCTTTGGAGCCATGACTTCCCCTTCGTTGAGTATACCGGAGATGAGGAGGATATTTTCATCTGGAATACTGAAACGAAGTCTTCCTATTGTTCGCTCCTCTTCATGGATGGCCCCTTCGGGGCAGATCATCTCACACCCCCCGCATGAATGGCAGAGTTTCTCAAAGAAGAGGGGAGGTGGTTCTTTCAACACCGTAATAGCCCCATAACGGCAGACATCTGCACATTTCCCGCAGGCTGTGCAACGTTCTGAATCGAATACAGGGACAGGTGTTGTTACCGGGAGTTCATACCCCCCTTCAGGGAAGAAGAGGTGGAGGTTCGGCTCCTCGACATCACAGTCGACAAGGAGAACCTCCTGTTGATCAGAGATAGCGTGGGCAAGGTTCGCCGCCACAAGAGTCTTACCTGTGCCACCCTTGCCGCTGGCCACGATGATATTCATACAGGCTCTAGTAAGATTTTGTCAGTTTTCCATCCTTGAATTGCTGGAAAGCTGCCTTTACTGTCCCTGATTCCCGGAAGAAATATATTGATATCCCTGCTGCCCGGAGTGCACCGAGGGCATTTCCCCCGACATTTCCGGTCACAACAGCCGTTGCCCCGTTATCTATAAGTGTCTGGGCTGCCCTCGGGCCAACCCCGCCCGGAGCGGCTGCGAATGCATTTTCAACAGCGTTCCACTCACCACTCTCGGTATCGAAGAAGATGAAGCAAGGGGATCTTCCGAACCTCTCCTCCATCATATCGTCAGGGCTCGGCCCTTTGGAAGTTATACATACTTTCATATTTTTACCGCCTTTATTTTGCTCATATGTGCACATATATATTATGTTGCTGGCATGACTCGTGATGTTTCATTCGCGAAAGCTGCGTCCGTATCCATCACGTGCACTGCACTGGCTTTAAATGATATATATACTTTCGCCCCTGTTTCGAGGCCCATATCTGTTGCAGATCTCCGTGTAAGAACTGCACTCATAAATATTCCTATATCGATCGTCACAAGAGCGAGCGCCCCGGATATCGTCATTTTTGTGATATTTCCGGAGAAAACATTCATAGCACTCCCTTTTACCAGTTCTTCACTATAAAGGCTGATCTCATCTGCACCGATACAGAGCGACACGCTCTGCCCAACGGGAGCACTTGTGACTGCCCATATACTTACACCATCGATTTCAACCCTGCACAGGCCCTCCTCGCATGATCGCACAAATCCATCGTAAATATTCTCATAGCCGATGAAATGTGCCACCTTGGTCGTCTTTGGAGAACGAAGAATATTCTCCACGCCGTCCTCCTGGACGAGTCGTCCGTCCATGATCATTGCCATCCTGGTGCCCAGTTCTCTGGCTTCCTCTGTGCTGTGCGTCACCTGAACAATTGTGAGTTCATGATCCCTGTGAATTGTACGCAGTTCTTCAACGAAGAGATCCCTCGTTATGGGATCGAGAGCAGAAAGCGGTTCATCAAGAAGCAGAACACTTGGTTCAATGGCAAGAGCCCTGGCAATAGCGACACGCTGCTGCTCCCCGCCGCTCAGCGTCAGCGGCGATCTCTCTCCAAGGTGGGCGATTCCGAACCGTTTCATCAGTGACTTTACCTGCCTGTCAATCTCTGCCTGAGGTATCTTTCTCATCCTCATACCGAAACCGATGTTCTTTTCAACCTTCATGTGGGGAAAGAGCGAATAGTCCTGGTATACAAGGCCGATATTACGTCTTTCGGGGGGGATGTTCCTCATATCCCTGCCATCCAGCAAGACATGGCCGGATTCAGGGACATGCAGACCTGCGATTGTCTCAAGTATGATCGTCTTTCCCGCACCCGAAGGGCCCATGATGACATAATAATCACCGTCATGTATGGACAGGGATACCTGGTGAAGGGAGAAATCGCCAAGGGAGAGGCTTACTTCTTCAAACTCGATCATCGTATCTCCCCACAAACCTCGTGATCGTCCTGAGTATAAGGAAGACAACCAGACAGGCAACTATCATGATAAAGGCCACCGCAGTGCTCTCCTTTATCCCACCGGTCGTGAACCGGTAATATATCAGCGTTGATATGATCATCGGGTAATACGCAATCATGATCACTGCTGCAAACTCGCTGATGGCCCTCCCCCACGCGAGAATTGAACCGTTTAATATGTGGCGGACACTGCTCGGGAGCACGATGAGACAGAAGGCCTGGAACCGGGTGGCGCCGAGTGTCCTTGCCACATTCTCCATGTGTACCGGGACTTTCTGGAATCCCTCCTTGACACTGTTGATATAAAACGGCATCGCGACAAAGAGCATTGCCACTACGATTCCAGGATATGCATCCTCGAAGATGATCCCCATATCGCTCAAAGGTGCTCCTATGAGTCCACGCTGCATGAAGAGGATATACACCATAATTCCGGCAACTGTATGCGGCAGCACCAGTGGAATATCGATCAGGCTCTCTACGATCTGGTTAGCCCGGGAATGGGTTCTTGCAAGAACATAAGAGAGAGGTGTGCCGAGAACGAGGAGGATTAAGACCGCGTTTAACCCCGCCGTAAAGGTGAGGACAATCGATCCGATGACCTTTCTGTCCGTGGCCACCTCGACAAGATAAGAGATATCGGTCAGCTGGCCGATGGTGATATTTGCCAGAGCGAGAAGGGGCAGCATTACCAGGATGCCGCCGATGATGGCGAAGCCGACCAGACACTGGTCCCAAACCCCGGCCCGGGACCTGCGTGATCTCCACATCTCCCTTATGTTATTCATCCTGCTCCATGATATCGCTCAATCGGTGACCTCCTTCAATCCCCCGGGTGAGGCTCCCGAATCGCGTACCTTCTGCATGTCATGGTCGTCAACCCAGCCGGATTTGACATCCTCCCTGTGATCGAACTGCGCTATGTAGGGCTTGACATCCAGGAGTGGTGTCCCGTCAAGTACATCAACTCCCGAGATCCGCACTATGTTTGCCTCGATTGAGACGAGGTTCACGATGGAGAGGCCGATAGGATTGGGGCGGTTGAAGTGGCGTATTGCAAATATCCCCTTTTCCGATTTCAGGTCAACAAAAGGACGGCAAAAACTGGTCCATTTTTGAGCCCGATGGAAATGGTATATCAGGAAAAGGTGGGAAAATCCCTCCAAATCCTTCAGACCGGAAATATATTCAGGAAATATCTCGATATAACCTTCGGAACAGCTGAAAATACCCTGTATAGGTGTTGATTCCTGATCTGTGAAATCTGAATGGATAATACCTATCGGTGTATAACATATTTCCATGGTTCTTTCCTGCATAATTGATCTTATTAAGAAAAAGGAAATAGTTTAAGTTTTCATTGCAACCATGCCCGACAGTTCCTCTGGGACGTCCTCGTATCCACCGGCAGGGACAATCGGGGGCTGCCCGTCACCGGTCAGTATGGCCTGTCCCTCGGGTCCGATCAGCATCTTTACGAATTCAAGGCCCATCTCGGGATGCTCGGCAATCTTTGGCACTGTGACACCGTATACAATCGGGGAACCGGTATAGTAGGTTGTAGCATTACCTTTTATCGCCTTCACTTTCACAGTCTTGTAGTCGTCGGCATAATCGATTGATGAGAGATCGATCTGTTCCGGAAGCTCGACAAATTTGAGATCGTTCTGGACAGCCACACTCCGGTACTCCCAGGCGTAATCGATTCCGCCGGCCTGGACCATCTGCACAAGCTCCACGCTCTTGGGTCTTATGGTCAGTTTTGTCCCATCTGGAGACGGATCCGTTGCATCGATAATCCAGACACCGTCCTCGAACGTGGCCACGATATTGCTGTGGTCTTCGACAAGGTTCTTGAATATGGTGTCATCGCCATAGTATCCTTCTGCCAGTTTTATGACCATAGGCGTCCGGTATCCGCAGGGATCGGCGTTGGGATCGCTGAACGCCCATCTCACGCCGTCCTGGCCGAGGATGGTGTACCAGTTATCTGCCGTAATCTCGGAGGCATACTTGCTCTGGTCGGTATAGGCCAGGGTCATCGTGTTCTTGGCAAAGGTGAGATACCAGTCCGCGTCGTCCGGCACCATGTACTGGGGGATCAGTGCATAATCGGCAGACGCCAGAACATCAGCAGGCTTGGCGGTTTCCGTGATCTTCTTGATACAGTCGACACTCCCCGCAGGCTCCAGCAATACCTCGGTGTTCGGATACTTCTCCTCGAACTCTGCCTTGATCTTCTCGAAGGGTCCGGTGAGGCTTCCGGCATGGAAGACCTTAACCGTAATCTTCTCTCCCGCGGCACCCTCTCCCGGCGCCTCTCCTTCCTCCGGTGCGACACACCCGCAGAACAGGACAAGTCCTGCCAAAAGAAATAAAGTAAGGATTAATGGTAACTTTTTGACCATGGTTCTGAATTAAGTTATTTTTTTATTTATTTTTACCCATATGATGATGTTGCCCCTTCATCAGGATTATTACGGCTCCGGTGCAAACACAGAGATTGCTGATGCATTATACTCACCTCTTCGGCCCGGTCTGCTCCCGCCGACTGGGGCGTTCGCTCGGTATCGACCTGGTACCATTCAAGACCTGTACGTTTGACTGTATATACTGCGAGTGTGGGGCTACAACCACAAAAACCGTTCAACGTGAGGAATTTTTCCCTGCCATTGAAGTGGAGGAGGAACTCGCCCATTTCCTCTCAGCTGGACCTGATCTCGATTTTATCACCTTTTCAGGGTCGGGTGAACCCACGCTTTCGCTCTCCATCGGACGAATGATCCGTTTTCTCAAGAGAGATTATCCAGGCTATCGCGTTGCTGTGTTAACCAACGGATCCCTCTTCCACATGCCTGAAGTCAGGACGGATATCCTTCCCGCCGATGTTGTGCTCCCCACACTGTCCTCGGCTTTTTCCGGGACCTTCAACAGGATCCACCGACCTGTAGCGGGACTTGAACCCTCTCTCATAATTGAGGGCCTATCCAGGTTCAGGAAAGAATTTCAGGGCGAGATCTGGCTTGAAGTCTTCATCATTCCCGAAATCAATACCACACCTGATGAACTGGAAGGTCTGCGAGATGCGATCGAAAGGATACGGCCTGACCGGATTCAGTTGAATACCCTGGACCGGCCGGGAACCGAGGATTGGGTCCGGCCTGCTGGTGCAGAGGAGCTTGGGAGGATAGCAGAAGTCCTGGGCCTTCCCGGAACCGAATCCATAGAGTCCGTTCGATATGCCCCGGGAACTGCGATTCCCACCGGAGATATGGGTACACATATTCTCGGGATGCTCAAGAGGAGACCCTGCACGCTTGAGGATATCGCCGCAGTGACGGGGCTCCGGAGAACGGAGATATCAAAGTACCTGCGGCAGTTTGAGCAGATGGGCTTTTTAAATACGAAAAAGGAGGAGAGGGGCGTCTTTTACATTTATCGCGATCAACCGGAAGATACCAGTGAATAATCGGTATAACGCTGGCAGAGGGGTCTTCCGATATCTCCGCATATTCTCTTCATGATCTCCGGATCAAGATATTCGGCATCTGCCGCACCGGCATCGGCACTGACATCGTCTGAGAACATGGTTCCCGCCAGGTCGTTCGCACCCGAGAGGAGGGCCATCTGGCTCATCTTTATCCCGAGTTTTCCCCAGGAGACCTGGATGTTCGAAAAGTTATCGAGAAAAAGACGGGAGATGGCAACCATGAGCAGGTCTTCCCTGCCTTTAGCACCGGATTTTGCAATTCCCATCCTGTAAAGTGGAGTATTGGTATGGATATATGTGAGTGGGATCATCTCAGTAAAACCGCCTGTCCGGTCCTGAATATCCCTTAGTATGGAGAGATGCCTGATCCTCTCACGATTGCCTTCATATGAACCGTACATGATGGTTGCAGTGGTAGGAATGCCGGTGCTGTGGGCTTCCTGAATAATCCGGACCCAGTTCGCGGTATCGATCTTTCTCGGGCAAATAACTGCCCTCACCTCATCTACCAGTATCTCTGCAGCTGTTCCCTGTAAAGAACCCAGGCCGGCTTCTTTCATGCGTTCCAAAACCTCAGTCGTGGAGATTTTACTCTGATCCGCCGCATGCAACACCTCATCGGGACTGAATGCATGCAGGTGGACATCGGGAGCCTCCTCTGCCGTCCAGCGCAGTATATCCAGATAGCTCTCAACGGTGAAATCAGGGTGTACTCCCGAAAGAAGGCATATCTCGGTTACGTCCCTCCCCGCCGCGAGGCGCGCCTTTCTCCGGATGGTCTCCTCGTCGTCGATAAAGGCACCTTCATCGTCGGGACTCCTCCCAAAACCACAGAATCCGCAGAGATTTTTACAGATGTTGGTGATATGGATGTTCTGATTTCTCACATAGGTGACGGTATCCCCTGCCCGCACTTCACGGAGCTCGTCCGCTGCTGAAAATATATCAAAAGCTGTCCGGTCATGTACTGAAATGAGCGATAGTGCCTCATCCTCGGAGAGGCGATATCCCCCGAGGACATCCCTGAGGAGCTCTCTATGATTCATATGAGTCTATTTCTTCTTCTTTTTCTTTCCCGGTTTATTCCCGGTGCTTTTCTTCCGCTCGATATAGTATTCATAAATAAACATCGCAGCAATCAGGATGATTGCCACCGGGACGATATGTAACGGGAGATAGCCAATCAGCGGTATCGCAAAGAGGGCTTTTCCCACAACCCATTCATCCTTGACCGGTTCCAGCGGACCGAGCCCCCGGTATCCGCTCTCCCAACCGGTCTGGTCTATCACCATATTATTGTCGCCCTTGGTGATATACCCGGCATGCGGGGCCGTATACGTATAATTCAGGTTTCCGCTGGAGACCTGGAAAGTCTGCCCTTCTTCTGCCCAGACCATCGACCTGTGAATAATGGGATGGACACTGGAAGCCCCATTGGGTTTGAAGATGATAACGTCCCCATAATCCTCGAATTTTGTATATCCTGTCCCCTGCCCTTCCTTCCAGGTCTGAAGATCCCCATATCTGTCGGCGCTTACCACGAAGACAAGGTCCCCGACATTCATGTGAGGCACCATACTCTCCGATTCGATGGTCACCACCGCAGGCCAGGTGCCAGATACAAGGAAAAGGCCCAGTGCAATCGCTCCGACCACGATAGCGACAACAGCAAGTTCCCGTCCCCAGGAGATCCATTTGTTCTCGCTCGTACGGAATTTCTCAAGGAGTGAAGGATCCTTTTTTCCCGCGCTTGATCCCGACATTTTATAACCTTGTATATTGAACTGCCCGATTTATAAGGGATTCCTATAGGACATGAAAGGCAGATCCCGGGGTTGAGTGCATGCAAGTAAAATCCTATATCCGACCCCGTTATAATGTATGATCAATGCTCGATGCGCAGACAATAGTGCAGCGATTCCTCGACACCAAGATGCATGTCCATCCCGACGTGGTCAGGTACCTGACGGAAAAGGACGACCCGGGGCTCATCGATCGTATCATCTCCAGCCTTCCCGGTGATACGGTGGTGGTCTCGGTCCGCCATATCCCTGGTGTCACACCCGACAGGGACGGGAGCAGGTTCCTGTCAGATAGTCCCTGCGAAGTGGTAAAAGGCGTTGCCGGAAGTTCCGGGAGCATTTCGAGCATTCATGATTACATCCATTACTTCCGTGACCGCTACAACAGGCTGGGCGGGTTGATCCGGAACCGGTGTGATCCGATCCCCATTGAGGGGCTTCATAAATCCGGACGGTACAGGCAGGAGAACAGTTCCATACTTGGCATCGTGATGGATGTAAAGACCACCACAAACGGCCACCGTATTGCCGAACTTGAAGATACCACAGGAAATATTTCTGTCCTTTTCAACAAGGACCGGCCGGGATTCGAAGAAGCCGAGACGCTCATACCCGACGAGGTGGTAGGGGTCCGCGGCACTTTATCTGGTGACGGAAGGATATTCTTTGCCGATCAAATCTTCCGGCCCGATATCCCGATAAATCACGCACCCTATCATTCGACAGATCCGGGAAAGGCAATCCTCATCTCTGATACGCATGTGGGAAGCGATACGTTCCAGGAAGGAGCCTGGAAACGTTTTTCAGACTGGCTCGACGAATCGGATGCATCATATCTGCTCATCGCAGGAGACCTTGTCGATGGAATCGGAGTCTATCCCGGGCAGGAACATGAACTCACCATACGAAATATCTATGAGCAGTATGATGTCTTCGCCGAGATGATGAGAGACCTCCCGTCGCGCCTGAAGATCATCATTTCGCCGGGGAATCACGATGTGGTCAGGAATGCGGAACCGCAGCCCGTCATCCCACCTGAATTTTCCGATAAATTTCCAAAAAACAGCATACTTGTCGAAAACCCGGCCATTGTAAATCTCCAGGGTGTCCGGATACAGATGTATCATGGGCGATCAATCGATGATATGATCAGCATGATCCCGGGCGCTTCGTACGAGAAATCCGCCCCGATGATGATCGGGATGCTTCAGCGACGTCACCTGGCACCGACTTATGGGAAACGGACACCAATCGCGGCAGGCCGCGAGGATCATCTCTTAATCGACCCGATTCCCGAAGTACTTCACACCGGGCATGTCCACATCATGGGAATCACAGAATACCGCGGCATACTGTGTGTGAATTCGGGAACCTGGCAGTCCCAGACATCCTTTCAGAAGCAGATGAATATACATCCCACTCCCGGACTGGCGATATCCCTCGATCTCCAGAGCCTTGTACCTGAGGTCCTGGACTTCAATTAGAATACACCTGTTTTTTATGCCCGCGGCATAAAATGATCTTGGATAAACATTCAGGAGCTTCATCAAAATGAAGCTCCAGGGAGGGTTTTACAAATGGACTTCTTTATTATTGTTCCAATCTGTGCCCTGATTGGACTGCTTTTTGCAGGTTTCTCTTACATGAGAATGAAGAGCGAGGGCACGGGGACCGAACTGATGCAGAAGATCGCCGAGGCAATCCACCTCGGTGCTATGGTCTACCTGAAACGGCAATACATGTATATTGCGATATTTGTCATTGCGCTGGCCCTTGTGCTCGCAGCAGTCATCAACCCGTTAACAGCAGGTTGTTTCCTTGTTGGCGCGATTCTTTCAGCAACAGCAGGATTCATCGGCATGAATTCCGCCACCCGGGCAAATGTCCGGACCACCAATGCCGCCCGTCAGGGCATGGCGGCGGCCTTTAAGGTCTCATTCTCCAGCGGAATGGTTATGGGTCTCACTGTTGTCGGGCTGGGTCTTTTCGGACTCTCTGTGCTTCTTTACGTGGTAAGCACCTTCAGTACATTGGACCTTGCAGCCAGCGTCAATGTCATATCCGGATTCTCACTCGGTGCCAGTTCTATTGCCCTTTTTGCCCGTGTCGGCGGAGGTATCTTTACCAAAGCGGCCGATGTAGGCGCAGACCTTGTGGGCAAAGTTGAGGCGAACATTCCCGAGGACGACCCCCGCAACCCTGCGGTCATTGCCGACAACGTGGGAGACAACGTAGGCGACATCGCCGGCATGGGTGCAGACCTGTATGAGTCATATGTCGGTGCGATGGTGGCGACAATGCTCATTGGGGTAAGCGCCGCTGCTGCCGCGCAATTCACTGGTGTAAGCATCATCAACCTGGTCCTGTTGCCCCTCTTCATCGCTGCGGCGGGTATCATTGCTTCAATCCTTGGATCCTTCCTGGTCAGGACCACCAAAAACGAGAGCGGTGCCATACACAAGGCCTTCAACATGGGAACCTTTGCAAGCCTGATTATCACCGTCATTGCTGCGTATTTCCTGGTAAACACGCTACTCGGGCCCCAGTTCATCGGAGTCTTTGTGGCGACCATCGGTGGACTTGTTGCAGGATTCCTTATCGGGCTGATTACCGAGCATTACACATCCTATGAACGGGGCCCGACACTGGCCATCGTAAAATCGTGCGAGACAGGAGCGGCCACCGACATTATTGCCGGACTGGCAAAGGGTATGGAGAGCACCTTCATCCCGGTCTTGATCATTGCCGCAGCCATTCTCCTCGCAGCCAACCAGGCCGGGCTTTACGGCATCGCCATTGCCGGTGTCGGAATGCTCGCAACGCTGGGCATTACTCTTTCAGTAGACGCGTATGGACCTGTTGCCGACAATGCCGGAGGTATAGCCGAGATGTCGCACCAGGAGCCCGGTGTCCGCCAGATTACCGATACACTTGACTCGGTTGGTAATACGACCGCCGCCATTGGAAAAGGTTTTGCAATCGGCGGCGCCGCCCTGACGGCACTCGGGCTCTTCGCGGCATATTCGCAGAACGTGCAACTCGATATTGTGAATATGCTCGACCACACGGTCTTTGTGGGTATACTCATCGGAGCCATGCTCCCGTTCCTCTTCTCAAGTTTCGCAATGACGGCGGTCGGCAAGGCGGCAGGGTACATCGTCGACGAAGTTCGCCGCCAGTTCAAAGAGATTCCAGGTCTGATGGAAGGCAAGACCGAACCCGACTACGAGGCCTGCATCACGATATCGACAACTGCGGCACTCCGCCAGATGATCCTGCCCGGTGTTCTGGCGATTGGCTCACCACTGATTATTGGAATACTCCTCGGCAAGGCCGCCCTTGCCGGGCTGCTTGCCGGATCTATCTCAAGCGGGTTCGTGCTCGCAATCATGATGGCCAACTCAGGTGGTGCATGGGACAACGCAAAGAAATATATCGAGCAGGGTCACGCTGGTGGGAAAGGATCACCGGCACACAAGGCGGCAGTCACAGGAGATACCGTGGGTGATCCGTTCAAGGACACCGCCGGGCCGGCGTTGAACATTCTCCTCAAGCTGATGTCCATTGTAGCCGTGGTCTTTGCGCCACTTTTCCTGATTTAATTTTTTTTCTCCGAATGGGCCACTTTAAAGGCCTCCAGCCCCGGGATCGTGAAAATCCTGTTATAGGAAGACAAAATAGAGATATATGGCGTTTATTGTTTTATTTTCTGAATGAATTTTTGGTGCATCCTGTAGTCCATACCAAGCTCGGGATGAAATGAGAGTGCCATATGCCTGCCCTGATTTGCAGCCACGATTCCGGAATCGATTCGTGCAAGCACTTCGACTCCGGGTCCGACCGTGATGGCCACCGGGGCTCTTATAAATATCGCGTGAAACGGTTCTACAAGATCCGCTACTTCGAGATCTGTTTCGAATGACTCCCTCTGCCTTCCGAAAGCGTTCCTCTGAACCTCAATATCCATCAATGAGAGTGTCTTTATACGCGGATCGTCTACTTTAGTTGCCATCAGGACCATTCCCGCACATGTGGCAAATATGCCACCCTCAAAGGATATGATGGGATCATACATCCCGTTCTTTTGAATAAGGCGGGATATTGTGGTTGATTCGCCCCCGGGGATGGCCAATCCGTCGAGATTAGACAATTGTACGGCGTTCCGGACAGCGATTACTTCCGACTCTCTTCCATCTTCGAAATCCTTCAACGCATGGGAAAAGGCCGCTATATGCTCGCTTACATCCCCCTGAAGCGCTAACACTCCTATCCTAACGCCCACGATACTGGAGCACCTCGTCTTCCCTGAGAGTATGGATGTCCAGCCCCTTCATGGGGTCTCCGAGACCCTTACTGACCTGGGCTATTACGGAAGGCTCGTCAAAGTGGTTCACCGCCTCGACAACCGCTCTTGCCATACTCTCAGGTTCTGTCGACAGGAATATTCCTGATCCTACAAACACCCCATCGGCTCCAAGCTGCATCATGAGAGCTGCATCGCTCGGTGTGGCGATACCTCCCGCCGAGAAATTGACCACGGGGAGCCTGCCCATTCTTACCGTCTCAAGGAGGAGATCAGGCGGAGCCTCAAGATCCCGGGCCCTGTCGATGATCTCCTGATCATTCCTACCCTCCAGGCTTCGTATCTCGCCCATGATATTTCTCATGTGGCGGACCGCTTCAACGACGTTTCCGGTTCCTGCCTCGCCTTTTGTACGTATCATTGCCGCTCCTTCATTGATGCGGCGCAGTGCTTCACCCAGATCCCGGGCCCCGCAGACGAATGGAACCGTAAACTGTTTCTTGTCAATGTGGAACTGCTCATCTGCAGGAGTGAGGACCTCACTCTCGTCGATCATATCCACACCGAGCGACTCGAGTACCTGGGCTTCCACGAAATGTCCAATCCTCACCTTACCCATGACGGGAATGGATACTGCATCAATTATTTCCAGAATTATACCCGGGTCGGCCATCCGGGCTACCCCCCCGGCCTTCCTGATATCGGCAGGGACCCGTTCCAGGGCCATCACTGCCACGGCACCAGCTTCCTCTGCGATTGCTGCCTGGTCGGCATTGACCACATCCATAATCACCCCACCTTTCTGCATGGATGCAAAACCGCGTTTCAGCAGCTCGGTACCGAACCTCAGTTCCTCGAGTTTCATATGCCTATATATTTGGCAAGAGATCCCAATAAAAGTAGTGCAGTAACCATAAGAAGCGAAAAAATAAGCGTTACTGCCCTCACCGCGGCCACAATTTCATTGCCTGCCTCTTCAATCGCGACGACTCCCGGACCGATATGATATACTCCCGGTTTCTCAAATCTGACACCTGTTCCACCTGCAATTATTGCAATGGGAATGCCCCCGTTCATTCCAGGTCGTTTATGCCCATCTTTTTTGAGAGTTTGATAGGCTCTGCCGAACCGGCCCCTCCATGCAAAATAGAGTAGAAGAAGGGCGCCCGCGATTCTTGCCGGAATAAAATTGAACACATCGTCTGCCCGCGCGGAGAACCACCCCAACCTGATACGGTCATCCCTGTACCCGAGCATGGCATCCATTGTATTTGCCGCCCTGTAAACCGCAGCACCGGCAAGGCCGAAGAGTGCAAAGTAAAAGAGAGGGGCGATGATACTATCCACGAGATTCTCGCTCAAAGACTCAAAGGCCGCCGAGAGAACCTGACCCGGATCAAGGTCTTCTGTATTGCGGCTCACAAGCAGCGCGACCTGTTTCCTGCCCTCGGGCAAATTATTTTGCAGAGATGATACTACAGACATGGTGTGCTCCTCCAGGGATCGCCACGCAAAACAGAAATTCAGGAGAAACGGACCAGCAACAAGATAGAGATACCAGGGAAGATAGTATTCAACACAATAAAATGGGAGGGCGAGAAGAATGACGGTTATTACCCACATCAGTATTCCCGTAAAACGGTGTAGATGGGCAGGTATCCGGGCAGGGCGGCCCCACCAACCGATAAATCTGCCGATTAGCGCCACGGGGTGCAGAACGGTTCGTGGGTCACCTATAAGCCTGTCCGCCAAGAGGGCCAGCGGAAGTATAAGAATTCGTATCCATAACATCCGGGCCAACACCTCCTTCACTCCCGGAAATTATTACCGGGTAGTATGATACGCACCGTATAACGGCAATTAATTGAGGCCCCGGTTGGAGTATCCTGCCTTTATTGAAGAATATTTCTATATATTCTTCTTCCGGGGCAGGAGGTCAGGAATACCCTCTTTTATCGGGTACTCCACCTCACAGGCACTGCAATATAGACTGCCTTCAAGAATCTCAGATTCATCCTCTTTTGTGACTGAGAGATCCAGATCCCCCTTGCAGGTCGGACAGCAGAGGATTGGCAGCAGTGATCGCTTCATCGTCTTTCACGTATGTCGATTATCTGGGAGACTTCAGGACCGGTTGAGATCAGTGTGATTGGATGTCCGATATCTTCTTCTGCCATCTTCAGAAACTCACGGGCCTTATGAGTGAGTTTTTCGTATTCTGTGACTCCCGAACAGTCCTTGTCCACCCGGTCAATACCGGTTATGGCTACCTGCGTACATCCGTTGATCATCGCAGAATAGCGGGCCATTTCACCATCCCATTGGCCGATCCTCCTCTGGCGGTGGGTGACCGTACCGAACTCCTGGATGCCCAGCCTGTCCGATACGCTCTGTTCCATCTCGGTCGAAAACGGACCCTCTCCCACCCGGGTGGGATACGCCTTGAATACAACTACGACATCATCGATACGTGTCGGTCCTACTCCGTTATCTGCTGCGATTTGGGAAGCTGAGGTATCCTTGCTGGTAACGAAGGGATAAGTACCGTAATAGAGTGATATCCCAAAGCCCTGGGTTCCCTCGAGAAGTACGTTTTCACCCCGTTCAATAGCGGAGTTGAGTTCCATCGGTACGTCAATCAGGTAATCGGACAATTCAGGCAGGTCTTTTGCCTGCCTGGCTGTTCGCAGGACACGATCTGAATTGGCCGGTCCGCACCCGCTCCCGGTGCTCCCGATCGTCTTTGCAAGGTGATCGCTTGACTTATCCCTGGCGATATGTTCCTCATCGATTATCGAACAGCGTTTGTCGATAAAAATTCTGCCATCGACCCCAAGCATCTCCACCTCATGTTGAAACACCCTCGGATCGACAAGTACCCCGGTACCTATCATGAGCCGGGCATCAGGATATACGAATCCCGACGGGACCATCCGGACTCCGTATTCCTTTTTTCCAACAATAACCGTGTGGCCTGCGTTGGGACCAACACCTCCACGCGAAATTATTGTTGGTCTATCCTGGTGGGCGATATGCGCAACAATTTTCCCCTTGCCCTCATCGCCAAAGAAGCCACCAACGATTATTGTACAGGTCATTATGCAACCATCTACTATTGATCAGAGGACGCCATAAAACTATATACCTCATGACAGGGAGCGTTAATTCCTCTTTTCCGGGATTTGGCCACGTATTATTCCTTCTGCCTTGATCGCAGTTGTTTATGGATACTCCTGAAATACCGCCAGTGAAGCAGCAGGTGAAGAGCCATCACAAGAAAGAAGATCAGACCGAAAATATCATGAATTTCTCTCCATTCCTGCCGGTTGAGTCCCCAGAAAACAGCATCTGGAAGAAGCCCCGCACCCCCTCTAAACCCAATACCCCCAGAGGGAAGGATCCACAGCGTGACCGCTCCGGAGAACATGGTTGGGATAAGCAACACCAGAGCGATAAGATCTACGAGAGCATTCAATCTCGCTTTTTTCATAGCAATCACCGATTGAATATAAGATAGAGAGGATAGTAAAGTATCGTTCAGTATTCCTTTTAAAAAATGTTTATCCACCAGTTGAAGAGATAAAGCGCTCCATCCGCACGATTGCTTCCTTTAATTCCTTTCTGGATACGGCATAGGCACAACGCAGATGGTTTCTTCCTCCTTCACCGAAGACACTGCCGGGGACAACCGCTACATGCTCTTCTTTAAGGAGTGCTTCCGCAAACTCAACATCGTTCATGCCGGTCTTCTCCACTGATGGAAATGCATAAAATGCTCCTTCCGGAAGATGGCAGGAGAGTCCTATCCTGTTCAGGCTGTCGATAAAGACATTTCGTCTCACCCGGTATTCCCTCACCATCCGGTCTTTTTCGTCCTCTCCTTTGCGTATTCCTTCCAGTGCCGCAACCTGGCCCATTACCGGTGCGCAGAGCATCACATACTGGTGTATCTTCAGAGCGGCGTCGCAGATTGCCTCGGGTGCGCAGAGATAGCCGATTCTCCACCCGGTCATTGCATACGCCTTTGAAAAACCGTTCAGTGTGATCGTGCGCTCACAGAGATCTCCTATCGTCGCAGCGGCAATATGCTGATTTTCGTAGGTAAGTTCAGAATATACCTCATCACTGATGAGGAGAAGGTCGTGATCAGTGACTATGTCAGCTATCGCCTTGAGGTGTTCCCGCCTCATCACAGCCCCAGTGGGGTTATTTGGGAAATTCATGATGAGCATCTTGCTCTTGGCGGTAATATTTTCCATGAGCACGTCCGGATTCAGACGGAAATGGTCCTTATCAGTACATGGAACTGGTACAGGACTTCCTCCGGCAAGGGTAACGCAGGGAGAATATGAGACATAACATGGTTCGGCGATCAATACCTCGTCACCCGGATCAATGACTGCTCTGACCGCAATATCCAGTCCTTCGGATACCCCGGTCGTGATGATCATCTCCCTGTCGGGATCATATGACAACCCATAATTCTTCGCGAGATAACCTGAAATCGACTCCCTTAATGGTTGCAAACCACGATTAGACGTGTATGCTGTTCCGCCCTGTTCTATGGAATAGATACTTGCCTCGCAGATATTCCATGGTGTGGAAAAGTCCGGTTCACCGACGCCAAGAGAGATGACTTCTTCCATTGTCTGGGCGAGATCAAAAAATTTCCTGATTCCGGAAGGTGGAATTGTCTTTGCCCGTTTAGAAATGAAATCCTTCATTTCTCTTCCTCATAGTGAATACGGAATTCTCTCTTTTGTTTCCCTGTCCATGAATGAATGCCCATATTCCTTGTAGGTCCTCATGATGATATGGGTGGCCGTCTCCCTTATCCTGTCCATGGGAGCGATATATTCGGAGACAAAACGGGCTATCTCCTGCATGTTTCGGCCAGTAACCATGAGCTGGAAGTCATATACACCTGTGACGAGACGAAGGGATTTGACCTGCCTGAACCGGGAAATCCGTTCGGCGATCCGATCATACCCATAGTCCCGCTCGGGATTCACTTTCAGATCTATTATGGCTGCAACCTCCCCGTTAACCGCTTTATCCCAGTCGATGACAGCGGTATAGTTCCTGATGATACCTCCCTCTTCGAGGGCAGCGATACGGGTTCCAATCTCATCAGGTTCGAGTTCCGCCATCAGGGCCATTTCATCTCTTGACAAACGGCTGTTATCCTCCAGAATCTGGAGGATGAGAAGGTCTTTTTCGTCCATAGTTATTCACCTGAACAGAGTTTTCACCCACTGGATATCCATCTGCCCGAGGCCCTGGGCACTCAGGCGCTGGTCATTGCGGATGACATCCCATATCTTAGATGTATTTGCATCAAACCACATCTCTTTTGTCCTTCCATATCGCCCGCGGCTTACGACCCTTGTATTGATGACGCCCAGCATATTGAGCTCGGAGATGAGATCGGTTATCCTTCTGTGGGTAAGTACATCTATATCCAGAACCGGAGCAATCTCCTTGTAAATACGAGATACCTCTCCGCTCGTAAAGATATTCTGTCCCATCTGTTCGAGGAGAAGCATTGAATAGAGAACTACCTTGCTCTGGGTAGGCAATGTGACGATACATTCAATCATGCTGTCGGATTCAATCTTGGCCTGCGCCATTTTGACATGCGATTCCGATACTCTCTCCGCTTCTCCACGATCAGCCAGTTCTCCCGATACACGGAGGAGGTCAAGGGCGCGGCGGGCGTCACCATGCTCCTGCGCTGCTAGTGCCGCACACAGGGGGATGACCCCGTCATCCAGGGCAGTTTCCATGAATGCAATATCTGCCCTTTGCTGCAGGATATCGCATAATTGTGGTGCATTGTAGGGGGGGAAGACGAGTTCCTCTTCGCTTAATGATGAAAGCACCCTCGGATCCAGAAAGTCTTTAAAACTGAGATCATTGGATATACCTATCATGCTGACCTTCGATTCCTTGAGATCTCCATTAATCCTGGTCAGATTATACAATGTTTCATCGCCGCTCTTTTTTACAAGCTTGTCAATCTCATCAAGGACAATGATGAGTACTCCACCTTCTGCCTCCAGTTGATTCTTCAGTTCCTGATAAACCTGATCGGTCGGCCAGCCGGTCATGGGAATATGGGTACGGATCTTGTCGCTGGAACTTGCATCCTCCCCGATAAGACTCTTGGAGATCTGTGCAAGAACACGATATTGCGTATCAATCTGCTCACAATTGAGATGGACTACACGACATATCGTTCCCATGTGAGAACTGGCATCCTCAAGCTCGGTCCCCACATAACGGACACAGGCCGTCTTTCCCGTTCCAGTCTTCCCGTAGATAAGTATATTTGAAGGTGTCTCATTCTTCAACGCAGGTGCCAGAATTGAAGCTACCTGGTCAATCTGAGGACGTCTGTGAGGAAGTATCTGGGGACGATATGAATGGCGCAATACTTCTCGGTTCTGAAAAATTTTGTTATTGCCTAGATATTTTTTAAAAAGTCCGACCGATTGATTCTGTTCTTCTTCCATGCGAAACCCCCCTTGGGTTTTGATTATAATGTGTTCAAGAGTAAAAAATGTGATTATTTTTTGATCATATAAACCCCCTTGTTTCTACTGGAAAATATTCAAATTTTGTATATAACTTAAAAATAATAGCAAATCAATGATATTATATGCATTTGAAAAAGGTTGATTTCTTATGGATTATACTGTATCTCTTCTTCTCCCCTCACCCTATTGTTTCCACTGGAAGTTGTTTTAATGATACATGACTGTATCTTATATTAATTTTAATAATAGCATTTGGTTACTATCATCAAAGATCTATAAAAATTAGTTGAAATGAAATTTATTGAACGCCATATCAAAAAAAATAACACAATATAACTATAGATTAAGAAAGGTCACATACACAAACAACCAATACATGAACATCGACCTATGTCTGACATAAGTAGGTAAAAGTCAATACTGGATTTAAAACCAAAAGAAGTCCGTAAAAGAACACCTGAGATATCTTCTCTTATTCACAATAAATCCTCTAAAACACATTGAGAGAATAGACCATCCTGGTATTTTCCACGGGAAATAATGGGGTGGAAATGTTGTGCAAATTTATAATGAAACAATTTTCACAAAAAAAGGATCACTATACTTTTATATAGACATTATCAGAAGAAACTGACCTGAAATGCATCATCATTCATTTATCAAATTTTGACTGGGGATTTTAAGGAGATAGGGAACATTAAAGGATTAAATAATCTTCAATTAAACAATTTAGTGTCTATATACAAATCTATAGTAAAATTCAGAAATAAGTCCGAATAAAATTGATACCCGGCTTATACCTTCATTTTTCCAATGGAAATGAAGGGGTTGGATAGGAATGCACATGATATCACATCAATTTCAGATTCACATTCTTTATCAGGATATGTGAAATCTCTATATGATTATATAGTGGAATACGGCAGGAAAAATGAAAGATAAATTGACAAACTGGCTGATATCTTTTATATTTCCAATGGAAATAAAGGGGTCCCTGTTTTCAGTATATAGGTATTTAATGGCAAATCAGTAATGTATCGCGCATCAGTACATAATAAATTATACGAATACGAAGATTTCTACATAATGAAACCCGGACACGAAGAACCTATCCTCCTTACAGGTGGTGTAATCACCGTCTCTAGTACCAGAAACAAGGATTCGGATACCAGCGGCAGAACAATAATTTCAATCTATGAAGAACATTCGATTCCTCTTGGACACTATGGTGTTGTTGCTGATAGAATAGAATCAATAAGGGAGGAACTTGAAAAGGCGCTTCTTACCTGTAACTGTGTTGTTCTGAACGGGGGTACGGGCCTTACACATGATGACTGCACGATTGAAGCGGTGAGTCCACTCCTCGAAAAACGAATAGATGGTTTTGGAGAATTGTTCAGGATGAAGAGCTATGATGACATCGGGACGTCAGCCATGCTTTCCAGGGCCGTTGCCGGGATCATCGAGGGAAAAGCAGTTTTTTGTATTCCAGGATCTACCGGTGCAGTAAAACTGGCGATGGAATCACTCATTATTCCAGAGATAAGGCATATCCTGACCCACGCAAATAAGTAATCATTTACCTGTACGCATCAAGAAGGGCAACGCGCTCAAGTACAAGTTCCCGGATCCTTTGAATACCCCCCGCAACCTCCACCTCTTCGTGGGTGATTTCGAAGAGATCCATGAGGAGCTTTGCCTTTTCCGATGAGATATCCTCCCAGTCTTCAGTTGTTGGAGTAATATTCTCCGATAGTTCCATCCACGTCTGATCAGTCCAGGGGCAGAGGCACAGATATGAACGATTTATACGTTTATGGATTCCAAACTTCATTCCTTTGATGCATTGACGCGATCCGGAGGCATACAGAAGTGCTTCCATCTCGAGACTGTTTGATATACGTCTCGTCTCATTCTCTGCACGGATGGCATGCGACAAAGCGGAGATTACGTGATCCTTTCCGGCCATCATTTCGGAATTGAAGATGACAATGTGGGTGCGGTTCCTCTCACCGATGGATCTCAGGATCTCCAGGAATCGGCCAATGTCATTTATATCGAGAATAACCTGGCGAATTCTGCATTCAGCGACCTGCATCATCCCCCTCCTTGAAAGAAAAAAGGGTGTGCTGTCCGAACGACTCTTTCTCGTCTATATCCTGAGTATTCTTCCCTTTCTCGACCTGGGAAAAGATCTGCGCTGCAATACCGCGACCCAGGATTGAGGCGATTCGGTCTTCCCCTGCGTCCCACACTGCTCTTGGAGAGACAAGTCCGTTATTGAAGAGGCGTCTTGCCCTGACCCGTCCCACATTTTTGAGACTTATAAGCGGCAGGAGTTCTCTCTTTATCCCGTGTTTGAGACAGGTCTCGTATTCTCTAACCGGTTTTGCAAACCTTGGTACAAACATTCCGGCCAGCCGCCCTGCTGCATGAAGGAGCCAGCTCGAGCTCTCCAGCAGGTTGTAAATATCACCCGGACCCACGGAATACCGTTCACATATAAGGGTGTCCGGTACCTCCATTGACCAGTCGTGAAGCAGCATTGCGGTTTTCAATGCACGGTAATAGTCTTCGTCCTCGCCGAATGGGAGTTTAACCCATAATTCGTCGTCATGTTCGCATATAAAACGATCAAGATAATGGAGATCGCGGTTGGCCACATAGAGGGTGTACATATCTGGGGTGCTGCATATCAGCTGCAGAAGCCCGATATCAGAAAATTCACCCGCTCCGGAAAGGTTTGTGACAATGGTATCCGCACTTCTTGGGTCGATATACAATTGGGATACGAGCTGGCCGAATTCTGTTGCGGAGATACGGTTACCACTCTCCACAATCATCTCGGATGATTCAAGAAAATGCACCGCCTTCCCGATTATCGCCTCGAAAAGACGGGTGCCCTTTCGCTGGTGATGATAGAATGTCTTTTCCAGGAATTTTGAAACCTCTTCCCGCGAATGCACGAAACCTGATGCGATGAGCGATAGTATATGTGTGGCAAGTGCGGCTTCCGATGCGATCTGCGAGTTTACATCTTCGGGCGGTGCGTCTATGTAAAACTCGTAGAGTGCATCAACGTCCTCCTCTCCTTTTGCTATTAAAACCGCCTCCCCGTACGGGTCAAGATGGGGCCTTCCTGCCCTTCCGGCCATCTGGTGATATTCACGGGCAGGAATAGGCACCATCCCCTGGCCGCTTGCATAACGGCGATAATCGCGTATGATGACCCTGCGTGCGGGGAGGTTCAGTCCGGCAGCAAGTGTTGGTGTAGAGGAGATGCACCTTATATGGCCCTTGCGAAAACCTTCTTCGATAATTTCACGTTGTGCCCTGCGTAGTCCTGCATGGTGGAACGCTGCCCCTTTCCCTACGCAAGCCGAAAGTATCCGATCCGTATCTGTCTCAGATAACTTCTCGAGTCGCCGGGAATATTCTTCCAGGGTTGATGCTTCTGAGTTGAGCGCTTTTGCTGCCCGTTTGGCAAAGGCCTCGGCGTTCTTTCTTGATGCAACAAAGATTAGGCATTGCCCGCCCTCCTCCACCGTGTCCATGAGGAGGTTGAGATCTTCATACCGGGAGATAATTTTAACCGGGCGGTTGTTCTCGTGAAAATGAATACTTCCATCGAAGAAGACTCCCTCCCTGAGATCCACCGGCCGCCAGGAACTTGTGACGAGTTCGGCGTTCAGCCATCGTGCCAGTTTCCCGGGGTTTCCGATAGTCGCACTCAGGGCTATAACCTGGAGTTCGGGATTTCTTGAACGCATCTTGGTAAGAACCATCTCCAGTGTAGGTCCTCTATCTGGAGAATCAATGAGGTGTACTTCGTCAACCACGAGAAGCGATATCTCAGGGAGCCAGGGAGCATTGTTCCTGAGCAGTGAATCCACCTTTTCGCTTGTTGCCACAATAATATCATTCCTGCCCAGGTATTCGTCGCGCCTGTCAAAATCCCCGGTTGAAATTCCAATCCGTGCACCTTTTCCCGAAAATTCCCCGTATTTTTCGCTGGCGAGGGCTTTCAGCGGAACAATATAGAGGCATTTTCCGCCCTTCCGGATATGGTGGTGCATGGCCATCTCGGCAATCAGTGTCTTTCCACTGGCTGTGGGAATGGCGACCAACTGGTTTTTTCCCTGAAAGATCCCCTTTTCCACACATTCCGCCTGTGGCGGATATAGTTCATCGATGCCTGATTCGGTATACCGTCGCTTCAATCCTTCAGGCAGAGGAAGTTCCGCCACTTTCATAAAAACCCCTCTGATTCCAGTTGATATAACAGATAGATCCCTCTGTTTAAAGAATAGAGCTTGTGGGTTAGATATTTATCTCCAGTGGAAATCATCCCACTCCAGCCATATCATCACAATACTTCTCCGCATTTTACCCTGTTAATAATAGTAGTCGATCATATCCTGCTTGGCCTCGCGTTTCTTCCGTTCCAGGAAACTAAACACGGATTCATGCGGCATGCCCTTAATCAACATGTCTATTGCGCTTTTTGCAACCTTCAACTGTTCCGGAAGCCCAATGATGGCAATAGTCTTTCCGAGGACTGAGATGTAGGTATCTGTCATATGCTCGATCTGCTCCCTGGATCGACCATCTCTCCCGATTATTCTCCCCCTCATCCTGTCAAGCTGCCGCTGGCTGTCTGAAAAGGCGGAAAGATCAGTGATATCAAGGAGGAGATCTTCATCTTCAAGCAGCGAAAACGCTCTTTCAGGTGAAAATCCCCTGTTAATAGCCTGGATAACCTCAATCGCCCTTAAAAAGGGAACAGCATCCTCACCTTCAACCCGTACAAGCCCTTCATCGCTGTCGATCTCAATCGCTGTTCCTGTTTTCTTCTCAAGTTCCTTTTTAACCAGACCTCCCTTTCCAATAAGGACGCCCAGCCTGTTTCCTGAAACCTTCATCTCCTGCATCATCATGTCTCTGCTCCTCCTGTTCTTTCTCTATCAGGTTGGTTCCTGCCCGTTATATCCGAAAAAATCTCTTTTTCGTCGCGAATTTCACATTTTCCCCTGAAAAACCGGTTTATGTTGGATATATCTCGGACTAGGAGATCGAATGCCCTGGGATGATCGGGCGTTACAGACTGGCCCATGTCTATCACATATATCCTCTCTCCCAGAAGTATATTGAATTCGCTCAGATCTGCATGGACGAGTTCAGCTTTCTGATAGAGTATCTTCATGAATTCAAGGATGTCCCGGTAAATTATCATAGGATCGGAAAGGATTACGTTCCGTAACTGTGGATATGGCCTCTCATCTTCACCGATGAACTCCATCACAAGGATATTCCGGTCCCAGACCAGCGGTTCGGGAACCGGCAGCCCGGCATCGTGAGCCCTTTTCAGGTTTGAAAATTCCTTTCTGGTCCATGTAAAAACGATATCCTTTCTTGTACGTTTGATTCCCGAAAAACGCCGATCACCGATGATATATTCGCTCATGGCATTGAAATTGGCAGTCCTTATCCTGTATATCTTGATTGCCAGATCCCGGTCCTCCCGCTCACCGAAGAACACATTAGCCTCCTTCCCGGTGCTTATTGAGCCTCCTATTGCAGTAATCCACCTCTTATGAACAAGGCGGTAAAGAGAGAGAAGTGTAATCTCATCGAAAACTTCCTGGCGTACCTTGAGCTGGTCCACATCCTTTATGCGCACGCCCAGCTTCTCGATCTCCCGGTCGAACCTGCTCTCTATAGTCTCCCTGCTCAAATTGCGACTCCTTTCATTTCACGTAATCCCTGACATCCGCGAGAATTTCGGAAAGATACACTGCAACTGTCTTTTTCAGGTCAAGCGGGTGAATTTCGCCTTTTCGGTATGCCTCCTCCAGCTGGCCATAATTATTGAACTCACGGTCACCGCCGAATTTTTCAGGTCTGCGCACGATTACCTCACCGGTTCTTGGAAATATATGGTACTGGAGGATCTGGAGAACGGGGTTTTCCTCACATTCCGGCGGGCAGAATGCCTTTTTGCATTTTCTCTCGATCTCATCGGCAGTATCGGCGACCGAGATGTAATTTCCACTGGAGGAGGACATCTTCTTACCGTCCAGGCCGTTTAAGATAGGAGTATGGATGCATACCGGCGATGGATAACCGACATTTGCCAGATACTCCCGGGCCAGCATGTGTATCTTTCGCTGGTCAATTCCTCCCACCGCGGCCTGTACGTTTAGTTTCGCGATATCAACCATCTGCATGATAGGATAGATCATCTGTGAAACGGTTGGAGTCTCCATCTGCCTTCCCACTTCATCCATACTTCTTTTTGCCCGGTTTAGAGTTATCTGCTGGGATAGGCGAAGCATCATCAGTTGGTAATCAGGATCCAGTTGCAGTGACGATCCGAGGATATATTCTGCATCTCGAAGTCCCAGACCCTCAAAGCATCGGCGGTTATAATCGGCGAGCTGCCTGACCTCTTCCATTGTCCCTTTCCTGTTCAGGAATGCATGAAGATCGGCGAGGAGCACCACCACCTCAAACCCGGCTTCTTTCAAATCCACCAGTTTATTTATTGTAACGAGATGTCCGAGGTGTATCTCGCCACTCGGTTCATACCCGGCATAGACCCGTTTTGTATTTGAATTCAGGAGAGCCCTGAGCTCATCGTCAGTAATAATCTCTACCGCGTTCCTCTTCACCAGTGAGTAGGCATCCATTTACAATAAATTGGTTCTGGATGGAATTAATGATTATGAGGGCGGAAGATTTGCGCTGGAAGAACAGGCCCGGATGGTATCAATTTTGGTGCACACCCATCACCGCACCGACAAAAACACCAGGCATTCACGCCCGCGGACACGGTCAATCATATATTCGCCTGTACTATTGTCCAAAAAGAGGGATTTTTATGTATGTTTGCCGATTCGTGGCAGGATAATTGTCCGGGTTATATTGCCGTGAAACCCAGGGCTTTATTCGTCATCTCAATGGATTTTGCAGCTTCTGTGACAGTTCCTGTCATTGCCCTTATAGCATCGATATTTTCCACAACCACATCGGCTTCCTGATGGATGGCCTGGAAGAGATATAATTCATTCCCAAGCACGGAGATGGACTCCTCGAAGATTCCGTTCTCCCATAGATCGGATCTTGCCCGGCCGAGATCCATGGCATACTCCTTGAGCTCGGCAGTGCTTGTTATTCCTGTGGATTTTCGAACAAGCCCCATCCTGGGATGGTTCTCGATAATTTCAACCACCCGCTCTTTTGAGGGGGATTTCGCCAGGTCCATCTGTACCACATGCATATGCATCATGGTTACCGGTACAATCATCGCCAGTGTTACGACATTGACGTGAGGGAGAACGGTCTGAACATCTGGGCCATGATGGCTCGGAATGGTGACCGGGTTCAATACAACGGCATCGATAGGTCCACGCTTGATGTCGCCTGGATCACCGCCCCTGCGGACCATCACTGCACGCACTTTCTTCACGCCAAATTCTGTGTCCATGGCCTGTATAATCCGGCAGAGGCCGGTAGTATTGCAGGAAACCACGCGTGTGAAGGATCGGTTGACGGCATCCTGGAAGTTGCAGTCCGAATTGAATGAGAAGCCGGCTACTTCGTGGTCCTCTCCCCCCTGCCAGATCGCCTTGATCCCGTGCTTTTCATAGAGGGACCTGTTCTTCTTTCCGACACCGCCGGGTGTCGCATCCACGACTATATCGGCTGTATTCAGCATGTCCTCGACATCGCCTGCAACCGGGATTCCTGCTCTCTCGAAATCCTCCTTCTTAGCCAGATCTGCAATATAAAGGGGGTAATTGCGCTGTTTTGCAACATATGCCTCATGGCTGGGCCTGGTCTTTGACACACCCACCACCTTCATATCGGGCTGGGCGGCAACAGCATCTGCAACGCGCTTGCCGATGGTTCCGTATCCGTTGATGGCAACTCTGATCATATGATGAGGGAATCGGACAGGAACAAATTAAATGTTGCCGTTTTATAGCCAGGACGCGACATGGAAATATTCCTGTGAATATAGGTTTCAGTGCGATGTCGTCGGTTGTTCGATAAAAATACGTCATTTTTAGCCTGATTTCCAGCAGGTCAACCAGAATATCAGTGGAAGGAGTAAATCTATCCCGACTCCTTTATCCGGTTGTAGTTATTTTTTTGGAGAACGTCAAAATAAGATGTTTATTTTGAAAATGTTCTATCCATTTTCATTTTTAAACGTTTTATCGAAATGGGAAATGTGTTTTCTCTCAAGTATATTGGATTATCAGGGGTTGATTATGGCATGCAAATTTCCAGCCCCGACGAAGCCCTCGTAATAACGAATCAGCAGCTTCTTCTGTTATCTTGCAATAGCATTACTATACGTGACATCCGATCAACCTTCGCTGGTTACGGAACGGCTCATCCTCCGCCCCCTGCAACTTACAGATACGGAAAGGATCTGTGAGCTCGCTGGCAACCGCGATATAGCTGCCCAGAGTATTCAGATCCCCCATCCGTACGGGGAAGAGGATGCGAAGATGTGGATAATCGCCCAGAAAGAGGAATTCGAAGCCGGAAGGCAGTTGAATTTTGCAATTATCGAAAGAAGTTCAGGCGAACTTATCGGTGTCATAGGGCTGTTACGTATTCAGCACGAGAACGAGTCGGCGGAACTTGGGTACTGGGTGGGTAAACCATTCTGGAACAGGGGATATGCGACGGAAGCGGTAAAAGCGGTTGTAGATTATGCTTTTTGCATACTTGGCCTGAACCGGATCTATTCAAGATACATGAAGAAAAATCCAGCATCCGGGAGAGTACTGGCCAAATGCGGATTTATGCATGAGGGAATACTCCGGCAACATGTAAAGAAATGGGATAATTTCGAGGATATTGAGATGGCGGCGATTCTTAAGGAGGAGTATATTATCAATGATTGATAATCCCGTGATCGCAGGGGTCCCCTCGCAGTGAATCCAGCCACGAATTAAGGTCCTCGTAAAACAGGTTGAGTGCCAGGAGATCTTCGATCCGGTAACTGGTCGCCTGATGCTGATAAAATTCGTCGCGTTCATCGATTGAATCATGGATGATTTCAATGGATCCATCGGTAAAGGAAACGGGTACCACAGCGAGGAGACAATCAGAGATGCCGTCCCATTGAACATTGACAGGAAAACCGGCTTTCTGCAATGGCGGATCCCATGTTGTATCCAGTAGTGTCCACCGGTTATGGAGAAGCGCTTTGATGGCCATATGATAGACAAGAGGCAATCTTTCGGCCTGTTTTCGTAATTGATCCGGATATGATATCTGTTCATCATTCCAGGAGAACCTGTAGGAAACATATCGTACCCTGATACCAAGCATTGAAAGCATCCTTCCCAGCAGGTTATGCTTGGGGGTGCAGGAGCCGCGACCGATAGAGAGGAGCAGCTCCGGCCCTGTCCAGGGATCAGACAGGCCGGGAATTGCGGTATAGGGGATATCCCGTATATGGCAAAAGATGGATTGGACAGCACCGGGAATCGGGGGTAGACCTTCTGTCCATTCTTTCAGATATTTTTCAACCAGGTTGCCAGCCATAGATGAACATGGAGTTGGGCATATGAAAAATGTTATTCAATCCGGTCTTTCTTCCCGGATTCGTGAAAAATGCATATTTTTCATGTTAATCGGGAAGAGCATAGTATATGTGAGGAAGAAGGAATTTCCTGTTACAACCGTGTAGGAGCTATTTTGGTTCCATGATTGCCGGAATTTTTTGGTTTACGTATCCTCTTCAACAGGCGGCTGGTTTACCATCTGCCAGTAGAAGCCAAGTTCCCTGATGACATGTGCGAATTCGTCGAATTGGACCGGTTTTACGATATAACTGTTCACCCCAAGATTATAACTCTCCATAATATCCCTCTCTTCACTGGAGGACGTAAGAACGACCACCGGGATATTCCGGGTTGAATCCTCACTCCTCAGCCGCCGCAAAACTTCGATTCCATCGACCTTCGGAAGCTTGAGGTCAAGAAGGATGACTTTGGGTGTTGACTTTTTCTTTGTTGGGTCACTGTCACCAAAGAGGTACTCTATCGCCTCTTCTCCATTCCAGGCAACGTGGACCTTGTCTGAAAGGTTACACCATTGAAATACATGAAGAATGAGCTCCACATCATTGGGGTTGTCTTCAACAAGCAGGATCTCTCCTGTCCTGGATGCAGCATCCTCTTTCATGAATTCTCATCATAATTTCCTTCGAGGGTGAAGAAAAAGGTTGTGCCTATTCCCTTCTCTGAATGGACCCAGATCTCACCTCCATGGCGATGGATGATCCTCTGGACGATTGCGAGTCCGACACCCGTTCCTTCGATCGAGTCGTCATCATCAAGACGCTGGAATACACCAAAGATCTTATCAGAATATTTCATATCAAACCCGATTCCATTATCCCGTACGAAATATACAATTCGAGAAGGTTCATAGTTCGAACCAACCTGGATCTTTGTAAATTCTCTCCCCTTCGTAAATTTTAGTGCGTTTGAAAGGAGATTTGTGAATACGACCCTGAGGAGGACGGGGTCTGCAAGGCTTTCAGGGAGGTATCCCAAATCCAGTTCGATTTCCCTGTTTTCATGCTCAGGCCGAAGGCTCTGGTATACAGACATCACGAGTTCTGCAGTATTTACAACCTTTTTGGCAAGGGGCTTCCTGCCTGTCCTCGAAAAATTGAGGAGATCTTCGATGAGACGGTTCATCTGCCGTGTATTTTCCCGTATCTTTACGAGATACCGGGCAACATCGGAAGAGAGCCTGTCGTTATATTCTTTAAGCAGAATTGTGGAAAATCCGTCGATGGCCCGCAGAGGTGATCGAAGGTCATGGGAAACAGAATAGCTGAAGGATTCAAGTTCCTTATTCGCCGCTTCGAGCTGCATGGTTCGTTCCTTCACACGTTCCTCAAGTCCATCGGCGAGTTCCCGGATCTCTTTTTCGGCACTGATCCTGTCGGTGATATCCCTGCCTACTGACTGGTACTCAATAATCCTGCCCTCCTGGTCGAAGATTGCCATATCATTCCATTGCTGCCATCGTGTGCTGCCGTCAGGCATAACGATCCGGTGTTCGATGGTCGAAGCAGGGGAGTCGACGGTAAGATTCCTTAAATATCGGGCAACCATATCCCGATCCTCTGACGGTATCTCTGGAATAAATTTTTTTCCAGCGATATGTTCACAATCCAGGCCAAAATACCTGCAATATGCATCATTTGCAAAGTTTATGGTACCGTCCGGCCGAAAACGGGTGATGAATTCAGTCTGGCTCTCAACAAGGTCACGGTAGAGCTTCTCGGAATGTGTGAGGCGTTGCTCGCTCATCTGAAGCTTTCGGATTGTACTCTTGAGCGAAGCCATCATGGTATTGATGCTCTCTTCCAGAATGTTGAATTCCCTGGTATTGGAAGGGTATATCTTATGATCGAGATCTCCACCTGCAATCCTGTCGACGTCTTCGGATATCTGTTCTATTGGTCTTGTCAATATCCTTGCAAAGAATAGCGCCAGTAACGATGCCAAAAGAAAAGCAAGGATTGCAACACCAAGATGGAATAGCATCATCTCGTTTAATGCCTCGGTGAAGATGGAAGTATTGTAAACCACTTCTACGATCAGGCTCATATCAGCGGCATAGTCCTCGTCAAGAAGATCGATGAAGAGATATTTTTTTACTATACCCGAATCCCGGTCAAATAGCTCGATCGTTTGTCTTTCATTAAGTATGCTTTCAAGAAGTGCATCAAAAGATTCATCCGGAACGAAGGATTTATTTCCAACTTCCCGCTTTGCAGTGGTGAAAATCCGGATGCTGGAGATGAAAGGAGAACGATCTTTTATCTTCTGGAGGGTTCTTGTGTAGCTAAGTGTATTTCGCTCTTTTTTGAATGAATCTCCTGATAATCCCAGTTCCAGAATATAAAGGTGGTCATATGTGGGCAGGTACGCAAATTTCTTCAGTTCCCCTGTCGTGAGCTCCTGGACGATTCGATCCGGAAAAAAACCCTCGGAGATTCTTATTTGCGTGAGATATTCATAAAAATAGGGGATGATTGTTCTGAAGTCGAGCCCCAAATCGGGCGTATAGGTGGTATATTCGACGACACCTGATTCGTTTATGATATAGAGGTCCATCTTACCTCCCAAATGTTTTTTAATGGAGTACAGGTCCATGTTCGAGGGATCTCCACCCGATCTCCTGTATTCTTCATGGAAGACCGAAAAACCCTGTTCCATCTGTGAATTCATCGTATCATCGAAGAGTTTAAGTCCCGTATCTATGGTCCGTATGGATTCGATTATCTCCTGCTCTGTCTCGTTCATGATGAGATCGGTATTTTTCTGGTATTGCTCTGCGGAGATGAGATAATCGCCGATTGTAATCCCGATGACGAGAACTGTAACTATCAAGATGGAAAAAAAGAGGAGATAATGGAAAAAAGGCCTGCCTTTTGGAAATTCCTTATGAGTACTCATATGAATCAGGATTTAGTCGGATTGATGCGGACTACACCATTATATTGGATATAAAACAGGAACCGGCAATGAAACTTCCGGTACGCTACCAGGAAAGAACCCCGTGATTCATCTTTGAAAATGTTTATCGTTGGATATGGAAACCATACAATTCTATGATCCTGGATCAGGAGAATATGAACAGAATAAAAAAATTATTAAAAAGCCGGCCAAAAGGGCTTACAATATCCGATATATCCCGTATACTAAAGATAAACCGCAATTCAGCCGCAAAATATCTTGAAATCCTTCTCCTCACCGGTCAGGTAGAGATGCGGATGTATGGTAACGCCAAGGTTTTTTATTTATCACAAAGAGTTCCCATCTCCTCACTGCTGAAGTTTACGACGGAACTGATCATGGTCACCGATATTGACCGTAAAATAACCGAAGTGAATGACAACTTTCTTAATTTCTATTCAGTTGATAGAGAAGATCTGTTGGGATCATCCATATCTGAAACCGCAATCCCGCCATTCGATGAACCCGAAATTCAGAAACTTTTAACCAAAGTGCAGAGCCTGGAAGAATCTACGAATGAGATTGAATTTTTATTCAACGGAAAGGGGTACTATTTCAGGGTTAAGATAATTCCAACTGTTTTTGACGACGGTGGACGGGGTTTCACGTTTATCATCGAGGATATCACGCAGGCGAAGCTGATCGAGGAGAAACTCCGTATAAACGAGGCACGTTTCCGAGCCATTGTCGATACCCAGACAGAGATGATAAGCCGGTTCAGACCGGATTTTTCCCTGTCGTTTGTAAATTCTGCCGTTACTAAATTCATGGGCCTCGAAGAGGAGATGATTCTTGGCAGAAACCTCCTGGATTTTATTGTTCCCGAAGAACGGGAGATGGTTGCTGCCACCCTCAAGAACATGACACAGGAGAATCCCATCCTGACCATCGAAAACAGGGTACCCCTGCCGGACGGGCAGATCCGCTGGACAGAATGGACAAACAGGTCCATATTTGACGAAAAAGGAAATATCATCGAATATCAGGGTGTCGGGAGGGATATTACCGAGAAGAAGAAGGCAAAAGAGGAATTGATAATCAAGGAAAAGGCCATAGCAGATTCCACAAACGGTATTGTGATTACGGATCTCGATGGGGACATCACCTATGTAAACAGGGCATTCCTGCAGATATTAGGTTTAAAAGATGAATGTGACGTCATCAATCAACCAATTTTTGGGCTTGCCCAGCTAAAACCCGAGATCCGTGATCATATAATGGAAGCATTTGGGATAGTGGAAGAGAAAGGAAGGATGATTGAACTATATAGTCCATCCATAGCCGGGAAGAACTTGGAACTGATAGTTTCAGCTTCGATGATAAAGGATGAAAATGATAAGCCTCTCTGCATGATGGCCTCAATCTCCGATATTACGGAGAATATCAAGGCAAAAAGTGAGATAAAGATCCTTGATTGTGCAATTGCCGCCTCCATTAACGGAATCGCAGTCATAGATCCAGTGGAAGATCGCCTGATTTATGCCAATAAAGCCTTCCTGACAATTAATGGGGCTGAAGGATCTACAAAGGCGGTAGGGAAAAAAATCGACGACCTCTTTTCTCATGTTCGCTATATTTCACCGTCAGTCGAGGAGATAAAGGGCCGGCTTAAAGATGAAGGTAGTTATACGGGAGAAGTCAGGTATTCATCACCTGATGGAATCGAGAAGTACCTTCAATTCACTGCAAATAACGTTTTTAACGAAATGAATAAAACGATATGCGTTGTCGTTTCGGTCATTGATGTCAGTGATCAAAAGATGCTGGAGAAGGCCATCGAATCGACATTCGAAAAGTTGCAGGAATCCATCGAATTCTTTCCCGATCCAACTTTCATTATCGACAGGAACAGGAAAGTGATCGCCTGGAACAGGGCCCTTGAGATATTTACAGGAGTGAAAAGAAAGTTCGTTCTGGGAGAAGACAATTATTCCAGCGCTTTTTCCGAGATTGAAGAATTCAGCCCTGTTCTCATCGACCTTCTTGACCTGTGTCCCCATGAACTGGCCACGAGATATCCGGCCGTTCGGAGGTTTGGTGACAGCATTTATTCAGAAGCCTTTGTTCCATGTCTGAATGATGGTAAAGGGGCATATATATGGAGTAAAGCAAGCCCGCTGATTGACAGCGAAGGCAATCCTATCGGAGCGATCGAATCGATAAGGGACATGTCCGAATGGAAGAGAGCCAGGGAATCCGTGTGGAATAACAGGGAAAAGATGCAGACCAAATCTGATGAAGCAGGCGAGTTTCGTCTCTTCGAGAAACATTTCGATGCGATTCTCTCACAAATTTCGGATGCGGTTGTAATATTTGATATAAATTGCAGTATAATACGCGCAAACGGGGGTTTCCTCGAAATTACAGGAAGAAAGGAGGAAGATATCCGCGGAAAGGAGATAGAGTACTGCCTGGATAGTTTATCCTGTGAAAAGATCAGGGAGGCAATGCGCAATCCTTCCAATGAAGATATAAGTGCGATTGGATGCATAATCAACGGAAATGGAGAACCGACCCCTGCTGACGGATATCTCTTCAAGGAAATCGGTGGACGGGAAAAGAATAGAGCCGCACTTATTCTGCAGAAAAGCTGTGGATGATACACTCAAAGATACGTGTTCTGTATCTCAATAATCTCCCGGCTGTCGACGGCATTCCGGTACAGCTCCAGTGGTTCATGGTTTAATTCCAGAAAACGCATGCCCCAGGGACTTGATTCGAGGACTATTTCCGCCTGTGCTACTTCTCCGAGAATATAGAGCGCGGCTGCAAATGCCTCTACCGATGTGAGTCTCCATGGCCTTCCGAAATTGACCGGGTTTGCTGCCACCAGGAAAGGCAGTGCACGGCGCCTCCTGTGACCTTTAATCAGGTCTGTATCAAGTACTTCCCAGGAACAGTCCAGAACGGTGATCGATCGAGCAGGACTATCAGCCGGAGAGAGTGCCTGCTCTGCCGTGGGATCAAGGAGTATGGTATTTCGTGGTATATATGAGAGTTTTGTCACAATTTTTACCAGGCCGGACCGCTCCATCCGTTTCACAGTACACTTCCTGGGATCACAGCTATTGTCCCTATAGGCATACAGTGGTATCATCTATCACCTGTGAGCATCCATATTTAATAGAATGTACGTGTTGATGTGCCCCTGTATACGAAACCCTGGTTTGAGGGCGCGGGGTATTACCACAGAGTCTGATATGAAATTGTTTTCCGGAGCTATTGAGCGCTGTGAAAGATTCGGAATTGAAATTGTGCCTCTTCCCTGTCCAGAAACCCTGTATCTTGGTGCAGATCGTGACCCGGGAACGTACCTTGAGAAGCTCGACACCCGGGATTTTATTACCCTTCTCGATGAACTCGAAGGTGAGGTTTTGGAGATCATCAGGGCGAGAGGTCCTCCCCTGTGCATTGTCGGGGTGAATTCCTCCCCCACCTGTGGTGTGGATACTACGTATTTCGGAAGCAAGAATGGCGAGCCACCAAAAATACCGGGACGCGGCGTATTTCTCTCGCGGTTTCCGGATATTGCGGCGATCGATGTGGGCGATTTTTCCAGGTTCCGTCTCTACCTGGCTGCGCCACTCTTTTCACGTGCGGAAAAACTCTATAATATCTCGCTTTTCGAGCTTTTGACATCCTATTTTTTTGAAGTCTATCTTCCACAGGAGGTTGGTGATGACACGCATCATCGGGATCTGGAGGAGCATGGTCGTATATTCAGGACACATGTCCAGGCCCTCGACAGTGCAGACGCTGTTGTGGCGGTCATCGATGGTGCGGACGCGGATTCTGGTACATCCTGGGAGATGGGATATGCATATTCACGGGGAAAGCCGGTATATTCAATAAGGACGGATTTCCGTATGTCCGGAATGAAAGAACGGGTAAACCTGATGCTTGAACAGTCTTCGTCGGTGGTTACGGGCGAGTTGGATCTGCTCAAAGTGCTCAAGGCCCCGGGCGCGTAACGGCATCCGGGGAATAAATCCTACAGCTGTTCCATCTGTTTTGGATAAACCCTGATATTGACCAGGCACAAACAGATCTGTATGCCGAACCTGAATGTGGCGGTTATCGCACCTCCGGGATATTCAAAAGAACTTGGAAAAGCGGGAACCAGCTCGGATATCACGTTCTACAATCTAAAAAGAGACGATGTGACGGTCACGTTCATCGAACCAAGCAGGTACCCTGAAAAGCTGTCGTCCCTCTTCTTTACAGTCTCCATGGCAGACCAGGCAATCCTTGTTGTAGAAGCCTTGAATCCGGTGTTTGGGGAGTGTCTACTCATGCTTGACCTGGCCGGGATTGCTGAAGGCATCATCATTCTCCGGAATTATATCACCCCCGAAGAGGTGGCGCCGCTTCTCAAGGATACCCTTGCAGAGCACTACCTGATTATGGATGAGGAGATGGGAAGGATCCGTGAGATATTTCTCGAAGAGGCAGAGAAGACCAGGTCCGGATTTACTAAATCAGAGAAGATACCCCCAGGTTGTGTTCCAGTAGATCATTTCTTCAACGTGAAGGGGATCGGCACGGTTGTCCTTGGAGGAGTGGCCCGGGGATGCATTCGAAGGCATGAAACCCTGCGTGTCCTCCCGACCGCCAATTCGGCCCAGGTGCGATCGATACAGGTCCATGATGATGAAGCCGATATAGCCTGCAGGGGTGAACGAGTCGGCCTGGCCCTGAAAGGAATAGAGACAGAGGATCTCGACCGCGGCTATGTGCTCTCCTCTGACCCTGAACTGACGTCCTCAAATGCCATCAACGGCCGGGCTGAACTGGTCAGGTACTGGCCATCCCCCTTAAAGGAGGGAATGGTCTTATATATCGGTCACTGGCTGCAGTTTCTCCCGGCACGTCTGGCATTTGTGAATAATGCAGGCGACTGGAGGAGACCGGAGATTACTCTCCGAACCGAAAAGGACCTGGTTTTTCCATCTGGAGCCAGGGCGCTTCTCCACTACCTTGAGGGCGAAAAACTGCGCGTTGTGGGATATATACAGATATCCTGAAGAATGCACGGTTGATTCAGGTGCAAAATTTTTTTCATTGATGCCATTTCAGGTACCCGCTGGGTTAAAGAGAGATCGGATCATCTCTATGATAGATACATATGGCACTGGGAGATCTGTTACCCTTGATAATCGGGGGCATTCTTGTCCTTGTTCTCATCGGACTTGTCCTGTACTTTGTCGGAATATATAACCGCTTTTACAGCCTGAAGAACGCCTCAGAAGCAGCCCTGGGGCAAATCAGGGTGGCTATGAAGAAACGGCTGGATATGATAGACCAGCTGCTTGGGTCTGTGAAGAGTTATGCAAAATTCGAGAAGGAGACCTTTGAAAAGGTCACTGCAATGCGGTCCAGTGTTGGATCCGCAGGTCCCGGCGATCTCAATGAGATAGAAAAGGAGTCCCGGTCAATTCTTGGGAGGCTTTTTGCCGTCGCAGAGGCTTATCCGGACCTCAAGACAAATTCAACAGTCATGAACCTCATGGATGCGGTGAGAGGTGTGGAAGATGAGATCGCCAGGCAGCGCTACACATACAACAACATATCCCAGCAGTTCAATACACTCTGTGACGTCATCCCCTCGAATTTCGTTGCCCGTATAATGGGGCTTTCCAAGCTCACATACCTCGAATTCGAGGAGGCAATCAGCACCCCACCAAAGATCGAATTCTAAAAGGGAATTTTCGTGAACGAAAAGAAGCAGCTTGCCATACTGGTAATCGCAACCCTCGCTATCGCCATAGTCACGATACTATTCACTTCGATGCTTGGCTTTCTGATGGAAGGCGATCTGGTCATCGATCACTATGAGGCGAATTTTGACGACGACGGCTCGTTAATGGAAACATATACCTATGTGGTGAAATCATCGGGCCAGTACCGCATGCTCTACCGCTATTGGGAGGATGACCTCTCGCTCTCCCCCCTCCAAAGTCCTTATATCGAGTTTGAGGGGATGTCGGCTCCTGGCGGGGTAGTGGGCTATATTAAGGACCATCTGGGGCACGTGACACTGGAGGAGGGGAATAATCCCGAGTATGTGAATTTTATCACAGGAATGGCGGAGGACAATGAAGTTGGCATCTATAATCCCTCGTATTTCCAGGCAGGTACCTACACGGTCACATACCGGTATGATCTGCACCCGCCTGTGGAATATGATGATGAATATGCCCATCTGAACATACGACTGGTGGATGAGCATATCCCTTACCGGGATCTTACTATCACCTACCCTGCCAACTATGTGCGCGAGATCTATCCGCATCCGCCCGGCCTGAAGGTCGATCGATCGGGTGAGAGTTACATCGTCACCGGGAAATTGGCCGGCGATGAGGTTCTCGGGCTGGAGATCCTCCTGTCAAAGGAATCTGTCCAGGAACTGAATGGTTTTCCCGAGTTCGTACCAGATGTTGCAGAAAAGACACGGGAGGCGAATCCATGGTATGATATCGTGCCACTCTATGCCGGGTGGATACTCTATCTCCTGGGGCTGGCCATGGTCATACTCACGCCGTTCTTGTTGCTTGCAATTTACCATAGATATGGCCGCGAGAAACCGTTCACGGTCCCTCAGTATCTCAGTTTCATTCCAAATCCAGAAATGAAACCCTGGCAGGTCAATCTCCTCTTCAAGGGTGATGCCGTTACCTTCGACCAGGACGGCTATTATGCAACTCTTCTGGACATGCACCGGAAAAAAATAGTTGAGATCACCGAGAAACCAGGAGGGGAATCGGTCACGATACGGATAATACGGGACCATTCCGATGATCCGTACGAGGAACGTGTCCTTGACTTTCTTCGCCAGGTGGGAACTGACGGCGTTGTGGACTCGGATGAACTCAGCATGCTTGCGGATCAGGCCAAGACCGATAAAACGGCCGAAGCGGTAATGCTACGCTATAAACAAGCCCTTTCGGGTGTCACCCAGAGGTCTGACCCGCGACTGATCGCAGAATACATCGTGGACGGACGCGATACTATCCTTCCCCTGGCTTTTGTCGGGGCAGTGTTCTGCATAATATCAGTGATGATGATAATCCTATTTGCCCCGCTTCTTACCCTTCTTGTCCCGGCAGCGTTATTCTGGGGTGCCGTGATTCTGCAATCAGGAATCGCTTTTGTCTTCCCTTCAACCCTTTTTGGCCAATGGAAGGGAGACGCTTATAAAGAAAAACTGGAATGGGATGCATTTGCAAAATTCCTCTCTGACCTTGCGCTTATGAAAAAATATGCCACTTCAGATATCTCGATGTGGGGGGAGTGGCTGGTTTTCGGTACGGCGCTCGGTGTTGGTGACAAGGTGGTGAAGGCCATGAAGGAACTCGACATACATCTCCCAGAGGCAGATGTATCCCTCGGCTTGAGATCAGCATTCGTCCCCGTACTTCTCTTTGCCCCGCCATCGAGCGGAGGAGGAGGAGGTTTCGGTGGCGGCGGATCGTTCGGAGGAGGAGGAGGTTTCGGTGGCGGCGGTGTGGGCGGCCGGTAAATCTCTGGATCTACCATCTTTCCATTGATTTATGGGGTCATCCTGACAACAGTATTGAAACAGAGGGGACACGGAAATGGACTATGCAGAAGGGCGTGTAGGCAGGGTGTTTGCAGTCAGGATTGACCACGGGGAAGATCTTCTCACTGTCCTGAATACCTTTGCGAGGAAGAAAGGAATTCAATGTGCAATGGCCCAATTCCTGGGTGCGCTATCAGAAGGAAGGGTGGTAACCGGTCCTGAAAGAGCCGTGCTTCCTCCAAATCCGCATTTTGAAGGGTTTTATGGGGGTTGGGAGATCCTCGGCACGGCGAGTATATTTCCGGGTGAGGACGGCCCGATCATCCATATTCATACCTCGGCTGGAAGAGGCCGTGATACACTCACTGGTTGTTTGCGCGAAGTTGCAAAAGCATATATTGTTGTCGAGGCCTTTATTATCGAATTTGTTGGATTTAGCGCAATTAAGAGCCCTGAACAAAAAACAGGACTCAAATTGCCATCATTCCAGCGGGAAAGATTGGATCGATGAAACAGCCTGGCTTTCTCCCAATGTCCCGGGAGGAGGGTCAAAAACTTGGAATCGAAAGATTTGACGTTATCATCGTCAGCGGGGATGCATATGTAGACCATTCATCATTTGGAACGGCAATCCTCGGCAGGGTCCTCTGGGACGCCGGTTTTTCTGTGGGTGTCATTGCGCAGCCGGACTGGAATTCTCCGGAGGATCTTGGCCGACTGGGCATCCCCCGGCTCTTCTTTGCAATATCCTCGGGGAATGTCGATTCGATGGTAAATCATTACACGGCGGCCCGGAAGCCGAGGAGCAGCGATGCCTACTCTCCAGGAGGGATTAGGAACCGCCCGGACAGGGCCGTGATCGTCTATACTGATAAACTCCATTCCCTGTACCCAGAAATTCCTATCGTGATAGGTGGGATTGAGGCGAGCCTCAGGCGTTTTGCCCACTATGACTATTGGTCTGACAGTGTGAGACAGTCAATCCTTGCGGATGCGCCCGCCAATCTCCTGGTATTCGGGATGGGAGAGTTGCAGGTCGTTGAGATTGCAGAACGTCTTGCGAGGGGAGAGAGTCCGGGAGAGATGGTGGACATACCAGGGACTGCCTGCAGGATTCCGCTTAGTGAGTGGTTTTTGGATAACCGGAACAACAGTGTCGAGATACCCTCTTTCCAGGAGGTATCTACCGATAAATACGCTTTTGCGCGTGCATTTGCCGCACATTTGCGTGAACAGGACCCATTCCGGGGAAAAACGATAATCCAGCGCCATCCAAAGCATCTTATTGTCCAGAAACGGCCGGTAAGGCCTCTCTCCATGCGGGAGATGGATAAGATATATGAGCTGCCATACCAGAGAGAGGCCCATCCCTCATATTCACTACCCATTCCTGCTTTGGAGCCGGTCAGGTTCTCTCTGGTCAGCCACAGGGGCTGCTTCGGGGGCTGCTCTTTCTGTGCCCTGACCCACCACCAGGGAAGGATCATACAGAGCAGGAGCATCGCGTCCATGGAGAGGGAAGTTGAGCGGATGACCTCCATGCCTGGTTTCAGGGGAGTTGTCCAGGATGTCGGCGGCCCGACTGCGAACATGTATGGAATGTACTGTGAAAAGTGGGGAAGTGAAGGCACATGTGCAGATCGGCAGTGCGGTCCGGAATGCCCGCACCTGCTCCTATCCCACCATAAACAGGTGCGCCTGCTTCAAAATCTCCGCAATATTCCTGGTGTGAAACACGTATTCGTCAGTTCCGGGATACGCTACGATCTAATCCCTCCCACTGAGAGAGAATATCTGGAAGAACTGTGCGCACACCATATCTCCGGGCACCTCAAGGTTGCACCAGAACATATCGTCCGTCGGGTAACAGACGCGATGCAGAAGCCGGGCCCCGAAAAATTCGAAGAATTCTGTAGTCGGATCAATGAGATACGGGAGAAAGAACCCAAAAAATTCTATATACTCCCCTATTTCATGTCCAGCCACCCGGGCTGCACCATCGAAGACATGATAGAGCTGGCAGAATACATACGCGAGAATGACCTGTACACTGAGCAGGTCCAGGACTTCACCCCCACCCCGATGACCGTCTCCAGCTGCATGTATCATACGGGTCTCTGTCCATTCACTATGGAACCCCTGCATGTACCGAAGGGGCGTGAGAAGAAAGTGCAGAGGGCGATGCTCCATTTTCGCGACAGAAAAAACCGTGACCTTGTCGAGGAGGGACTGATAAGGGCAGGGAGAGAGGATCTCATCGGTAATGCATGGAAGTGTCTTATCCGGGGAAGGACAAAGCGAGCCTTCAGGAAAAGAAATACAAAAAATTAGGATGTTTTTTACAGGATTACTGTTTCGATGAACCCAGTTCGACTCCGGAATTGGAACAGGGAAAGCACTTGGACATCTTTTCATCAAATATCCGGTATGCATTGGCCAGTACCGATGAATTCGAGATCATGCCTGCCAGCAGAATCACTTCCAGCACTTCCTCTCTTGTTGCCCCTTTCTTCACCGCAGTCTGCATATGGTAACTGGTGCAGTGCTGACAATGAAGAGCCGCGCCGACTGCCAGGCTGATAAGTTCAACATACTTCGGGTCCAGGGAACTCGTCTTGGTCACCGTACCCTTGTAGAGAAGGTGAGAGATGAGAACTTCGGGACGCTCGGCCATGCGTTTGAAGATAAGTGGAGCCTTCTCGTATTCCTTTTCAATATTCTGCATCCACTGTTCTGCGGTTTTTTCGCCCCCCAGGGCAACGATCTCTTTCAGGGTGGACTCAAATTCCTCAACATCCTTCATGATATCATCAGTAACCATATCATTGGACGGCCGATTTCATTATAGTGACTGTCATGAGCACTGGTCCATGATTGCGAAATTTTTCACAGTTTTGAACAGATATTTATCCAAAAACACCTCACATATTGAGTTGGCCCTTATTAGGGACCAGAAATGTACAGATACACGAAGTGATATGATATGAGATACAGGAGCACTTTATTTCGAATATTCTCCTATCTTTTCGTCCTTTTTGTCGGTATGAGCCTGATCGGATCAGCGCAGGCATTAACGTTACCGGATGGACAGAGGGGGCCATTCCAGTCAGGAAAGGTCCAGGTTATACTGGGGGCGGATCCTGGAACGGTACCCGATTATTGCGGAATGATTGCGAGAGAAGAACGCATCATCGGGTTTTTAACACAATACCAGTTAGATGCCAAAGGCGAGCCATCGTTGTCGAGGGAGTCGATAACCCGACAGTTGCATATATCTGATCTATACCCGTCTGTCGTCACAAATGAACGCAGGCAGCTGCTCGATACAATCCTCAAGAACAGGGTGAACAAGTCCTTCCATCAGGATATAGGGAGGAATCTTCTCATGCCCGTATCCGGCACGGGAACAGTCACCTATATCGACCTCGAAGGCGGCTTTTTTGGCATAATTACCGATGATGGAGCCCAACTACGGCCAGCCTCGCTTCCCGAAGAGTTCCGGGTAGATAGACTCAGGGTCAGGTTCACGGCTATACCCGCGACCGGAACCGCGGGAATATACATGTGGGGAACAGCGGTACAGGTCCTCCAAATCGAGAAGGATACCGAAAGCATCACTGCATCGGGAACAGTCACCTATATCGACCTCGAAGGCGGCTTTTTTGGCATAATTACCGATGACGGAGCCCAACTACGGCCAGCCTCGCTTCCCGAAGAGTTCCAGGTAGATGGACTCAGGGTCAGGTTCACGGCTATACCCGCGACCGGAACCGCGGGAATATATATGTGGGGAACAGCGGTACAGGTCTTCCAAATCGAGAAGGATACTGAAAGCATCACTGCATCGGGAACAGTCACCTATATCGAACTCGAGGGCGGCTTTTTTGGCATAATTACCGATGACGGCGCAAAATTCTTGCCATTGAACCTCCCGGACAGGTATGCCTGCGACGGTACGGAAGTTGAATTTACCGCAGTCATTGCACATGACACCACAACTTTCGCAATGTGGGGAGTACCGGTCAACCTGCTTTCCATCACCTCCATTGAGGGTGAAGATACAGGAGAGCAGTCATATATTACCGGTTCATGGATATGTACCGGTTACCGGGCCGGAACCGCTCTGCAAAGCCCCATAACCGGCACTGAAATTATTGCCGATTTCGGGACCAATGGAATGGTAACGGGCACCACCGGGTGCAACGTATACTTTGCAGAGTACGTGGCAGGCGATACCTCACTTGATATCGAAAATGCCGGTATGACCGAGATGTACTGTCTTGGGCCGGATGGTATAATGGAACAGGAGCAGCTCTTCCTGAACCTTCTCTGCTCGGCAGAAACCTTCGATATAACGAACGGCCAGCTCAAGATACGGGATGCAACAGGGCGCAAAATCCTCTTATTCGATAGGATTGGGATTGAATCGGAAAATAACTGAAGTAAAAAAACTCTCCCATTTTTTTAAATATCAGGCGTTGATATGGTAGTCACAAATCCGAAAAAAATGAGGGATATGACTTACCGGGTATCTCCGATCCACGCCAGAATTAAATAGCTTCACATGCACCTTCTCCTATGCAGGCACCAGAAAACCGGAGAGAGCGCGAGCCGATCCACTCGAGGATCTGTATCTTTATCATTCTGACCTTCTTGATTACAACTATCGCCGGATGCGTTTCTATGGAGGAATTTGAGAGAGGGGTCTCACCGCCCACACCGACACCCGTGCAGCAGGAGAGCGAACCTGCGGAGATTCCAATGGAGACAACAACCAGCGAAATAGCTCCATCCGGTCAGCCGGTAACCGGCGGATACGTGAAAAAACCTTTTGGATATCTCTGGTTTGAAGACAGGATCAGTCCACCGGTCACGATCATCGAGGTGAAAGCAGAGACTGACAACTCAGGCCAGAAATACATCGCCGGGAGGATCAGGAACGAAGGCACAGAGAGAATTGGACACCTCACGGTGGTTTACAACCTCTATGATGCCAATGGCAATGTGCTTGGGAATGCATGCGCCAGTATCGATTACCTGGGGGCAGGAAAAACTTGGAAATTCAGTACGGATCCATTCGAACAAGGAGATTACCAGTTCTTTGAGCTCGCGGAGATATTTGCGGTATAGAAAAGGGCAGGGATATGGGGAGATATCCCTATACCATGATATTGGTCTCTGAGAAGGGCCGCACTTTGAGAAGAATATAATCTCTCATTCTTGAAGGGTAAATATTCACAATATCGCCGACTGTGACTTCTTCTTCTATAACCAGGTCCTTCAGGACCTTAGCATACTGGTCATAGGGGAGTTTGACACGAAGCCCGGCTATCTGGACGGTTATGGGCGTGGGAGAGAGAACCTCGTGTATAGCATCGACCTTTTCACTGATCACATCCATGAGCCGGGCGGGGGAGATTGATAAGGGATCCTTGGCCAGTTCTTCCCTTCTCCGGTCAAGGACCGTGGTTATCTCTTCCACCACCTCCTCGAGTTTTTCCAGTTCCTCCGATTCTTTGGTCCTGTGCATGAATCGGCCCACATTACCAACATATCCGTCAACAGGCGGGTCAATTATCTTTTTTAAGGATTCCCGCGAGGGGCCGCCGCAGATCACGATGGGAACCTCGATCCCTCGTCGAAGCACGGAAAACTTTTGCTCAATACAGGTCTCAAAATCCCCCATCAGGTAGACGGCGAGGTCGTGTTCGTTTATCACGTCCCGTTCTTCATCATTCAACTGGGCGATTCTCTTCCCAAAACCCCGGGCAAGGCCGACCATGTTTGTCTTTGCACCGAACCGACGGATGTATTCGGCGATATCGCAGGACGCATGGGGGAGATGATGGATCTCGAGGCTCATGCTCACCACCGCGATCTCAGTCCCTACAAGCGGAGAAGGAGTTAGTTCTCCTGTGAGCGGCTTTCCGATCCTCTGAATCAATTCGATGTCTTCTTTTGGAACGAGGGCCTGTAGGACGACTTCAGTCGCTATGATATGTTTCTGGATTATATAGCCGCCGAGATCCTCGATCAGGTCAATTATCTCGTCGTGCTGGTAGATGCCGCCCTTGTACGTTACCGGGACAAGAATCATGGACTCTCCTCCAGAAGTGCAAATTTCTCCTTGACCAGGTCTTCGATATCCTCCGGAAGGGTGTCTTCACTGGCAACCAGGAAAAATCTTCCATCTCCGTAATACTGGCGCCTCACCTTGAAGCCTTCCGGCTGTATAACCTGCAGGGCATAGATGAGATCTTTATAGATGGAGAGGCTTGGCTCATCGACCACGAGTTCCTCGAGATCCTTTGTCTCTTCCATCTCAGCTTTGATAACGATGGTAAATCGGTCGGGCTGTTCGACACGCTTCTTTCCAAATATATCCCAGAGCGATTTTAAGAGCTTTGCAAGATATGTCTCGTCCCCTATTGATATGGTCACCTTGTCTTCCTGGATACTTACATCTGAAAAATCCCCAAGCCTGACCGGCCCGGGCATCTTCCTGGTGATTCCCACTGCGATAAATATCGGAACACGCGGATCGATGAAGAAGTGGACTTTCTTTATCACCCGTATAAGGTTATGATCAAGGAGCACCACATCGGCTATCTTTCTATAATATCTGCCTCCCGTCTCTTCAGGGCATTCCACCTCAAAGTATTCGATCGATGCCATCTACTCTCCCTTGATGAAACCCGATGCGAGCAGTGCTGAACCTACAGCACCTATATACTGGGAATGGTGCGGGACGACGACCTCGGTCTGGAGAAGGTCACCCATTGCCCGTACAAGTCCCTGGATGAGTGAAGTGCCCCCGACCATAATTACGGGCTCCTTGATATCCACTTCTTGGAGTTGCTGCTCAAATACCTGTTCTGCCACGCTGTGGCATGCTGCGGCTGCGACATCCTCGGGGGTGCTTCCGGCAGCGAGGGCATTGACCAGGCTTTGTGTCCCAAAGACGATACAGTAACTGTTCATGGGCACGTTGCCACTCACCCCGTCCATAGCCAGGGGGCCCAGCTCGGTGATATCGACCCCAAGCCTCTTTGCGGTCATCTCAAGGAATCTCCCACTTGCGCCTGCGCATATACCGCCCATGGTGAAACTGCCGGGTATACCGTCCTGGACACTGATTGCCTTGTTGTCCATGCCGCCTATATCGATGACAGTTGAGGGACCGTGCTGAGAATCTGCCAGATATACTGCCCCCTTGGAGTTAACTGTGAGTTCCTCCTGGATGAGATCCGCATTTATCTTTTTGCCGACGAGGAACCTGCCATAGCCTGTCGTGCCGATTGCCTCCAGGTCATTCATCTTGACACCGGCTTCCTCGAGTGCACTGGATATCACATCTTCCGCACTCTTCAGGACCGCCGTCGTCGGGAGCCAGCCCGTTCCCACGATCTCGTTGTCTATCATTACAACGGCCTTTGTAGTGGATGATCCGCTGTCCACACCCATTGTCGTCCCTTCCTGGACTTCGCGGGCCAGAAGGGCCCTCCGCCTGGCGATAGTGGTCAGGGCTTCCATCCGTGTAAGCAGGGTTCCAGCGGTGGTCCGTTCCGTGAATGAATAGCTAACCACGGGAAGCTTGGAATTTTCATGAATATAACGTCGCAATTCGTTCCTTACTATGGCTGCCTCGGCACATCGGAAACAGGTGGCGATAAAGACCGCATCGGCCTCTACCCGCCCTTCCACCAGGGCTTTCCCCCGGGCGATGGCAAGTTTGAGGTCCGCACTACGCACATCAAGCCCAAACTCATTTGATCCGCGCCGGATGTCAGCCAGTTGGATGTCGGGATAGAAGATCTCTGCATCGACTGCAGCTGCAGCCTCGTCAATCTCTTTCTGGACCCCGCTGTATTCCGGACCGCACGAGAGCTGGGCAACGCGTACTTTTGTCATCGGCTCTCCCCCAGTTCTTTTAAGAATGCATGTATTGCCGCCACGAATTCCTCGCCCTCCTTCTCACTTCTAGGGTAATTCAGGTCAAGCACCGGGATCTCACTGGTCCGTACAAGGAACTTTATCAATTCGTTTGTCCGGGCACAACCCATGCACCCGAAGGCATAATCAGCGTCATTGATGATGATAGCCGCCTCCGCCTCATCAATCATCGGCCCGTACAGGGACATCCTCCCCCTGACACCAGACGGGACCTCGACAGCTGCATACTTAAGACCTTTCTTCGGCTCTTCGGGGGTTATCTGAAGGGGTGGTGAATCCAGGCCCGGTGTCTGAATTCGCTCCCTGATCTTTATTGCGGCACTGAGTGGGGTATGACCAAACCGGGCCACGAGATCGGATAATATGAGGCTGGTAGCCGGGTAAATGAAAACTTTTGCCATTTCAGCTCTCCATTGATTCGATTATCTTTTTCAGTTTCCTGGCATCAAGGGCCATCCCGCCTTCCGGAGCAGGTGGATGGGGAACTTTTTCGGGATCACGGGATGGCAACTTCTCAAGACCTTTGGAGACGTTACGTATCAGGGAGATCTCGAACTCATGTCCATAATAGCCCGGACGGGCACCCCCAAGATTGGCCCGGCATCTCCTTGGATCTCCGGGCGGAAAACCCCTGTCTTTGACGAATATATGTGTTGGGTCAAGTTCGCGGAGCACCTTGACGATTGCATTAACTTCATCTTCTGCCCCGGTGATCTGGAGCCCGAAACAAGTCTCCTTGATCATGACCCCACGTGAAATCTCATAGGCTCGTATGGCAAGATCCGCAGGGGTCATATCCGGGGACTCCACGAATACGTATTTTGTTACCGTTCCCACATACAAGGGGTTATATTCGGTCATGGCTTCACCTCCCTGATATACACAACCTCTTTCTCTTTCAAAAGTTTGAGTTTCTCCTTGTCAAGGACATGTCCGATCAAATTGGTGCCTTCGAAAGGCTCGGATGTCGGACCAAACTCGCTGTTTTCGGTCAGCCTGACCCCAACCATTCCCGACCCCTTCCTCGAGTCGTTGGTAATAGCGAGAGTGTCGGCAGGAACGACAGTCTTCGGAGTATTTTCAGGAACGATCTGCGTTCCTTTTTTAATTTTTGGTTTAAACAAGTAAACATCCTCAAATTTGAAAAAAAACGGCATTCTTCCGACAGAGTGAAGATGGAGTCCTGTAGTCCTCCTGAAAACGTCACATGATACCGGAGCCGATTCAGAATCAAGCCTGATATTTATAACCTTTTCAAGTGCAATCGTCGTGAGTGACACCGAACCCTGTGCAAGACTCTCCAAAGTTGTTGCGGGTTCCTGCAGGACCACTATGCTCTTCTCGTCCTCCGTGTCGGTCTGAACTTCAATTCCCCTGTCAGCCGCGGCTTTCAGGGCATCGCCAAGCGACATCCCCACAAGATCGAAACGTTCCGGTTCGACTTCTACACAGAATACATCCCCCTCCCTGGCCAGGCGGGCCAACGATATGCCATGGGCGACCTGTCCCACGGTTGTATGTCCGGGAGTGCGTGGCACATCGGCAGTATAGATGTAGACGCTTCCTCTCGAACTCCCCCGTGTCCTCAGTGTTACCGTTCCTTCGTGCCTGTGAGTCGATACTTCGAAAGGAACATCGGTCTTACTCAGCCTTTCGTCACGGATGTGGGTACTGGTGTCTCTCCCGACCACGAAATGGCCATCCTGCATCGCGAGGAGGAGATGTTCAACACTTTCAGCCGCCTCGGTGTCGATATGGTCAGGAGAATAGCCCAGGGCACTGATCTGCGCGGAGGTGATAATCTCCATCCCGTCTTCAAGGACGAGATCGTCATCACAGGTGGTGAATGACCTGCTTATATCGGCCCAGCTTATGACAGGATTGATAGCTGTAATCGTGTCTCCAGTAGTCCAGCGGTCAATAACCCCGCGGCCGCTTACAACCCGTGCAACGACACCTCCGTCTGATGAAGCCCCGAAATCGGCATAGTGCCGCATCTTGCAGAATATTAAATAAGATTTCTTGGAATCGTAGCCCCCGCAACCCAGAACCACATCTCCCCTCTCGTACAGATGGGGGATGCGGTCCGGCGAAATGTCGCTTGAGAAAGGCCCGAATGCTGCCGCATAACGATCTGACCAGTGAAGTGGCAGCTCGCCACTGATCTCCAGAGAGTTGAGGAAGGTAACGCCTCTCTCCATCGCCTCGATCCCAACCTCGCCGGAACGCGTGTTCAGCAGGAAATTCCCTGTCTTTTCAGATTCCTTGGTTACCGGCCGTATGACAGCCACGCAGCAGGCCGGATCCCGGTCTTTGATTATGTCTTTTAACCTGCAACCTTCTTCTGTTTCCAATTGCTTTCCATCGAGACGGATAGTAATCATTATACACCTAATCCGGGGCGGACTTTCCCATGACCTCCCGTTCGTCGTCGGTCAGGCTGTCCAGAACCTCTTGGGTCTTACCAATCTGAACAATTTTCCCACCTCTCATCAATGCCAGTCGGTCGCAGATGTCCCTGACAAATTCCATGTCGTGTGAGACCACGATGAAGGTCTCCTCCATCTCATCCCGTGCATGAATGATTGAGTGCTTTACGTCAATCTTTGTGAGAGGATCCATGGTGCCGGTGGGTTCATCGAGGATAACGAGACGTGGCTCACGTATCAGAACCTGGGCAAGTGCCACCCTGTGACGCTCACCCTCAGAGAGCTGGCTTGGATATCTGTCCAGGACTTCCTGGCTCTTCTCCTCGGAAAACCCTGCCATCCTGAGTGTGATGATTGCTTTTCTCATCGCCAGCTCTTTTGGGAACTCGAGACCGATGGCGTCTGTAAGGTTGTCGAGGACCGTACGATGCGGAAAGAGATCGTATTCCTGGTGAAGAAGGCCTATATATCCCTTGGCTCGTCCACGGTTCTCGATGCCCGGTTTGGTCATGTCAACCGGCTCTTCACCTATTCGTATTATCATCTCTCCGGATGTGGGTTCGATGATACCCGAGATTATCCTTGAGAGGGTGGTCTTTCCAGCGCCTGATTTACCGATAATACCAAAGATCTCCTTTTCAGCGACGTTGAATGTCACCCCGTTGACCGCCCTGACAACCCCACGATCCACAGAGATATAACGCTTGTAGACATCCCTTGCAATCAGCACATTTTCACCGAGAGACGGAGGTTTATACAACTCTTCATCTACGAGATCTTTCATGAACTCGTGGATGACCTCTGTGGGGCTCCCGAGCTTGGCTATCTCTCCGTCGACCAGGAGAAGCGCCCGGTCTGCCACCTCTTCAATCACCTGGGAGAAGTGAGAGGTGACGACCATGCCCATATTATTGGATTTGGCGGCGTTAATGAGCATAGTATGGACCAGATGCGCCGTCTCCGGATCAAGCGTTCCTGTCGGTTCATCGGCAAAGAGAAGGAACGGGTTTTTTGCGAGCTGCCTGGCAAGGACCACTCTCTGTTTTTCCCCACCTGATAGATCGCGTGCGATATGCATCATGCGGTGCGAGAGCCTGACTTCATCCAGCAGGTCAGCAGCCCTGTTGATGGCATTCTCAGGAGGATACTTGATATCGTCTAAGGCATGGAGGACGTTTTCTATGACCCGGTCATTTCCATAAAGAGCGAACGTTCTCTGGAACATTATCGCCGTACGCTGCATGATATGGCGTTTGATCTCCTCGTTTTTCTCATCCCAGAAATCCACATCCTTTGCAACCAGATCTCCGCCGCATTCCGGGCACTTTTTATTCTTTGCTGCGCTTCCCATACAGATATATCCACACGAATCGCAGGCAGCGATATGGTAGATAATCTTTCCAGAAGTGGGGGGCTGCTCAACACCACGAAGAAGGTGCATCAATACGGTCTTTCCAGCACCACTTCTTCCGATTATACCAAGTACCTCTCCTTCTCCTATCTCAAAAGAAATATTTTTCAGGACTTTTTTTCCATCAAAGTCCATGCAAAGATTCTCTACGGTGATCAATGGGGTCATTCTTATCCTCTCTCATACCTAATGTCGCAGTAGTGGCATATTACTTTTTATATGTCACCAAACGGGGAGATAATCATTCGCGAATTAATACTTCTACAATATCAATTACTTCACGCACATCTTTAATTACGAAATCTGCGGCTTCATATAGTTCATCGTGTTTTTCACCGGATTGTTCTTCTGAAAGGATCGCAATATCCGCTTTTTTCATTGCGCAGAGATCGTTTATCCCGTCTCCCACCATGACGACCCTGTCATATTCAGCCTGGAGATCCGCGATAATCTGGGCCTTAATTGTCGGCGTCGCCACTCCGAAAACACGATCCCTGGGAATTCCAAGGTAATCAGCCATTTTTTCAAGTTTTGCGGCCCTGTCCCCCGATGCAATGAATGTCGGGATGCCCATGCGGTGAAGATCATCTATCACCCTGCGGGCGCCTTCAAAGGGCCTTCCACCCGTGGTAACCGTAAACTCGATCTCTTTTCTTCCCATATTCAGAATAACGCCGCTATTCATCGAGATAACCGATTCGCGTCTGCATACAGCCCATACATTCCTGATACAATCCTGGAGGTCCTCGAGGCGTGCCCCGGTATCCGTATAGAGCACGTCCCCAATCTCTGATGCGGTCACGATCTTTCTTGTACAGCTGATCCCGAATCCAATCATATTCTGCTCCAGATATCGTGAAAGGAGCATATCGGGAGAACTTTCTATAATCTCTCTCGAATGAACGTGGATGACCACTAAAACCCGTTCCTGGGAACTGAATGTAAGCGTAACCGTCTCGATTCCCGGGTAGAGAATCCCTTTTGTCACATCTTTTGCAACCCTGTAGGTATGGAGAAGTGTTCCGGCGCTATCGAAAACCACGGCGATCGACATTGATGTGAAATACCCCGCAAAGTTCTTTGTTGTCCGTCTGCATGTAATGATCGGAAGCTTCAATGGTCCTAACTGATACTGCAGAGATGATAAAGAACATGGAGATACGTGGCGCGGGGAGAATCGCCCGCGCCGCGGTTGAAGCACTCTCTAAACAATCCGGGGAGCTGGAAGTTACCGATACGAAATCATATTGCCGCCAGATGAAACGGGCTGGGGCCATACTTGCCCGCGCCCGCCCGACAGCAGTCTCCCTTCCCAATGCGATCCACAGGGTAATCTCTTCACTGGATTGTGACCTTCCGCTGGAAAAAGCCAGGGAGCGTTTTGATGCGAGGTGCCGCGAATTCATAACAACATCCGAGGATGCGGTTGCGAAGATCGGAGAGATCGGAGCAAGGCATATCAGGGAGGGGGATATCCTGCTTACTCATTGCAATTCAGAAGCCGCGCTTGCCTGCATACTGGAGGCGCACCGGAAAGGCGTCGAATTCGAGGTATTTGCAACAGAGGTGAGGCCGAGGAACCAGGGGCTTCTCACATTGAGGACGCTCGACGATGCAGGTATAAAAACGAATTATATCGTGGATTCGGCTGTGAGATATTTCATCAACGACATCGACCTGGTGATTGTGGGGGCAGATGCGGTCACCGTCAATGGTGCGGTGGTAAATAAGATAGGTACATCGCAGATTGCCCTCTCTGCACATGAAGCCAGGACAAATCTCATCGTTGCAGCAGAGACATACAAATTCGCACCGCGAACAATACTTGGCGAATATATAGAGATCGAGGAACGGCCGGCAGACGAGGTGCTGGAACCGGATACTGCCCGTAACCTCCCGAATGTGACTATCCGGAACCCCGCATTCGATGTGACTCCTGCAGAGTATATCGATATGATCGTCACGGAAGTAGGGGCCATCCCGCCCCAGATGGCATACGTCATCATCCGTGACTATCTCGGATGGGAAATTGAAGATTATCACAGGAATTATGATGTCGAATTATATCAGGATTGAGGGAAGATGAGCGGGACAGTCGCCACCTATTATATCAGGGCAAAGAGGGGTGTGACACCAGGACAGGTTGCACGGGCGATCTGCGAGGAGGGGACATCCGGGATAAGGACAAATAAGATCCCGTGGACAGGTTCCCGGGAATGGCCACAGGGATCTGTTGAATCAATCGAACCCCACCAAGCAGGATATATTGCCAGGATCTCCTTCCCGTGCAGTCTTTTTGAAGAGGGAAATGTGGCCCAGTACCTCTCGGTCGTGGCTGGCAATCTTTTCGGACTTGACTGCCTGGAATCAATCCGCCTGATGGACATTGAATTGTGTGAAGATCTGGTTCCTTTTCACGGCCCCCAATTCGGGGTGAGCGGTGTAAGACACCTGATCGGGATAGTCGACCGGCCTCTTACAGGCATCTATATCTGGCCCAAAGTGGGCCTGAATCCTGCAGAGACCGCAGAACTCGTATACCAGGCTGCAATCGGAGGTGTTGATCTTGTTTTTGACAGCGAAGTGATCACAGACCAGGAAGTCTGCCCCCTTGATGAGCGCCTCCCTCAGGTTATGGAGTGTCTCGATGATGCAAGAGATGTGACAGGGCACCAGGTTCTTTATGCGGTGAATATCACGACAAGGGCAGATCAAATCGTGGATAGTGCATTATGTGCAATAGATCTGGGAGCAAACATGATCATGGTCGATGTTATTACTTCAGGTTTCGGTGCACTCCAGTCCTTGTCAGAAGAACCTGACATCCGGGTACCCATCCATGCACACCTCACCATGCATGGGGCAATGACAGCCAGTCCCGAATACGGCATCGCGATGCTGCCACTTGCCAGGCTGGCCCGCATGCTCGGCGCGGATCAGCTCCATGCCGGGGCTGCATTCGAAAAGACAGTACATGATCCCGCCGAGCAGAAACAGTATGTTAATGCATTGAATTCACCAGCCTATGGCCTGAAAAGAACAGTTCCTGTACTATGCGGGAATATCCATCCCGGAAGTGTTGAAAGGGAAATCTCAATATATGGGACCGATATTATTCTGGAGGCAGGAAGAAACATATATGGGCATCCTGACGGGACAGCAGCGGGTGTCCGGGCCATGCGCCAGGCAATTGATGCATATATGACCGGAATATCCGCAGAAGATTATGCAAGAGAGCATTACGAACTGGATAGAGCATTGAAAATGCGGTGATCCTTATAAAAGGTGAAAAAAATGGAGATATGTTTTACCAAACTGCAGGGAAACGGTAACGATTTCATTCTTATCGATGAGTTAGAGAGAGTTGTGATCCCGGACGAGATGAAGGCCGATTTCGCCGCCCTCTATTGTGACAGGAGATACGGGATCGGTGGGGACGGGGTGCTCTATCTATCAAAATCAAATAAAGCAGATCTCCGTATGCGTCTCTTCCAGCCGGACAAGAGCGAGGCTGAGATGTGCGGGAATGGAATCCGATGTTTTGCAAAATATGCCATTGACATGGCATATATGAATAAAACGGGGACGGTGGAGACACTCGCTGGAATCATAGGGGTGGATGCAGAGTATAGGAAAGACTCATTTTTTGCCACGGTTACCATGCCGGATGCGAAATTCTCCCGGAATGAAATTCCAGCTGAAGGTGAGGGTGAATATCTTGAAGAGATCGAAGGTTTCGATGTCTATGCCGTAAACACCGGGGTACCCCATTCGGTGATCTTTGTGGACGATATCGATGCAGTCGATATCGAGGAGACGGCCCCGCCAATCCGTCATCACCAGTCATTTCCAAATGGAGCAAATGTCAATTTCGTCTCGGTAACCGGTGACGACAGCATTCGTATCAGGACATTCGAGCGGGGTATCGAGGGAGAGACACTCTCGTGCGGGACGGGCGCCACGGCCTCTGCGGCAGTTGCGCACAAGCTGGGCAAAGTGGGTGACACGGTGAACGTCGATACGCCGGGCGGACCCCTTGTAATCCACCTCGATGACAGAATCAGGATGGAAGGTCCGGCGACGACTGTATTTTATGGCGATATATCTTTCTGAATCAGCCATTTTTTTTAAAATTAATCCTGGGGAATGACAGAGATTCCGTCTTCGGTGATGAGGAAATCGAAAATGTGTCCGGGAGGCCTGGAACGATGTTTCACAAGCGTTAACCGTCGATGGGCGTTTAGTCGTTCGGTCTGCAGGATCACCTTTGATATATGTTCAAGCGCCGTTCCACCGAGCCCGACATATACGTTCCTCTGGGGATCCATGTAGACCTGGTTTGTGATGAGGATAGGGATTTCATACCGTTTCCCGTACCCAAGGAGCCGTATAACCTGTTGAGTCAGTTTCTGCATGGCCTCCCGGCCCTTTTCCAGCCGGGTGCGATACAGGCCGGTGGCCGAGTCCATCACGATGAGGCCGATCGCTCTCTCCTTCAGGATGTCGTGCATCCTTCCTATCATAATGCCCTGCTGCTCGAAATCTTCTGGTTCGAAGAGAAGAAGATTCTCTGCAAGTTCGTGGGCATGCGTTCCTGCGATCTGCCTGAAGCGTTCGATGGAAAATCCTTCGCTATCCATGAAGATTACGCCTTTACCGGCATTCAGACACGAAACTGCCGCCATAATACAGAGGGTGCTCTTTCCGCTTGCGGGTTCGCCGTAGATCTGGGTTATAACTTTTGGGTCCAGTCCGCCACCCAGCAACTGATCGAATGCGGCATCTCCGGTGCTCAGTCTCTGTGGAGGCATCAGGCGTCCTTCCTGAGCAGGTTCCAGGCCTCGTTTTCCACGATCTCCTTGACCTCCCGGACAGGCATGTCCAGTTCTCTAGCCCATTCGCTGACCTGATCGAATTCGGCCTTGATGGAGAATACCCTGTCGCCGATTTTTCCGTACTTTACCGCTATTTTCCTTCTCTCCCCCCTGATCTCGGTCTCCACAAGTTGTTGGGAACGTGCGGCCACGAACCGGTGAACGGACTGCATGCACCTGACTCCGAGCGTTCCTGTCTCCCTTGCCATAACGGCTGCAAGCTCCTCGCTCATGCCTGGAGACGCAACAACACGGATCAGGAAACCACTCCTCCCCTTCTTCATCAGACACGGTATGAGGCTGACATCCCGTGCCCCACTCTCCATCAGTTTCTGGAGACCCGCAGAGAGCATTTCACCATCCACATCATCGACGTTCGTCTCGAGAACCTCCACGAGATCGCCGGGAAGATCAGACGGCGATTCCAGGAGGACAACCCTGAGAACATTGGGAGAGGAGCGGCAATCCCTGCTGCCAGCGCCGTACCCGACCTTTGCTATCGCTCCCTCTTTCATAGCAGTTCCATATGCAGCAGCAAATTCGGCCAGAAGTGCAGCACCCGTGGGAGTGCAGAGCTCGCCCTCATCCGGGTGGCCGTAACGGACCCTGATACCAGAATCGCTGAGAATCGCCAGAGTTGCCGGGGCCGGTGCAGGATAATTCCCATGCGAGCCGGATATCATGCCCCCTCCCAGTGCAAGGGGAAGTATTGCCACACCATCAATATGCAAAGAGAAGAAGGCAGTGCATGCCCCAAGTATATCCGCGATCGCATCATCGGCCCCAACTTCGTGAAAATGACGGCACTCTCCATGGATTTTCTCTTCAGCAGCCGCAATGCGGTGAAAGACACGTTCTGCCATGTCGATGACTTCAGGCGACTCTTCAGCCGATCTCACCTTCTCAAGAACCTGCCCAAGCGTCCTTTCGGTCTTCTCCACCCGTGTATCAACGTTTACCGCCCTTATCCCGGCCCTGTCGATAACCCTGATATCCGGTTCTCCCACCACCGAGGTCATCACATTCACCACCCTCTCCCTGTCAGCACCAAGATCGAGAAGGGCGGCAGTTATCATGTCTCCTGCTGCGCCATGGAACGGGTCGAAGATAAGGAGTCGCATAATCAACAGTACTTATAAATCCCTGTGTATATGACCTTTAAGGTAATGCCCGAAATACACCTGAAAGTCGATAGCGCATATCCGGGCGATCAGGGTGGAGGAAAGGCCAGGCTCGATCCCGAGACGATGCTCTACCTGAAGATATCACCCGGGGACATCGTGGCAGTCGAGGGAAAACGCCGAACCGTTGCTAAGGTATGGCGTGCCCTTGTTGAGGACTGGAACCAGAATAAGATAAGGATAGATAATTTCACCCGTATGAATGCCGGGGTAAGCATCGGCGATACGGTGAGAATTTCTTCTATAAAGGATGAAATTGAGGCTCAAAGGGTTGTCCTGGCACCGCCGGAGGATCTCCCCCGCAACATCCCGGTTGCGAACAATCCGAATGTGCTCAATGCCCTGATAGATTTTCCTGTGGTAAAAAACGACTCCGTCCCTATAATGATAGGTCTTCCGTTTTTGCAACCCCAGATAGTATCATATAAAGTTGTGGAAATCGAGCCCGAAGAGGCCGTTATCATCACGAAGAATACCCAGATCGAGTTCTCTGAAAAACCCGCCGCCGGATTCGAGGGATTGAAAAGAATATCATATGAGGATATAGGGGGTTTAAAAGACGAACTGCAGCGTGTGAGGGAGATGATTGAACTGCCAATGAGGCATCCCGAACTCTTCCAGAAACTGGGGATAGAGCCGCCGAAAGGCGTCCTTCTCTATGGCCCTCCTGGAACGGGAAAGACGCTTATCGCAAAGGCGGTGGCAAGCGAGAGCGGAGCGCATTTCATCTCAATCGCGGGACCTGAGGTTATTTCCAAGTATTATGGGGAAAGTGAACAAAAATTACGGGAGATCTTTGAAGAAGCCGAACAAAACGCTCCCTCCATCATCTTCATAGATGAGCTCGATTCCATCACACCCAGGCGGGAGGAGGTGACCGGTGAAGTGGAGCGTCGTGTTGTGGCGCAGCTCCTCACCATGATGGACGGGCTTGAAGAACGGGGACAGGTGGTTGTTATCGGAGCCACGAACAGGGTGGATGCAATCGATCCAGCACTCAGGAGACCCGGGCGTTTTGACAGGGAGATTGAGATAGGTGTTCCCACCGAACCTGACCGGATAGATATCATGAAGATCCATACCCGTGGAATGCCCCTCTCCGAGGACGTGAACCTTGAAGTCCTGGCCCAGCAGACACACGGATTCGTCGGAGCCGACCTGGCGGCGCTGGCCCGGGAGGCAGGAATACGGGCATTACGCAGGTATCTCCCGGAGATCGACCTCGAAGCCGATGAGATCTCACAGGAAATCCTCGACAGGCTTGAGGTCATTCCCGGAGATTTCCGGAACGCTCTCCGGGATGTGAGCCCCAGTGCGATGAGGGAGGTGATGATCGAGGTCTCGCACGTCACATGGAAGGACGTTGGAGGCCTGCTGGATGCGAAACAGGAGGTGATGGAAGCAGTCGAGCTCCCCCTGACTGAACGGGAAAGGTTCGAGGAACTCGGTATAAAACCGCCCAGGGGCGTCCTTCTCTATGGCCCTCCTGGAACGGGAAAGACGCTTATCGCCAAGGCCGTAGCAAACGAGAGCGGTGCCAATTTCATCGCCATAAGGGGACCGCAGTTACTCTCAAAATGGGTTGGAGAGAGCGAGAGGGCGGTGCGGGAGGTCTTCAAAAAAGCCCGCCAGGTCGCACCTTCCATCATATTCTTCGACGAACTCGACGCCCTCGCACCAACACGGGGCGGAGAGGTCGGGACCCATGTGATAGAGAGCGTGTTAAACCAGCTTCTCACTGAGATCGACGGTCTCGAGGAGTTGAAAGATGTGGTCGTTCTTGGTGCCACCAACCAGCCCACTCTCGTTGATCCCGCACTCCTGAGGGCCGGCAGATTTGACCGGCTGGTATACATCGGTGAGCCCAACTTCGATGATCGAAGAAAGATACTGGATATTCACCTCCGTTATGTCCCGATTGAGGGATCGAACCTCGAGGAAGTCGTGGATACGGTGGAGCATCTTGATGACAGCGAACTCGTCGAGGTCGTTGAAAGCCTGGGAAAGGAGAGGCAATACACTGTCGAAGAGATAAAGAAGGCAGTTGCCCCGATTCAGGCGAGAGAGACAGTCCCCCTGAACAGGGGACAGAGAAGAAAGCTGCTTGTTGATGAAACAACTCAGAGGGGGCTCTTTCTTGATGATCCCCTGAGAGACTCGCTGATCACTTCTATTGCACGAAAGGCCGAGGGTTACGTAGGATCTGACCTTGAAGCTCTGTGCAGGGAAGCCGGTATATTTGCAATGCGTGACCAGGCCAAGTACGTCGCAACCAGGCATTTTGATGCAAGTATCGATAAAGTCCATCCAACCATGAACGAACGTTTGCGGGAATCGTATGAAAGAATCAAACAGTATTTCAAGGGAGGTCTCCCCAAAGAGTCCCAGCCTCCCGAATACCAGTAACTCTTTTTGAATACTGGGCGAATATTATTCTGATGTACAAAAACCTGCATCAACGTATAGCTACCATCAACATTTTCCAATGAGGTCTCATATGCCGAATATCACTTCATTTCTCGATAACAATGCACTTGATGCGGCGGTTCCCGCCCTTATCTTCCCGCCGACCGGAGAGACATTTTCCTACAGCCAGTTCCTCCAAAGGGTAAACGGGCTGGCACAGAAGCTCCTGGAAGCTGGAATTGGTAAAGGGGACAGGATATGTATCTTTCTCGATTCTTCCCCTGAATATCTCTTCTCATATTTTGCCATCTGGAGAATAGGGGGGGTCGCGGTGCCGGCTAACATCGTATACCGCAAAGGAGAACTTAGCCACGTTCTGGAGGATTCGGGCGCGAAAGGCCTTTTGTACAGCCTGAAAGGATCAGAGGTCGTGGAGGCGGTGAGAGAGATGGTCCCGCTCAATGTCATTATCCGGGCGGACCTTGTCGGCAACGGCGATATGATCCCGCCTGTACATTGTGCATTTGACGACATCTGCCAGCTTCAATATACCGCAGGAACCACCGGCCGCCCGAAAGGGGCGATTCTTACCCACGGCAACTGGATTGCCGCCCTCGAAGCGGAGAAAGATGTCCTGGAACTGAAGAAAGGGGATGTATACCTGGGAATATACCCGATGGGGCATGTCGGCATCAGCTGGGGCCTCTCGGTTCTCCGGGCAGGCGGAACATATGTGGGCATGGAGCGGTTCAATGAGACGGAGTACCTCGAGCTGTGCAGCAAATACAGGGTAACCGTGCTATCCGGGATGCCGCCGGTGATCCATGGTCTCTGCCAGGCAGCTCCCGGTACAGAAGAGAAACTCGGGACCGTGAGGGTCCTCATCAGCGGAGGAGGCCAGCTCCTCCCCGCAGTATGGGAGAGATTCGACAGGAGATACAATATTCCGATAGCAAATGCATACGGGCTTTCCGAGACCATTGTGGTGGGATCGGGAACCGCAACACTGCCTGGAAACCCGGCTCTCACGAAAGGATACAGGAGTGTAGGAATTCCTGCAGCCTATACCGAGATCAGGATCGTGGATGTGGACGACCCTTATACGGTCCTCCCGCCCGGCAATACAGGCGAGATAGCAATCCGGGGACCTTCAGTTGCAGTGGGTTACTGGAATATGCCTGATGAATCGGCTGAGATCTTTCTCCATGATGGCTGGTTCTTATCAGGAGATGTGGGACACCTGGATGATGAAGGCATCCTGTTTATCACCGACAGGAAGAAGGACATGATCATCATGTCGGGATGGAAGATCTATCCGACAGAGGTGGAAAATATCATTCTCCAGCATCCTTCGGTTGCGGATGTTGCGGTCTTTGGAATACCTGATCAGAAGAGGGGTGAAATGCCTGTTGCGGCTGTTGTAACCAGACCAGGCGAATCTCTCACCAGGAGTGATCTGGAAGGTTACTGCCGGAGCCGGATGGCAGGGTACAAGGTACCCAGGCAGGTGATCGAGGTGGATTCCCTCCCGCGCGTACATGGCTGGAAACTGCTTCGAAGAACCCTCAAAGAGGAGTATTCGCGCAAATTCCATTCCGGAGAAGACTTATCATAGTGTATTGAAAATACTAACGATTAGGAGCAGTCCCCATTGGCAAAGGATAATAAAAGGTCGACAGGTATTGCCGGTCTTGACCTGACAATGGATGGAGGATTCCCATACGGAACCGCCATTGTCGTGCTCGGTTCACCTCTGGCAGGGGTGGACCATATGGCTCGGCAGTTCTGGAGCGTTGAGAGGGATTCGGCATCATACCTGATGATCGATGGAGAGATCGAGACGGGGATGTCTGATGCCAGGGGAGTCACACCCGAAAACCTGCTTCCACTGTATAAGGGAGACCGGATCGTGATAGATTCCCTCTCCTCAATCATACTCGATTACGGTTTTGACGAGGGACTTTCATGCATGGCCAGGGCAAAGCAGGAGATATGCTCCCGTAATGGGAATGTCATGTTTATTCTCTACAGCGAGCTGCATCAGACACAGGAGGAGATACGTATCCTCCGGATGGCGGACGTGGTGCTCGAACTAAAAGAAGTGATCTTTATGAACGAGATTGAACGCCAGCTGGCGGTGCACAAGATAAAAAATATGGCGGTTCCAAAGAGGCTCATTCCCTTTAATATCACAGAAAAAGGCATCGAGCTCTCCACGACCTCGAGAGTTGTTTGAGAAATTTATCTGAGCTCTTTCCTTATCTCTTTTGCAGCAGACACAAGGTGAACAAGTTTTCTTTGGGCAATCTCCCGTGGCAGCATGCGAAGACCGCAATCGGGATCGAGAAGAAGGTTTTCCGGTCCGAAAATTTCGATCGCGGCCCTGATACGATCCTTGATTATATCGACACTCTCCACTTCAGGGTCGCTTGAGTCAAGGCACCCGAATCCAAGTTTTCTTCCCCTAAGATCCCTTTCTCCCAGGATTTCCAGGTTATTTTGGTTATTTGCAAATTCGAAGTCGAATATCTGAACAGGCAGGGTGAGAACCTCGTCAATCACTCCTGACAGGTCGCCACATACGTGAAGGCACGCAGGGATGTCGAGCCCTCCAGTAATTATGGAGATGGCTTCTTTGCCCGCTGCAAGATCCGCGATGCCCGTAGAGAAGATGGGCTCGTCGATCTGGACCATGCAGACGCCGGCATTCTCCAGCGCGAGTGCTTCCCCGGAAAGTGCACGGGCCATATCAACCGCAAGGTCGCCCCGTCCCCGGTACATGGGCGTTGTGATATGCAAGGCATGCGAGAGCGTTGTAGGCCCGGTAATGATACCTTTTACATATGCTGTTCTCGAAAGGGCATACTTTGTATCAGAAACAGATATGGTCCCGGAGGGAGGCATGACCTTTCCTATCACGTCATGGCCGCGGATTCCCGGCAGTCTCGTCGTAAAACTTTCGACCATATCGCCTCTCACCTGGCCATCGGATATGATATCGATACCGGCTTTCAGCTGGTCGTCAACTGCGGTCTTGACCGCCGCCCGCATCGGGTCGATCAGGGTGCCAAGACCCCTCTTTCCTGTACACGGATAACTGCCAACAACAGTGGTGGGGAGCGGGATATCAGGGATTTTCGTCATGGCACAAGCCTGTGCCGGTCCCGTGGAAAGAGGACCGCCTCCCGTATGTTGGACAGATCCAGCATAGTCATGATCAATCGCTCCGCACCGAGCCCCCAGCCGGCATGCGGGGGCATTCCATATCGGAAGGGTTCGAGATAGAATTCAAAATTGTCAGGATTCAATCCCTTTGATGCAATCTGGCGGACAAGGAGATCATGCTGGTGAACCCGCTGGGCCCCGGAGGAGAGCTCCATCCTGGGATGCATCAGGTCGAAGGCCTTGCAGACAGAGGGATCACCTTCATGGGGCATGGCATAATACGGTTTGATTTCGGTCGGCCAGTCCACAATAAAATAATGCTGCCGCATCTCCTCACCGATGGCTTTCTCGGCTGCTGTTCCGATATCATCGCCATATTCGATAGGTTCCTCCAGGTGTGCAGACGCTATCTCTATTGCCTCGGCGTAGGCAAGCCTTGGAAACGGGCTTTCCGGCACCTCAAGATCCTTAAGTTCGAGGTTCTCAAGCGCAGTCTGGCATTCTTCCGAAACGGATCCATAAACCTTCACAATCAACTCTTCCAGAAGATTCATTACATCGTGATGATCTGAAAAACTCATCTCCACGTCGATTGATGTGGCTTCATTCAGGTGCTTGGTCGTGTTATGTTCCTCAGCCCTGAAGATGGGACCAATCTCAAAGACCTTTTCGAATCCTGCTCCCATAAGCATCTGTTTGTAAAGCTGCGGACTCTGGTTTAAGAAAGCCTCTTTTTCAAAGTATGCAATGGGGAAGAGCTCTGTCCCTCCTTCCGTTGCCGCGGCTACAACCTTTGGTGTGGATATATGGATAAATCCCCTCTGAAACAGGAATTCATGAACTGCCTGCATCACGGTGCTTCGTATCGAAAAGACGGATGTCACTCTTGGTCTCCTCGCATCCAGAAAACGGGAATCCAGCCGGGTGTCCAGCTCTGCAGGAACCTTTTCCACCACGTCAAGGGGGAGCGGGCTGGCGCTCCTGCTGATCAGCTCGAAGGTCTCGGGTATCATCTCCCTCCCTCCAGGTGCCTTATCTATCGCCTTTACCTGACCGGAGATTCGAACAACAGATTCACGCGACACATCCCTGATATTTTCCAGCACGGATTCTGACACTTTCTTTTTGGGGATGGTAACCTGGATGATTCCTGAGCGGTCCCTGACCAAGAAAAATACAAGACCTCCAAGATCCCGGACTTCATGGATCCATCCGCATATTTCGGCCTTCTCGGTTTCAGGCGTGACCTCACTTACCGGTATACGCATACAAATCCTATAGGTATGGGATGTGAAAAGATAAATTGCCTTGTGCTCACATGCCGTCTTCGACAGCCCCTTTGGTATCGATCTCTTGCAGCAGGAAAGCCTTTTTTGGGGCTAATCGGAGCCGAAGAGATCTTCGGTCACGTAATTTTCAATACTCTGCTTGTTTTTCAATGTCGAGAGGAGATGATCCGGGCTGTCCCAGGTATACCAGTCCTGCATTGCCATCATCACCAGCCATCGGTTTACGATCTCGACCCCACAATTGTAAACGGTTTGGAAGTAGCCGGGATCCAAGTCTCTCTCAAAATCAAAGCTGATGGTCAGCTTGAGGATATTGGACATGGCATCCCCGATAACTTTTGTATGGTACCAGATAGACCGGCTCCACCTGTGAGTCATCATCTCTTTTACATCCAGATTCCGGAATCTCTGGAGTTCAGGAATATTTATAACGGGGTTTAATTTGTATTCCGACATGATATAGGCCAGAAGCATGTCCCGTGCGTAAAACATGCCATTATGCAGCACAAAATATCGCTGGGGGATGAAATCCTTGACAGGCACGAGGTCGTGCATATCTCTCATGCTCCCTTTGAGAAGAGAATAGACCTGTGCGTTTCTCATCACGGGATACTGTTTGGCAATTACAACATTCGCAAGGATGGTCTGGGGGAGTTCTGACAATGTCTCGTGGAACAGGAGGAACAACTCAAAAATTAGTTGTTTTTTTCTCCACATCTCCATTTTTCTTGTATTCTCATCCTTCAGGGTGTCAAGGTAGATCTGGTGTGCACCGGCAAGAGCTGTCTTATCCTCGAATGAAAGGACTTTGTACTGGTTATTTCTCGCTGCAATTCCCCGGAAAAGAAGTATAAAACATTGCTTTGCAATGATAAAATCCTTGAGCATCCCAAGCTGGGAGCTGGAAAATGCAATCACATTCTTTCCTGTCCTGAAGGTGTAATCATCGATAAGGAGTCCCTGCGACGGGACGTCTGTACGCCTGTGGAGAAATATTTCGGTATCCAGTACCTCCTGGGTCAGCTCGATAAGATCGCGGAGTTCCGGTGAAAGGTTATATGATGCCACGCCAATCTTCCTGCTCGGAAGAACCGCCCGAAGAAAAAAACCGGGACGAATTTCCACGAGACTAATTCAACATGGAATTTTACTGTTCAAGCCTTATAAAAATGAGTCATTGCACAGTTATAAGATGGATTTTTTTCCGGTCTCTTTATCGTCCCGCCCCGATCTCCCGTAACCGGGGCTCAAGTTCCGGGATATCCATCTCCAGTATGCTCCACACCAGGTTCCAGTCGGTCGCGAAATAGGAATGAAACAGGCGCGATTTCAATCCATCCAGATTTTTCCATAGGATATGTGGATAACGATCCCGAAACTCTCCCGATAATTTTGATGACGCCTCGCCGATGATCTCCAGGCTTCTCGAGACCGCCCTGCGCCCGGTATCGTCCCTCGAAAACTCCCTGAAATTGGTTGCTTTTTTTTTCTGGAGAAGGAATGCCATCTCATCCCGTATCATTGAAAGATACACCAAATCACGGTTCTCCCTGTCGGCAGCTGTGCCTGCTTCTGCCCTCAAATAATGCGAAAGGATTCTCGTTGTGACAAGATCTACCCGTCTTTTAAGGAGATCGTCGAGATAATATGAGAGGCCGATAAAGTTCCTGTAATTGTCTGATCCCTCCTCGAACTCTACCTCGATATCGATATCACTATCTTCACGGTCGTCCCCCCTTGCCACCGATCCGAATATACCAATCTTTTTTATGCCGAAGAGATGTTTCATTGCCGGGAATTTTGTATTAAGCGCAAGCATTACTTCTTCACGAAGTGGAACCGGATCCATTCTTCCCATTGTCTTCACCTCATTTTCGTTCCCGTGAACGGTCTTTTATGTGTATCCGTTTCTACTACCTTTTTTAATTTTCCCCCGGGTCAGTTGACACCTCAAACCTTTCCGAACCGGTTGCATTCATGGGAGAGATGGCCGGGCACTCCACAACCTTTAACTTGGATGGTATTCGTATCCTTTCCCCATATGAGGACCGGCCTGATATGCCTCGTGATCGTCTTGTCCCTCTTAACATGCGGCTGCACAGAATACGCCCAGAAGCAGGGGGAGCCGACCACCGTTCCGATTCCCGGGGAGGTGGCGACCACACCGGCGGTGTCGTACACAGTAGAGACCACACCAGCCATCGGAAGCGAAGAGGGCCCTATCCAGTTCCATCCTGGCGGGGAATACCATGTAGGTGACACGATCGTGATATCGGGGACGACCAATCTTCACCCGGGCAACAGGCTCCTCGTCGAGATAACATCAGTCTCGTTTCACCCTACAAACAAGAGCGAATATTCGAGGTTTTACGGTGTCTCTGATGTAGTCACCGTGAAGAAGGGACCCAACGATCGGAATAATACGTGGTCCTATATACTTGATACAACAGATCTGACGCCCGACAAATACAATGTCCTGGTCTCGGGTATCACGACCAAAACATTCAGGAAGAGTGCTTCGTTCGATCTGCTTGCGTGAAATGGGGTTATTACCAGGGATTTGGTCTCTGGCTATCTTCGTTCTCGCCGCCTCCGTATCTCTCCTGCCCTTTTGCCGAGATGTAAGAGGCTTCTCTATCACTATTTTTTGTCTTGATCATCTCGATAGCTTCAAAAGCGATCCTTCGGACAGACGGATTTTCATCCCCGAGGAGTCTAGAAAGCGGATCTACCGCAGATCTGATGCCAATTTCGCCCAGGAGCAGTGCAGCGCGTTTCCGGACATCGGGAGAGGGATCATTCAAAAGATCGGCAACATGTTCCACCGCAGGCCCTCCGATCATCCAGAGGGCTTCCATGGCGCAGTGCCTGACGGGCATCTCACCGTCACGGAATGACCTGGTAAGCGGCAGCACTGCGGCGTTGCCCATGCCGGCAAGTGAATCACATGCCTCCCTTCTCACATACCTGTCCGGATGACCCATTGCCAAAACCAGGTGCGGTATCGCCTTATTATCCCCAATCCGGCCGATAATCCAGGCACATGACCTGATTACTGCCGGGTTTTCACTCTGCATCGAATCGATCAGGCGTTCGACAGCCGGCGTGCCGATTGCCACGAGCGCATACGAGGCTCTCTGCCGCAATTGTTCGTCTCCCTCCCCCAATGCCTGTATCAGGGGATCTATCGCTTCCTGGCCGGTTATGCAGAGGGTCTCAACAGCAGCCATTCTTACGTATCCATGTTCGTCTTTTAACAGTTCGATGAGAGGTTCAACCGATGCAGGATCGGCATATCCGGAGAGTGAGAGTGCGGCTTCCTGCCTGACCAGTGGATCGCTGTCTTTTAATGCGGAAATCATGGCCGGAAGAGCCTCGGGAGATTGCATGACCCCCAGTGTCTGGACGGCCCTTCGCCTCACCTGGGCGTTCTCATGTATGAGCGCATCCATCAATGGCCTGACAGCAGGTTCACCTATAAGCACAAGGGCCCGTTCTGTCTCCCTTCTGACATCCTCTTCCACATTCTCGAGCATCTTGATGAGTGACGGAACTGCGGGATATCCGATCCTCGAAAGTGCATCCCCCGCGCCCCTCCTGACAATCCAGTGTTCGTCGGAAAGAGCCCGGACCAGTGGTTCGATGAACGGCTCACCAAGTTCGCCGATGGCCCGGATAGCATTCCAGCGGTCTTCGACGTCTCCGTATGAAAGGGCCTTCAGAGCATTTGATATATGTATATCGCCTGACATCTCGTCTATACTATCTCCTTTCTCACCGCCCAGCACATCTTTTAATGATTTTATGACACCCATTCTGCCCACAACTGATCCGAATATCTGTCGTAGATTCTTGAAATATATATCGCCGCGAGCGGCCGCTTATCGTCTCTCATGCAATCATGAGGAGAATGGAATGCTGAAGAACTGAACGGCTCCGGCTTTGCATAAAGAAGAGACCCGGCTTTTTCGTATCATGTATGATCTGCCCAGATAATCGCTATAGCAGATCGATTATCTCTCTTGCCAGGGCAGTGCTCTTTTCAGTGCCAGTCATGAGCGTGTCGAGGCGGACACTTCCGGAGACTTCCACCGGATCACGGATGTCCTGAACGAAGATGTCGAGGAACTCCCTGTACAACTCCCGTGTGGACAACGAATCCGCCCTATGGCCAATCGCTCTCATCAACACTCCCGCGGGTCCGCTTATCGGGGCGTCCCCGATAAAGGGGCTCACTGCCAGTACAGGGATATCCTGCAGTTTACGTATCATTCCCTGGCATTCAAGAATAGGAAGGATACTGGTGACTGGATTGCTCGGTCCGATAATGACTGCACTGCTTCCGGATATAGCATCAAGAACCTGAGGTGTGGCCCGGGGTGGTGAGGATGCGGAACGGGTCACAGCATCCACAGGAAGTTTCCCATGATTTTTTATCCAGAATTCCTGGAAGTGCATGATTCTCTCACCGGACTTGATCATTGTGATGGTCTCTTCATCAGACATGGGCAATATCCGGGCCTTTATGCCGAGAGACGAACAGAGGGATTGTGTCGCCCTGGTAAGGGTTGCCCCTTCGCGCAGCAGATCTCCGCGTGCTATCTGGAAAGCCCTGTCGAGATCACCGATGGCGATATATTCATTCACCCCCAGCCGGCCCAGTTCTTCATGGGTCCGGAAGGTATCCTTATCTATCCCCCACCAGGTATCGGTATTGAGAAGACCGGAGAAGAGGTACATGACCGTATCGACATCGGGGGAGATATGATTCCCGCTCATCCAGATATCTTCGGCAGTATTTACCACGACGCTGATCTCTTCATCAGGAAGGATGCGCCTCATCCCCTGTATCAGCTTGGGAGTTCCTGTTCCGCCGGAAAGGAATGTTATCATCACTAGAATACTTTTATCAGGTCTATTAAAAGAATCTTAATCGTCGCCATGAAAATAATCAAGGATCCGGTGCATGGATACGTAGAAGTGCCCGATTTCGCGCTGCACCTTCTCGATTCACCGCTCATGCAACGACTCCGTTTTATAAAGCAACTCGGATTTTCGTACCTGGTATACCCGGGAGCGAATCATTCGAGGTTCGAGCATTCACTCGGCACCATGTATCTTGCAGATGTCATGGCCCGGCAACTCGGGTTGTCGCCGGAAGAGCATCGCCTCGTTCTTTCATCAGCACTGCTTCATGATACCGGGCATGGACCTTTTTCACACGCAATTGAGCCACTCCTCCAGGAATTTTTGGGAAGGAGCCACCATCATGTCAGGGCTCTCCTGGAAGAGCCGGAGACGGCCACGACTCTCGAGAAGCACGGGATCAGTCCGGTTGAAGTTGCAGAGATCATCGAGGGGAGACATCGACTCGCCGGGATCATACATGGGGAACTCGATGTCGATCGCATGGACTACCTCCTCAGGGATGCACATTATACCGGGGCCCCTTATGGAACGGTCGATGCACACCGGCTCATCAGGAACAGCCTGGTTGCCGAAGACACTATTGTGCTGCATGAAAGCGGTATCAATGCCGCGGAATCCCTCCTTATAGCAAGGACACTGATGAGGCCGGCAGTCTATTTCCACCATGTCAGCCGGATTGCCGAGATGATGTTCTCGCTTGCAGTGCTCAGTCACGGAGGGGATGACCCCGGTGGGATGATCGAAGAGATGTCACGGATGGATGATGCGGCATGTATGCAGGCACTCCTGAACTCTCCTTCTGACGTGGCCCGAAGGGTCTCGATGATGCTTTACCAGAGACGGATGTTCAAACGGGCTCTTTATGTGGGGAAAGACCAGGTCAACATATCCCGGCTCGAAAGACTTGGGGATATCGCAAAAAAGCGCAATGTAGCCTGGTTGATTGCGGATGAGGCAGGCTGCGAAGCCGAAGAAGTCCTCGTCGATATCCCGCCTTTTCCCAGGAGCATGTCCATTCACGTCCAGGTGAAGAACAGGCACCGGCTGCTGGGACTCAATGAGATATCCCCTCTGGTAAATACCTTAAATGAGACACGGTGGGCGCAATGGAGACTTGGCGTTTATACTCTTCCCGAATACAGGAGAAAGGTGGCTTCTGCAGCAGTGGAGATACTTCATATTAAACCATTGACCACTCAGGAAAAATTACATTTTTGAGGAGAAGACAAAAATCCAGCAGATATAACGCGACACCACGTCCCGCTCCCCGGATAAAAAATAACATTTAAGAGCGATCAAACAAAATTCAGAAATGAGGGGGTTTATTGTTAGAATACTGGGTTGTCGTCACGCTTGGAGTAATAGTCGTGGTCTGCGCCACCTGTGCCGCATATCTTTATTCTGAATCAAGAGAATTGAGGATGGTTGGGGATCGGCACAAATTGAAGATGTACGAAGAACTCTTCCATGCAATAACTGAGCTGAACATCGCCGGAACGGATGCATACAAAGCCGACAGGGCCAAGAAACACCTGGCATACACACTTAACCGCATGAACCTCGTGGCGGGAAAGGATGTGCTGAAAAATGTGAATGCACTTCTGGATTTCCTCAATGATACTCCTGAGGGGGAATACGACGTGCTCAAACAACTCAATATACTGAATAATATCGTAAAGGCGATCCGGAGGGAGATCGATCCCGTGACCGCGAGGGAACTGGAGGAGAGCCAGTTCAGGTTCAGGTTCTACTCACCGCCGCGCAGCTGAAGAGGGGGACCATTTTCCAAAATTTTGTTTTATTTTTAGATTCACATAAAAAATGTGTAAACCGGTGTGAGCTATCTTCATCCTTTAATAGAGTGTATGTGAAACCTTTTCTAAAAGTAGAGGAATCAGGGGTGATTTAGCAGTATGAGGGAACGTTCAGGAAATGTCGGCCTGAGAGATTTTATCGAAGTGATGCGTGATTCGGATGAAGTTATCGATATAACCGATCCGATAACGGAGGAATACCAGGCCCCGAAGATGGCAGCGGCTACTGACAAACTGCTTTATTTCCATGATCTCCATGGCGAACGTGCGGTTATGAACGTGACTGCAACCAGGAAATCACTCTCCCTTGCCCTTTCTGTTCCTGAGAAGGAGTTCGTGCAGAGACTCTCTCTTGCATCGTACGACGGAGGGGTTGTCGACGAAGGAACTCTCTCCTTTTCAAAGGTTGATCTGCGCCGGATTCCGGTAATGAAACATTTTCCCCTCGATGCGGGACGGTATTTGACCTCTGGAATAGTCTTCTCCTCTTATGGCGGGGTGACAAATGCCTCCATCCACCGGATGCTCGTCCATGATGAGAAGAGCGTGGTCGCCCGGCTGGTGGAGGGGAGACATACCTATGCTCTCCACATGAAGGCGCTGGAAGAAGGAGAGCGTCTTCCAATCGCCGTGGTGATGGGAGTACACCCTGCCGTGACATTTGCCAGCTGTACCAGGGTTCCAAAAGGAAAGGAGCTTGAATATGCCGCAGAATTGCTCGGAGGCGAGATCAGAGTCCGTGAATGTCGCAACGGTGTGGCGGTCCCGGATGCAGAGGTTGTCCTCGAGGGATACATCGGCACTGAAGTTACAGATGAAGGCCCATTTGTCGATATCACAGGAACCTATGACAAGGTGAGGAAGCAGCCCGTCATTGAATTTACCGGAATGCATCTCAAGAAGGATTTCATCTACCATGGCATTCTGCCGGGAGGCAACGAGCACAAGATGCTTATGGGCGCCCCATATGAGCCCTCCATATTCCGGGCGGTCGCAGGGGTCACCGAAGTAAAGAACGTGGTTCTCACTACCGGCGGGTGCGGCTATTTCCATGCGGTTGTCCAGGTACGGAAGCATACCGAGGGTGACGCCAAAAATGCAATAATGGCGGCTTTCGCCACACACACCTCATTGAAACATGTGGTGGTGGTCGACGAAGATATCGACCCGGCAGATCCCCGGGACGTTGAGTATGCAATAGCGACAAGGGTGAGGGGCGATCAGGATATCATGATTATCACCGGTGCAAGAGGGTCATCGCTTGACCCCTGCCGCCTGGAGAACGGGACCAATGTCAAGGTGGGAGTGGATGCGACGATGGTAATTGGGCGGGAAGCTGAATTCGTCCGGGCGGGGTGGTGAGAGTCTTTGTATCTGGACCCTGAGGAAGAGAAGATACTGAACGGCGAGTCCGGCATCACAAAGCAGAAGATGATGGAGATCCTCGTCGCACTGGGAAAGGTATTTGGTGCCGAAAAGATGGTGGGGATCAGGAGTGCGCAGGTGAGTGGGGCTTCGTACAAAACGATTGGGAAGTATGGACTTGAATGGCTCAATTCTCTCGATGCCAGGGTCGTGGTTCCGACGGTTTTAAACCCGATTGGTATGGACCGGAACAGGTGGGAAGAGATGGAGATAAGTCCTGATTTTGCCCTCAAACAGCAGGAGGTCATCAGGGCATACGAAAGGCTTGGAGTTGCGATGGAGTGCACATGTACCCCCTATTACATCACGGAGACGAATTATGGTGACCATCTCGCCTGGTCGGAATCTTCTGCGGTAGCGTATGCCAACTCAGTCATCGGGGCCCGCACGAACAGGGAGGGCGGCCCAAGCGCGCTTGCCGCTGCCATCATCGGGAAGACGCCCGAATACGGCCTTCACCTTACCAAAGAGCGGAAACCCGGGGTTGTAATAGATGTGGAAGGCGTTCCTGCCAACCGGGAGATCGCCACATACGGAGCTCTCGGGTTCCATGCGGGAAAGGCGATCGGAAACAGGATCCCGATCTTTCGGGGCATTCACCCGGACAAAGACCAGCAAAAAGCCCTCGGGGCGGCTATGGCTGCATCGGGAGCGGTTGCCCTTTTTCATATTGAGGGGATCACCCCTGAGGCAAGGTTTCTGTCTTTCGATCTCAGAGGTCTCGAGACGATTCATCTCGATTATGGAGAGGTATCCCGGACATTTTCGGATCTTGCCGTCGATGCGGTGGCCCTTGGATGCCCACACTGCTCACCTCTGGAACTGGAAAAGATCGCAGCGCTTTTAAAGGGAAAAGAGGTGCAAATACCGCTGTTTGTCTTTGCTGCCGGAAACGTCATCGATCGGAACAGGGAGACCGTTGAAGAGATAGAAAAGAGCGGGGCGCGTGTATATTCCGATACCTGTATGGTTGTATCCCCTGCAATGGAACGTTTCGACGCTGTAATGGTAAACAGCGGAAAGGCCTATGCATATATGCCCAACATGTGCGGTGCTGCGGCCCGGATCGGTACTACGGAAGAGTGCATCATTGTTGCAACCTCCAGGAAGTAGATCTCACTTGACGATGAGTAGCGGGGGCTTTACCAGGCCTGCAATCTGTTCCGAAAGAGTGCCGTACTGGGACTTTCCGCTTTTTCCATATGCTCCCATCACCACCAGGGAATAATTGCCGTTATTGGCTTCGCGAACCACCTCTTCACTTACATTCCCTTCAACGATCCTGGTGCTGCAGCTGATATCCTCCCTGGTATAGTAATACAAGAGGTCATTAAGCTCTGTATTGATGCTTTTTTTCATATCGCGCCATATCTGCTCTTCATAATCCTTGATAAGATGGCACATCTCGCTTTGAGCACAAAAATTGAATGCGAGGGCCCGGGCCTCATTTCTGTCCAGAACCGAAAAGAATGTCACGTCCGCGTTTTTTTTATGTTTGGCAATCTGAATCGCATGAAGTGCGCCTTTCTGGCTCCAGGTTGATCCGTCGAGCAATACCAGGATCTTCATAATCTCTCTCCTCTAACTCCTGTCGCCGGCCCGGCATTTACTGCAGGGTCGGTCTCTGCTGCAATTCGTACCCAGACTCTGGAACGCAATAAATGATATGTTTACCCTCTGCATCATCCCTTCGCACAACCTTCCGGCAGATATAGTTGTCCCATCCTGCAGCGATGAAACCATATCTTTTCGTATGCAGTAATGTTAATTTCCAATTCGTCCAAGATTCAGATGGTATGTTTGCAGATCTAAAAACAGGGGGAATAGCCCGTTATAAGCCCGTCGTACTTGGGATCCTTCTGGCCCTCTCGGTCTCTCTGGAGATTATGGTGCACCTGGTCCTCCAGATCGATGTCGTATATACACATTTTTTCTATATCCCCATCGTGCTCGGAGCGATATGGTACGGCACGCGCGGAATAGTTATCGCACTCTTTCTCGCTGTTCTCCTACTATCCGGTGCTTTTTATACAAGTGGTACGCTCGAGACAGATTCGCTGCTTCGTGCACTTATTTTCCTGGCCGTGGCTCTCGTAATTGGTGTGATATCAGATATTGCAAAAAGGGAGCAGAAACGGATGATCAACGAGGTTGCAGATGCGGCTCTCAGGTCCGGCATGGAGACCGCCGGGATACGGGGCAACCTGGAAGAGCTAAAATTGAGGGTGCTGTCATCTGCAAATGTTTCGAAAATGAAGGATGAACGAAATATCCGTGGGCTGGTGATGGCCCTAAGACACCGGGATCCCGGGGTAGCATATGAGGCTGTTGAGGCACTTGGCGAGATAGGCGACCCTGCCGCCGCCGGACCCCTGATTGAGGCACTTACCGGGGATAAGTATAGCGGAATACGATGGAAGGCGGCAGAGGCCCTCACTCAGATTGGAAGCGAGGCTGTACCCTATCTCATCAATACACTGGAGAACCCGGATGAAGATGTACGGTGGAAGGCGGCCATCGCACTCGGCGAGATAGGAGATGAACGTGCAATCGATCCCCTCATCAGGCTGCTCGAAGATGAGGACCGGTTCGTCAGAAGCAGGGCCGCATATTCCCTCGGGATAATAGGAGAACCGGTTATTCAGCCACTGGCAGACGTTCTCTCTGAGAAGAACCCTGACCTGCGCCAGGGGGCAGTCATGGCACTTGGCAGGATACAGACCGATTCTGCAACCAGGATCCTGATCAAGGCAACGACCGATTCAAACGAGGAAGTCAGGCAGGAAGCAATGAACGCACTTGCGGCAACTGGTAAGGATGGTGTTTCGACACTCCTGGAAGCTCTCAAATGGGTCGGAAAAGAGGAAAAAATCAATATTATAAAGGTTCTCAGAGATATCGGCAGTATTGACGCCATCGAACCGCTCATGCAGCTCCTGGAAAATGCGGATGCAGATGCAAGGCCCCTGATCATCCAGACGATAGCGGATCTCGGCGACCCGGATATAACCAGGGATTCAGAGGGAATGGAGGAGTAAACGCCCGGGACTCAAACATTTGCGAAAGGATAATAAAAAGCGACATTGGGACAGGGAGGAAATTATATCTGATTCCGTGCTCTACGTCTCTTCTGTGTTCGGGGTATATGATTATTCATTTCAATGGGAAGACGAAAGAATATCCCTGGGGATAGAAAGAGATGAGACTCTTTTTGTCTACAACAGAAGATCAGGGTCAGAATCTGTAGAAAAGATAATCAGGGGCGAAGACGGGAGAATCATACTAAACCCTGTGGAACCGCTCAATCTCCCGAAAGAGATAACCAAATACCTCGAGTTCCATTTCAAACCCGTCGTGATACAGCCAGAATCGGAACAGAAGTTCTTTCTTACATTCCCTGTCGAGATTGGCGTCTTTCTCGAGGCCAGAAATTCCTATAACGTCTTGGACATATTCAGTTTCGCGCTCCCGAAATATTCCCTGTACGGCAGTCCGGACGAGGGGGTGATCACCCGGCACGTGGAGACGGAGATCTATCCAAGTTTGCCGTTAGTCAAAGATCCACTCGTGGAGGGTGTAATGGAACTTACCATAAAAAATACTGCCAGGACATGGGTCGAAGTGACCCGGGCCGTGTTTGACAATGTCACCTTGAATATCTATTATGGGGATTATGTCGCCATGACAGGAAAGATGGAGGTCTTTTCAAGAGGGATGGCCGAGACAACGACGCTGGATAAACCGTTCCGTGAGGGAATGAAAGCGTCCATCCAGCTCTTTACCGCCAGACAGATCCCTCTTGCCGATAAACCGACATTTTTGATGGAATTTGGGGTTGGTGACTGATATGGGATGGCTGGATACGATAGTAATTGGTGAGGTAACATACCTTGACCTGGTTTTTTTCGTCGTCACCGTTATCGCGGTGGTCATCATCGCGAAGATCATCGCAGTCTATCTCAAGAAATCGCTGAGTGACCGGATAGACAAGACGGAACTGGAAACTCTTATAAAGATAATCCAGGTAGCAATAATCCTGATTGGGATATATCTTGCCCTTCCCCGTTTTGAGTTTAATCTTGCCGATGTGGTCCTGATCGGTGGGACGCTCACCATCGTCATCGGGTTTGCCACCCAGAAGATCGGATCTAACTTTGCATCGGGGCTATTTCTCCTCCTGGAACGGCCGATTAAACCCGGCGATAACATCCAGATTGAGAGTGTACAGGGGACGGTAAAAGAGATACATGTCCTGTCAACGGTCGTCAAGACATATGAGGGCATTTATGTCAGGATACCGAATGAGAAGGTCTTCACTTCTGACATCACCAACTATGTAACGAACGTCGCCAGGCGGTTCGAGTACCTGGTCGGAATAAGCTACAAGGACGATGCAGGCAAGGCCATGGGGGTTATCTACAAGCTCCTCGAGAAACATCCATTCATTTTAAAACATCCGGGGCCTTCTGTCTTCCTCGACGAACTCGGGGATTCAAGCGTAGTAATCAGGGTCTATATCTGGAGCCCTTCACGGGTATGGTGGTCGGTGAGGACTGAAATGCTCTGGGAGATCAAGAAGGCCATCGAGTCTGCCGGAATCGAAATCCCGTTCCCCCAGCGGGTCGTGACTTTCGTGAATGCCATACCCGGCGATACAGGAAAAATGAGGGGCGATCGCACGTGAAGAGAGCCGCCTCACCTAAAACCGCAGTTATACAGGATTATCTGAAAGACATCGAGAAGGGGCCGCGACAGTTGCGGCGTGAGGCGATCCATGGTCTTGCTGCCATCGGGGCACCGGCAGTAACCCCCATTATCAATGCAATGAAGGCTGCAGACAGTACCGATGTGCTATGGTACCTTGCCCTGGCCCTGGCACAGATTGGGAGCCCGGCAATTGAACCGCTATTGGAGGAAATGAAACAGACGATCTCCATACCTTTCAGGAAATATGCCGGGGCGGCGCTTGGGGAGATGGGTGAATCAGCGGTCGAGCCGATCCTCGACGTAATGTCGCAGGCAGATCCCCAACTGCGGGGATTTCTGTCAGGGGCACTCTGCCGCATAGGCGAGCCCGCCATCCCGTCCCTGAAAGCCAGGCTCGAAGGCGGAAACGAAGTGATGCGTTCCTGTGCAGGGCTGACACTATGGAAGATGGGTGAGACGGGAATAGGAGCCATGGTAAAATCCCTGCAGGAGGAGGAAGAAACCCGGGCCGAACATACTCCTCAAGAAGATTGAGTATACTTTATTTTTAAAAAATGGCTATCCATTTTTATGAACATAATTGTATGATATCATGAAGTGAATCATGCAGTTCTTTTCAATTATTTTCCTCTACGTATCCTGAATCCCAAGAGATAAATCTCCCCGAATAGACTCCAATGGTATGATGCAGATCTCCCCCCGTATGGAGCAGTACCTGGCCGGCCTGCAGCAGCGCCTGGAAGAGGCCATGGAGGTCGCAAAAAATGCCCGGGTCATGGGTATCGACCCCCGGACCGAGGTGGAGATTCCTGTGGCCGATGACCTCGCAGATCGTGTCGAAGCCCTGCTTGGGATAAAAGGTATCGCTTCACGCCTGAGGGAACTGGAATGCGAGATGTCCCGGGAGGAGGTGGCGTTAAGGATTGGCGACGATTTTGTTGCTAAAAAATTCGGGGAAGAGAGCCGGGAGGAGATCCTTGACCATGCAATTCGTACCGCCATGGCCCTTCTCACGGAAGGGGTGGTGGCGGCCCCCACGGAAGGTATCGCAAAGGTAGGTATCGGGAAGAATGACGACGGGACCGAATATCTTCGTATATTCTATGCAGGTCCTATCAGGAGTGCGGGCGGGACTGCGCAGGCCCTCTCTGTCCTCGTAGGCGACTATGTGCGCCGGGCCCTGGGGCTTTCCCGCTATATACCGCGCCAGGATGAAATAGAGCGATATATCGAAGAGATTCGGCAGTACAACACCATAATGAACCTGCAATATCTCCCGAGCGAGAGGGAGATCAGGCTCATTGTCACCAACTGCCCGGTCTGCATCGACGGTGAAGGGACAGAAGCGGAAGAAGTCAGCGGGTACCGGAACCTGGAGAGGGTGGAGACAAATGCCGTACGTGGTGGCATGGCCCTCGTTCTGGCCGAGGGTCTTGCCCTGAAGGCACCGAAAGTCCAGAAGAACGTCCAGAAGATGCGGATGGATGGGTGGGACTGGCTCGGCGAGCTCATCTCCGGAACGGCCAAACAGGGAGATGATGAAGACGAATCGGTCATCCGGCCGAGGGACAAGTACCTCCGCGACCTGATCGGGGGAAGGCCGGTATTCTCCTATCCCATGAGGAAGGGAGGTTTCCGCCTGCGGTACGGAAGATCCCGGAATACCGGTTTTGCCGCAGCCGGGATAAACCCGGCGACCATGCATATCCTGGGCGACTTCCTTGCCGTGGGAACCCAGATGAAGACAGAAAGACCTGGAAAGGCGGCCGGAATCGTTCCTGTGGACTCAGTACAGGGACCCACCGTACGTCTGAAAAATGGGGACGTTCTGCGCGTGGACGAGTTAGGGGAAGCCAGGAAGATATCAGGGGACGTCGAAAAGATCCTCGATGTGGGAGAGATCCTGATAAGTTTCGGGGAATTCATGGAGAACAACCATGCCCTGATGCCTCCCGTATACTGCGAGGAGTGGTGGCTGCAGGAGGGAGGGACAAAAAAGCCGGAGAACGAACTTGAGGCCATTTCGTTCTGTTTTGAAGGAGCGTACCTCCATCCCGACTACACCTACCTCTGGGACGATCTGGAGTCTGACCAGATCAGGGAGATGGCAGCGTTTGTCGAGAAGAACGGGGAGATCAGCCACGATATCCTTATCCTTCCCAATGATCCTGCAATCAAGTCCTTGCTGGAGGAGATACTTATCCCCCATAGGGTGAAAGAGGGGCTGATCTGCATAACCAATTACCTGGTATATCTGGCCTGCCTGGGACTCGATATCAGGTTAAATAGACGGAAGGAGTGGGATACTCTCCCGGAAAATAGTGACTCCCTATCGCTGGTCACTCATCTCTCCGGTTTTCCTATGCGTTCCAGGGGAGGGACGCGAATAGGGGGAAGGATGGGACGTCCCGGCAAATCCAAGCCGAGAAAGATGAACCCTCCCCCTCATTCGTTGTTCCCGCTGGGCGAGGCGGGGGGATCACGGAGATCCTTCCAGGAAGCAGCCAATCATTGTCCCAGGCCCAACATGGACGGCGGCACGATCACCATCGAGACCGGCAGGCGACGCTGCCCGACCTGCGGGGCAGAGACGTATAAGAACCTATGCGAGTGCGGATCCCATACGGACCCGGTCTTCTCGTGTCCGCGGTGCAGGAGGGAGACGATCGAAGCGGAATGTCCGTCCTGCCATGTCTCCACGGTATGCTCACAGGTCACCACACTCAATGTCAGGGCCGAGTACCTCGCCACTCTTGAGAGCCTGGGTATCCGCGAGAATGCTGTCTCCCTGGTAAAAGGAGTAAAAGGCTTGATATCCAGGGAAAAACCGGTGGAAGATATCAGGAAAGGTGTCCTGCGGGCGCAGAACAACCTCTTCGTCTTCAAGGACGGCACAATCCGCTATGATATGATAGATCTTCCGCTCACTCACTTCCGTCCCCGGGAGGTTGGGATATCCTTCGAGATGCTGAAGCAACTCGGCTACGAAGAGGATATTCACGGGAGGCCCCTCACCTCTCCAGATCAGGTGGTCGAGCTCATACCCCAGGATATTCTGGTCTCAGGAGCATGCGCCGAGTACATGGTCCATATTGCACAATTCATTGACGAACTGCTGGTCAAATGCTACAAGCTCCCGCCTTTTTACAATGTTTCCAGGAAAGAGGATCTCATCGGTCACCTGATTATCGGGCTTGCCCCCCACACGAGCGCGGGTGTACTTGCAAGACTGGTTGGTTTCACAGAGGCGAATGTCGGCTATGCCCACCCGTTCTTCCACGCCGCCAAAAGGCGTAACTGCTTCCATGGCGATACCGAGATCGAGGTGATGGAAGGGACAAAATGGAAGAAACTTCCTATCAGGCAGTTTGTTGCAGAGAACTTCGATCTCTCCAGGCCCGGGATCGACCGGATGGGAACGTATTACTCGGACCCGCAGAGACAGGTTATGATACGTGCCATCGACACCCAGGGGAAGCACCACATGCGCTCCATCACCTCTGTCTCGATCCACCGCGCTCCTGAGACACTGATCAGGTTCGAGACCGAACAGGGGCGGACTCTCGCGGTCACACCCGACCATGCCATGCTGATCTGGGACCTCTGTTACCTCCGCAAGATCAGGGCGGTCGAGTTAAAGGTCGGAGACCCGGTCCCGGTCATGATGGGAATGAATGTCCTCGCCGATCATATCAGGCATCGTGATATTGTTCCATGTCCTGATGACCGGGTGTACTGTCTCACGGTCGCAGAAGAACATACAATGCTTGCCAATGACATCTTCTGTGGTCAGTGCGACGGAGATGAGGACTGTGTCATGCTCCTGCTAGACGGGCTCATAAACTTCTCACGGTCCTTCCTGCCCGAGACCCGGGGGGGCTCCATGGATGCACCGCTTGTACTCACGACGAGAATCGATCCGGCGGAGATAGATAAGGAGAGCCACAATATAGATGTCGCTCCCGGATATCCCCGTGAATTCTACCTGGAAGCGATGAAGTATACGCATCCCAGGGATGTCGAGCAGCTCATCGACAGGGTTGAGCACCGGCTGGGCACCCCTGCCCAGCTGGAGGGATTTTGGTTTACCCATGATACCTCTGATATCTCGGCCGGACCCCTGGAATCATCATACACGCAACTCAAGTCGATGCTCGAGAAGCTCCAGGCCGAGCTGAAACTTGCAGAGATGATACGGGCAGTGGATGAGGATGACGTGGCTGAACGGGTGCTGACGACGCACTTTATCCGCGACCTGATGGGAAACCTGAATGCGTTCTCCCGGCAGAAGTTTCGATGCACGAAATGCAACTCGAGCTACAGGCGTATGCCTATTTCGGGCAAATGCACCCGTTGCGGGGGAAATATCATCCCGACCGTGCACGAGGGATCGGTCAAGAAGTACCTCGACATGTCCCGTGATATATGCAAACAGTACCAGGTCTCCGAGTATACAAAACAACGCGTGAAGGTTCTCGATATGGCAATAGAATCAACATTCGGCCAGGAGAAATCGCAGCAGATGGGGCTTGCCGACTTCATGTAAGAGATATAACACCGATCTCTTCGCATCCCGCACAATCTTTTTATATGAAAAATGGGTTTTCGCCTTTTTCATTTCACTTTGCACCTTGGAAATAAAAACATGTGATATTTGAGTGATATGCATTCGAGATAACCCTAATCTCTCTCACCCGCATAGTACCCCATAGATGTACGATCTCGCCACCCTACGTTGTGAATTTCCGGTCCTTTCCGATTGCGTCTACCTCGATTCGGCCTCCACCAGCCAGACCCCCCATTGCGCGGTCGAGGTGATGAACCGCTTCTTCTTTGAGTATGCGGCAAATCACGGGCGCGGTGCACACCATCTGGCCCGCCGGACTACCGAGGAATATGAGAGAACACGCGACATACTCGGACGGTTTCTTTCCGTGCCGGCCGATAAACTCATTTTCACGAAGAATACAACGGATTCCATAAATATCGTGGCCCACGGTATAGGCTGGGAGTATGGTGATGAGGTGATCACGACCTCCCTCGAGCATCATGCCAATTTCCTTCCCTGGATGGCGCTGAAAGATCGGGGTGTCACCATGAAGGCTATTCCCCATGAGAAGGGCTTTGTCAGGCCCGAGTCTCTCCAGGAGGCGATAAGCCCCCGTACCCGCCTGGTGGCGGTGACCCACATGACCAATGTCCTCGGGACGGTCCAGCCCGTGGATGAGATGATCAAGATCGCCCACGATGAAGGGGTTCTGACACTGGTCGATGCCGCCCAGTCCGTGGGGCACATGCCGTTTAACTGGACCGGTACCGATTTTCTTGCCATACCTGGTCATAAAGGACTTCTTGGCCCCCAGGGAACAGGGGCACTGTATGTCTCTGACTATGAAAGCCTCTCGATATCCTGCCATGGCGGGGGGACGGTCGAGAATGTATACCTGGACTCGTATGAATTGCTGCCGCCACCGGCCTGCTTCGAAGCGGGAACACCGAACATCCCCGGCGTTATCGGGCTTGGCCGGGCTGTTGAACTCGTGGAAGAGCTCGGTGTCGGGAATATCCACAGACACGAACTGAGGCTCGGCAGGATCATGAGGGACGGCCTTCTCGGGATTGAAGGAGTGAGTGTCTATAGTCCGTCCGGCACGACGGTCATCTCCTTTAATATCGACCGGCTCGATCCCCATGCCTGTGCCCGGAGTCTGGATGAAATGGCAAAGATCTGCGTGCGAAGCGGAATGCACTGTGCCCAGCCGCTCTCAAGCTCCCTTCACCCGTCAGGGACTGTACGGGCATCGATCGGGTGCTACACGAGTGAAGACGAGATTCAAATCCTCCTGGAGTGTGTCCGGGAATTGGCAGAAGCCAACGGAAAATAAGAGAGATTGCCGATGTGAAAATGGAATCTTCATCTTTTTTTGGAAAACAAAAGAAGCCGTTTCTGGCTGGATTTTCACAAATGAATTAAAAATTACTTTATAACCAGAACAACGTCGGGAGCTGACAATCAGAAATAATCCATTGCAGGACGAGGATATTTTTTCCTGTAGCTATGAATAAAAATTTCAGCCCGAACCAGGAATTCGCCATGCATGGAGGATTCCCATGTGACCCAGTGGGCTGTGGCACGGGTTTCGGTCGATGGTGAAGATAAACTCCTTTGCGATATAGTCAAGAAGCCCGGCTTTTGGGACTCCGCCAATAGGCGGCTGGTGGAGTTCCATCTCAATCCTCCGTATTTCTGACAGATCTTCCGGATCAATCTGCCACTCCGCACCTTCGCAATCGCATTTGAGGAAGTCGCAACCGCCTGCGATCAGGATAATCTCTTTCAGCGGGAATGTCCGGGAACGGACCGAGAATCCGTCCCACGTGATCTCCGATGGCTCCCCGTCACCTAACGCCCCCTCAATGACTTTTACCGAAACGCCATTTAAGTCGATATTATATCTGAGAATCTCTGTGGTCACGGGTTCGATCGCGATTGTTTTTTGGCACCTTTTTGCAGCACGGATACAAAAAGCTCCCACGTTTGCCCCGATATCAATCACTGTATCTTCAAACCGGAGATCATCGTATCGGTAACCGGGTATTTCGGTTATCTGCCTGTATGGCGTGGGAATATTTGCGAACCTTATGCCATCACTGGTGATATGGAACTGGGCGGATATACGGACTTTTATATCAGGCCGGAACAATTTCCAAACCGAATTCCGTATCTGACCGGATGGATTCAAGGAAGGCATCTTCTGTTTGCTCCTTCCGGACTTTTTCACATCTTTGATCCGGGTCGTTTAAGGGGAAGATGCTCATCGGAGATGATATATTTTTCTCCCTGAATAATCCATATGATGATTTATCTAAGAATTTGGGCTTTACCGGTATAATTGCGATTGTTTCTCATGAAAAAAATATTTCGTATTTTTTTATCCGGGTCGGGTAAAGCCATAACACTGCATTTAATTGCCCCATTTCATGCATTTTTTGCCTTCCTCTGTTTCCAAAACCTGTATACCAGATATGCAATCAGGGCGAGGATGATTACCGGGATCAAGGAGATGATGATGATGACAATGCCTGCGGTGACCGCAAGGAACCCGGCGATCCCCTCGTTAATGACGGAGGTAATCGAGAATCCATCTCCCGTGCCGACAGGCACCGGCTCATGGACCGATACAGTGATCGTAGCATAATCAACCCGGTTATCGAGATACTTAAGCCGGCCGTCGATCCGGTCCAGTTCGACCTGCACCCGTTCTATCTCTTCCTGTACCTCGAGTATCTCGGAGACATTCTCGGCCTTCTCCATGATCCTCTGGTACTGGTCCAGCTGGTCGGCAAGGGCGTCTCTCCGGGCCTGCAGATCGACATACTCCTCGGTGACGTCATCGGCCTGGAGTGACTGCGACTTAAGGGTTCCAAGCGTCTTTATCTCTTCGATTGCCGGATCGAACGATGATGCGGGCACTCTCATGGTCATCACACCATACAGCCGGTCTCCGCTTCGGGTGTTGGCAGACATCGAGCCGACATAGCCCCCGTGGGCGGCGGCGATCGACTTTAAAGAGTCCAGTGCGGCGGGGACGTCCTGCACCTCGAGATCGATCGAGGATGTCCTGATGATCATCTGGTCTGTAGTGTCGTAAGCTGAGTTTCCAGTCGCCTTTGAATAGGCCAGTCCTGGTGCAGGGGGGGCAAGGGGGGCGGACCACCCGCCACCGGATCCGGCCTCCTGGACTGCCTCCTCGTCGGTCATGGAATATGTGGATCCCTCCCCGAACTGGGGTGAAATGCACCCGGAGAAAGCCAGCATGGCTGCGACCAGGATGAAGAGGGATATGGCAATTCTTCGAATCATGAATGACCATATCCATGAAACGTAATAAAATCTGGCTTAACTTCGAATATTTTCGCAGTAAATTATGTTAATCCGGAAGTCATGCCTGGAGGGAGTTGGAGGATTCGGAACGATTCTGGTCTGATTGAAAAAAGATAGTTCCTGGTGAAGGGATCTTACCTGAACCTTCACGAATCCCCAAAAGATCCCTGTTATCCACTGCCTAGTACTCCACTTCTTCATCCTCGTCCACAAGCAGCCCTTCATCGCTTGTGTAGGGGATCTTCGACCAGACCAGGCCGTCCCGCACCTGATACCCATGCCTGAGAACGGTCTTGACAGGCGCAGCGACAATATAGCCCTCCGGATCTTCCCCTTCCTTGTACTCGCTTTCAAGCACGACAAGGATGGAGTGCCCGCCGTCACGTGTATAGCAATAAAAAGGTTCGATATCATCAGGAAGTGGGTCTGGATAACTTCTCCCGGGAAGAACCCAGCGTTCGAGGCCCGCACGGCGGATTATTTCATCCTTATCAATCTCTATTGCCATTGGATACAGTTCTGTGCCCGGTCTTACATAAGCATGATGTATCTTTTCCTGACCGGGATGTCCACACCTGCAGCGAATGGATGGATGAGAGAATGCTAATAGTTCTTCAGATACAATGTATTGTAGCGCGAGGGTAGCCAAGCTGGCCAAAGGTGACCGACTCAAGACCACATAAGAATTATGGCGGTAGATCACCCTCTCAGTAATGCAACATTGAGCGCGAGTGTAACCAAGAGGCCAAAGGTGACCGACTCAAGATCGGTTCTCGTAGGAGTTCGCAGGTTCGATTCCTGCCACTCGCATAATTTTAATAAATGACGCTCCGCCAGGTTCACCCCCACAACATTTCCGTCCATTCCTCCTCCATTGCGTTCCGCTCACAATAATGGGGTTTGCTCTCTCGCGGTGGACTGTGTCCATGATGATGGCAATGCTTGCTCGCGTCGCTCACATCGCATCGCCTGTTCCCTCCCGCTCCTCGTCACCTGTTCACCTCGCCGGAATCCAAGTCCGCGGGTCTTAATACGAATCATGCAGAAAAGTGTATAGCGGTCCTTTCCAGAATCATGTTAGCGCACGATTCTTGTAGGTGGCTGCCATTTATTGTGATTTGCATCCCTGCACCTCGTGTCCTGACTGTATTAATCTGGCTGTACCCTTTGCAACCCACTTCTCCCAGATCAGTCTGGCTATGGGGTCAGGGATGTGGTTGAGGATTTCCGGGATTTTTTTTCCGCATACTTGTTACTCCTGTGCAGGTCATTTGGGAATAGCCTGCACGTCACAGTCATACCAGATGCAGGTACTGAAATTACAGCGTAATAATGACGGTATCAAATCATACGCATTCGGCCGTGATTAAGAAAATACGTCTATAATACTAGTTGCTGTTTTTATGCTATTATTGGCTCTTCTTCACTTTCACACCCCTCCCGGGTCAGGCTGTTTTGATCGGGAGGTGCACGGTAACTCTCGATGGACGATGACCCTCCGATCAGGTGCCCGTGTTGCGGGTCCGTCATGACCAGGCGTTTGAGTGCCCACCTGTGGGAATGCAGGTATCATCTCTGCAGGGTCATCTTTCCTGTTGGGTGTAGACGCCAAAAGTCACAGGCGATGCTTGTTGCCGAGGAAGAGGCCCCATATAATCCCAATGGCAGAACGGAATAAATCGAAATTGCTTTTTAAGCGATAGCCACACTAGATGTTGTTCTGCAAGGGTTTCATCAGGCCGTCCGTTGCACCATGGGGATGTGATCCCATCAGGACGCAAAATAACCCTTATTTGTCGCAGAACCCTCCGTAGCGAGTATTGCAGCTCGCGCCACCTTGAATGCCTGGTCACCCGTGCAGCAGTCCGATTTTATGCCCGGGTGGCAACAGGCAGCCGATTCGGAGTGATCATTTCCAAACGGCAGTTGTGATGTTGCCCGGAATGCCCTGGCGTTGTCAATCGATTCTTTGCACACACTTATGACCATGCAGCAATAAACATCTGACCGCATGTTCAAAGCGCTTGATGTGGATCGCTGGGTAATTGAACGGCGTTCAAGCCTTGATGAAGCGAAAGAGTCCGTATCCGGAATCATCAGGACCGTACGGGAAGGGGGCGATGCGGCCCTTGTTGCCATGGCACGAAAGTACGAGCCCGAGATAGAATCGGTACGGGTCTTGCGCGATGAGATCGATGCAGCATATGATGTGGTCGAGGACCGGCTCATCGAGAGTCTTATCGAGGCGGATTCAAGGATAACCCGGTTCCACGAGCTCCAGAAGGAACGGAGCCTCTGGCTCGAGGAGGTCGAACCGGGAATCGTTCTTGGTGTGAAGACAACACCCCTCGACAGGGTGGGCCTCTATGTCCCGGGCCGGAGGGCTGCATACCCGTCAACCGCACTCATGAATGCGGTTCCTGCACGGGTTGCCGGGGTTCCCGAGATGTGTGCGTGTACCCCTCCGCCGGTCCTTCCCCTGACACTCGTCGCACTGGATATCGCGGGAGTGGAGGAGATCTATCGCATAGGCGGGGCGCAGGCGGTCGCGGCGATGGCGCTCGGTACAGAGACCATAAAACCGGTCCAGAAGATAGTGGGACCGGGAAACGTGTATGTTACGGCCGCGAAGATGATGCTTCGTGAACACGCGGAGATCGATTTTCCTGCCGGACCGAGCGAGATCGGGATCATCGCTGACAGCTCGGCAAACCCGACCTTCATCGCGATCGATATCCTCGCCCAGGCAGAGCATGACCCTGATGCGGCATGTGTCCTGGTCACTACCGATGAATCGCTTGCGGAGAAGGTGGGAAAGGAGGTTGAGAGGCTGGTAAATGAAGCGCCAAGAAGGGAGATAATCGAAAAGGCCCTCCTGCAGTCCGGTTACCTCATCGCATCCGACCTCGATTCGGCAGTCACTGCCATGGACCGGATTGCGCCCGAACACCTCTCGATCCAGGTCGAGGATTCCCTGTCCGTGCTCAATGCCGTAAAACACGCCGGGTCCATCTTCGTGGGTCCATATGCACCGGTTGCATGCGGGGATTACGCGTCGGGCACAAACCACGTCCTTCCGACAGCGGGTTACGCAAAGACCTACTCGGGCCTCAATGTCGGACACTTCTGCAAGAGCTCCACGGTCCAGATAATCAACAGGACCGGGCTGGAGGCGATTGGGGACGTAATCGAGAATATCGCCGATGCCGAGGGCCTCCATTCCCATGCGGAATCGGTCCGGATACGGCGATCTCATTCCTGAATTTTTCAAACTATTCCATTTTTATTCGGACTATCAGAGAATCGAAAGACCAGGAGAGCAGGATTGCGGACATCTTCCTGCTGCCTTAATGAAAATCCTGAATCGACACTGCATAAGAAGCCATAATATCGTTTACGCTCATAATTTTTCATGAAATACCGGGTGTCTGTCTGCATCATCATCGTTCTATTCCTCGGGTCTGCCGGATGCATCGGGGGTGAAATAACCACACCGGGAGACGTTGCAGAACATGCGGAAATGCTCTGCGTTCTGGGAAGCCTGCAGGGTGAGCTACAGGATTCTCTCTCATGTATCGATGCCGGTGCAGCGTTAGCGGCGGAAAAACTGGGAAATTCAGGCCTATCAGGGGAAGATGCGGATCGGATCCTTCTTGAAGCAGGGGCCGGCCCCGCACTTATATCGGCTATCACATTCGATCGCAACGGGACAGTTGCTGCTGCCGCGCCTGAAGAAGCCCGCATATTAATCGGCCAAAACATTGGGGACCAGCCTGTGGTAAAAGACGTGCTGTCCCGGAAAATACCCCTCATGAGCAGCCTGTTCCCGCTCGAACAGGGTGGGAACGCGTCGCTCATCGAATATCCTGTTTTTTCCCGGGACGGATGCGTAATCGGTGCTGTCAGCCTCGCGTTCTCACCCTGTGAACTTGTCGCCCCGCATGCCGAAGCGGCAACAAAGGGGACAGGATATTCGATAATGGTCGCCCAGCCCGACGGGAGAATATTATACGATCCCGACCCCCTGGAAGTTGGTAAGGAGACCTTCAATGAATCACTATACGCCGAATTCCCGGAGATACTTGAGTTTGCACGCCGTTACTCTGCGGAATGGTCCGGCTATTCCACTTATTCCTTCTATGATACCGGTTTTGAAGGGATAGTCAGGAAAGAAGCATTCTGGACAACCATAGTGATGCACCGGACCGAATGGCGGGTGATCATTATCAGGGAGCTATAACGGGCTATCTTGCGGGGATTAAAGGCGACAGATTCCTGAGAAAAAAGACCGCTGGAATGCTCCCGGCACCCGGCCGGAAAAAATACCCGGATTTTTATGAAAAATCGTGTGAACCTGCAGGGGGGATATCATGATATTGGGATGATTTTTCATCCCGTATGTCCCTGTGGTTCCGATGTGCCCGTATCCTCTCCAAATATCCTGTCCACGCCGAGAAGCTTGTTTATCCAGCTGAGTTCATCGACGCACTGGATGGCAATGAGTATAATCAGGGTGATTGGAACTGCGAAGACCATGCCGGCAATACCGAGGACCCATCCCCAGAATATGACGGAGATGATCACCAGAAGTGCAGGAATCTCGAATTTCCGTGACGCAAAATAAGAAAAGACCGGGTTTTCAACTATCAGGTTGAGTATGCATACCAGTGCAATCACTGCAACGGCTCCCCACCACCCGAACTGGAGCCAGGCGAAGAATATGGCAGGTATTGCGGCGAGTATCAGCCCGATATAGGGGATATAAGCGAGAACGAAGGTCAGGATCCCCCACAACAGTGCTGCATGAACCCCCATAATCCATAAAACTCCGCCGAAAAGCGCCCCGTGGACCAGGTTTGCCTCCGTCCGGACGATGACAAACTCGATCATGTACCTGCTCATCTGGGAGACGTGGGAGAATTTCTCTGACCGGCTCCCCATCAGCGCTTTTCCCCTCTCTATGATGTGCGGCGTTTCCAGAAGCATGAAGAACGTGGTTACTCCTATGAAGAAGAGATAGAGTAGCAGATCACCGATTCCCATCAGCGAGGAGACGGCCATGCGTGCCATCGACTGGAGATCGAGAGACGAAGCGGATAACAGATCTCCGGAGAAGCCGTAATTTGAGAGGAAACCGGTGATCTCCGAGAGTCTCTGGTTCAGTTCTGCCTGGTAATACGGAAGATCGGCAACAAGTGTGCTGAACGAGAATACTGTCAGTGCTCCGAGGATGAAGATGAAGATGAGTGCCACGGCGGTGATGAGCGAGACCGAGATGATATCGGGAAGCCCCCGTTTTCGGAGATGCATCATTGTCGGAAGGGCCAGCATCGTAAGAATAAGGGATATCACGAGGATATTGATGATATATGCAGTCATTTTCATCCCGATGACTGCGATGAACAGGAAAGCGACGATGAATATATACCTGTATATGCTCGAATTTTCTTCTGGGAGAAACATCACTCTTCATTTTGTGGATGAAGCTTCACAAAGGTTTCCATAAATTCTTGCAGATAGTATTTCGAGTATCTCACCAAGTATCTCTTATGCAGAAGGATCCTTTCTCTCTCTTAAAAGACCTTATCGAGAAATATACCGCAATCTCGTTCATTCCGGCTATAGAACATTATCGAAGGAAAGATGGGGAAAAATCCGGGCGGTGCATATTCAGGGATGCCAGAGAACCGATAGCCCGGGAAGATGCCCGGGGAGGGAATTTCTTATGTGAAGGGCATTACCTGACGATGAAGCAGTGGATAGAGGATGCCAGAAAGGGACTGATTTAAGGTAAAAGGTCCGCATTCTTCGAAAATGAGTGATAATGCAGGATTCCGGCAATGCATATACGGCTGGTTATGATAGACCTGCCACCGGTATCCGGATCGAAACACCGGATTATTCACAAATTTTCCTGGAATGCAGATGGCCTCCCTTTCAACGGCACTCTCTTTTATACTATCCAAATAAAGAACAATCCATGGAGATTTCCGGATTTTTAAGGCAAATTCTTTAACCAGAAGAGCACATATGGATTCTGATAACTTATGTCTGAAGAAACTGTTACAGCACCTGCCGCCACTTCAATCAGCAAATCTCCAGGCTGGTTGAGAGCTCTTGAGATCGTGGTCGGCTTAATCCTCATCTTCACCGCATTCTATGTCTGGGTCTATCCAGGCATCGCAACACTTACGTATGTATTCATATTTGGGATCGTTCTGGTGATTTTGGGTATATCCAGGTTCATTGCCGGGTTTGCGGCCAAGAACCTGACGACAGGGATACGCATCCTCTTAATCATCGTCGGTATCCTTGCCGTCGTCATCGGGTTTTACGCACTTGCCTATCCGCTGGTCGGGGCGATTACACTGGTATACTTCTTTGCCTTTGCCCTGCTCTTCCTTGGCTTCGACCGGCTGGCACTCGCAGGCTCGGTAAAAGGCGCCGAAGAGGGAACCTGGCTGAAATACTTGAGCATCATCGTCGGGATATTTGCAATCGTCATATCCTTTGCAATCCTGTTGTACCCGGGGTTCGGTCTTGCGCTCGTCTTTGTTCTCATCTCCCTCCAGCTCTTCCTGCTTGGGATTGAGTTGCTGGCAGCAGGCATTACCGGGATGAACCTTCTTAAAATCTAAATTCTTTTTTCCCCGGGAGATGCTCCCTGATACCACATATCTATGATGCAAAGAGATTCTCGCGATTTAGTTACCTGATTCTATACGCACCTGATGCGAAGAGTTTCTTCTTAATTACTTTACTGCGGAACAGGTTGTCGATATATCACCTGGGATAGACTCGTGCGATAAACTTGGATATTATCAGCCTTCATTCGGCCCGAAGAGTTCCTGTTAAGTTCATGAACCGAAAGGCAAAAACAGGTTCCCAGGATCTCTCCAATGGCCAGGATGCCCGTTGGTCCGGCCGGGCAGAAGATCTCAATGAAGTGTGAATCAATAGCCACGCGGAACAGAGCGCGATTTGACCGGGGTAAAAATCAGGAAAATGTAATTTTGCTATAAAGCACGTCGGGTTCCGCATGTTTTCCGGATCTTTCCGTTTCTTATCAGTTCCAGCGAAGTCCTGGCAGTCTTTTGTATCCTGCAGTCCGGATCGTTGGCCGCCCGGGCCAAAACGCCTTCTGCATCCCTGTATTTCATCGTCCCGAGGGCAGATACAGCAGCATTCCGAATGATCGGGTCGTCACACGAGAGGGCCTTTATCATCACGGGTCCTGTGCTTGTATGAGTATTGGCCCTGATGCCTGCAGCTGCCGCCTCTCTTACGTACCATTTCTCCCGGAGGAGATGTTCCAGGAGCTCCTCCAGCTGCCAGGGTTCGGAGAGCCGGCTGATCCGGTTCACCGCATCCTGGCGAACGGTCCAGTCGTCATCCTTGAGGTCCCGCAACAAACGGACTATCCCATCCTTTGGTGTCGGACTCATCTATATATCATGTACCATAAAAATATATATAAGGTAAGGATGGAACATTCCTTCCTTATTTTTACCCTCTTGAACTCTTTTTACAGGGGATTTCAGGAGGTCCGATTACCGGCTTCCCTTAAAACCGAGATAATTCTATAAACTCGTACGCCGAAAATTTTTCACTGCATCAATAAGTGCCGACCAAGGGCAGAAAGGAGATGGTGCACTGACCGACAAGAAGCCTAGTTCAGGTGGACAGGGTGAAGAGATCATCAGGGTGCGGCTCCCGAACAAGCGGAACCGTGAGATCTTCGCCCAGGCCCAGCTCATGATGGGGGCCAATCATATCCGGGTGAAGTGTTTCGACGGGGTGACCCGTCTCGGCCGGATAAAGGGGACGATCAAGAAGAGGGTCTGGATCAGGGAAGGAGATATCCTTATCGTGATCCCCTGGAGCTTCCAGGACGACAAGTGCGATATCATCTATCGGTATACAGGCCCCCAGGTGGAGTGGCTGCGAAGAAATGGGTATTTGTGATA